>RRZT011459929.1_pt1 | contig 21446 bp, 20 predicted proteins | sample 2165551 | NCBI WGS metagenome assembly RRZT01 (sample SAMN10456910, study PRJNA506462) | wastewater metagenome | biome: wastewater; feature: sludge; material: wastewater sludge; isolation source: wastewater sludge with Escherichia coli K12::gfp cells carrying plasmid... | place: USA: Moscow, Idaho... | reverse complement strand
GCCAGCCAGCGCTGGGTTCAAGAAGTTTTTACCCGTACCACCGAATACTTCTTTAGCAATCACCACACCAAAGCTGATACCCATAGCAACTTGCCACAAAGGAATGCTTGGCGGCAGGATCAAGGCAAAGAGGATCGAGGTGACGAAGAAACCTTCGTTGACTTCATGGCGACGAATCGAAGCGAACAACACTTCCCAGAATCCACCGACCACAAAGGTCACCAGATAAATAGGGACAAACCAGGTTGCGCCTTGAATCATATTGTCCCAGATACTACCGGGATCAAAGCCTGCCAACATGCTGGTTAAAGCCATCCGCCAGCCATCTTGCGCCGCTAACAAAGCAGGATCGGCCTGGAAAATAATGTTGGCTTGGTAACCAATATTCCACATACCAAAGAACATGGCAGGGAAAGCACACAACCACACAGTGATCATGATGCGTTTCAGGTCAATACCATCACGCACGTGCGCCGTGGTTTTAGTCACGCTACTTGGACGATAGAAAATGGTGTCAGCCGCCTCATACAAGGCATACCACTTCTCGTACTTACCACCTTTTTCGAAATTGTGTTCGATTTTGTCAAGGAATGCACGAAGACCCATTGCTTATCCCTCCTGCTCAATACGCGTTAGATTATCCCGTAAAATCGGGCCGTACTCGTACTTACCAGGGCATGCAAAAGTACACAGCGCAAGGTCTTCCTCATCCAACTCTAAGCAGCCAAGTTTTTGTGCTACATCCGTGTCACCCACCAGCAAAGCGCGCAGTAATTGCGTTGGCAAAATATCCAACGGCATGACTTTCTCATAACTACCAACGGGCACCATGGCACGCTCACTACCATTGGTACTGGTGTTAAAAGCAAACTTTTTGCCAGCAAACAATTTAGATACAAAGATATTCAGTACGGAGAACTTATCCACACCAGCGCGCAGATAATGGAACAACTGACGCTGATCACCTTCAGCTAAACAGCTGAGTTGATTGTGATAACGACCTAAGAAATCACAAGCACCGCGGACGGTACGTCCACCTAACACAGAACCTGAGATAACGCGATTCTTGCCAGTTTCTAATTCACCAGCAACCAAGTCGCTGACGTTGGCACCTAAACGCGTGCGCAGTAAACGCGGTTGCTTGGCGACAGGGCCTGCCAGTGCAATCACACGCTCGACCCAAATGTGGCCTGTGGTAAATAACTTACCGATCGCAATGACATCTTGATAGCCAATGTGCCAAACGCTGCGGTTAGCACTGACAGGATCAAGGAAATGAATATGGGTGCCAGGTAACCCAGCCGGATGCGGACCTGAAAACGCTTCAGTGTGCACACTTGGCAGATTCTCACCGGGTAAAGTCACACCATCAGCCTTACACAAAAACACCTTTGCCAAGCGACTGAGCACAGTCAAACCACGACTGAAGTCGTCTGCATATTCACCAATCACTACCGAGGGGTCAGCCGCCAGTGGATGGGTGTCAATAGCCGTAACGAAAATCGAGCGTGGAGTCGCATCAATTGCAGGCGTTTTGCTATAGGGTCTGGTACGCAAAGCTGTCCACAAACCCGACTGTTGCAGGTTTTCACGGACTTGCTCAGCATCCAAGTGGGCTAATTGATCCGCCGCATAGCTAGCAAAAGTGATTTCTTCATCACCTTCCAACTCAATTACCACGGATTGCAGGACGCGGCGTTCACCACGGTTCACTGCCTTAATCACGCCGGCACCGGGTGCGGTAAACAACACTCCAGGAATTTTCTTGTCAGAAAAAAGAACTTGGCCGAGTTTGACCCGATCCCCTTCCTGCACCTGCATTGTAGGCTTCATCCCGTTATAGTCGAAGCCTATGACTGCAACACTGCGCACGGGCTTTGCAGCCTCAATACGCTGTGCTGGCATGCCAGTCATGGGCAAATCTAGCCCACGTTTTATTTTGATCATAGGTTTGCCTAACCACGATAGTGAATTTTATAGTTATGCCGAAAACACCAGATAATCCCTGCATTACATAGGGATATATAGTTATTTCGACGTTAAAAAAGTAATCCGCATGATTATAAAGACGCAAGGCAGTCACTTGCCAGCCAAAAGGACAATTTTCTACTAAATACTCTCTTTAGTACTAGAAAACTGCCAACTGCAGGCTATGCCTAAAAGACAAAAAGGAGCCCTAAGGCTCCTTTTTTTAGCGCACAGCAACAACAGGTCACCCGCTACTGTGGAAACGCCGGCGGATTAACGCCTGCAATATCTTCCATTACACGTACAACCTGACAGCTGTAACCGTACTCGTTGTCATACCAGACATACAGGATTACACGGTTATCAGTACAAATGGTTGCTTCCGCATCGACCACACCAGCATGACGTGAGCCAACAAAATCAGTGGAAACCACTTCTTGTGAGCAGACATAGTCAATTTGCTTTTGTAAATCAGAATGCATCGCCATCTGACGCAAGTATTCATTGACTTCATCGCGGTCAGTGCTCTTCTCAAGGTTCAAGTTGAGAATCGCCATGGACACGTTCGGGGTTGGCACACGAATCGCGTTACCGGTCAATTTACCTTTCAACACAGGCAAAGCTTTAGCTGCCGCAGTGGCCGCACCTGTTTCAGTGATAACCATGTTCAGCGGTGCTGAACGACCACGACGGGTACCGGTATGGAAGTTATCAATCAGGTTTTGGTCGTTGGTGTATGAATGCACGGTTTCCACGTGGCCATTCACGATACCAAACTTATCATTGATCGCTTTCAGCACGGGCACAATAGCGTTAGTGGTGCACGACGCTGCAGAAATAATTTTATCGTCTGCAGTGATTTCTGAATGGTTAATGCCGTGAACAATATTTTTCAACTCGCCTTTGCCTGGCGCAGTCAAAACAACGCGTGCAATGCCAGGACAGGTCAAGTGCTGACCAAGACCTTCGGCATCGCGCCAGCGACCGGTGTTATCCACCAGTAACGCATCTTTAATACCGTACTGGGTGTAGTCGACTGTTTTTGGATCATTGGAGTAGATCACCTGGATCAAGCTGCCATTGACAGTCATCGTGTTGTTTTCTTCGTCAATGATAATAGTGCCATCAAACGGACCGTGCACTGAGTCACGGCGCAGCAGGCTGGCACGCTTAGCCAAATCGTTTTCTGCACCTTTGCGCACCACAATGGCGCGTAAACGTAAGCCATCACCGGCACCGGTTTTCTCAACTAAAATACGTGCCAATAAACGGCCGATACGACCAAAACCGTACAGAACAACGTCAGTGCCTTGATGCAGATTGCTATCACGCTTACCGGCAACACTGGCCAACTCATCACGCACAAACTGCTCAAGGCTACGACCGTTGGCTTGGGTGTTAAATTTAACCGCCATTTTACCCAAATCGACAGACGCACTACCCAGATCCATTTCGCTCATGATCTTTAAAATAGGGTATGTATCACGCACAGACAGCTCCGACTCACCGCCAATACGGTGACGGGCAAAGCGGTGCGCTTTAAGAATTGCAATGACAGAGCGGTTGATAAGACCGCGTCCATAAATGGACGTCACCACATTATTATTGCGGTACAGTTGGCCAACAAGCGGAATCATTGCCTCGGCAAGGGCTTCGCGATCAATCCATTCACCAAGACACTGGTCAGTCTTCTGAGTCACGTGGGATACCTATTTAGGGGCTAAAAAGATTTACATTATCGACTGCGAAAACGAAAGCGGCAAGCTTTAAGCGCTGATTGGATTAAAAACCTTATATAGCGAGCGACTCAATAGCCCGTTACAATCGTCTCTTTTATTGTTCATATAAGAGTCAATTGTGTCTGTATTGCGCCTTCCCAAACTGCCATTAAAGTCAGCCAAACAGCTCTGGGGTAACCTGCCCGGCGCGGCCCAAGGTTTAGCCATTGCTGCTGCAGCACGCAGCACGCAGCGTTTCACCTTGCTGTTAACGGATAACAGTCAAAGCGCCGAGCGACTCAAAGAAGAGCTGGCTTTCTTTGCGCCAGAACTGCCGGTTCTGCACTTTCCAGACTGGGAAACTCTGCCTTATGATGTTTTTTCTCCGCACCAGGACATCATTTCCCAGCGTGTTGCTACGCTCTATCAGCTACCACAACTGCAGCAAGGTATTTTAGTCGTTCCAATCAATACCGCCCTGCACCGCTTGGCACCTAAGTCATTTATGATTGATGCCAGTTTAATGCTCGATGTCGGACAAAAGCTGGATGTGGAAAGCATGCGCAGCCGTTTACAAGCGTCCGGCTATCAATGTGTCGATACGGTATATGAACATGGCGAGTTTGCCGTACGTGGTGCGCTGATTGACTTATTCCCCATGGGCAGTGAGGCACCGTATCGCATTGATTTGTTTGATGATGAAATCGAAACACTGCGCACCTTTGATCCAGAAACCCAGCGCTCCAACGAAAAAGTTGAGCGCATTCGTTTGCTGCCAGCACGGGAATTCCCTTTAGATAAAAAAGCCCGTGGTGATTTTCGCGCACGTTTTCGCGAGCGTTTTGACGTGGATTTCCGCCGCTGCCCACTCTATCAAGACTTAGCCAGCGGCATTATTCCTGCTGGAATCGAAGCATACTTACCGCTGTTTTTTGAGGAAACCAGCAACCTGTTTGATTATTTACCCGCCGATGCACAGGTTTTCTCCTTGGTGGGTGTGGATTCTGCTGCCGAAACTTTCTGGCTTGATATTCGCAGCCGTTATGCCGAGCGCCGTGGTGATATCGAGCGTCCGTTATTGCCGCCGGCTGATTTATTTATTGCCATCGACGAGTACTACAGCGCCCTCAAAGACCATCCGCGCATTGTGATTGACAGCCAAGATGTCAGCCCCGCAGTGGGTAAAGAACGCCTACCGGTGCAAACCTTCCCCGATTTATCACTGGATGCGCGCGCCGCCGAACCTTTAAATAAAGTTAAAGACTTTTTAGCTACATTTAACGGTCGCACTTTATTCACGGTAGAAACCGCAGGCCGTCGCGAAGTGCTGCTGGAATTGCTGCAACGCATTGATGTTGTTCCAGTTGAAGTGAACAACTGGGAGGATTTTTTAACCGCCGATCATAAAGTAGCTATTTGCGTGGCACCGATTGAAGCTGGCGTGCTGCTGGATGACATCGCTCTAATCCCAGAAAGTGCATTGCTGGGCCAACGCGTTATGCAACGCCGACGCCGCGACAAAAATCGCGACGGCAATCATGAGCATGTGATTCGCAACCTCACCGAACTGCGTGAAGGCGCGCCCGTTGTGCACATTGATCACGGTGTCGGACGCTATCAGGGCCTAGTGACCTTAGAAATTGAGGAGCAAGCCACCGAGTTTTTAATGCTTGAATATGCCGACCAAGCCAAACTCTACGTACCGGTGGCCAATCTACACTTAATTGCCCGCTACACCGGCAGCGATGACAGTAGTGCACCGCTGCATCGCTTAGGCTCCGAGCAATGGCAAAAAGCCAAGCGTAAAGCGGCCGAACAAGTGCGTGATGTGGCGGCTGAACTGCTGAACATCTATGCCATTCGCGCCGCCCGTGAAGGCTTTACTTTTAGCAATCCTGGGGTTGATTACACGACTTTCAGTGCAGCCTTCCCCTTTGAGGAAACACCCGACCAGCAAGCGGCTATCGACAAAGTGCGCCATGACATGTTGTCAGGCAAGCCGATGGATCGTTTGGTCTGTGGTGACGTGGGCTTTGGTAAAACTGAAGTGGCGATGCGTGCCGCCTTTATTGCGGTGCACAGCGGCAAACAAGTGGCTGTTTTAGTGCCTACCACGCTACTGGCGCAGCAACACTACAACAGTTTCCGCGATCGCTTTGCCGATTGGCCGGTCAAAGTGGAGGTGATGAGCCGTTTTAAAACGGCCAAAGAAATCAATCAAGCCATCCGTGATTTAGCCGAAGGCAAAGTTGATATTTTGATTGGTACGCACAAGCTTCTGCAAAGTGATGTCAAGTTTAACAACTTAGGTTTGGTCATCATTGACGAAGAACACCGCTTTGGTGTGCGCCAGAAAGAGCAGCTCAAAGCGCTGCGCAGCGAAGTGGATATTCTTACCCTAACCGCCACACCGATTCCACGCACCCTGAATATGGCCTTTGCTGGCATGCGTGACATGTCAATCATTGCCACACCGCCAGCGCGGCGCTTGTCAGTGCGCACCTTTGTCATGCAGCGCCAAGATGCCGTAGTAAAAGAAGCGTTATTGCGTGAATTACTGCGTGGTGGGCAAGTGTATTTCTTGCACAACGATGTCAAAACCATCGAAAAATGCGCCGCTGATTTAGCCGCGTTAGTGCCGGAAGCACGCATTGGTATAGGTCACGGCCAGATGCATGAGCGCGAACTTGAGCAAGTGATGGCAGACTTTTACCACAAGCGTTACAACGTGCTGGTGGCTTCAACCATTATTGAAACAGGGATTGACGTACCCAACGCCAATACCATCATCATTGATCGTGCCGATAAGTTTGGTTTAGCTCAGCTGCATCAACTACGCGGGCGTGTCGGTCGTAGCCATCATCAAGCTTATGCTTATCTACTGACACCGCCACAAAAAAGCATGACCACCGATGCGCAAAAACGCTTAGAAGCCATCAGCCAGGCTCAAGATTTAGGTGCCGGCTTTATGCTCGCCACCCATGATTTGGAAATCCGCGGTGCCGGTGAATTACTCGGCGATGGCCAAAGTGGTGAAATCCAAGCCATTGGATTTACTCTGTATATGGAAATGCTCGAACGTGCCGTTGAGTCGATCCGTAAAGGCGAACAACCTAATCTTGAGCAACCACTCGATAGTGGCACGGAGATTAACTTACGAGTGCCGGCTTTAATTCCTGACGAATACCTGCCCGACGTGCATGCACGCTTGATTCTTTACAAGCGTATTTCATCGGCCAAAGACATGAACGCCCTGAAAGAACTGCAAGTGGAAATGATTGATCGTTTTGGTTTATTGCCCGACCCAGCCAAATACCTGATCCGCGTCACCGCACTAAAACTCAAAGCGCAAGCCTTAGGTATTCTCAAAATTGATGCAGGCCCTTACGGCGGCCGCTTAGAGTTTGCCAGTGACACCTGCGTCGATCCGATTCGTTTGATTAAACTGATCCAAAGCCAACCAAAACACTACCGCTTTGAAGGCGCTACAGTGTTTAAATTTACTGTGCCAATGGATAATCCAGAGCAACGCTTTGCTACAATCGAAGCCCTATTAACACAACTGGCTGCAGAATAATAATTTAAGGAGCTGCACATGCGTTACTTAATCCACCTCGCCCTTTTGCTCACCCTATGCAGCACGCACGCCTTGGCCAATGACACACAACTGGTCGAACTGATTATTTTTCGGCAAAGTAGCCAGACCATTCCAGCCAGTCAGGTAGCACCTGACAACTGGGCCAATGGCGCAACGCCAGTAACCCGTGAGATGCTGCGCAGCACCCAGCTTGATCACTTCGTCAAAAAGCTCACCCCCGCCAACGGTTATCAAGTGTTGCTGCATAAAGCGTGGCTGCAAACCAGCAACGGCACATCGGTACAGGTGGCCGTCTCGGAAGGCACGGAGTCGTTTGCCCACTACCCTGTGGAAGGCACGATCAGCATGGAGTTAGAGCGCACCAGTCAAGTGCAGATGGACTTCTGGATTAATCAATTTAACCCAGATGCGACCCTGCTCAGCAGTGAGCGTTTTAAGCAAAGCGCGTTAGTGGCCAATGACCAAGTGACTTTTATTGATCACGGCACCTTAGGGGCTTTAATCCGTATTCAAGCGCAAGGCAATAAGGCTGCTGATAGCAGCGCCAACAGCGCCAGCCAATACATGGAATAATGATGGGTCCAGCCAATCGATCTAGCGCACGCCAATAGGATGCCTGCGCTAGATTCAGTTATTGAGCCTGCGCCAGCCAGCCTTAGCCAGTAATGACATTGGGCTCGATTTCCAACTCAACAGCAAAGCGCTGCTGGATATCAACTTGAATATGCTCGGCCAGCTCAAGAATCTGCTGACCACTGGCCTCGCCATAATTGACCAACACCAATGCCTGCTTGGCATGCACGCCGGCATCGCCTTGACGCACACCCTTCCAGCCAGCCTGCTCAATCAGCCAACCAGCGGCGAGTTTGACCTGGCCATCGGCTTGGGCAAAGCTGACAATATCAGGATAACTGGCTTGCAGTTGTTGCGCGTGCTCAGCACTGATCACTGGGTTTTTGAAAAAACTGCCCGCATTGGCCAACTGCTTTGGATCAGGCAGTTTTTCTGCGCGAATGGCACAGACGGCACGACTGACATCTTGCGCAGTTGGTTGCTGCACCTGTTGCTCAGCCAAGTAACTGCGCAGATGTCCGTAATCCAACTGCAAAGCGGCATGTTTCGGCAGTTTGAAGATCACACTTAAAATCACTCGCCGGCCTGACTCTCGCTTAAACAGACTGTCGCGATAAGCAAATTGGCACTGCGCATTACTGAGACGCTGGGTCTGGCCAGTGTGGCGATCAAGCACCAGCACGCTTTCAAGGTGGTCTTTCAGCTCAGCGCCATAAGCCCCAATGTTTTGCACCGGCGCGGCGCCGACATTGCCAGGAATCAAACTGAGATTTTCTAAACCGCTCAAACCTTGCGCCAAACTCCACTGCACAAAGTCATGCCAGTTTTCCCCAGCCTGCACTTCAACCTGAGCAAAATCAGCGTCTTCACTCAGTACTTGAATACCGCGCAACTGCAGATGAATCACCAAAGCATTCAGATCAGCAGTCAGCACCATATTACTGCCGCCACCCAGCAACAACACGGCGATTTCACGTTGTTCAGCCCATGCCAAAGCCGCTTGTAACTGCTCCAGCGACTGTACTGCAACAAAAAATCGCGCCGCCACATCAATCGCTAAGGTGTTGTACGGGCGCAGTGAAATCTGCTCTTGAATACTCAAACTCACAAGCGCGCCCTGATTTCATCGAGCAACGCTTGACTGGCGTGCTCCAGCATATCGAGCACCAGTTCAAAGCCGTCTTCTCCCCCATAATAAGGGTCAGGCACTTCATCAGGGCTGATGCCCAAACGTGGCAAATACAACGCCAGCTCAGCTTTAGCATCGACTGGCTGGATGGCCTGCAGGTTGCTCAAGTTGCTTTTATCCATCGCCAGTATCAAATCAAACTGGGTAAAATCCTCGGCGCTGACCTGACGTGCGCGTAGCGTCGACACATCATAGCCGCGCTTGGCGGCCGCCGCCTGCGTGCGCGGATCGGGGGTTTTGCCAATATGCCAATCTGCAGTGCCTGCCGAGTCAATAGTGATTTTATCGCTTAAGCCTGCCTGCTCAACATAACGACGAAACACCCCTTCAGCAGTCGGTGAACGACAGATATTGCCCAGACAGACAAATAAAACCTTCATTGCTACTCCTCAAAAAAACGTCGAACACGCTGTAAATCTTCCAAGGTATCAACGCCTGCAGGCGGCGCTTCGACGGCATCCGCGACATGAATGCGTGCGCCATTCCATAAGGCGCGTAACTGCTCCAGGGATTCGGTTTGCTCTAAAGCACAGCAACCCCAAGCCACAAAATCCGCTAAAAAGCCTGCACGATAAGCATAAATACCAATATGCCGACGGAACTCAACGCCTTCAGGTAAGACTGCTTGGCTTTTCGCAAAAGCATCGCGCGGCCAAGGCAAAGGTGCACGACTGAAGGTCAAAGCATAACCCTGCTTATCACAACTGACCTTCACCACATTCGGATTGAGTACGCTGGCAATATCGGTAATGGGCTCGGCCAAGGTCGCCATCGCTGCTTGCCTGTAGCGTGCCAAATTGGCGGCCACTTGATCTATCACGCTAGGCGGAATCAGTGGTTCATCACCTTGCACGTTGACCACAATGGCATCACTGGGCAGTTCTAGCTGCTCAACCACTTCAGCTAAACGATCAGTGCCAGACTCGTGGTCATCACGGGTCATCAACACCTGTGCACCAAAGCTTTGGCAGGCAGCAAAAATGCGTTGATCATCGGTGGCAATGACCACCTGCTGCGCGGCGCTTTTCTGCGCTTGCAGCCAAACACGCTGGATCATTGGCATCCCAGCAATGTCTTGCAGTGGTTTACCGGGAAAACGCGTGGAAGCAAAACGCGCAGGAATCACCACACAAAAAGCTTGAGTCATGATTTAGTCCAAACGCTCATCTGTGCTTAAGGTGCGCGCTTCAGTTTCTAGCATCACCGGAATATCGTCACGAATAGGGAAGGCTAAGCCATCGGCTTTGCACCACAATTCAGTTTTTTGCGCATTGAGTTGCACAGCACTTTTACATAAAGGGCAAGCCAAAATATCTAAGAGTTTCGGGTCCATCAGCACATCCTCAAAACGAATCAGTTAATAAGCGCTTTAGCTGCCCAGCAAACCAGTCACTGAAGGCTGGTGAGGGCTGCGCGGCCACTTGTAAGTACCAGCAGTGATCTGACGCAAACTCACGGCATTTCACCGCGTCTTTCTCAGTCATAACCACTGGCAAATCATCGGCAAACTGTAAATCTTGCGCGGTAAATTGAGCATGATCAGCAAAAGCGTGAGCAATGGGCTGCCAGTTTAACCCTTCAAGCGTCTTGAAGAAACGTTGCGGATTGCCAATACCGGCGACCGCATGCATTTTTTGTCGCGCGGGGAAGTAACTGAGTGGCTCGCAGCGACCGCTGCGCACATGCACCCACTCGGTCGGCTGTAAGCGCATCGCAAAACCACCGTCGTGATCTTGCTCAGCACCATTGAATAGCACGGCGTCGACACTCTGAAGGCGCTCAGGCGGTTCACGTAACGGCCCGGCCGGCAAACAGCGCTGATTACCCAGTCCACGCGCCGCATCAATCAACACCAGTTCTAAATCACGCGCCAAGCCGTAATGCTGCAAACCATCATCGGATAAAATAATATCAAGCGTATGCTCGGCGAGCAGTTGCTGCACCGCCTGCGCACGATCAGGCGCGATGACTAACGGCACACCACTGCGCTGGACAATGAGCAGCGGCTCATCGCCGGCTTGCTCGGCAGTATCTGTGGCGCTTACCGTCCAAGGAAAATGTGCAGGACGCGCACCATAGCCACGACTGACCACGCCAACCCGCACACCTTGGGCGCGGCATTGCTCGATCAACCATAAAATCAATGGGGTTTTACCGGTACCGCCAACGGTGATATTACCCACCACAATCACCGGTACTGGAGCTCGATAGGTTGCACTGTCACCACGAAGAAAGCGTGCTCGCTTGCGCTGTACCACAGCGCGATACAGCATTTCCAACGGCCACAACAAACACAGCGCCGGATGGCCCTGATACCAGGCATGCTGAATGCGTTCGCTCAGTTTCACTGCGCGGCTTGCGCCTCAACTGTAGTAATGCGCAAATGCGCAAAGCCAAGTTTAGATGCCGCATCCATCGCTGTCACCACGGCCTGATGCGGCGCCTGACCGTCGGCACTGAGCATCACTGGCAGACTTTTATCGCCACCTGACTCAAGGCGCAGCGCTTCCATCAACGAAGCCAGATCATTCTTACTCAAGCTTTTGCCATTTAACGCAAAAGACCCATCGACACCCACTAAGATCTCTAGCGGCGTTTTCATCACCTCAGGAGGTGTGCCACTGACGGCTTCAGGCAAATCAACTTTAAGCTGAGTCTCACGAGTAAAGGTTGTTGTTACCACAAAAAATAACAACAGAATAAACACCACATCGATCAGCGGCGCTAAATTAATATCAACCGGTTCGCGCGGTTTACGAGGAAATTTCACGCTTTGTCCCCATTGAGCTCGACCTCACGATCACCCTGCACCACTTCAACCAGCTTAATCGCTTCTTGCTCCATGTTAACCACCAACTGATCAACGCGGCGCTGTAAAAAACGGTGAAAAAATAACGCAGGAATAGCCACAAATAAACCAGCCGCTGTGGTCACCAGCGCCTTGGCAATACCACCGGCCAACTGCGGGGCGTTGGCCATACCAGAGCCCATAAAGGCACTAAAAATCTCGATCATGCCCAATACCGTACCTAGCAAACCTAATAAAGGCGTAATGGCGGCAATGGTGCCAAGGGGCGTTAAATAGCGTTCAAGTTCGCTAACGACTTTAACGCCTGCTTCTTGAATACTTTCTTTCATAATGTCACGACCGTGACGCGAATTGGCTAAACCAGCCGCTAAAATTTGCCCAAGCGGCGAGCCAGCGCGCAACTCTTGAAATTTCGCTTGATCCATTTGCTGGTCTTGCATCCAACGCCAGACTTGTCCCAACAAATGCGGAGGACTAATCCGAGAGGGTCGCAAGGTCCATAAACGCTCAGCAACGATGGCAACTGCAATAATTGAACATACAACAATAGGCAGCATAATCCAGCCGCCGGATTTGATCAGTTCCCACACAATAGCTACTCCAGCAAAAAATTTGCCTCACTTTAGCACAGCCTTAGGCCTACACCGAACGCTACGGTTCTCATTTTCATCGCCAAAAACGCGATTGCATCGACATCGTCCACGGTGCTTGATAATCACCCAGACGAATCCGCACTGCTTTATCACGGGCAGTATCATAAATCGCCGCCTCAGCATCCTGCAAATTGGCCAACACTTGTGGGTGCGGATGCCCGTAACTGTTGTGCTTACCACGCGATATTAAAGCATAGCGTGGCTCTATCGCCTGCAGAAATCGTCGTGATGTTGACGTGCGACTGCCATGATGCCCGGCCACCAGCCAATCCGCTTTTAACCATGGCCAGTCAGCCAATAAAGCCGCCTCACCTGCAGCATCAAGGTCACCGGTTAATAATAAGCGCTCACCTTGTGCGTGAATCAACAGCACGCAGGACTTTTGGTTGCTGTCTTGCGCATTGCGCCATTGCCAACGCCAAAACCACACGCCATCCCATTGCCATTGTTGTTCGGTACAGGCTTGCGCAGCAAAACGGGCTGGATGCTCTAAGGGTTGCCCACTCACGACTGTTGTCACTGTTAAGGCATTCAGGACAGCCTGCGCGCCACCGGCATGATCGGCATCGGCATGGGAAATCAGCAATAGATCCAGATGTGTTTGTGCAAAGCCCTGCAAGAAAGGCACAACAATTCGCTCGCCCGCATCAAAACCAGCCATAAAAGGCCCAGCGTCATACAACACGCTGTGCTGCGCCGTTTTTATCCAGACGGCTTGCCCCTGCCCCACATCCAACAACCAAACCTCGGCTTGCCCCGGCGCAACTTCAATTGCACCGGGTTTAAGTAGCGGCAACCACAAGGCGGCAGCGGCCAATAACGGAATAATGGGACGCGGCAACAACACCGCAATAACACCCAGCAGGGCAAAACCTAATACCCCAGGACTTGCACCAGCACCCGGCCACAGCGCCTCCCTTTGGGCAAACCAGTCCAGCACCACAAACAACAGGTGCAAAGACCAGCCAGCCAGAGCCAATACCCACGCCGCTAACTCAGGCCACGCCAATAGCGCTGAACCCAACAAAGTTAACGGCAGCGCCAGCAAGCTTAGCCAAGGCACTGCGAACAGATTCGCCAGCGGCCCCACTAGGCTCACCGGTAAACTCAGTACCAGTAAAAATGGCGCTAACCCTACGGCAGCCACCCACTGCGTGCGCGTTAATACGTGCCACCAACGCCAAGCACCCAAGCGTCCAGAAAACGCTAAAACCAGCGCTGCCACAGCTGCAAAGGACAACCAAAAGCCAGCTTGCAGCACCACCAAGGGCTCATACAACAAAACCAGACAAAGTGCTGTTAGTAATGCTGTCCAAGCACTCAAATGTTGAAAGCGCCAGCGCCAGAGCAACGCAATCATGACCATGATACAAGCCCTTTGCACGGGTACGGCAAAACCTGCTAGCACGCCATACAACAGTGCGGCCAGCATCGATAAAGCACAAGCAATCGGCAACCATGGCAGGCGCGTTGGCCAGCAACCAAAGCGCACTAAAAAGACCACACAGGCATAGGCCATGCCAGCCATTAAGCTGATATGTTGACCCGAAATCACCATTAAATGCACAGTGCCAGTGCTTTGTAACACGCGCCACTGCTGCTCAGTTAAGGCAGAGCCATCACCTAACAACAAAGCCGTCATCACACCTTGCATCGGCGCTGGTGCGACACTCTGTAACCGTTCTTTTAAGCGTTCTCGCCAATGATCGACACCCGCTCCAGAGGCCAAGCGCTGACCCGCCTTTACCGAACCTGTCGCGCCGATACGCTTAGCCAATAGCCATGCTTGATAGTCAAAGCCGTGCGGATTGAGTACACCATCGGGGCGTTTTAAACGCACCGCTAAGCGCCAACGTTCACCGGCACGCAATTGCTCAGGCGGATCACGCCAAGATAAACGCAGACGCTGCGGTAACTGCGCGCGCCGCGAGGACGCATCGTCTAACTCAAAGCGCACAATGGCGGGCTGCCCTTGCACCTGCGGCCACTCAGGCAAACCCACCACCGTACCTTCGAGCCAAAGCGTACGACCATCAAGCCCTTGCTGCAGTTGATCATCCAGCGCCGCTTGAGCACTGATGCAAGCCCAACACAAACCAAGCAGGTACATTCCAAGTGGAAACACTCGCAAGACTAAAGCAAGCAGGGCAACCAGCACTAAAACCAGCAGCCACAAAGTGCTGGGCAATTCGGGCAAAAACCGCAAGCTCAGCATCCCAGCAATCAGTGCAAGCATAAGAAAACGCATGCAGCCACCTCCCTGTAGCATTTGCAAACAAATATTCTTGTCAATAGCGTGTTTTCTAAAGCTTTTGTCACACCCTGTAACAGCACCACGCCGCAATAAGAGGCATAATAGACGAGCTTTTGCATGTCAGAGAAAATTCATGCCTCGTCAACTATTTAAACGCTACATGCCTGATCCGGAAAAACTGAAACATAATCCATCATTACGTTTTCTCGGCAGCCTGATCCACGATGCAAATTTGTGGCACCTGAACCGTCATTCAATTGCACGGGCTGTTGCTATCGGTTTGTTTTGGGCGATGATCCCTATGCCGATGCAAATGTTTGCCTCAGCACTTCTAGCCATTCCATTGCGGGCGAACTTACCTATTTCGGTTGGATTGGTTTGGCTCACCAACCCAATTACTATGCCGCCTGTGTTTTATGCCAACTACAAGCTTGGCACCTGGCTGCTTGATACTCCAGCTATCGAAATGCCGGATAAAATAAGCCTTCACTGGATTCTAGAAGTCACCACCACACACTGGCAGCCTTTATATGCAGGCTCTATTGCCATGGGGCTGATTCTTGCTGCAATCGGCTATAGCTGCACCGTTTTATATTGGCGTTGGTGGGTCAATCACAACTGGAAGAAACGTATTAAGCTGCGTGCTTCGCGGTTAAATGATTGATTTTGAAATAAGTTTTGACAAGATCAAAAAAATGCGTATACTTGTTGGCGCGGAATGGAGCAGTCTGGTAGCTCGTCGGGCTCATAACCCGAAGGTCGCAGGTTCAAATCCTGCTTCCGCAACCACATTCAAAAGCCTTAACTTTCAATGAGTTAGGGCTTTTTTTATGCCTGCCATTCCTGTCTTAAAAACTGCCTAAAAAGCCTCTGTGACACTTCTGTGACGCATGTGTGACAAATCGCTCACACCGATTTTTCCCAACTCCACAAAAATGACCTTAAGTCTTTTTTGTCACACCACCTAAGCAACCTTCTTTTGCCAGTATATTGCTGAGCCATCCTTGGCTGCTTTCTGCCTATTCTGTCTTGTCTGGTAAGTACTCCAGCAAATCGCTGACCTCGCACTGAAACAGCTTGCATAGCTTGTCGAGTGCATCGAGCTCAATACGCTGCGCGGTTTCTTTATAAAGAAGAGTCACCGTATTTCGATTTAAGCCTGTCTCCCGGGCTACATCAGCAATATTCATCTTGTGCTCGCCCATCATGCGAGCAAGGTGGCAACGAACCATAAAATCACCTTAAATGTAAAAATACTATTCTAAATGACAAAAAGTGCTTGCAAATGCAATCCTGTCGCGTAATATGTGATTCAAGATGACATTTCGTTATTAGAAACGTCTTTTAGTTATCTAGAATAAACTAGCGAGAGGAAGAATGCGATGAGTACTTCATACACATATCTGACTACTGAGGAACTAGCAGAGCGAATCAAGTATGACTGCCGAACCATTAGGCAGTCGCTGAAAGATACTGTTCTGCTTGAGGGCCTCCATTACATCAAACCATTTGGCCGTCGAAAGATTCTTTTCCTTTGGGAAGAGGTTGAGAAAACAATGCTGACTAGCGCCCGTAACGAAGAGTCTTTGGCTATTCCTATGGCTAACGGGGGCGTCTGCTATGTCTAAAGTTCGAGTTCGTAAAGAAACCGGTAAGCTCTACCTTGACTTCATGTATGCGGGTCATCGCTGCCGCGAGCAAACAATACTTACTGATACGCCTGCAAACCGAAAGCAAGTAGAAGCTTTGCTATCAAAAGTACAGGCCAAAATTCTTTTGGGCGAATTGGATTACGCAGAGTTTTTCCCGGGAAGCCTTAACCTCACAAGAATCCAAAAAAATCAGATGGCGCAAACTAGTGCAAGTAATGATGCCAGCATGACTTGCGAGCAGAAGATCACACCACTCTTCGCTGAGTTCGCTGACCTGTGGTTTTTAGAAAATAAAATCCAGTGGCGTGGCTCACATACCAGAAACGTAGAGTCCATTCTGAATAGCTCTTTGAAGCCATCCTTCAAGGGTAAAACTGTGGGTGAAGTTACCAAAGCCGACATTCTTAGCGCACGTAACAAGATGGCCAAGCGGCCAGGACGTGGCCCCAGCGGGGTGATGTCAGCTAAGTCGATCAATAACCATATGAATATCTTACGCATGGTCATGACCGAAGCGGCGGATCGTTATGGGTTCGTCAGTCCCTTTCGCAATATTAAGCCGCTAAAACTGCAGCGAGTACATATTGAGCCTTTTTCACTGAGTGAAGTGGAAACGATTCTGCAGACAGTTCGAGAAGACTACCGAAACTATTACTTAGTTCGCTTTTATACCGGCATGCGCACTGGTGAAGTTGACGGGCTCAAATGGGAATTTGTGGACTTTCAGCGGCGTGAAATTTTAATCAGAGAAACATTGATTGGTGGCGAGACTGAATACACCAAAACAGATGGCTCGCAACGTGAAATCCCTATGTTCGGGCCAGTGCATGACGCTCTTAAAGAGCAGTATGAGGCCACAGGAAAGCTTAGCAAGTATGTGTTCTGTAATCGTGAAGGCAAACCGCTGGATCACAACAATGTGACCAAGCGAGTTTGGTATCCACTGTTACGGGCGCTCAACCTGAAAAAAAGACGCCCATATCAAACCCGACACACAGCTGCCACGTTGTTTTTGGCATCTGGCGAGAACCCAGAGTGGGTCGCCCGAACCTTGGGCCACTCAACAACAGAGATGCTGTTCAAGGTGTACTCGCGCTATGTGCCCAACTTGACACGCCAAGACGGTTCCGCTTTTGAACGACTGTTACAAACCGGTATGCCACTGGAGACAAAATAATGAAAAACATCAGCACTACACATCGTCTACACCCGCAGCCAACTGCTCGTAATGTAGCTATCTGGTTAATCAAGTACTACCGGATCACCCGTGGCAACGAGCTTTCAGTCTACTGGGGGCTGCCTTACTGGGTAGACAACTACGAGGCCATTCACATGTGGGTTAAAAAGTTGAAGCAGCAACAACGTCCTGCCGGACGCACACTAGGGGATGTGCGTCGGATGTTTGAAGAACAGCTTCCCATTTAGTTTTTGATAGGCCGTCACTGTGCCCCTTGCTGGGCGCAAGCAAAGCGCTTAATCAGCAGAATTAAAAAGGTAAAATAAAATGACTCAGTACACTCAGCAGCTTGTAGCAGTAACCAAGAGCGACCATCAAAATAATCTGTGGAGCATTTTTCATCGCGGCAAACAGTGGTACACGCATAACAATAACAACCAGCTTAAAAGTCCACTTGATAGCGATTATGCGGCTATCATCACCTTTGATGAGCAATCTAAGCAGCCCGTCAGGGTTTCAGCACCGTTTGATTTGGATGTCAAATTAAGCACAATTCTTTGTCATACATCGTGCTGCGCTACTCAGCAGAGCGCTGCACAAATTCAGCTTTGGACAGCAGCATCTGAGATCTCTGACCCCACTCTAAAAAGCTTTTTGACTGGAGTGCTTAGCGATACATCAATCATGCAATCGTTCTATCAGGCTAAAGCGAGTAAGTCTTACCACCACAAACACGAAGGTGAGCTGTTCATCCACAGCGTAGAAGTGGCGGTAAACGCTAGAATGATGGCTGTTCAATACAACTTGCCAAAACGCACTCAGGATTGTGTGTTTACCGGTGGTTTGTTGCATGACATTGGTAAAGTGCTGATGCACTACAACACCGGCAATGACAATAAAACTGGTGTTAATGGACAGCATGAGTCCTTCAGCTTTATGGTGCTGGCAGCTCACCTAGAAGAGCTCAAGCAGGAAGATAAAAGCTTATTTGAGGCTATGTCAGCCATGCTATCTGCACAGGTCGCCAACCGGAAACACTACGACTATATAGAAGAAGCTATTGTTCGCTCAGCTGACCGACTGTCAGCGCACAGCTACGAGTTAGGCACTGCTTTCAAAAACAAACCAGCCGACGAGCTCTTTACCAGTGCCCATGGTGGCCGCAAGTATAAGCGCTTGGCTCCAGCTCAAAAGACTGCATGAGAAATGTCCGCAATGAACAATCTAAGCCCGGCGAATGCTGGGCTTTTTTTGTGCGAAGCGGCGTGTGATTAGCTTGATTGTCAGCACCGTAAATAGCTGCTTCTCTACGCCCGTATGGATATTAAATAAATGTGCTGTTTAAGTAAGTTTCAAAACATTATTGGGCGATTTCCAGTATAAAAACAACGTATTTAATGCATGGCTGGTTAGAGGTCTGATGTCTGCAATTGCTAAAGTGCACGTTTTTTTCAATTAAGCAGTGCACATTTTTTCACCTTATAGCTGAATGTAAGTCTCTAAAACACAGGGCGGGAGATTTTTCAGGCTTGATTAGTGTGCAGTGATTCAGCAAGAAGTGAGCAGGCACAGATTGCAGCTGGAAACTGTCTTGCTTGGATCAGGAAATCTGCGTATAAACAATGGTTTACTATTAAAATATTCAAGTGAGCTTTGCAGCGAAACGCGCATGCTTGCTAATATGATGTTATGTGCTCAGGAAGTCATAAATATTAGCTTGGAAGTATGAAAATGATTTTTGATCGAGAAACTGAAATCTTTATACGAGATTACGTGAAAGATTTGAATGAAGGGACTGCGGCGATTTTTGCTGGCGCTGGGCTGTCTATTCCTGCTGGGTTTGTCAATTGGCAGGAATTAATGAGCGAAATCGCCTTTGACTTGGGTTTAGATATTAATGTCGAATCTGATCTTGTTTCGCTTGCGCAGTTTCACGTAAATGAAAATAGAACCAGATCAAAAATCAGTCGAAAAATTCTTGAGGAGTTTATTGAGGAAACTGAGGAGACTGAAAACCACAGGATTCTAGCAAGACTGCCAATTTCATCTGTATGGACTACAAACTACGACGAGATTATCGAAAAGGCGTTTTTAGCAGAAGGTAAAGTTTCAGATATAAAGCACAATGTCAAACAGCTGCTAAATAACAAGCCTAAAAGAGACGTTGTAATATTTAAAATGCACGGCGATGTATCTTGTCCAACTGAGGCGATAATAACCAAAGAGCAGTATGAGCAATACCATCAGACGCACGAACCATTTATCAATGCTCTGACAGGTGAGCTTACAACAAAAACTTTCCTGTTTTTAGGTTTTAGCTTTACTGACCCTAATCTTGACTACGTGCTCAGCAGGCTTAATTTTCGATACTCTGAAGATAAAAAGCAGCATTACTGCATCACCAAACGCCCCACTCTTGGTGATAGCAATAATCCAGATCAAGCAACATATGACTATAACGTCAGAAAGCAGGAGTTGGTTATAAATGACCTGAAAAGGTACGGAATAAAAACACTTCTTGTTGATGGTTACGAAGAAATAACTAAGATTCTAAAAGAGATTGAGTCTCGATTTAAAAAGAAAACGATCTTTATTTCCGGGAGCGCTGAAGTTTACAGCCCTTACGAAAAACAAGAATCAATTGAGTTTATTCATAAGATATCTCGCGCATTAATTGAAGGTAATTTCAGAGTTGTTAATGGGTTTGGTTGGGGAGTTGGAAGCTCCGTGATAAATGGTGCTTTAGAGGCGATATATTCAAAGCCGTTAAAATACTCAGATGCTCAACTTATACTAAGGCCATTCCCACAATTCAAAACTGGAGAAAAAGACCTTTCGGTTTTATGGGATGAATATCGCCATAAGATGATCTCATTGTCTGGCATATCAATTTTCCTTTTCGGAAACAAAAACGTTGATGGTGAAATTGTTACTGCAGGTGGAGTCATCCGTGAGTTTGAAATTTCACATGCTTTCGGAAATATATGTATACCTGTTGCTTCAACAGGGCATGCTGCTCATGAAATATACGAAAAAATACTGCCTTGTATTGATAGTTATTATCAAAACTCAGAGGCTGCGAAAAAATATTTAGAGAAGCTAGCAGACGAAAAAATATCTCTAGATGAAAAAGTTAAAACGCTAATTGATTTCATTTCTGACTTAACAAAATAAGGAGTTTTTATGGCTAGAAAAGCGTTCTATAGTTTTCATTATAAAAATGATAACTGGAGAGCTTCAACAGTAAGAAATATTGGTTCTGTTGAAGGTAATAAGCCTGCAAGCGATAACGATTGGGAAGAAGTAAAAAAAGGCGGCGATAGCGCCATTCAGAAATGGATTGATGGTCAAATGACCGGAAAATCTTGCGTGATCGTACTAGTCGGAGAGAACACGGCTGGTAGGAAATGGATTAAATATGAAATCAAGAAAGCCTGGGAATCAGGGAAAGGCGTTCTTGGAATTCAGATTCACAAGCTAAAGAACTCTTCAGGTGAACAGGGTAGTGAAGGCAGAAACCCATTTGATGACTTTACAATTGATGGCAAAAAACTATCTAGCATAGTAAAACTAAAAAAGCCTTCACAGTCTACGAGTCAAGGGGTCTACAACTACATTAGTGAGAATATTGCTGACTGGATCGAAGAAGCTATAGACATCAGAAACGCCTACTAATGCACATAACAATCGGCTGCACAGGAAGCCAAAAGCTTCGCTTTTGTCTCCTGTGAGCCGGGCGTTAGCCGCTTAGAAACCCGCTTTATTCAGGCCCATGTTTTATTCACCGGCATTCACCTTCTCAAGCATTTATCCGCTGGGTTTTTGCCGTGTGCCGGGCTTCGCCTTGGGGTGCTG
>RRZT011551056.1_pt1 | contig 21451 bp, 23 predicted proteins | sample 2165551 | NCBI WGS metagenome assembly RRZT01 (sample SAMN10456910, study PRJNA506462) | wastewater metagenome | biome: wastewater; feature: sludge; material: wastewater sludge; isolation source: wastewater sludge with Escherichia coli K12::gfp cells carrying plasmid... | place: USA: Moscow, Idaho... | reverse complement strand
GGCACCCTCAGCAGGAGAGAGGTGGCCGCCTACGAGCTCTCGAAGACGCTCGGCCTCGACGTCGTGCCGCCGACCGTGTGGGTCGACGGGCCCCTCGGCGAGGGCTCGGCTCAGGCGTGGATCGAGGGCGAACCGACGGAGCTGATCGACCTGCTCCAGCCTGAGGAACTCACCGAAGGCTGGCTGCCGATACTTGCCGCGAGGACCGAGGACGACAAGCCGGTGATCCTCGCACACAGGGACGACCCGAGGCTGCGGCGGGTCGCCCTGTTCGACGCTCTCCTGAACAACTCCGACCGCAAGGCCAGCCACCTGATCGCTGATGGCGAACGCATCGCCGGGGTCGACCATGGCGTGAGCCTGCACATCGACGACAAGCTCCGCACCGTCCTGTGGGGCTGGGCCGGGGACCCCATCACGCCTGACGAGCAGTCACTCGTCGCGCTGGTGGCCTCCCTCGGCGGCCCCCTCGCGCCCGGCCTCGGTGACGAGGAATGGGAGGCGCTGACGGCGCGGGCGGAGGCGATTCTCGCCGAGGGAGAGCTGCCACGGCCGTCTGGCAGGTGGCCTGGCATCCCGTGGCCCCCGTTGTAGGCGCTAAATTGGGCGGCATGTATGCGTGGGCCCCTGTCGCCGTTCCCGACCTGTCGACCTCGACCCCGGAGGTGGCGCAGCGACTGCGCGTCCACGACACCGCATCGGAGGAGCTCGTCGAGGTGCACCCGGCCGAAGGCGATGCGGCGCGGATGTACGTGTGCGGCATCACCCCCTACGACGCGACCCACCTCGGACACGCCAACACCTACCTCACCTTCGACCTGGTCAACCGGGTCTTGCGCGACCTCGGGCTCCAGGTCAACTACACCCAGAACGTGACCGACGTCGACGACCCGCTGCTCGAGCGGGCGGCGCAGACTGGTCAGGAGTGGGAGGAGCTGGCCGAGGACCAGATCGAGCTGTTCCGCAGCGACATGCAGGGCCTGCGCGTCATCCCGCCCGCCCACTACGTCGGCGCCGTCGAGTCGATCGCCATGGTCGTCGAACTGATCGAGGAGCTGCTGCCGACCGGACTCATCTACCAGCTCGACGATCCCGAACACCCCGACTGGTACTTCAACACCGTCGCCGCGCCGGGCTTCGGCAGCATCAGCCACCTCGACGAGATGCAGATGATCGAACGCTTCCGCGACAACGGCGGCGATCCCGAGCGGCCGGGCAAGCGGCATCCGCTCGACTGCCTGGTGTGGCGCTTCCAGCGCCCGGACGAGCCGAGCTGGACCTCGTCGCTCGGGGCGGGACGACCGGGCTGGCACATCGAGTGCACCGCGATCGCGCTGCGCTTCCTCGGCCGCGACTTCGACATCCAGGGCGGCGGATCGGATCTGATCTTCCCGCACCACGAGATGTGTGCGGCCGAGGCCATCGCCGCCACCGGCGTGCCCTTGGCGAAGGCGTACGTGCACTCGGGAATGGTCGCGCTCGACGGCGAGAAGATGAGCAAGTCAAAGGGCAACCTGGAACTGGTCAGCCGGCTGCGGCACGGGGGAGCGGACCCGATGGCGATCCGGCTCGCGCTGATCAACCACCACTACCGCGAGAACTGGGAGTGGACGCCCGACCAGCTCGAGGCGGCGACCGAACGCCTGCGCACCTGGCGCTCCGTGCGCAACAACGGTGGCGCCGTGCCCGCGGCCGAGACGATCGCCGCGATCCGCGCGGCGCTGCGCGACGACCTCGACACCCCTGCCGCGCTCGCCGCCGTCGACACCTGGGTCGCCGCGTCTCTTGCCATGGACGCCGACGATCACGAGGCCGTCGGCGAGATGACCACGGCCATCGACGCGCTGCTGGGCATCGCGATGTAAGCGGTAGGGTGGCGCCGTGAAAACGTTCGAGCAGCTCTTCGAGGAACTCACCGAGACCAAGCGCACCCGCCCCGAGGGATCCGGCACCGTGGCCCGCCTGGATGCCGGCGTCCATTCCATCGGCAAGAAGGTCGTCGAGGAGGCCGCCGAGGTGTGGATGGCCGCCGAGTACGAGTCGAAGGAGCAGGCCGCCGAGGAGATCAGCCAACTGCTCTACCATGCCCAGGTCATGATGCTCGCGCTCGACCTCGAGCTCAAAGACGTTTACCGCTACCTCTGACCCAGAAGAAGGCCATCACCCATGACCTCTGAACGCCTCCTCCGGATCGCCGTGCCCAACAAGGGCACCCTCGCCGAGCCGGCCGCGGCCATGCTGCGCGCCGCAGGCTACCGGCAGCGCACCGACTCAAAGGACCTGACGCTGATCGACACCGATCACGACGTCGAGTTCTACTACCTGCGTCCCCGCGACATCGCCGTCTACATCGGTCGCGGCGACCTTGACCTCGGCATCACCGGGCTAGACATGCTCCTGGACTCCGGCGCGGATGCGAGCGAGATCATGCAACTCGGCTTCGCGGGGTCGAGGTTCAGGTTCGCCGCCCGCGGTGGCGAGTCGATGAGCGTCGCCGACCTGAACGGCAAGCGCATCGCCACCTCGTACCCCGGACTGCTGCAGGCCTACCTCGACCGTGAGTCCGTCACCGCAGAGCTGGTCAAGCTCGACGGGGCCGTCGAGTCGGCCATCCGGCTCGGGGTCGCCGACGTGATCGCCGACGTCGTCGACACCGGGACCACGCTGCGTCGTGCTGGGCTCGAACTGTTCGGCGAGCCGATCTGCACCTCCGAGGCGGTGCTCATCCAGCGTAACGGCGGAGGCGAACTGCCCCCGCAGGCGGACGCGCTGCGCACCCGGCTCACGTCGGTGCTCGTCGCGCAGAACTACCTGATGATGGACTACAACGTCGAACTGTCGAAGCTCGAGGCCACCAAGCAGCTCGCTCCGGGCGTCGAGGGCCCGACCGTGTCGAACCTCGCGAAGGAGGGATGGTGCGCCGTTCGCGTGCTCGTCCCGCGCAAGGGGGCCCATCTGCTGATGGACAAGCTCTACGAGGCAGGCGCACGGGGCATCCTGATGACCGAGTTGGCGGCGTGCAGGCTGTGAGCGGGGAGTCAGGCGTGCAGCACGACGACCAGGAGCCGCAGGAGGTTCCCGAGCGGCTGTCCTACACGAGCCCTCCCGCGTTGATGACGGCCGTCGTGCTTTCCATCGTCCTGCTGTCGTTCTCCATGTTCGGCTGGTACGCCCTCGGCAAGGAGATCCGTGAGCAGGTGACCTGGATCCAGGCCGGAACGCTGCTCTTCTTCATCTTCGTGATGATCGGCGTGATGCTCTCGGTCGGGTACTCCCGGCTCTGGGCCAACGAGGAGGGCATCACCGTGCGCAACGGGCCGATCCTGCGCCGCTACCCGATCGACCAGATCGCAGGCGTGCGGCTCCGCAAGGGCGACGCATGGTCGTCCCTGCTCCTGAAGGGCGAGGAGGAACTCAAGCGCAAGCCTGTGCTCGCGATCCAGTCGCTCGAGGGTGAGGGCGCCCAGCGCAAGCTGATCGAGTTGCGCCGCTGGCTCGTGGCGCACGGAGCCACGTCGCGCGACGTCGACGTGCGGCCCGAGGATCAGCCGCCCGCGGACGAGGACTGAGTCCCCGACCTCACATGATCCCGCGCTTCTTCAGCAGGGCCTCGATCTCGGCATCCTCCGGGTCGAGGCCCTTCTGCTGCGCGGGCTTGGCCTGAGGCTGGGCGGCGGGCCTGCCTGCGGCCGGGGTCGTCTGCTGCTCTGCCTGCTTCCCGGCGAGCGAGGGCTGGGCCTTCTTCTGGGCGAGGCGATCCGAGCCGGCGGTCGGGGCGACCTGCTCCTGGGGCGCGGCGGCGCGGCCCTTCCCCTTCGGCAGGAGGATGCCGATCACGAACAGCACGATGCCGCCGATGGCGAGGCCAAGGCCCCAGGCGACCGCGGTGGTGAAGGCGGTGCGCTGGAACCAGTCCACGAGGCTACGGATGCCGTTGACCGTCAGGTCCGTCACACCCGTCAGGTACAGGCCGACGGGAATCGCCGCGAGCCCGAGACCGATCACCAACGCCCGGATGCTCCGGTTGCGGGCCATCAGACCCGCGGCGATCGCGAGGATGACAATGGCGAGGCCGACGGTGATGATCAGTGACACTGGCATGGCTCCAGTCTGTCACACGCGTCCGCCGACGGACCCCCGACCGTGGTCGCTCTCGCAACCGGATCCGGTCAGGGCCTGGGCCGACGGGGCGCTAGTCTCGGCACCATGGCAGACCTGCGATCCCTCGCCCAGCCCAACGCCCGATTCGCCGGAGACGACGGCGCCCCGGACCCGTTGACCAGAGCCGCCATCGCGCGGGTCCGCGACCACACGAGCTACATCCGGGCCATCGTCGCGCTCTGCACCAGTAGGCTGCTGATGCCCATCGTCGCCACCGGTGACGACTCGATGGACGGCCCCGACCCGGACCGGCAGGCCGAGATGGCAGCAGTCACGCTGCAGGACGAGACCGGCTCCTACCTGCTCGCCTTCACCGGCGTCGACTCGATGAAGGAGTGGGACGGCTCCGCGCGCCCCGTGCCCTGCCTGCTCGACGAGCTGTGTGCGACGGTGAAGGCCGCTGGCGCGGAACAGCTGCTGATCGACGTCGCGGGCCCCGTCCCGTTCGTCATCGCGGGCGAGGCGCTCGATCTGCTCGCCGACGGCAACGCGCTCGTCGAGTTCGAGGGGGAGGACTTCGCCTGGGTCAAGTACGCCGACTCCACCGACGCCGAGCAACCCGGGTCCGACGCCCAGGATGCCTCCCCGTCCGAGAGCGACGGCCAGGCACCCGAATGACGATGAGCACTTTCCGGGGTTCGTTGCGCGACACGCCGACGGTTCCCGGCGTGTCGCTCAACGAGTCCGGAAAAGTGCTCAAGGCGACGCGCGACCCCGGTGTCCCGGCCCGGTTTGGAGTTCGCGGGGCGAGCACCTAAACTTATCCGAGTTCAACGGCAGCTTCGGCTGCCCTCGTAAGTGGAGTCTCTCCCACCCGAGCAGCCCCTGGCAGCCGGGTCACCGACAAGACGGTCGCCGAGCGCGCCGTCCATGGTGTCTGAGGCCTCCGCATGCGCGGGGGCCTTTCTGCTGCACACAGGAATTTATCTCTCACTGGAGGACCCATCAGCACTGAACCGCGGATCAATGATCGCATCAAGGTTTCCGAAGTCCGGCTCGTCGGCCCCAACGGCGAGCAGGTCGGCATCGTGCGCGTCGAGGACGCCCTGCGTCTGGCGGCGGAGAACGATCTGGATCTTGTCGAAGTAGCGCCGATGGCCCGTCCGCCGGTCGCGAAGCTGATGGACTACGGCAAGTTCAAGTTCGAGGCGGCGCAGAAGGAGCGCGACGCCCGACGCAACCAGTCGAACGTCAGCACCAAGGAGATGAAGCTCCGTCTCAAGATCGACAAGCACGACTACGAGACGAAGAAGGGCCACGTCGTGCGCTTCCTCAGCGCGGGCGACAAGGTGAAGATCACCATCATGTTCCGCGGTCGCGAGCAGTCCCGCCCCGAACTGGGCATGGACCTGTTGCGCCGCCTGGCCGACGACGTCACGGAGTACGGCTTCGTGGAGTCGGCGCCCAAGCAGGACGGCCGAAACATGATCATGGTGCTCGGCCCCACCAAGAAGAAGACCGAGGCACGTGCCGACCAGGCCGCCGACCGCGACCGCCGCATGGCGGAGCGCAAGTCGAACGCCGATCTCGACAAGGCCGCAGAGGCCGAGATGCGGGCCGCGGCACAGACCTCCACACCCAAGAAGAAGCGCGGTCCTGCAGACAACATGGACCCAGACGTCGATCTCTGACGAGATCGGTTGATACACAAGAAAGCGAGCCAACCATGCCGAAGATGAAGTCGCACTCCGGCGCGAAGAAGCGGTTCAAGACCACCGGAACGGGCAAGCTCCTGCGCCGCAAGGCGAACCTGGGCCACCTCAACGAGCACAAGTCGTCGCGTCGCATCCGCAGCCTGCAGGGTGACGCGCCTGTCGCCAAGGCCGACGCCAAGAAGATCTCCAAGCTTCTCGGCAAGCACAAGGGCCGCTGAGCCTCACCCCCTGTTCCACCCGATCACCCGTCGGAGATCCGACAATCCCCCTAGGAGTACCCCATGGCACGCGTGAAGCGTTCTGTGAATGCGAAGAAGAAGCGTCGCGAAGTTCTCGAGCTGGCCTCCGGCTACCGCGGCCAGCGCTCCCGCCTGTACCGCAAGGCGAAGGAGCAGATGCTCCACTCCGCCACGTACAGCTACCGCGACCGTCGCGCCAAGAAGGGCGACTTCCGCGCCCTCTGGATCCAGCGCATCAACGCCGCGGCCCGCGCCGAAGGCATGACCTACAACCGTTTCATCAACGGTCTGAAGAACGCCGGCGTCGAGGTTGACCGCAAGATCCTGGCCGAGCTGGCCGTCTCCGACACCGCCGCGTTCAACGCTCTCGTCGCTGTCGCCAAGGACAACCAGCCTGCCGCTGCCGCCTGAGGGGCGAGTCAGTGACATCCGAACCGAACGCCGCCCCTGGCCTCCCGGCCTCGGTGCTGCGTTCGGTTCGTCGTCTCACGCAGCGCCGGGGTAGGGACCTCACCCGCAAGTTCCTCGCCGAGGGTCGGCAGGCCGTGCGCGAAGCGCTCGCGGCCGACGACCTTGTCGAGGAGGTCATCGTCCACGACGCGGACAAGCACGCCGACCTCCTCGAGGGCATCGGCGTGCCCGTCTGGCAGGCCAGCGAGCACCAGATGCGACAACTCAGCGACACGGTCACCCCGCAGGGGATCATCGCGGTGTGTCGTCAGTTGAGCTTCGACTGGAGCGCGCTGGACGACGCCCGGCTGGTCGTGATCTGCGCGCAGGTCCGCGACCCAGGCAACGCGGGAACCGTCATCCGGTGCGCCGACGCGTTCGGCGCCGATGCGGTGGTGCTCACCTCCGGCAGCGTGGAGATCTACAACCCCAAGACGGTGCGCTCCACCGTCGGCAGCCTGTTCCACATGCCCATCCTCACCGGGGTCCCGCTCACCGAGGCGGTCGACCGGGTGAAGTCCATGGGGATGACGGTGCTCGCAGCCGACGGCGTCGGCGCCCCCCTCGACCTGCTTGCCGCCGACGGCGGGCTCAGCGGCCCCGTCGCCTGGATCATGGGCAACGAGGCCTGGGGGCTTCCCGAAGAGGACGCCAGGCTGGCAGACAAGATCGTGGCCGTGCCCATGTGGGGCAAGGCCGAGAGCCTCAACCTTTCGAGCGCCGCCGCGGTGTGCCTCTACGCCACCGCCTCGGCGCAACGACGACACCGGTGAAGAAGGAGGGTCCCATGTCCGGACCTAACGACAACTTCGACCCTAAGCAGGTCGCCGCACTCGACCCGGCAGCAGTCGACGGTTTCGTCGCTGACGCGCTCGCCGCCATCGAGGCAGCAACCACGACCGCGGAACTGAAGCAGGCCCGACACGACCACGCGGGCGACGTCTCGCCGCTCGCGCTGGCCAACCGCGAGATCGGCGCGCTTCCCCCGCAGGCGCGCAAGGAGGCAGGCCAGCGCGTCGGCCAGGCCCGCGGCCGCGTCAACCAGGCCGTCGCCGCGCGCCAGGCGTCGCTCGCCGAGGGCGAACTCAACGCGGCGCTCGCCGCCGAGCGGGTCGACATGACGCTTCCCGTCGACGTGGGCCCCGAGGGCGCCCTGCACCCGGTGACCACCCTGATCGACGAGATGATCGACGTGTTCGTCGCGATGGGCTGGGAGGTCGCGGACGGGCCGCAGCTCGAGTCCGAGTGGTACAACTTCGACGCCCTCAACCTCGCGCCCGACCACCCGGCCCGCGCCATGCAGGACACGCTGTGGATCGACCCGCCGACCGCAGGAAAGCTGCTGCGCACCCAGACCTCCCCGGTGCAGGTGCGTGCCATGCTCGAGCGAGGCGTCCCGCTCTACATCGTCAGCCCAGGCAAGGTGTTCCGGGCAGACGAGTACGACGCCACCCACCTGCCGGTCTTCCACCAGCTGGAGGGCCTCGTCGTGGACAAGGGCATCTCGATGGCCGACCTGCGCGGCACGCTCGACCACCTGGCGAAGGCCATGTTCGGCGATGTGCGCACCCGCATGCGTCCCCACTACTTCCCGTTCACCGAACCTTCTGCAGAGGTCGACCTCGAGTGCTTCGTCTGCCACGGCGAGTCGGTCGGCAACCCCGACCGTCCCTGTCGCACCTGCCGCTCCGAGGGTTGGATCGAGTGGGGCGGCTGCGGCGTCGTCAACCCGCGCGTCCTCGCCGCCTGCGGCATCGACCCGGAGGTGTACTCCGGCTTCGCCTTCGGCATGGGCGTCGACCGCACCGTCATGTTCCGCACCGGGGCGCCCGACCTTCGCGACTTCGTCGAGGGTGACATCCGCTTCAGCCGTTCGATCCTTGGAGGTGCCCGATGAAGGCTCCCGTCTCGTGGCTGCGTGACCTGGTCGCGCTGCCTGCCGACGCCGACACGGCGAAGCTCGCCGACCAGTTCACGAAGGTGGGCCTGACGGTCGAGCACATCGAGCAGACCGGCTCGCCCGTGACCGGTCCCCTCGTCGTCGGACGCGTGCTCAGCCTCGTCGAGGAGCCGCAGAAGAACGGCAAGGTGATCCGCTACTGCCGCGTCGACGTTGGCGAACTCAACGACGAGGCCAGCGAGGAGTTCCCGGCCAGTCGTGGCATCGTCTGCGGCGCGGACAACTTCGTCGAGGGCGACCTCGTCGTCGTCGCCCTGCCCGGCGCGGTCCTGCCCGGCGACTTCGCCATCTCGGCCCGCAAGACCTACGGCCACATCTCCGACGGCATGATCTGCGCCGAGGACGAGATCGGCCTCGGCGACGACCACGCGGGCATCATGGTGCTCGAGCCCGGCTCCGCCGAGCCCGGTCAGGACGCCGTCGAACTGCTGTGGAGCGCCGACGAGGTGCTCGACATCGACGTCACCCCGGACCTCAGCTACTGTCTGTCGCTGCGCGGCCTCGCCCGCGAGGCGGCCATCGCCAACGGCGTCTCCTACGAGGACCGCTACCGGGCCAAGCTTCCAGAGCCGGTCGAAGGCGGCCACCCAGTCGTGCTCGAGTCCGACCGCTGCCCGGCGTTCGTGGCGCTCACGATCGAGGGGATCGATCCGACCGCGGCGTCCCCGGCCTGGATGGTCGACCGGCTGCGTGCCTCGGGCGTGCGTTCCATCTCGCTTCCCGTTGACGTGACGAACTACGTCATGCTCGAGTCGGGCCAGCCGCTGCACGCCTACGACGCGGCAAAGCTCCGGGGCCCGATCCGGGTCCGGCTCGCCAACGAGGGTGAGACGCTGCGCACGCTCGACGGGCAGGACCGCGTCCTCGACGTCGACGACCTGCTGATCACCGACGACTCGGGGCCCATCGGGCTGGCAGGCGTCATGGGCGGTGAGAGCACTCAGGTCTCCGACACCACGACGTCGATCGTGCTCGAGGCCGCGGCCTTCGCGCAGGCCTCAGTGTCGCGCACATTCCGCAGGCACAGCCTTCCGTCGGAGGCGTCCAAGCGCTTCGAGCGCGGCGTCGACCCCCAGCTCGGTTACGCGGCGGCCAAGCGGGCGGCCAAGCTGCTCACCGCGAGCGGCGGGGGAGAGGTGACCGCGGAGACGGTCGTCGGCTCTGCCCCCGCAGGGGCGCACATCACGCTGCGCGCAGGGCTCGTTTCGTCCGTGCTCGGCACGAAGGTCGAGCAGGAGGAGATCACCCGGCTGCTCAGCGCCGCCGCCATTCCGGTGACCATGCTCGGAGACTCGTTGACTGTCGATGCTCCCAGCTGGCGCGGGGACCTGGTCGATCCCTACGACGTGGTCGAGGAGATCGGCCGCCACGTGGGCTACGACCGGATCGGGCTCTCGCTCCCTGTGCCTGCTGAGACGCACGGGCTCGATCCGAGGATCCGCGACCGACGCGCCGCACTGCGGTCCGTAGCGGCGCTCGGGTTCACCGAGGTGCTCACCCTCCCGTTCTCCTCCCCGGCCGAGCTCGACCAGCTCGGGATCCCGGAGGGCGATCCGCGGCGGGCCCAGGTGTCGCTCGCGAACCCGCTGTCCGAGACCCACGGCAAGCTGCGCACCACGCTGCTGCCCGGCCTCTTCGCCGCCGTCTCGCGCAACACCTCGCGCAGCCTCGGCGACCTCGCCATCTTCGAGCAGGGACGCGTCTTCTTCGACGAGGGCCCGAGCGTCGCGCCGCGTCCGAGCGTCACGCAGCGCCCGAGCGACGAGGAACTGGCCCAGATCGACGCCGCGCTGCCTGCCCAGCCCGAAACCATCGCGGCCGTGGTCACCGGCAACTGGCGGCCCGCCGGCTGGTGGGGTCCCGCGGTTCCGGCCGACTGGACCCACGTCGTCGCGTTCGCCGAACGGGCCGCGGCAGCGGTCGGGGTGCGCCTCGAGCGACGCAATGCCGAGCAGGCGCCCTGGCATCCCGGCCGCTGCGCCGAACTGTCGGTCGATGGGATCGTGCTCGGCCACGCGGGCGAGCTGCACCCGAACGTCGTCAAGGCCTTCCGACTGCCGGAGCATTCGTGCGCCGTCGAGCTCAACCTCGACCTGCTGTTGGCCAAGGCACGCCAGGGCGGCGAGATCGGTCCGCTGTCCGCCTTCCCGCTCGCCAAGGAAGACGTGGCCCTGATCGTCGACGACGCCGTGGCCGTCTCCGATGTGCAGCGGGCCCTCGCCGAGGGCGCAGGCGACGTGCTGGAGTCGATCGCGCTGTTCGATGTGTACACCGGCGACCAGGTCGGGGAGGGCCGCAAGTCGCTCGCCTTCGCCTTGCGCTTCCGCTCCGACAAGACCATGACCGATGCCGAGGCCGCGGAGGCGAGGCAGAACGCCGTCCAGGTGGCAGTCGAACGCTTCGGTGCGGTCCAGCGCGCCTGAGCCTCATCACGAACGCCCCACCCGATCATGGGTGGGGCGTTCGTCATGGACGCTGGGTCAGCGGCGGCGCTGACGCAGCTTCTCCAGCTCCGCACGCTCCGAGCGGGTCAGGGAGTGGATCCCTTCGGCGTTGATCTTGTCCAGGAGCTGGTCGATCCGCTCCTCGTCGGTGGCCTTGCGCTGGGCCTGGCGCTGTTGCCCGCGGCTCGGCTGCTTCACCCGCGTGGAGGACGACTGCTTCCTCGCCTTCGTCTTCCGACGGCCGGGGATCCACCCGCCGTCGGCGAGCCGGCCGGCGCCCCTGGCCGCCATCGCCACGAACACGAGGGAGAACACGAAGCCGAGCAGCTGACCCCAGGCGCCCGTGGCGAGCATCGGCAGAATCTGCAGCGCGAGGAAGACGATGCCGATCACCCAGGCCGGGATGTTGAAGAAGAAACGGCGGGTCGGCCATTCGGCGATCCACAGCAGGAGCAGGCAGAACTCGATCATCCGCATGCCTGCGATACCGCCGCCGACGAACAGGCCGACGACGGTGGTGGTGAACGTGAGCGAGGCCCAGATGGCGACGAACAGCAGGGCCATCTGTCGCTTGCCGATCTGCGACTCGAGGTCGCGGCCGAACAGCCACAGCAGCGCCAGGTTGATGATGGTCCACAGCGAGAAGCCGTCGACCAGCGGCCAGGTGACGAGGCGCCACACCTCCCCGGAGAACATCTGCGCGGGTATCAGCGCGAGCGTCTCGTACAGACCCGATACGAACAGCGTCGCCAGCATGCCGACGGCACCGATCAGCACGACGAGCACGGTCGTCGTGACCTGGAGCCGGCCGATCTTGAACCAGGGGTCTTCGGTTCCATGGAAGAAAGCACTCACACAACAAGGGTGCCAGATCGGCGCAGAGTGTGATCGCACTGAGGAGTGGGTGCCGTGCCGGACGCACTAGGCTTCGGCCATGTCACGCGTGATCCACACTGGCCAGGCCCTCGTCGACGCGACGGCCCAGGTCCGCGCACTCCCGGCGAGGGGACAGAACTCCATGGCGGACGGATGGAGCCAGGAGGCCGGGGGAGCGGTCAACATCCTGGTCGCGGCGGCGCGCTCGGGCGCCGAGTGCGTGCACGCGGGCACCATCGGTACCGGGCCGAACGGCGACATCGTGCGCGAGGCGCTCGAGGTCGAGGGGGTCGCCTGGTCGGCGACCGCTGTCGAGGATGAGGACACCGCGCTGTGCGTCGTGCTGGTGGAGCCGAGCGCCGAGCGGACCTTCGTCACCATGCAGGGCGCGGAGCGCAGGCTCACCGTCGAGGCCCTCGCGAGCTCCCGGCCCCGGCCCGGTGACCTCGTCTGCGTCACCGGCTACACGCTCGCCGTCGACTCGACGAGGCTCCCGCTCGAGGCCTGGCTCGTGACGCTTCCGGAGGGGGTGGAGGTCGTGCTCGACCCAGGCGCCGCCTTCGCCGACCTGCCTGAGGACGTGCGTTCGAGGATGCTGGCCCGGACGAGCGTGTGGACCTCGAACCAGGAGGAGGCGGAGGCTGTGACGGGGGAGGCCGACATGGCTCGGGCGGCCGCGGCGGTGGCCGCTCTCCTTCCCGAAGGCTCCGTCTCCATCGTGCGCGACGGCCCCGAGGGCTGCGCCGTGCACGTCGCGGGCACCACGACGGTGGTGCCCGGCTACCCGCAGAAGCCAGTGGACACCAACGGCGCAGGCGACGCCCACACGGGGGTGCTCGTCGCGGAGCTCGCCCGGGGCACCGACTGGGTCGAGGCCTGCCGCCGCGCCAACATCGCAGGCGCCATCAAGGTCACCCGCCGGGGACCGGCGACCGCCCCCACCCGCTCGGAGATCGACGCGTTCGCGGCGCGGCTCTGAGCGACCTGCCACACTGAGCCCCATGAGTGACGTTGAACCCTGGCTGATCGTCATCGACGCGCAGCGCATCTTCGCCGATCCGCAGAGCGACTGGGGCTCCCCGATGTGGGACGCAGCCGAGCCGAACATCGGCCGTCTGCTCGAACGTTTCGAGGGCCGCACCATCCTGACCAGGTGGATCCCGCCGACGGCCGATGGGCGTGCCGGATCGTGGGCCGACTACATGGCGGCATGGCCCTTCGCCGACCGGCCACCGGACGACCCGTACTTCGAACTCGTGCCTGCGCTGGCAGGGGTGGCGGCACCTGTGGTCGATGCGCCGACCTTCGGGAAGTGGGATGCGGTGCGCGCGCTCGTGGGGGAGACCCCGTCGCTGGTGGTCACCGGAGTCTCGACGGACTGCTGCGTCGTCTCCACGGTGCTGCCCGCGGCCGATGCCGGGGCGAGAATCACGGTGGTCACCGACGCCTGCGCCGGATCGACGCAGGAGAACCAGGCGGCGGCTCTGACGGTGATGGGACTCTACCCGCCCCAGGTCCGACTGCTCAGCACCGACGAGGTGCTCGACAGCTAGAAGAGGTTGGAGGCCGGACCGCAGAACGCCTCTCGGCGCGTGGCCGCTCGGAGCGGCAAATAGTGGAGCCCGGGGTTACCGCGGCCCGACCGATGACGAGTCTATAGGGTCCGCCCAACAATCAAAGACCGCAGGCGACGGCTCGTCAGTGCAGTTCCCCCGAGCGCCACAGCGCCGCGGCGGTGGTCAGTTCGGCCGAGACGGCGTCATAGCCCTCGAGGCGGCGCCTCTCGTCTGCGACCCGCTGCGGGTCCCCGTTGCCGGAGATCAGTTCGCGCGATCCGGCTGCCATGACGCGTGCGAAGGCCGCCGCGCGCTCGAGGGCGACGGCGAAGTCGCCGGTGAACGCACCACGCAGGATCTCCGTGGCGAGGTCGACCACCTCCTCTGGCGAGGGGGCGCTCCCGGAGCCGGCGATCGCCTGCCCGACCGTGTCGACCTCGACCCCCCGCTTGAACCGGTAGCCGGCCGCGGACGGGGCCTCGCGCACCGCGGGCCGCAGCAGGTAGAGCCGCCACATCGCGCCCGGAAGTGAGGATGCGGGGGAGTCGGCCCACAGCTCCGCGAGGTCCTCGAGCCCCTCACCGTCGGCGAACGCGATGACGCGGTCGACGACCTGCTGGTCGGGCGCCTTGCGGACCCGGTTCAGGAGCGCGGCGGCCGTATCGTGGGCGAGGCCGCTGAGTTCGGCCGGATCGCCCGAGCTCGCCATCATCTCGATGACATCGCCCGGACGCTTGACTGGCTTGTGGAAGTCGCTCACCAGTCGATCCTACGTGCCGCTCCGGCTGCGACGGCCCCGGCAGCGTGACGCCGTCGGGTGGTGCGACCCCGTTAGGCTGAGTCCGTGGAGATCACACGCGAGGCACCCGCCGCGGCTCCGGGCGCGCCCGGATACGACCTGTACGAACTCGACGCCGAGTTGTGGGATGGCGTCCTGTTCGACCTCTTCGGCAACGACGACCTCGGACAGTCGCCGCTTCGACGCTGGGCGGAGAGCACCGCACCGCGCGTGACGCGACATCAGCTGGTGGTCGCCCGCGAGAACGGGGTCGTCCTCGGCGTGGCGCTGCTCGAGCTGCCGCAGCTGGACAACCGACACATCGCGTTCCTCTCCATCGCCGTGCGACCGGAGCACAGACGACGCGGCGTAGGGGGAGCGCTCTTCGATGAGGCGGCCGCCCTCGCCGCCGAAGACGGACGCCACGATCTCCAGGCCTGGACCTGGGACAGGCTGGTGGCTCCGGGGGCTGGCACCATCTCGGCCGCCCAGGGCGACGGGGTGATCGACCCCACCGCCGACGGAGCCGCCTTCCTGCTTTCCCGCGGCTTCACCCTCGCCCAGGTCGACCTGATGTCCGGACTGACGCTCCAGGCCCAGGTCGAGCTGGAGCAGCTCGCGGCCGAGACGCGCTCGGCGGTACCCGCCAGATACTCCCTGGTTCAATGGCGCGGCGACACTCCGCAGCGGTGGATCGAGGACGCGGCCGCGCTCCAGGTGGCCATGAGCACCGACATCCCCACCGGGACGGCAGATCTTCGGCCCGAGCTGGTCGACGCCGAACGGGTGCGCTCCGAGGACCGCCGCCGACGCGAGGGAGGACTCGATGAGCTCGTCACCGCCGTCGAGCACGACGGCCGACTTGTCGCCTTCACCCGCGTCATCCACGACCCCTCCCGGCCCGAGATCGCCGACCAGTGGGACACCCTCGTCCTCGGCGCACACCGCGGCAACGGGCTCGGCCTGCTGATCAAGACGGCGAGCCACGCCACGCTGCGCGCCACGTGGCCGCGGATCCGGCGGCTGATCACCGGGAACGCGTCGGAGAACTCCTGGATGCTGGCGATCAACCGACGGCTCGGCTACCTGCCGGTCGCAGCGTCGGGCTGGTTCACCCGCAAGGACCCTGGCCATGGCACTGAGTAGGCAGGCCATCGTCGACGCGGGGCTCGGCATCCTCGACGCCTACGGGCTCGGCGACCTCAGCATGCGAAGGGTCGCGGACGTCCTCGGCGTCCAGGCGGGCGCGTTGTACTACCACGTCCCCAACAAGCAGTCGCTGCTGGCCGCGCTCAGCGAAGAGGTCCTCGGCACCGTCCCCGATCCACTCGACGACACCGATCCCGCCGCCTGGTTGACCGGCTGGGCGATGTCGCTGAGGCGGTCCCTGCTCGCGCGCCGCGACGCGGCCGAACTCGTGGCGTCCTCCCTCGCGCTCGGGCTGGTCGGGCCCGACCCGACGGAGGCGGGAAGGGCTCTCCTCGAGCGTGAAGGGTTCCACGAGCCCGAGGCGACCATGGCGACCCTCCTGCACTTCGTCCTCGGCCACGTCGTCGAGGAACAGACCCGCGCCCAGATGCACGCGCTCGGGGTCGTCGGGGAGTTCGACGCCGCCGCCTCGGGCGCCCGCTTCGAGTGGGGAGTGCGTCTGATCGTCGCCGGAGCCGGACGGCTCCTGCACGACGAGGCGCAACGGCGTTAGGCTTACCGCATGCATCGGCAAGGACGTCGGTTGGTGGCCATGGTCATGGCAGGGTTGAGCCTCGCCCTCCTGGGGTGCGGGACGACGTGGGTCTCACCGTCGACCTACGTGGGTTCGCCGGAGTCTCCCGACATCGTCCTGATGGTCGAGGCCGGAGCCTCCGACGAGATCGCCGAGGCGAAGGTGACCGAGCAGGACGATGAGCAGGTCGTCGTGGAGGTGCGGCTCACGCGGGGAGAACCCGACGAGAACGCCGCGGGCCACACGCTCGAGGCCACGGTCCGGTTCGACGGGCCGCTCGGCGGAAGGCAGGTCGTCGATCAGGAGGGACGGGCGATCCCGCAGGCGTGAGGTGAGGAGAGCGGTGGCACAGCATCGGGCGAACGGCGAGGCCGGCGCAAGGCAGGTCCTCCGCTCGCTGATCGGCCCCGTCTACGCGCCGACCCTCTTCCAGGCCGTCGGCATGACGGCGATCCTCCCGGTGATCCCGCTGATCGCGCTCTCGCTCGGTTTTCCCGTACCCGCGGCCGCCGCGATCACCATGATCACCGGCATCGTCGGCGTCCTCGGGCCGATTCCGCTCGCCTCCGTGATGACGGTGGTGGGCGAGCGGAGGGCGATGATCGCCACCGGGATCCTCGTCGCCCTCACCCAGGTCGGCTCGCTGCTGCTGATCAACCATGCGCTCACCACGACGCCGACATCGTGGCATCGGATCGGGTTCATCGCAGCGCTCGTGGTGTCTTCTCTGTGCCGCGAGGTGTGGGTGATCGGCAGGCAGGCCTACCTTGGCACGGCCCTGCCGCCGCCGTTCCGGGCGCGGGGGATGACCACCTTCGGCGGCATGATGCGGATCGGCCAGGTGATCGGCCCCCTGCTCGGCGCAGGGGTGATCGCGCTCGGCAACGAGGCGTGGGTGATCGGGCTCGACGCTCTGGCGATGCTCGTCGCCACGCTGCTCGTCGCGGTCTGCATGCTGCCGTCCGACTCGTCGCCACGCGGACGGGTCACCGTCCGGCAGGCGTCCGGGAGGCTGCCGGTCGAGCCGACCCCGCACGACCCGCGGCGCACTGCGGGGATCACCATGCTCCAGGCGGGCATCGGCATCGTTCCGCTCACCATGGCGAGGATCGCCCGCCCGCTCGTTGTGCCCCTGCTCGGGGCGCTGCTCGGGCTCAGCGCCGAGGAGATCTCCCTGATCTTCGCCATCTCGGCACTGGTGGAGATCGCGATGTTCGTCCCGGCCGGCTACCTGATGGACTCCTTCGGTCGCACCGCCGTTGTGGTGCCGTGCCTCTTCTTCTCCGGCGCCGGCTATCTGCTGCTGGTCGCGTTGGCCGGCACCGTCGGTGACTCTTCGCGCGCCGTCGCGTTCTGGGCGCTCGTCGCCTCGGCCGCGCTGATCGCCTTCGGCAACGGCTTCGGGTCGGGGTCCGTGCAGACCCTCGGGCTCGACCTGTCTCCCGAGCACAACCGGACGCGGCACCTGGCCCGCTGGTCGACCATCACCGGCTCCGGCCGGCTGCTCGCGCCCGGGCTAGTCGCCGCCGTGACGCTGGTGTGGCCGATCACCGCAGCCGCAGCGGTGATCGGCGGGCTGTGCTGGTTCGGGGCGCTGTGGTCGCTGCGGCTGTTGCCCCAGGTGACGCCGCGGCCACCGCGCGGGCCATGGGCCGACCGGTCGGGCCGGGCCTAGACCCGCCGCTCGCGCGTGTCCGTCATGGCGGCCACGGCCACGCCGACGACTCCGAGCGCGGCGGCACCCGCGAAGAGCCACGGCAGCAGCGCCGTCCACTCGAGCAGTGAGGCTGCGAGGCCCTCCGCCACCGACCCGGTGACCGCCGTGCGGATCGATGACGACGATGCCACGTCCACCATGCCGAGACCGACCCTCGCTGCCACCACGGCAACGAGGCCGAACATGGACGCCAGGATCCAGGCGATCCACCTGCCCTTCCTCGATCCGGCGACAAGGCCGAGCAGGGCGAGCACGCCTGCGGCCACATAGAACCAGACCCAGAGGCGCGCCAACCCGAGAGCCTCGGAGGCGAGCTGCGCCTGCCCTGCGCTTGGCGTGCCGAGCGGGACGCGCGTGTCCGCGGCCCACTCGAGGTTCTCGAGGTAGGGGCGCAGGCGTGGTCCCGCCTCCTCCGTGAGCTTCGCCTTCCCGAGGTCGACGAACGGCTCGAGGTCGAGCCACACGGTGGGGGTGACGCTCTTGTCCTCGCGGTAGCGGTCGAGGTCGGCCACAAGCGTGGTGCGGGTCGTGTCGAAGGAGTCACGCCACGCCTGATCGACGCCGGGGTCCGCAAGGGCGCGGCTCGCGGCGGTACCGAGCAGCTTCTCGATCTGGGGCAGTAACTCGGGAAGGGAGTCCACCGAACTCGGCAGCTGCTGTCGGGCGAGGTTGACCATCTCATCGGCGACGGCCTCGATCACGACCGCATCCTTCGCCACCGGCTCGACGATGGCCTGAGCCGGTTCAGGGGTGCGGGCGAGGCGGTCGAGCCACTGCGCCGTCACGCCGAGCAGGACGGTGATCGCCGCGAGCGTGAGCAGCACGAGCGAGATCAGCGAACGGACAGCGCTCATCCGGGCCTCCTAAGGTCGTGGCCAAGAGTAACCCCACGGGGGAGGGCCCCGTCGCCCTCTGCCCGCGAGCTTCGCCCGGCGCGAGGCGGGGGGCGGCGTCGAGCCGTGTCGGTTGCCCGGAAGGAGGCGCCGGCCCCCGCCGACGCCTCCCTAAGGTCCGGGCCGACATCGGGGGCCGACCCGGCGACGACTCAGTGGCGAGTCACCTGGATCACGGTCGGCCGCGGGCCGGAGAAGTCGCCCCGCCTTCCGCGTTCACCTGGCATCACGTAGTCGGGGAAGTACGAAAGTGGCTCTGCCCAGGTGCCGTTCTCCCCTGGGTGCTGGACCGCGACGAAGACGGAGCCGTCCTTGTCGTGGATGACCGGGCCGCAGGTCTCGGCGCCGACGGGCACCGAGAGGAACTGCTCGACCTTTCCGCGCTCGCGCCCGGAGAGGGTGACCCGGTGCAGGGCGTCGTTGTAGCCGATCGATCCGGCCTGACCGTCCGTTGAGACCCACAGCGTGCCGGTCGAGTCGAAGGCCACGTTGTCGGGGCAGGCGATGGGGGAGACGGGTCCCGTGTACCCGCCGAAGTAGGTGCCCGCCGTCGCGGGGTCGCCGCAGATGAGCAGCAGGTTCCAGTCGAAGCTGCGCGCCGTGTGGTCGCCGCGCGACGGGGCGATCTCGACCACGTGACCGTCCTTGTTCGCGTTGCGCGGGTTCGGCTCGGTCGCGGCCTCCTTTCCAGGCTTGCCGCGGTCGATGTTGTTGGTGCACGCGACGTAGACCCGGCCGTTGACCAGGTTGGGCTCGACGTCCTCCGGCCGGTCCATCTTTGTGGGCTGCACCCGGTCGGCTGCGAGTCGCGTGTAGACGAGCACCTCCTCGATGCTCCACCCCGGCACCATCGAGCGCCCGTTCCTCGTCAGGGGGATCCATTCGCCCGTGCCGTCGCTGATCCCGTCCTGGGCACCGTCTCCCGTGAACCGTGCGACCGAGAGGTCTCCCTCGCTGAGCAGCCGAAGGTTGTGTCGGCGGGCAGCCGCGCTGTTGCCCTTGCGGTAGGCGTGGCGCGAGACGAAGCGGTAGACGTACTCGAAGCGCTCGTCATCTCCCATGTAGGCGACCACCCTGCCGTCGCGGGCGACGGCGACGTTGGCCCCCTCATGCTTGAAGCGACCCATGGCCGTGTGCTTGACAGGGGTGGAGTTGGGATCATGCGGGTCGATCTCGACGATCCAGCCGAACCGGTTTGGCTCGTTGGCGTAGCCGGGATCGGTCGCGTTCCAGCGCGGGTCGAGCGAGCGCCAGTTGCGGTCGTCTCCGTCCGGGCCGAGGCCGTAGCGGGCCTCGCGCGGCGTGCCCTCGGCCAGGAAGTACTGGTTGAAGTTCTCCTCACCCGACAGCACCGTTCCCCACGGGGTCGTGCCGCCCGAGCAGTTGTTCAAGGTGCCCCGCGCGGTCGTCCCGGTCGGGTCCTCGTCCGTTGTCAACAGGTCGCAGCCGGCAGCCGGCCCGTCGAAGGAGAAGGGCGTCTCGAGGGTGAACCGACGGTTCAGCCGCGCACCCCTGCGGTAGGTCCAGCGCGTGCGCTTCCTCCGCCGCTCGAGTTCCACGACGCTCATGCCGTGAGCAGCCCAGGCGATGCGGATCGCCTCGGCCGGATCCAGGTCAGGCGGGAACATAAGTTCCTCGTTGGTGTACTCGTGGTTGGCCACGAGGAGGGCCTCGGTGCCGCGGCCGTTGGTGACGATGATGTTGAGGTAGTCGCAGTTGTAGCCGAACTGACCCGCCTGGGCGGCCCCCGTCTGCGCCGATCCGTCGAACTCGGGCGCGCCGCGCAGGACCGGGTCGCCCCAGCGGATGATCGGCTGCCACGCGTAGCCGCGCGGCACCGTCATGTCGTCGAGCGTCCCTGTCACGGGGGTGATCGGCTCGAACCGCAGCCCGGCACCCCTGCCACCGTCGGCGGAGGCGAGCGGGTCGGCACCGAGAACCGACGGGAGGCCGGCGGCCAGGCCGACGGCGGCCGCGCCGAAGAGCGCCCGCCGGGAAAGCGCCTTGGAGGCGATGTCGCGGAAGTGTTGGTTTTCTGAGGTGTTCGGTACGGGCTTTGCGCACGCGTCGCCGCAGCGTAGGCGGCAGGTGACGGGGCTGCGGTTGCCGTGCGTGAGCCCGAGCATCGGAAGCTCTCGAGTTCTGGTGCTTGTCATGGGTCACTCCTTTTCGGGGATCCTCATCCACCCTAGGTTGGGGCCTGGTCGCGTGGTGGGCATCCGGAAAACCGGTGGGCAAGGGGTGTCGCAGCCGGTGAGCCTCGCCCCGCGCTACCGCTGCGGAAGGCAGAGCGGGCATCGACCGCGCACGGATTGAATATCTATTGCGTCTGTGGAATAGTTTCGACCATGACGTACAAGGTGGCTGTTGCCGGATGCACGGGCTACGCGGGTGGGGAGCTGCTGCGGATCCTGCTGCAGCATCCCGAGATCGAGATCGGTGTCCTGACCGGGAACTCCAGCGTGGGGGAGCGACTGGGTGACCACCAGCCCCACCTCGCCCCGCTCGCCGACCGGATCGTCGCGCCGACGACGGCGGAGGAACTCGCCGGACACGACGTCGTCTTCCTCGCGCTCCCACACGGGACCTCGGCGGCCATCGCCGAGCAGCTCGGCGACGACGTGTTGATCGTCGACGCCGGAGCCGATTTCCGGCTCAACGATGCCGCCGCCTGGGAGCAGTTCTACGGTTCCCCGCACGCCGGCACCTGGCCCTACGGCCTCCCCGAGCTGCCCGGAGCAAGGGACGCGCTCGAAGGGGCGAAACGGATCGCCCTCCCCGGCTGCTACCCCACCGCGTCCACCCTTGCGCTGCTCCCGGCCGTCGCCGGAGGCCTCGTGGACCCGACCCAGATCTCCATCGTCGCGGCAAGCGGCACCTCCGGTGCAGGGAAGGCGGCTAAGCCGCATCTGATCGGCTCTGAGGTGATGGGCAGCATGAGCCCCTACGGCGTCGGTGGCGGCCATCGGCACACCCCGGAGATCACGCAGAACCTGTCG
>RRZT012305873.1_pt1 | contig 21464 bp, 21 predicted proteins | sample 2165551 | NCBI WGS metagenome assembly RRZT01 (sample SAMN10456910, study PRJNA506462) | wastewater metagenome | biome: wastewater; feature: sludge; material: wastewater sludge; isolation source: wastewater sludge with Escherichia coli K12::gfp cells carrying plasmid... | place: USA: Moscow, Idaho... | reverse complement strand
TTTTTTACTAGAGCTGGTAACGTGCCTTCAACCCAAGGTTTCATATTTGCCCAAGCGTCGATTACGTTCTGATTTGACATAATTTTTTCCATTTGCCTTATGGCTTTTTGACGAAGAAATTTCGGATTTGGTATTCCGCACACCGGTGACTAATAGTCAAGACTAGTGGTTTGAGCAAACGGCCCCAAGCTAAAGCCGAAGGCATGTTTTAAGCATAAGTGGAGTCCGTAACGCCAAGCTTTATCATCGCGTTTCTATTGGCGTTACGGGCTTGCGCTACTGCGAGCGCCGGTCTGATGGAACAAACAGGTTCCTATTTTTCGTGCTTGTGCTCGGTAGTATGAGGTGGATCAATAAGATCGCCATAGACGAAGCCTTTGGGGTTAGTCAATTCGACCGGGGCATGCACACCCACGCGCCATGCGCCACGGGTGGTTACATGCTGCCCCGTCGATAGATGGCCAGAAGCCTTGTTCATATGCTGATCTGGATAAAGTGACGCGCCTGTGGCGCAAACAATTGCTGCTGACATAACGACTCCATTTGTGAGAATAATTTGTCCTTCGCTCCGCCTGTAGGCAAGAAACGAAGGCGGCTAATGAAATCTGGCGCGAATTGTGCTCCGCCATTAGTGCGTTTTCAGATTCCAACTGGATATATTGTTATGAATTATGAATTTATGCAAGATGCAAATCACAGATGCCGTGGGTTAGCGGTGGCAGCGACAACGAAGAGCCATAGTCAAATCTGGTGCATGTCCCAAAAGAGACTTAGTACTTGAAAAGGCGGCGTGCCTCTGCTGAGAATAGATTGTCGAGATCGATTTTCAGCAACCACGGGGACACGCGATGATGAAGGATACGAAGAACGGAAACGCCGAGCGAACGGAAATGGAACTGTCGCTGGAAGAATTGATTTGGCGCGGTGCGCGGGAATTGATTCAGAAGGCCATTGAGATTGAGGTGCGGGCATTGTTAGCCGGCTACAAAAACGTCAAGATGCTGGGCGGACAGCGCGCGGTCGTCCGGAACGGCTATCTTCCTGAGCAGCAGGTACTAGCGGCGGCGGGTCCCGTTCACGTGCGGATACCTAAGGAAACGCCGAACAAGTCAGCAAATTTTTGACCGAACGGTAGATACCGAGTCGAAATAGTGAAGTATCAGCAACACTGGTCGGTTGAGGCCAGTCTTCACTGGTGCAGGGATGTCCTCTTTGCCAATGATCAGAGCCGAGCATGACGCGCACAACTTCTCCGTCGTGCGTAACTTCGCGCTCAATCTCATTCGCTACGCGCCTGTGAAACGCAAGGGTGGACTTAAGGCCAACGCCTTCATGCCGCATATTCAGTCGTCGACCGTGAAGAACTACTTGGTCTTCAATAAGATTCATGCGATTGCCCTGATTGATGCCTTGTTGTTGTTCGCGAGCGCTGTGGGAATGGTAGAATGCACGCCGTCTCCATCTTTAAGAAATGATCCTATGTTTGCGCGATTTATGCCTCAAGAGGGCAAATTCTTCGAGCTTTTTAATGAACACGCGGAGCAGGTTGTGTTGGGGAGCAAAGCTCTCCTTGAACTTCTGACTGTTCTCAACGATTCGGACGAAGACGCCGCAAAGCAGTGCGAAAAAATAGATTCTATTGAGAACCGTGCGGATGGCATTACGCACGAGACGATGCGGCAATTGCACAAGTCGTTTATTACGCCGCTCGATCGGGACGAGATCCATCAGTTGATTACGGGTCTTGATGATATTCTCGATCTGCTTCAGGACGTTGCGCACACGGTCACGCTGTATAACGTACGCCACATTACGGTCGAAGCCATCAGTCTTGCCGAAATCTGTAGCAATTGTTGCGAGCGCGTTCGTTCTGCAGTGGCCTTGTTGCCGTCGATGGATAATGGGCCGGAGATTTTGAAAATTTGCCACGAGATCGACCAGTTGGAATCGGCTGGAGATCGTGGAATGCGCTCCGCAATGTCTCGTTTGTTCCGCGAAGAACCGGATGTGCGCGAGTTGATCAAGTTCAAAGCGATCTATGAACTCCTCGAAACTGTGACTGATCGCTGCGAGGATGTGGCGAACATCATCGAAGGTATCGTCCTCGAAAATTCTTGATCGGCGCCCGTTCATGGAACATGTAAATATGAGTATGGGCGTCATTATCTTTCTGGTCGTGTTGGCGCTTGCCTTCGACTTCATGAACGGTTTTCATGATGCGGCGAATGCCATTGCGACGGTCGTTTCTACCCGTGTGATGAAGCCGCATACCGCAGTGGCGATGGCGGCATTTTGCAATGTGGCGGCGATATTCGTGTTCGAGCTCAAAGTCGCCGCGACGGTTGGCAAAGGAACGATTGATCCGTCTATTATTGATCATTATGTCGTTTTTGGCGCCTTGGTGGGTGCCATTGCGTGGAATGTCATCACTTGGTATTACGGCATCCCCTCGTCGTCATCGCACGCTTTGATCGGGGGCTTGATTGGAGCGGCTATCGCAAAAGCCGGGCCCGGCTCGCTGATTACTTCGGGTGTTGTCAAGGTGGTCTCGTTCATCCTGATTTCGCCGTTGCTGGGTATGGTGCTCGGTTCACTGATGATGATTCTTGTTTCGTGGATTTTTCGTCGATCCACGCCACGCCGCGTGGATAGTTGGTCGCGAAAATTGCAGTTGATTTCAGCGTCGGCCTACGCGCTTGGCCATGGCGGCAATGATGCGCAAAAGACGATCGGGATTATCTGGATGCTTTTGATTTCCGCCGGGATGGTGCATAGCGGTGAGCATGTGCCGTACTGGGTTGTTGTTGCCTGTTATACGGCGATTGGCTTGGGAACCATTTTTGGTGGCTGGAGAATCATCAAGCTGATGGGGCAGAAGATCACCAAGTTGCGTCCGGTAGGTGGCTTCTGTGCGCAGACTGGCGGCGCTGCCACCCTGTTTTTTGCTACGGCTTTGGGCATCCCCGTGTCAACAACGCATACCATTACCGGTGCGATTGTTGGTGTCGGCGCAACGAAACGCCTTTCTGCGGTGCGTTGGGGGCTTGCCGGTACTATTGTCTGGGCATGGGTGTTGACCATTCCTTGCAGTGCCCTGATATCGGCGATTTTTTGGTACTTTGGCCGTTTCTTTCTCTGATTCAGATAGGTCGGGTGTAGTTCAAGCGGGACGCTGTCTGGTATTAAACGGGGCGTCCCGTTGCTTTGGCGGCTGACTTATGAGTCAGGCCTCGATGTCCGGGACAAGCATGCTCTCAAGTTGGTAAATTTTGTCCTTAAGTAACAGCTTTCTTTTTTTCAGACGATGGATCAGTAATTGATCCTGTTCGGGTAGCGGCGTGCCGATGAGGTGTTCAACAACCAGACTGAGATCGCGATGTTCCACTTGCAGTTCGTTGAGTGTGGCGCGGGCATTGCTTATTTCTTCTTCGGTCAGCATCATTGGGATCTCCATCGTTGATATTTATTTAAAGATAAATACTTGCAAGTCCTGTAATGCACGTAGGCCAATTTACAGCCTGAGTACATGGTTGCGAATGCAGCCGTGACTGCCTAAATACCAAGCGAGTCAACGGATATAGTAGGCGTAGCGCCAAGAAAAAACAATGTTGTAATGAGGGTGCTTGGAATCACATTGTCTGGGCGATTCAAAGCTTGTTTTCGGGAATGCGGCATTGGTCAGTATTGCGCTTAGAATATCTGCGTGTAGATGCTTTATTTTTGTGGCGCTTGATGGAGAAGCAATATGCTTTATCACGTGATCGTTTTGTTTGGTAAAGATAAAGAATACGCGTTCGAGTTTTCCGAGACAGAACTGATGGAGAGTTCTCCGGAAGAAGCTCGTCGCTGGCTCGATAAGGAGTTCTCGGAGCTCAAGTGCGAACCAACCAGTCAGACCGGTAAGGTCTTGGTTATCGACAAGATTTTGGGCATCGCCCAGTGTGGTGGGGAGCAACGCTTTGTTGATGGCAAGCGCTGGGCAACGCAGTTTGCCCGCTACACGGCGCTGGCACTCGGGCGGGACATGATCCGCGTTGATGTCGATGGATTCACCATCGGTTATTGATCTGGTTTCCATGAGGCGTATTGGCTTGCAGCAATGAATAAGGCGTTTGTCAGAGAGTCCGATGGTGACGAGGAAGAAGAGTCGCTAGAACCCGCGTTGAAGCTGCCGCAGGGGACGCGCAACTACATCACGCCCGGCGGCCATGCGCGGATAAAGTCCGAACTCGATCACCTGTTGCGTACCGAGCGCCCGCAGGTAGTCGAAGTCGTGCATTGGGCGGCCTCAAACGGGGATCGCTCCGAGAACGGTGATTACATATACGGAAAACGCCGTTTGCGCGAGATCGACCGGCGCATCCGTTTTTTGACCAAGCGGCTGGATATTGCAGAGGTGGTTGATCCAGCGCGCCAGCAGAGTGCGGATCAGGTGTTCTTTGGAGCAACGGTCACGATTTGCGATGAACAGCAGCTCGAGCAGACCTATCAGATTGTAGGCGTCGATGAGACCGATTTTGCGCGTGGGCGGATCAGTTGGGTTTCCCCTCTGGCGCGCGCCTTGCTCAAGGCGCGAGAGGGCGATGTGGTACGCTTCCAGAGCCCGGCGGGGTGGCGGGAAATTGAAGTTCTCTCAATCGAATACGTGAGTATCGAGCCTTAGGCGAATTACTCGTTGGCCTGCAGGCCAATGAGTATAGAGGGCTCCAATGTTTGGCTTGACGCCGAGTGGGCGGATGCGGGCCGATATTGCTGGCTTTGCCGAAGGGAATTCAAGCAGACCATTGACCGCGACAAGGCCATCCCGGATACTTTCATGAAACCCGAATTGGGTTGTCTGGCCTGGATACGCTGATGACTGCTAACCCGCAATCTTCGTTGGTACGTTCTTTTCTGATAGGCAGTCTGGCGCTGATTATTGCCGGTTTGGCTGTTTCACCATTGGCCTGCGCTCAAGATTCCGGCGCGTTACTTCGCGACGGGAAAGAGCAGTTGCAGCGCAAGGATTTCAAGGCGGCTGAGGAATCCTTTTCGGCGGCAATCAAGGCTGCGCCCAAGTCGGCAGAAGGCTACCGGCTTCGTGGCGAAACGCGCTTTGCCAAATCCGAATACAAAGCAGCAATTGCCGACTATACCCGCGCAGTGGAACTTGATCCGCAGCAGGCTTCGGCATTTGGCGCACGAGCGGTGGCCAAGTTCCGGCTCAAGGATTACAAAGGGTGCAATCAGGACGCGAGCAGCGCAATAAAACTCGAGCCCGATAACGTTAACTATTATTGGACTAGAGGCGTTGCCCGTTTCGAATTGGGCGATACTCGCGCTTCTCTTGCCGATAATGATCAAATCATCCGTCTTCAGCCAACCGCCCAAGCCTACTTCAATCGCGGCATGGTTCGTGAGATCACCGGTGATGCCAAGGGTGCCATTGCCGATTTTCAGAAACACCTGGAACTTGCTCCGGCCAGCCAAGACACTGCTGAGGCCAGGCGGCGTATGGAGAAGCTAAGCCGGACTGTGAAACGTGAGCCTGCCGCTTCCGTCTCTTCGGATAGAGCGTCTGCTGTTGCCGAAAATTGGTATTCGCCACCATCTCGCGCTTTCCGTTTTCCGATTCCGCCCGAAGCGAAGGTCTATGAGCAGGCTGATGAATGGATGGATGCAATCGTTTGGCCGGATCTGCATCTGGCTATTTTCAGCCGGCGCGATGCCTTGGCCGGTGATCTGCAAAAATCTTTCCTCAGTACTGCCTGGCCAGAGGCTCCGGGGCGAACGGCGACGATGCTTTCTGCCCCGGCTGCTGCCATGGTGACGCGCTTTGATGCGCAGGAAAGTACGATGTACTGGCATCTTTGTTTTGTTAGAAATAAGCGGAGCTATTTCATTACGGTTGGTGCACCAAGCAAGGCGCCTATTTCCAGTCTTCCCGTTGAAGCCCTGCGATTGCTTGAACGCCTGGAGTTCAGCAAATGAAACCATGCCAAGTTGATTTCACAGCACTCGTTGGTGGGGCGCTTAGCAAGCGGGCTATTTCCGTTTTTTGCACCGTCGTCGCGCTTGGTACCACCTGTTTTTCAAGCCCAGTCTTATGTGCCGAGTTGCCGTTCGTCAATTGGTACCGTTACGGCGAAGAGGCCATTAAAACCGCACCGGCTGATATACGTGGCGGGTCGGAGGCCGATAAGGCCAGATACCTTGCAAGCAAGGTTGCCGAAAAGTATCAATCGATGGGCATTAATCCCAATACATCCTTGATGGGGAGGGCTCGCGCTGCCGTCAAATATGGCCCCAAGAACATCAAAGTCGGAACCTGCGGCAACCTGACCGATGCAATGATCGACGCTTTTCAGGGAGGCGGCTTTCGCTCGGATCATCTCCGGATGGTTTCCGGCGACAAGCCCCATCCTTTGATGCAACTGGGGCGCGGTGATTTGAAGACGCCGCTTGATACGGGGACAAAGTTGTTTTCGGCGATTCTCGATGTAAACAAGGATCATGGCGGTCTTGGCGTGGTGATTGGCGGCAAGGTATGGGTGGTTGACGCCTGGAGCCATGGCCTTGAGAAGGGATCGTTCAAAGGCTTTGAAAAAAGCCCATTTGCATTGATGCCGCTTCCTGCCTGGGGCGCGATGATGAATAAGGCAGGCTACAGTTCTTTTACCCAGATCGATATGAGCAAAGGGGATGCCGTTGCAAAGACATTCCGCGACGTTGAAACGCTTGGCGCTTCGGTTGAAAACGTTTCAACCGGAGGCGCCTGGGCTGATCCGGATTTACGTCAACCGGCTGATAAACGAAGTCGACGCAAGCCTCCGGAGGAGCCTGTCATGCCACCAACGGCAGGCGGCGGCAAATTTGCCGAGCCCGCGCCATATCAAGGGATTGTCCTCTGGCCAAAACTTGCCGGCAGCAGTTGGACAGGTGAAATCAACGCCGAAGAAAGCAATGAAGATGGTCACGCGAGTTTTGTCTATCCATTAAGCTTTAAGGTTGATTCCGGCAATAAGATACGCGGCTCTTTTGAGTTTCCGATGGCGCACACTAGCCAAGGTCCGGTTCGTCAGCAGATTCCGGTGGCGGGGCAATATGATTCAGGGACGGGCAAGTTTACGCTGACCTTCGAGGCGGACTATAGCTACAAGGAGACGGGTACCAGCTTGCCGATTACGACTGCGGTCAAGGTGGCGGGAACGATCAAGGGCAGTGTCAATCCAGACCCGAATCATCAGGATCTGGCACAAGGGGAGATTCGAGGCAGTCGGGCGGTTAAGGCGACGCCTGCAGGCGGCAAGTCCGTTCTGGGGAGCAGTAGGCTAAACGGCTCGTGGCGCCTTCAAAGGCGCGATTGAAATCGAGAGGTTGCGATAAGCGATCGCTTGACCGCGTTCCTGTGATGCTTTGACCGTCGGCTATAATCGGCGAAGTTCCGTTTGCAGTTTCACCCCCCCCCTTGCCCGAATGTTGCCATGACCGATACCTTGTTTTTGCGCGGTAATCCGGCTATTTCGGCTTTTCGCTTGCAGGCCTTGCAGGGCCGAATCCGGGAGGTCGTGCCGACGGCAGTCATCCTTAGCGCGGAGTACTGGCACTTCGTCAGGGTGAGCAAGGCGCCAAGCCGCGCCGGGCGTCATCGCTTGGCTTCCTTGCTGGAAGAGCGAGCCAGAGAAACTGGTGTCGGTGGAGCTCTGTTTCTGGTTACGCCGCGCATCGGCACTGTTTCGCCGTGGTCATCGAAGGCGAGCGAAATCGCGTGGAACTGTGGTTTGCTGGCGGTCGAACGGATCGAACGCGGGATTGCTTATCGCCTTGACGGGCTGCCTGCTACGAACCACGAGAAAATTGCAGCTCTCCTGCATGACCGTATGACCGAAACCGTCCTCTGTGATTTTGCGCAAGTGGCCCAGCTTTTTCAGCCTGTTTCTCCTGCGCCGATGAGAGTAATCGATTTGATCAACGGCGGGCGCGATGCGCTGGTCGAAGCGAACGAGCGCTTTGGTCTGGCGCTATCGGGCGATGAGATCGACTACTTTCTTGATCTGTTCGCCAATAAGACGCGGCGCAATCCGACTGATGTCGAGCTGATGATGTTTGCGCAGGCCAATTCCGAACATTGCCGACACAAAATTTTTAATGCCTCGTGGGTAGTTGATGGCGCGCCGCGTCAGGAAACCCTGTTCGACATGATCCGTGAAACGCATGCCGCGCATCCGGAAGGCAGCATCGTCGCCTATGCCGACAATGCCGCGGTTTTTGCGGGCGCCGAGGTGATGCGATTCCGGCCGGGGGGCGATGGTACTTACGGCTGGATGCAAGAAATGACGCATATCCTGGCCAAGGTAGAGACGCACAATCACCCGACGGCGATTTCACCTTTCCCTGGCGCGGCAACCGGTTCCGGTGGTGAGATCCGTGATGAAGCCGCGACCGGGCGCGGTGCCAAGCCGAAAGCTGGCTTGTGCGGTTTTTCAGTGTCCAATCTTTGTTTGCCCGATGCACTGCAGCCGTGGGAGCGTGAGATGGCCGCGTATGGCCGTCCGTCGCGCATTGTTTCGGCGCTGGATATCATGCTTGAAGGTCCGGTTGGCGCAGCGGCGTTCAACAACGAATTCGGTCGGCCCGGTCTGGCTGGGTATTTCCGCACTTATGAGCAGCGGGCGGGGACGGGCGATGATGCGCCGGTATATGGCTATCACAAGCCGATCATGCTCGCCGGCGGCATTGGCAGTATTCTCGGCAGCCAGTCGTTCAAGGCTGACTCATTGCCTGCGGGCACCTTGTTCATCCAGTTGGGCGGGCCGGGGATGCTGGTTGGCTTGGGCGGCGGCGCGGCGAGTTCAATGAGTGCCGGCGCGAACAGTGCAGACCTCGATTTTGCGTCGGTGCAGCGCGCCAACCCGGAAATGCAGCGGCGTGCGCAGGAAGTGATCGACCATTGCTGGCAGATGGGCGTACCAAAAAACGACATTTCAAATCGGGGCGATGGCAACCCCATTCTTTCCGTGCATGATCTCGGCGCTGGCGGCCTCTCCAATGCGTTGCCTGAACTCGCCTACGCTGCTGGCAGTGGGGCGCGAGTCGAGTTGCGTGACGTCAAGATAGAAGAGTCGGCTATGTCGCCGACTGAAATCTGGTGCAATGAGGCGCAGGAGCGCTACGTGCTGGCGATTCCACCCGGCCGTTTGCCGGAATTTGCGGCCTTCTGTGAGCGCGAGCGTTGCCCGTTTGCCGTGCTTGGCGTGGCGACGAGCGAGCAGCGTTTGGTTGTTGCCGACCGTCATTTTGGCAACAATCCGGTCGACATGGAGATGGATGCGTTGCTTGGCAAGCCGCCGAGCATGACGCGGGACGCCGCGCGTTTGTCGTCGCTCGGTGTGCCGTTTGATCCGGCCGCAGTCGATCTGAAAGACGCCGTCTATCGCGTTCTGCGCCTGCCCGCTGTGGGCAACAAGAGCTTCTTGATCACGATTGGCGACCGCAGTGTCGGTGGCATGACCGCGCGCGATCAGATGGTCGGGCCGTGGCAGCTGCCGGTGGCCGACGTGGCCGTGACGACCATGGGTTATCAAACCCTGCGTGGCGAAGCCTTCGCGCTGGGCGAGCGGGCGCCGCTGGCGGTGCTCGATGCGCCGGCTTCCGGGCGCATGGCGGTGGGCGAAGCGCTGACTAATATCGCCGCAGCGCGTATCGCCAAATTGGGCGACGTGAAGCTGTCGGCCAACTGGATGGCTGCAGCGGGTCTACCCGGCGAGGATGCTCGCCTGTTCGATACCGTGCGAGGGGTGTCAGACCTGTGTCAGCAGATTGGTGTGTCGATCCCGGTCGGCAAGGATTCGCTCTCGATGCAAACCGTTTGGGAAGAGGCCGGGCAGAAGAAGCAGGTGCTTTCGCCGCTGTCGCTGATCGTGACCGCCTTCGCGCCGGTGCAGGATGCCCGCCGTACACTGACGCCACAGCTTCAACTCGATGTTGGCGAAACCGATTTGCTCTTGATCGATCTGGGGGGGGGCAAGAATCGTCTGGGGGGATCGGCGCTGGCGCAGGTGTTCAACGCGACGGGCTCCGTCGCGCCGGATGTCGTTAATCCTGTGCGCCTGACAGCCTTCTTTGGCGTAGTGCAAAAGCTGGCCAGTGATAATCTGTTGCTGGCCTATCACGATCGTTCTGATGGCGGTCTTTTGGTGACGGTGGCTGAAATGGCCTTTGCCGCGCATTGCGGTGTGACACTGACACTGGAAGGTTGTTGCCAGACACCGGAGCGCTTGCTGCCCGCACTGTTTAGCGAAGAACTTGGCGCCGTAATGCAGATTCGCCGTGTCGATCGTGAAGCGGTGCAAGCCGTGCTGCACGATGCCGGACTGGGGGGGGGCTCACAGATCATCGGAGCGCCGAATGACTTGGATGAGCTGTGCGTGGTGCACGGCGCGATGATGGTGTTCAGGGAATCTCGCATCGACCTGCAACGCGCTTGGTCGGAGCTGAGTTATCGCATGCAGGCCTTGCGCGACAACCCGCTCTGCGCGCAACAGGAATACGACCGCATTCTTGATCAGGCTGATGCGGGTTTGTCGGTCACCTTGAGCTTCGATCCGGCTGAGAATATTGCGATGCCGTTCATTAATATCGGTGCGCGACCCAAGGTCGCCATCCTGCGCGAGCAGGGCGTCAACGGCCATGTTGAAATGGCTGCCGCGTTTGACCGGGCCGGTTTTACTGCGGTCGACGTGCACATGAGCGACATCATCGCCAGCCGCGCTTCACTTGCCGACTGTGAAGGCCTTATCGCCTGTGGCGGTTTTTCCTATGGCGACGTGCTTGGTGCGGGCAAGGGCTGGGCGCGGACGATCCTGTTCAATCCACGCGCACGTGACGAGTTTTCCGCCTTCTTTACGCGTCGCGACAGCTTTGCGCTCGGCGTGTGCAATGGCTGCCAGATGTTGAGCGCGTTGCAGGAGATGATTCCCGGCGCCGATGCCTGGCCGCGTTTCGAGCGCAACACGGTCGAACAGTTTGAAGCGCGTTTCTCTATGATTGAGTTGCCCGATTCGCCGTCCTTGTTCTTTCGCGGCATGGCTGGTAGCCGCCTGCCGGTCGTCGTCTCGCATGGCGAAGGGCGCGCTGTCTTCGATTCGCCCGAGCAACAGGCAAGCGCGCTGGTCGCCATGCGTTTCCTCGATAATGGAGGCCAGGTCAGTGAGGCCTATCCCCATAATCCCAACGGTTCGCCACAAGGTATTACCGGCGTCACGACGGCCGATGGCCGCTTCACGATCCTGATGCCGCATCCCGAGCGCGTCTTCCGTACCGTGCAAATGTCGTGGCACCCGCTTACCCAAGGCGAGGATTCGCCGTGGATGCGCATGTTCTGGAACGCGCGCAAGTGGGTCGGTTGATGGAACGGGCTAGACGTGCAATTGCCATGAAGCCTCTTTCATGAATCTCTCGAGGCATGTCTTTGAGTCGTAATACGGCAGTTTTGGCACGCCGAATGCTGTGCACACAGCAAAAGTACTGGTTTTTTTTCGTACTCATCGAGCGTGGGATCTAGAATAGCCAGACACCCTGTTTTCCGCTGCGTGCGCCGTACTTGAAATTCGATTTAAGCTTGATGCTCGCAGCAGTGAGCCGCAACACGAATTTACTTGCAATTACTACAAGCGCATGAGGGCCAAAGATGGACGCTTTCTTCAAGAAGCTGTTGATTCTGATGGCTGTATTTGTTATGGGGACGGCATTGGCGGCTGATAAAGCGCTGCCGATCGGTGCCACCGAGTATCCTCCGTTTGAATATGTCGGCTTGAATGGCAAAGTTGTCGGCGCCGATACCGAAATCATTGAACAGGTGATCAAGCGCATGGGCTACACCTCGGAGGTGCGTTTGCAGCCTTGGACGAGAGTCATGCTTGCAGGCAAGCAAGGCGAGATTGCGGCTGTCTACAGCGCTTTGAAAAACCCGGAGCGGGAAAAATTTTTCTATTTTTCTGATCCGATCAGCGCATCGACCGCGGTTTTCTTCAAGCGCAAGGAGGTGCCGCTTCAGTGGAAAATTTTTGACGAACTGAAATCAATGCGCGTGGCAACCTGCGCGGGATATGCTTACCCAAAAGAGTTTATTGAAGCCTTGCGGCAAAAGAAATTTGCATCTGTCGTTGAGACCTTTGGCGATGGGGCTGAGCTTGTTAATCTGCAACATCTGAAAAACAAGCGCGTTGATTTGGTGATTACCGATGTTAACGTAGGTCAATATCTGATCAACAAGCACAACAACGAATTCGACGGGATTGACTACAGCCCGAGGGTAATTGGCTCAGCCGAGAGTTTTTATCTGGCGTTCTCGAAAAAATGGCCCAACTCGGAGCAGCTGGTCAAGGAGTTCAACGCGGAACTTGCCAAGTTTGTCGCGGCTGGCGAGCAGAAAAAGATCTTTGACAAGTACCACATCGTCAGCGGACTCGAATAGCAGCCAGCTTTGGTCAGGGTCCGGTTTCTCCGAAGCGCGTCAGACGCCATGCCGGAAGAAATGCAGCAGGCGTTGCGGAAGCCAGTCGAGTTTTCCGGGAAGGCTACCGCTGACAAAACCAACGTGTCCGCCTTCACGGGGGTAATCCAGCCGTACCGAAGCGCCGACCTGTTCGGATTTCGGGAGTGTGTGCGGCGGCATGAAAGGGTCGTTTTCTGCGTTGAGGATTAAAGTCGGCAGTTGGATGGCGGCCAGCCACGGTTTGCTCGACGCACGCTTCCAGTAGTCGGTGGCGCTGGCAAAGCCGTGTAGCGGCGCGGTAAAGAGATCGTCGAAATCAAAGATGGTCTTTGCTTGGTGGAGCTTTTGGGCGTCGAACAGATTCGGGAAGCGCTTTAGTTTTTCTGCGGCAGCAGGCTTTAGGGTGTACAGAAAATGCCGGGTGTAAACTCGGTTGAAGCCGCGAGCAAGATGATGGCCGCAGGCGGTTAGATCCAGCGGGGCGCTCACTGCGGCGGCAGCGCAGAGCAGATCGGAGGCCTTCTCTTCCCGTTCGCCGATCCACTTGAGTAGTGCGTTTCCGCCAAGCGAGATGCCAACGGCGTAAAGCGGCCGCTCGGGGTGTTTTTGTTTGATCCGTTTCAGAATCCAGTCAATTTCTTCGCTATCTCCCGAGTGATAGGCGCGTGGCAGGCGATTCGCTTCTCCGGAGCAACCACGAAAATGGACTACTATGCCGCCCCAGCCGGTAGCCGTCAGCGCGTGCATCAGCGACAGTGCATAGTGGCTGTTCGAGCTGCCTTCAAGCCCGTGAAAAAGCGCGACCAACGGCGTGTTGCGGCGAGTTGTTTCTGAGTCTGGTGTTTCGCTCCAGTCGAGGTCGATGAAGTCTTCGTCTGGTGTCTCCCAGCGTTCGCGCCAGTAGGGGTACGCGATGGGCTTGATCAGCAGCGGGTAGATGGTCTGCGCGTGACTGCCGGGTAGCCACGTTGGCGCATGGTAGGGGGTCAATGCAGTGTGCGCAGGGAGTCGTTGTGCGCGTCGACGCTGGTTTCCGGCATGCTGGTCGAGGCTGAAGTGTGGTGCGAGAGCATGCGCCAGCCGTTAGCACCGCGCTGGAAGACGTTGGTCGAGAGCATCGGGCCGTGCTGTGTCGCTTCGTCGGCAAGATAAAGGGTTTCGATGACACTGTGCACGTCGAGCATCATGCTTTTCCAGTGCACGCTGTGCTGGATATGAACGGTGATGTGCGGGTTGTTGGCGAAGATGGCGCGCCAGCTTTCGCGAATGGCCGCTGCCCCGCTCAGGCGCTGGCCGGTCGGGTGGATGCAGACGATTTCCTCATCGTCGGCCCAGACGCTCATCAGTGCATCGATGTCACCGCGTCCGATGGCTTCGTAGAAGGCTTCTTCAGCGTCTTCTGCGCTGGCGTAGTGGATGTTCATTCGTTGGCTCCGTTCAGGCAGGCGGTAAGCACCTGTTGGGGATCGAGTTTGTTCAGGCAGTCGAGGTGCCCAAGCGGGCATTCGCGCTTGAAGCAGGGGCTGCATTCAAGTTTGAGACTGATGATTTGCGCGCGCTCGGAAAGCGGGGGCGTAAAGCCCGGCGACGATGAGCCGAAGACGGCGATCAGTGGCCGGTCGACCGCGGCGGCCACATGCATCAGGCCGGAATCGTTGCAGACAACGAAATTGGCGGCGGCAATCAGATCGATGGCTTGGGTTAGCGAGGTGTTGCCGCAGAGGTTTTGCGCCGCGCCTGAGCGTGTGGCTGCGACGATTTCATCGCCAACCGCTTGGTCTTTGCCCGAGCCAAGCAGCCAGACGGCGTAGCCGCGGCTGGCGAGTTCGTCGGCAAGGCTTGCAAAGTGGCGTGTCGGCCAGCGTTTGGCCGGGCCGTATTCGGCACCGGGGCAGAAGACAGCGACCTTCTCCGGGCGCTTGATGTTTAGTGCCGCCAGCGTTGCATCTTGCTGTTCCAGGCTGGAGTCAAGGTGCGGGAAGGGTAGCGGACGCGGCAAAGGCGCGCCGACGGGTTCGGCCAGTTGGGCAAAGCGCTCGGCCATTTTCGGTAGCGCAATTTTATCCAGCGTGTGCCGGCGGTTGATCAGGCCATAACGCGATTCGCCGGTAAAGCCGATGCGCTCCGGGATGCCGGCGAGGAAAGGAATCAGCGCGGACTTGAGCGAATTGGGTAGTACATAGGCGCTCTGGTAGTCAGCTTTGGCCAGTTGCCGCGCTAGGTGGTAGCGTGCGGCAAAAGAAAGCTCACCGTGCGCAAACGGGTTGTCGATGATTTGCCCGATTTCCGGCATGCGCTGGAGTACCGGCGCGACCCAGCGTGGCGCCAAGGCGTCGAGCTGCAAGCCAGGCGTGAGCTGATACAGGCGCTTGAACAGCGCATGCGCCATGACGGTATCGCCAATCCAGGCGGGGGCAACGATCAGCGATTTCATGGGGCGGAGCTCAAATAAGTACTGCGGCGGTGTGGCGCGTGAGGTTCAGTGTGGCGCTTTGGCCAGGTCGCCTTTGAAGACGTAGTGCGCGCTGCAGTATGGGCAGACGACTTCGCCGGTGTGGGTGACGTCGAGAAAAACACGCGGGTGACGCGCCCAGAGCGGCGCGTCGGGCATCGGGCAGTGCAGCGGCAAGTCGTTTGCTGTGACTTCGATGGGAGTGGCAACGGGTTTTTCTGACATGGTGCGAGCCTTGTAATGGGGGGCGGAAGATGGCTTCAGCCATGGGCTTTAAATGTAGCTCAGCCAGTCTTCGTGCTCCGGCACGCGGCCATTGACGCAGTCGAAAAACATGCCTTGGATGCGGCTGGTGATCGGGCCGCGACATCCGAGGCCGATTTGCCTGTTATCCAATTCGCGGATCGGAGTGACTTCGGCGGCGGTACCGGTGAAGAAGGCTTCGTCGGCGCAATAGACTTCGTCGCGGGTGATGCGCTTTTCGATCACCTGAATGCCGAGGTCGGCGGCCAGCGTGAGTACAGAGGCGCGCGTGATGCCTTCGAGGCAGGAGGTTAGGTCCGGTGTGTAGAGTTTGCCGTTTTTGACGATGAACAGGTTTTCTCCGGCGCCTTCGGCGACGTAGCCGTCAACATCGAGCAGCAGGGCTTCGTCGTAACCGTCGTGGGCGACTTCCTGGTGCGCGAGGATCGAGTTGGTGTAGGCGCCGACCGATTTTGAGCGGCACATGTTGATGTTGACGTGATGCCGTGTAAAGGAGGAGGTTTTGACGCGGATGCCTTTTTCCATGCCTTCGGCGCCGAGATAGGCGCCCCAGGGCCACGCTGCGACGGCTATATGGGTGCTGAGGGCGGTGGCGGCAATGCCCATGGCTTCCGAGCCGTAAAAGGCGATCGGGCGGATGTAGCAGGATTCGAGCTTGTTGGCGCGAACAACTTCTTTTTGTGCTTCGATCAATGTTTCTTTGTCCCACGGCATTTTCATCTGGAAGATGTAGGCCGAGTTGAACAGGCGGTCGGTGTGGTCCTTAAGGCGGAAGATGGCGGTGCCCTTTTCGGCCTTGTAGGCGCGCACGCCTTCAAAAACGCCCATGCCGTAGTGCAGGGTGTGCGTCAGGACGTGGGTGGTTGCTTCGCGCCACGGCACCAGGTTGCCGTCGTGCCAGATAAAACCGTCGCGATCTGCCATGGACATGATTTTGTTCTCCGTTCGCTGCGAAAAATCCAAAGCGAAATTCTAGCCGATTTCACCCCCTGCTTGGCGGTAAAATAGCCGCATTGCTTTAACGCCAAGGCTTTTCTCATGGTCTGGAAACCCCATGTCACCGTTGCTGCCGTCATCGAGCGCGACGGCAAATTTTTGCTCGTTGAAGAAGAAACCGATAGCGGGATTCGCTATAACCAGCCCGCCGGTCATCTGGAGTGCCGCGAGGCCTTGACCGATGCAGTGAGCCGCGAGGTGTTGGAAGAAACGGCTTATAGCTTTGTGCCAAAGTACCTGGTCGGCGTTTATAACTGGCGCAACGAGGCGAAAGACTTGACCTATCTGCGTTTCACTTTCGGCGGCGATATTGTCGGCCACGATGCCGGTCGGACGCTTGATGAGGGGATTATTGCCGCGCACTGGCTGACCTTGGATGAAATACAGGCGCGACAGGCATCGCATCGCAGTCCGATGCTCATGCGCTGTATCGACGATTGGCTGGCCGGGCGGCGTTATCCCCTGGATTTGCTGGTTCAATTTCCATGAGGTGGCTGGCGGCAATTCTGGCGCTTTGCGCGCTGACGGCGAACGCCAGCGAGCGGGTGACGATCTGTTTTAACTATGCTTGTCAGGCGCAGGCCGAGGTGGCTTATAGCGACGAGCAGTTGCGTGAGCTTCGCTCGCTGTTAGGCGACGCCAGCGACGCCGAGCAGGAGCAGGCGGCAATTGGCGTGGCCGTTGGGCGCTTGCTCGGTTGGGCAGGCAAGCAATCGCCGATCGCTGCGGATAAAGGCGGGAATTATGCCGACCTGGGCGTTTACGGCAAGATGGATTGCATCGATCACTCGATGACGACGACGCGTTTGCTCAAGATGCTTGAGGCGCAGGGAATGCTGCACTATCACCGGGTTCTTGAGCGGGTGTTGCGCCGGCCCTTTTTAGTTTTGGATCATTATTCGGCACAGATCGAGGAGATCTCGGCTGGCGGGGATGAGGGCGGCGACAGGCGTTATGTCGTCGATAGCTGGTTTTTTGATAACGGTCAGTCGGCGGTCGTCATGCCGCTGGGACGTTGGATGTCGGGAGAAAGTCCGGATGGCGGTGGTTAATAAAGGCAAAACGGTCGTGGTCGGCTTGTCCGGCGGCGTTGATTCTGCGGTTGCAGCGCTGCTCCTGAAGCAGCAGGGCTGGAACGTGATCGGCCTGTTCATGAAGAACTGGGAAGACGACGATACCGAGGAATATTGCTCGTCGCGGCAGGATCTGATCGACGTGATGAGCGTGGCTGACAAGATCGGCATCGACGTCGAGGTCGTGAATTTTGCCAAGGAATACCGCGAGCGGGTGTTTTCGACCTTCCTCAAGGAATATCAGGCGGGACGTACGCCAAATCCGGACGTGCTGTGCAATTCCGAGATCAAGTTTCGTGCTTTTCTCGAACATGCGATGACTCTAGGCGCCGACAAGATCGCTACCGGGCACTACGCCGGTGTGCGTGAGTTCGAAGGGCATTTTCAGTTGCTTAAGGCTGAGGATGGTACCAAGGATCAGAGTTATTTTTTGCACCGCTTGAACCAGGCGCAGCTGTCGAAAACCCTCTTTCCATTGGCTGAAATTTATAAGCGAGATGTCCGGAAAGTGGCTCTGGAGGCCGATCTTCACGTGGCCGTCAAAAAAGACTCAACGGGAATCTGCTTTATCGGCGAACGGCCGTTCAAGGAATTCCTGATGCGTTATCTGCCGCCGAAAAAGGGTGAGATTCGCTGCCTCGACGATGAGCGAGTGCTCGGCGAACACGATGGCCTGACCTTCCATACCATTGGTCAGCGCAAGGGGTTGCACATCGGTGGGACAAAGAATTACGCCAAGGACGGCGAACACGACGCGTGGTTCGTGTCTGGCAAGGATATGGCCAGTAACGTGCTCTACGTGGTGCAGGGGCACGATCATCCGGCATTGCTGGCGGACGAATTGCAAGCGGATCAACTGTCCTGGGTGTCAGGAAAGGCGCCTCATGCGCATTGGGTTTATGCAGCTAAAACGCGTTATCGGCAGGTTGATGCGCCGTGTGAAATCGAGCGTATCGATAGCGACGGCTGCCTGATCAAGTTCGCTGAAGCACAATGGGCGGTAACGCCGGGGCAATCGGTCGTGGTGTACGAGAGCCGGGTTTGCCTGGGTGGCGGGGTGATTGTTTAGCTGGCCGGATCTTTAGTGAAGAGATCTCCACCGAGAACCTTGGCGATGTTCTTTTATTTAGGCTGTACGGCTTGATGCTTATTCAGATCGTTTTACATCTTTAATAATATGGGGTGCCCCGGCATTTTGATCTTGCTGAGGACTGAGCTGTTTGATTGCACAGAACCGGGTTGAATCGCACGCATAGCTTTAAGCGAACGGGCCCAACAGCCTGATGGCTGCATTACTCTCTGTGCCTCCGCAGCATTTCTGTTGAAAGAGCTTGTTCGTTTTTAATGCGCAAGACTCCCGGTGTTTCCAATCGCTTGGCGCTCTGGGGTAGAATTGCGGGAGGTATTTCGCCGGTCAATGGCGCTTCGCGCGGTTGGCTGGCTTGTTTTTTCTTGTGGGCTTGCGGTGCGCGGTTGTGGCGCAGAACGGCAAGACAGTGAATAGTGATCAGAAAGGACGGCATGCCGCAGGGCATCCGCAATGGTTGAAGGCGATGAAACCGATACTCAAATCGAACAAGCTGGCTAATGTTTGCTACGACATCCGTGGCCCCGTTTTGCAGCAAGCCAAGCAGATGGAAGATGAAGGGCACAAGATCATCAAGCTGAATATCGGTAATCTCGGGCCGTTTGGCTTCGATTCGCCGGAAGAAATTCAGCTCGACATGATCCGCAATCTGCCGAATGCTGCAGGTTATTGCGATTCCAAAGGGATTTTCGCCGCGCGCAAGGCGATCATGCACTACACCCAGGAGAAGAATATCAAGGGTGTGACGCTGGAAGATATTTACATCGGTAACGGCGCTTCCGAACTGATCGTCATGGCGATGAACGCGCTGCTCAATCCCGGTGACGAGGTGCTGGTTCCGGCGCCGGATTATCCCTTATGGACGGCGGCGGTGAGCCTTTCCGGCGGAACGCCGCGGCATTACCTGTGCGATGAGGCAAACGGTTGGCAGCCGGATCTGGACGATATTCGCTCCAAGATTACGCCCAATACGCGCGCCATCGTCGTTATCAATCCGAATAACCCGACCGGCGCCTTGTATCCGGAGAGCACGCTGCTTGAGATTATCGCTATCGCACGCCAACATGGTCTGATCCTTTATTCCGACGAGATTTACGACAAGGTGCTTTACGACGGCGAGACGCATACGGCGATGGCTTCGTTGTCGGAAGATGTGATGACCGTTACTTTTAATGGTCTGTCGAAGAATTACCGTTCCTGCGGCTATCGTGCTGGCTGGATGGTGGTTTCCGGCGATTTGCGTGATGCCCGCGATTACATCGAGGGGCTTGATATGCTCGCTTCGATGCGTCTGTGTGCCAATGTTCCGGCTCAGTACGGCATTCAGACGGCGCTCGGCGGCTATCAGAGCATCAATGATCTGGTTGCGCCGACCGGACGCTTGTGCCGCCAGCGCGATCTGGCCTATGAGTTGATCACGGCGATTCCGGGGGTCACCTGCGTCAAGCCGAAGGCCGCGCTGTACATGTTCCCCAAGCTTGATTCGAAGATTTATCCGATCGTCAACGATCAGGAATTCATTGCTGAACTCTTACGGGTAGAGCGTGTTCTGTTGGTGCAGGGTAGCGGCTTTAACTGGCCGCATCCGGATCACTTCCGGGTTGTCTTTCTGCCGCATGAAGACGAGTTGCGCGAGGCGATTGCCCGTCTGGCACGCTTCCTCGAGACGTATCGTCAGCGGCACGGCACGTAAGACGTTTCAAGCGTGCCGGTGCGCTTGGTGCCCGGCGCGAGTTTATTGCGGGTCAGCCGCTTCGTTAAGTTTTTAGGATGGCTTTTAAATGAAACCGATCAACGTTGGACTTCTTGGTATCGGCACTGTCGGTGGCGGTACTTACACTGTTCTCAAGCGCAACGCCGAGGAAATCGCTCGTCGCGCGGGTCGCCCGATTCAGATCGTCGCAGTGGCCGACAAGGATCTTGAGCTGGCCAGAAAAGTAACGGGCGAAGCCTGTCGCCTGAGCGATGATGCGTTCTCGATCGTCTCCGATCCAGAAGTCGATGTCGTCGTTGAACTGATTGGCGGTTACGGGGTGGCCAAGGATTTGGTGCTTAAAGCTATCGAGAACGGCAAGCATGTCGTGACGGCGAACAAGGCGCTGCTGGCCAATTACGGCAACGAGATTTTTGCCGCGGCGCAGAAGAAGGGCGTGACGGTGGCTTTCGAAGCGGCTGTTGCTGGCGGTATCCCGATTATCAAGGCGCTGCGCGAAGGCTTGACAGCCAATCGCATCGAGTGGATTGCCGGCATCATCAATGGCACCACCAACTTTATTCTGTCGGAGATGCGTGACAAGGGCTTAGCCTTTGACGTCGTGCTCAAGGAAGCGCAGCGTTTGGGCTATGCCGAAGCTGATCCGACCTTCGACGTCGAAGGCGTCGATGCCGCGCACAAGCTCACCATCATGAGCGCCATTGCTTTTGGTAATCCGATGAATTTTGCCAAAGCGCATATCGAGGGGATCAGCAAGCTTGAGGCGGCCGACATTAAATACGCCGAACAACTCGGCTATCGCATCAAGCTGCTCGGGATTACCAAGCGGACCTCAGAAGGTGTTGAGCTGCGTGTGCATCCGACGCTGATTCCGACGAGGCGTTTGATCGCCAATGTTGAAGGCGCGATGAATGCGGTGCTGGTCAAGGGCGATGCCGTCGGGCCGACGCTTTACTACGGCAAAGGCGCGGGCGCCGAGCCGACCGCTTCGGCCGTGATCGCCGATCTCGTCGATGTTACCCGCATGCACTCGGCTGATCCCGAGCATCGCGTCCCGCATCTGGCCTTCCAGCCCGATGCCATGGCCGATCTGCCGATTCTGCCGATGTCCGAGGTGATCACCAGTTACTACCTGCGTATGCGTGTTGAGGACAAGCCGGGCGTGCTGGCTGACATCACCCGTATTCTCGCCGACCAGCAGATCTCGATCGACGCGATGATTCAGCGCGAGCCGGATGAAGGCGAAGAGCAGACCGATATCATCATCCTGACGCACAAGACGCGCGAGAAGAACGCCGATGCAGCGATTGCCAAGATTGAATCGCTGGTTGTCGTCAAAGGCAAGATTACCCGCTTGCGCCTGGAAGAACTGCTGTAAGGCGGGCGGTCTTTCGCCGGTTGTC
>RRZT010926366.1_pt1 | contig 21467 bp, 14 predicted proteins | sample 2165551 | NCBI WGS metagenome assembly RRZT01 (sample SAMN10456910, study PRJNA506462) | wastewater metagenome | biome: wastewater; feature: sludge; material: wastewater sludge; isolation source: wastewater sludge with Escherichia coli K12::gfp cells carrying plasmid... | place: USA: Moscow, Idaho... | reverse complement strand
TCGGTGCCGTGGTCGCCGCCCGAAGTGTTGTACGTCACGGCACCGGCCTCGGCGCGCAGCGACGTGTACTCGCTTGCCGCGACCGTGTGGCATCTGCTGGTCGGACGCTCGCCGTTCGAGCAACCCGGCCGCGACAACAGCCACTACGCGTTGATGAAGCGCATTCGCGACCTGCCCGTGCCCGACACCGGACGGCCCGACGTGCCCGCCTCGCTGGAACGGCTGCTGAAGGCGGGAATGGCCAAGGATCCGGCGCTGCGCCCCGCTTCGGCGATGGACTTCGCCCGCTCGCTGCAGGTGATCGAGCAGGAGTTGCGGCTGCCGCGCACCGAGATCGTGGTGGCCGAAGAGGTGTCGTCGCCGCAGGGGCCGGACGCCGGTGGCGACGAGACCCGCATGCAGGGCCCGCACCTGCTCGATGCCCAGGGCGCCTCGGGCCGCACGCCGCCAACCGAAGACCTGCGCACCCGCCGCCGCACACCGGCCGTCCGTGGCGTGAACGCCCCCGAGGACGCCACCGTGCACCGGGTGGGAACGTCGCTGGAGCACCCCGAGGTCGACGGCGAGCCGGCATCGTCGGGAGGGCGCTGGGTGATGTGGGCATTGCTCGCGGCCGTCGCGGTGGTGCTGGGCGGGGGAGTGTGGGCGTTGAGCGGGGGGTTGCAGCCGCAGGCGCGTCCGACCGCGAGCCCGAGCTTCACCGAGCCACCCCCCGACCCGGGCACGTCGGTTGGTGCGGCCGGGGTGCCGATGATCAAGGGGGTGCGCGACGGCTCGACGGTCACGTTCAGGTGGACCTACGCCAACCCGCTGCCCACCGACACGTTCTATTACAAGCTCACCGAGAATGGGCAACAACTCACGGTCGCAGAACCGTGGATCACCCTCACCGGCCAGGCGTCGGGTAAACAGGTGTGCATCTGGGTGAAAGTACACCGGGCCAGCGGAGCCGACGCCGCCCGCACGCACACGAAGGGATGTGTCGCATGAGCACCATGACCGTCGACTTCTGCGGGGAGCTGTACCGGCGCGAGCCGGGCGGCACGCTCACCTTGGGGCGCGAGGCCGATGTGATCATCGACGACGACAACCCGTTTCTGCACCGGGTGTTTCTGAACCTGTCCGAGCGGCAGGGGCTGTGGTGGCTGACCAACGTGGGCTCGCAACTCACCGCGACGGTGTCGGACGGCAACGGCGGCCTGCAGGCCTGGCTGGCACCGGGCGGGGCGCTGCCGGTGGTGTTCGCCCACACCGTGGTGTGGTTCACCGCCGGGTCGACCACCTACGAGTTCGAGGTGTTTCTCGACGAATCGAGCTACGAACCGGTCGAGGCCGTGCCCGCCGTCGACGGCACGATCACCATCGGACGGGTGCAACTCACCCCCGACCAGAAGCTGCTCATCGTGGCCCTGTGCGAGAACGTGCTGCGCCGCGGCGACCGGGGCGCCGGGCACGTGCCGCAGTCGGGCGCGGCCGCCCAGCGATTGGGTTGGACGATCACCAAGTTCAACCGCAAGCTCGACAACGTGTGCGAGAAGCTGTCCGAGCTGGGCGTGCGCGGGCTGCGGGGCGGGCCGACCAAGCTGGCGTCGTCACGCAAGGCCCGGCTGGTCGAATACGCCATGGCAGCCCGCGTCGTCACCGCGGACGACCTCGACCTGCTGCCCTGAACACGGCGGGCTGACTCGGGAAACGCTGGTCAACGCGCGAGTCGTTGGTTGAGTCACATTGCTCGCGTTGAGTGACGTTGCTCGCGTTCGAACGCGAGCAATGAGCGTTATCGCGAGCAACGTGCCATGGCGGCTCCCGAGGTGACGGGGCAGGGCTGCCCATTCGGCGCTGGCCCACCCAGAGGTTACCCTGGCTGAAAGCCACGAAACCGTGCCGGGCGTCGCGCCACTCGTCCCCGGTGCCTTGTCATTCACCCCGGGGGGCCGGTCACAACATGCGCCAAGGGTCGATCGTGCGCTGGGCACCAGGGCTGATCGCAGCCCTGGTGCTGGGCCTGATCGTCACCCTTGCGGTGCGGGCGATCGGCTACCCGGTGAACAAGCTCGACCTCAACGATTCGGGCATCTGGGTCACCAACGACGCCGAGCAGTCGTATGGCCGCATCAACAAGTCGGCGGTCGGTTTGGACGCCTTTCTCGACCTGCCCGGTGCGGCGGGCGCCCAAGAACTCGACGTGTTGCAAGACGGCGGTGCGGCCGTCGAGTATGACGCCGCCGGTGGTGCCCTGGTGCCGATCGACACCAGCGCCGTCACCAACAACGCCGACCAGGCGGTCAACCTCAAGCCCGGCACGGTGGTCGACCTGCGCGGCGGCACCATCGCGGCGGTCGATCCGGCCACCGGCAAGGTGTGGGCCGGACGCTACGACCCCGAGCTGCGCACCGCCGACATCAAGGCTCTCGACCCGGTGCTGCCCGCCTTGGCCGACGTCGGTGAGCCACCGGCCGGCGCCGCCGGGCAGAGCGTCGCCGTCGCCGTCGGGGTGGACGGCACGGTGCACGTGGCGTCCGTGAACGGCACGACGCTCACCATCGCCGTGCAGAACGGGGGCTTCGCCCAGCCGGTGAAGGGTCGGCTCGACACCGCGATCAACTCCGTGCAATTGGCGGCGGTCGGCGCTCAGGCCGTCGTGTACGACGAGGCGCTGGGCACGGTGATCCTGCCCGACGGACGCACCAAACAGGTCACCGCTGCCGTCGCCGGCAAGCTGCAACAGAGCGGCCCGGACGCCCCCGGCGTGCTGCTCGCCCTGCCCGAAGGCCTGCTGCGCATCGGGCTGGCCGACGGCCTGTCGACACAACTCGCCGCGGGCATCGGCGCCGCTCCGGCCGCACCGGTGCGCTTGGCCGGCTGCGACTTCGGCGCCTGGGCGGGCACCCCCACCACCGTCGTGCGAGCCTGCGGTGAGGGCCAGGCCGAGGCGATGGCGGTCACCAGCCGAGCCCAACCGCTGGTACGGCCGATCTTTCGCATCAACCGCGGCTCGCTGGTGCTCAACGATTCGGCTGACGGCCGGGTGTTCGACCTCGACAAGCAGCTGCGGCTCGACAACTGGGACAAGATCAAGCCCAAGCCGAACCAGAACCCGAACGACCCCGACAAGTCCGACAAGCCGGCCCTCAAAGACGCCGAGCCGCACGCCAACGACGACGAGTTCGGTGCCCGCGCCGACCGCACCCAGATCGTGCACCCGCTCGACAACGACACCGACTCAATCAGCAGCATTCTGATGATCGCCGCCGTCCGGGGCGTGCCCGAGGGCTACCGGGTCGACATCACCCCCGACGGCCAGGCGCTCAAGGTGACCACGCCCCTCGACGCCCGCAACTTCTCGTTTCGCTACACCGCGGGCAACGGCTACCACGACGACGAGGCGACGGTGCAGATCACCATCAAGGGCACCGAGGTCAACGACAAGCCGTTCCTACGTGAGGGGGTGGCCAAGCAGAGCCTCAGCGTGCCCTCGTTCGGCACCCTGAACGTCGCTCCTCTGGGCGACTGGCGCGACCCCGAGAGCGACCCGGTGCTGCTGGTCGACGCCAACAGCGACGGCGACCTCGTGCCCACCACCCCCGACGGACGTCTCGAATACACCGCCGCCGGCTACGACTCCGACACCCGCAAGAAGCTCAGCTACCGGGTGGCCGATGTGCCCGGCAACGAGGTGACCAGCGAGGTCGCGCTCACGGTGCTGGGCCAGAAGGCGCTCACCGGCGGCAAGCCGGTGGCCAACCCCGACACCGCCCGCGGCGAGGTGGGCAAGCCGATCGTGATCCGTCCGCTGGCCAACGACCTGCCCGGCTCAGACCCACGCACCGCCGACGCCCGGCTGGCCCTGGGCGGCGACATCACGCCGAAGGCGAACCTGAAGGTGACCACCGACCAGCGCTCGGGGCTGGTCACGGTGATCGCGACCCGTCCGGGGCCGTACTTTCTCGACTACGTGGCGGCGTTCGGCTCGGCCCGGGTCGACCGCAGCCAGATTCGCGTCGACGTGGCCAAAGACGCCGCGGGCTTCGTGCCGCAGACCATGCCCGACCAGGCGGCGATTCGGGGCACGAACCCGGTGCGGGTCGACGTGCTGGCCAACGACGCAGACCCCCAGGGCGGGCTGCTGACCGTGTTGTCGGCCGACAGTGACGCCGACGTCGACGTGTCGGTGATCGCCGGCCGCTGGCTGATGATCACCCCGCGCAGCGACCGGATCAGCCCCAACCCGTTCACCGTGCACTACACGGTGAGCAACGGCTACCAGAGCGCCCAGGGCGACGTGACGGTGGCGCAACTGCAGGCTGTCGGCGACGACGTACCGCTCACCCGCAAAGACCGGGCGATCGTGCGCGCCGGCGACACCGTACTGATCAACGCGCTCGCCAACGACACCAGCCCCGCCGGCTCACGGCTCTCGCTGGCCACCAACCTCGACCCGGCCATCACGGTGGGCCAGTTGCAGCTGTACGACGCCTCGTCGAGCCAGGTCGAGTCGTTGGACGTGGGGCAGGCCTGGGTGCACGCCGACCAGATTCGCTACGTGGCACCGGCCGAGGTGACCGAGACCCGCGAGGTCACCATCGAGTACTACGCGGTCACGCCCACCGGGCAGCGCACCAAGGGCGAGGCGAGCGTCACCATCAAGCCGCAGCCCGAAACCGACGACGACAACCACGCACCCAGACCGGGCGACCTCGAGGCCCGCGCCACCGCCGGGCAGCGCATCAAGATCTCGCTGCCCACCTCGTCGCAAGACCCCGATGGCGACTCGGTGACGGTCGCCGGCATCGGTTCGCCGCCCACCCTGGGCCGGGTGGTGGGCAGCAGTCCGACGTCCGTCACCTACGAGGCGTACCCGATGCTCGACACCGTGGGCACCGACACCTTCTCGGTGATGGTCACCGACCGCTACGGCAAGCAGGCGCCGGCCGTGGTGCGGGTGGCGGTCACCCCGCCCGGCTCGCCGCAGCCGCCGATCGCGATCGACGACGACATCACCGCCGCGCCCGGCGCCATGATCAGGGTGGACGCCCGCGCCAACGACCTGACCGCCCGCAACGACAAGGTGGCCATCGCCCCCCTCGCGCCGCTCAACGACAACCTGCCCGCCGGCGTGACCATCAACGCCGACGGCTTCATCACCGCCCAGGCGCCCGAGAACGGCCAGCCGCTGCTGCTGCAGTACGCGCTGCAGGGCAACGGCGGCACCGGCCCGGCGGCCGGCATCATCATCACGCCGCAGGCCGGCTACGAGAACGCTCCGGTGGTCTTCGACGAGGTGGCCGTGGTGGCCGGGCAGAGCGCCACCGTCGACGTGCTCAAACGCGCGTGGGACCCTGACGGCACCGACGCCAAGCTCAGCGCCACCGTGCTGCGCACCGACCCGGCCATCACCGTCAACGGCGGTGTGGTGACCATTCCGGTGACCACGCAGCCGCAGGTGATCGCCTATCAGGTCACCGACGAGCGGGGCGCTCAGAGCGCCGCGCTGATCTTCGTGCCGCCGGCCGGCGGGGGAGCGCCGGTGCTGCGTCCGGGCGCTTTGATCGAGGTCGCCCCCGACGCTTCGGTGACCGCCGCCCTCGACGACCACGTGATGTCGCCCCGCGGCCGCAGCGTGCGGCTGACCACCGCCGACACCCTGTCGGCCTCGCCCGCCGGCAAGCTGACCGTCGAGGCCCCCGACGACACCCACCTGAAGGTCACCGCCACAGACGGCTACGTGGGCCCCGGCGCGATCACCGTGCAGGTGATGGACGGCGAGTCGGCCACCGACGAGGGGGTGCTCACCTCGTACGTGACGATTCCGGTGCAGGTGGGCCCGAGCACCCCCGTGCTGCGCTGCCCGGCCGGCGCGCTCAAGCTGCCCGCCGGTGGGGACCCGCGCACCCTCGACATCGCCACCCTGTGCAACGTGTGGACGGCCGACTCCGCCGACCTGGCGTCCCTCACCTACACCGCCGAGTGGGCCACGCCCATCGACGGCGTCGAGGTCACCGGCGGACGCACCGTGACGGTGCAGGCCACCGGTGCTGCCACCCCCGGCAGCAGGGGCGAGCTGTCCATCGGCGTGGCCGGCACCCAGGCGCAACCGCAGACCCTGACGTTCACGATCACCAAGGCGCCGCCGGCCACCATGCAGGGCCGCACCTACACCGACATTCAGCAGGGCACCCCGGTGCGGGTGCCGGTTGGCATTCGGTCGCCGCTGGTCGACGCGGTGCCCGGCATCGTGAAGGTCACCCAGGTGAGCGGCCCGCCCACGCCGTACGTGATCGCGGGCACCACGATCACCTTCACCCCGCCCAAAGACGCCCACGGCGAGGTGGTCTTCGACGTCACCGGCACCGACGTTGCCGACAAGAACCGCGAAGACCGGCACATCAGCGCCCGGTTCACACTGGTGGTCTACGGGGTGCCCGGCAAGCCGTCCGCACCCCGTGCGGGCCCCACCGTGCAGAGCAAGGCCACCACGCTGAGTTGGACCGCACCCAGCGCCAACGGTTCGCCGATCACCGGCTACGAGGTGAAAGACAGCAGGGGCCGCGTGACCACCTGTCCGGCGACCAGTTGCCGCATCACGGGCCTGACCAATGCGGTCTGGTACACGTTTCAGGTGCGGGCGCTCAACAAGGCCGGGGCGGGCGAGTGGAGCGACAACAGCCGCCGCATCAGGCCCGACCAGCCGCCGCCCGCGCCCACCGGGTTGAAGGTCAGCAACCCTCAGGACCACACGGTCACGCTGAGTTGGAACCCGGTGAAGTTCGAGGGCACAGCCATCAAGCGGTTCCACATCATCGTCGACGGACGAACGATTCCGGCGGCGGGTACGGCCACCTCGAAGGTGATCACCGGGCTCGACAACAACACCATCTACACCATCTCGCTGGCCGCCGAGAACGAGTTGGCGATCGGCCCCAGCGCTCGTATTCAGGGCCAGTCGGCGGGCAAGCCGTTGGGCTTGACCGCGCCGAAGTTCACCGCCGCCACCGCCACCGGTGCGGCCACGGCGCTGCGGGTGTCGTGGAACATGCCCGACAAGAACGGCCCGGCCGACCTCACCTTCTCGGTGGTGCGCGACGGCACCAAGACGATCTGCTCGGGCACGCAGGGCACCAGTTGCACCGACGACCGCGTCACCTACGACGGCTCGACCCACAGCTATGTGGTGACGGCCCGCAACGGCGCGGGCAAGACGTCCACCGCCAGGGCGTCGTGGCAGGCGACCGGCGTGCCCGAGAAGCCGGGTGCGCCGAGGGCGACCCCCACCGGCAACGACCGCACCATCAGGGTGCAGGGCACCGCCCCCGACTCGCGCGGCAGGCAGTCGACCCTGCGCATTCTGGCCAACGGCTCGGCGGTGGCGACCATGGCGGTGTCGGCGCGGGGGGCGAGCTTCGACCGCAACGTCACCGTGCCGGCCGACGGCGTGAGCTACACCTTCACCCTGCAGATCTGCAACGAAGAGCGCTGCGGCACCGCCTCGTCGGGGGCGAGCACGACCGCGTTCGGCGAGATCCAGGGCTTCTCGCTCAGCAAGAACGCCTCCAGCGGCACCAACGTGAGCTTCGACATCAACGTCAACCCCAACGGACGGGCCCTGCGGGTGAGCGTCGAAGGCTCGAACATCGGCTCCACGGACGACCGGGACGGCACCTGGAGCCGGGCCGTCACGCGCGACCTGGGTGGCTACAGCCGCACGCGAACCTTCACCGTCACGGTGAGCGACGCCACCCGTAGCCAGACCCGCACCATCACGCTCACGTCCGAAGACCCGCCCAACCCCACCGTGACGCTGATCTGGGGTGGGTACAACACCAACAATCCCGAGGGCTGCAACTTCACCAGCCATTGCCGCTTCGTCGGCGCGCGCATCAGCAACGCCCAGGGCAGTCTGTCGTGCCGGGTGCACGACAGCTACGGCAGCGCCTTCAATTCCCGCTGGTCCCAGGGCAACGGTGAACGGATCACCCAGGCCTACTGGGGCATTCATCCCGATTCGGCGTGGGTGGCCGTCACCTGCGACGGCATCACCGACCGCTGGTACGGTTCCCGACCCGCCTAACCACAGGAAGACCCGATGAGTATCACCGACGACCAGGCCACCTGGTTCAACGCCACCTTTGAGCAGTTGGTCGCCAACGTCGAGCTGGCGATTCGCGGCAAGGGCGAGATCATCAGGCTGGCGCTCACCTGCATGCTCAGCGAGGGCCATCTGCTGCTCGAAGACAACCCGGGCACCGGTAAGACCCAGCTGGCGAAGGCGATCGCCAACACCGTGCAGGGCACCAACAGCCGCATTCAGTTCACGCCCGACCTGTTGCCGTCGGACGTGATCGGCGTCACCGTGTACGACCAGCACAAGCAGACCTTCGAGTTTCACAAAGGCCCGATCTTCGCCACCGTGGTGCTGGCCGACGAGATCAACCGGGCCTCGCCCAAAACCCAGTCGGCGCTGCTCGAGGTGATGGAAGAGTCGAAGGTCACCGTCGACGGCATTCGCCACACGGTGGGCCGGCCGTTCATGGTGATCGCCACCCAGAACCCGATCGAACAGGCCGGCACGTATCGGTTGCCCGAGGCCCAGCTCGACCGGTTTCTGATGAAGAGCTCGATCGGCTACCCCGACCACGACGTGGCCGTCGAGCTGATGGCGCAGGCGGCCAACCGCGACCGGTCGGCGCAGGTGAACCCGGTGATCGCGGCGCACGCGGTGGCGCAGATGTCGAACTTCGCCGGCGACGTGCACGTCGAGCCGTCGATCCTGGCCTACATCAGCCGTCTGGCCGAAGAGTCGCGGCGGCACCCGCGGGTGAAGCTGGGGCTGTCGATGCGCGGCTGCCTGGCCTACGTGCGCGCCGCCAAGACCTGGGCGATCAGCAAGGGCCGCGCGTTCGTGATTCCCGATGACGTCAAAGACCTGGCCGTGCCGGTGATGAGCCACCGGCTGATCCTGAACGCCGAGGCGCAGTTCTCGGGCGTCACCGTCGAGCAGGTCATCGACGACCTGGTGGCCGCAGTTTCCGTACCCGCCGACCGCACAGTCTGAGCCCACCTGCGCCATGACCGAGAACACCCGCGTACGGCCCCAACCGTCGGAGCTTCCGCCGCCCGACGGTGAGCCGACGCCTGCGCGGGTGCCGAAGCCGTTCCGTTGGTCGAGCTTGCGCTGGTCGAGCTTGTTCCGTGGGTCGAGCTTGACGAGACCTTTCCGTGGGTCGAGCGTGTCGAGACCGGGTTTCGACAAGCGCAACCAGCGACCGGGCTTCGACAAGCTCAACCAGCGACCGGCTTTCGACAGGCTCAACCAGCGGCTCCAACCCGTCCGTGAGTTGCTGCAGCCCGGCGTGGACGCCTGCCGCCGGGTGCTGGCCGCCGTCACCGGCTTCGGCTGGACGGTGCTCGCCTTGGCCGCCTTCTGCTGGCTGCTGGCCGGGTTGTTCGGGTGGGGTGAGCTGGCACTCGCGGCAGCCGTACTGCTGGTGGGCTTCGCCGTCGCCTGCGCGTTCACCATCGGACGCATGAACCTGGCCGTCGACCTCGAGGCCGACCCGGTGCGGGTGACGGTGGGGGAGTCGTCGGCGGCCCGGGTGCGGGTGACCAACCTGGCCCGCACTCCCGCGCTGCCGATCGGGCTGGAGTTTCCGGTGGGCACCGCGGTGGGCCGCTTCACGCTGCCGGCGCTGGCCGCCGACGCCAGCCACGACGAGGTGGTGATCATTCCCACCCAGCAGCGCGGCGCGATCGAACTCGGGCCCGTGGTCACTCAGCGCGGCGACCCGTTCGGCATGGTGCGCCGCGAGGTCACCTGGACCGAACGCCTGGAACTCTTCGTGCACCCGCGCCGGGTGCCGCTCGAGCCGCTCGGCTCGGGCCTGCTGCGCGACCTGGAGGGCCACACCACCCAGGACATGTCGATGAGCGACCTCGCCTTTCACACCCTGCGCGAATACTCGCCTGGTGACGACCGGCGCTACATTCACTGGCGCAGTTCGGCCAAGGTCAGCTCGGCCCGCGGCGCCGGCACCTTTCTGGTCAAGCAGTTTCTCGACACCAGGCGCTCGCACATCGCGGTGGTTGTGGACGCCGACGAAACGGCCTACGCCGACGCGGCCGAGTTCGAGCTGGCCATCTCGGTGGGTGCCTCGATCGCGGTGCGGGCCCTCGCCGACGAGATGGACCTCACCATCGTCTGCGGCGACCACGCGGCCACCAAACCGGCACCGTCCCTGGCCCTCGACACGTTCTCACGCGCCGACTTCGCGGCCTGCACCCTGGCCGAATCGACCGGACGGCTGAACCACCTCGCCCCCGACGCCAGCGTCGCGATTCTGGTGTCGGGCTCGAACGCCGGATTTCAGACCTACGCGCACGCCCGGGCCCATCTGGCGCCCGAGGTGCACACGTTCGCGATCACAGCCGAACGGGGCGGCACGATGGCGCTGCGGCAGGCCTCCGGCATGACCGTGCTCACCGTCGCCACCCTGAACGACCTGCCGCGCGTACTGCCGGGGGTGATCGTGCAATGAGGGTGATTCACGCCCAGGCCGAGCCGGGCACCCCCACCGGACGCACCCTGACCGCACAGCTGCGGCTGCTGCGGCCCAGCACGTCCGATCTGGTCGACGCGGGTTTTCTGTTCGTGCTGTGCGCCCTGGCTCTGGCGGGTTTCGTCACCGGGTTCGACGACCTGACGTTCGCGGTGGTCGCCGTCGTCGGACTGCTGGTCGGAATGTTGACCGGGCACGCGTCGAACGTGTTCCGCTGGCCGTGGGCGGCGGCGTTGGGCATCGCCGGGGTGGCCTACTTTCTGCTCGGCGGGCCCCTCGCGGTTGGTCGGCTCACCCTGTGGGGGTTTCTGCCCACCGGTGCCTCGCTGACCTCGCTGGGCACCTCGCTGGTAACGGGCTGGATGGAGTTTCTGACCACGCTGGCACCCGTCGACGGCGACGGCGAGTTTCTGGCGCTGCCGCTGGTGCTGGCCCTGCTGGCCGGCGCCGGTGGGTTGTGCGTGGCCCGGCGCACGCGGGCGGCCTGGCCGGCGCTGGTGATTCCGGTGGTGCTGTTCGTGCTGGTGATCGCGCTGGGCACGCTGGACGCACCGCTGCTCGTCGCCCAGGGCCTCGGCCTGGCGGGGCTCTCGATCGGATGGCTCGCCGTCCGCTTTCCGCGCCGGCGTACGGTGCTGGGCTCGGGTCGTCCGGGCCGGGTGCAGGTGGCGCTGGGTGCCGGCATGGTGGCCGCGGCCCTGCTCGGCGGCGCGCTGCTGGCCCCGTTGCTGCCCGGCACCGACACCAGCCGAACCGTGCTGCGCTCGCAACTGGAGCCGCCCATCGACGTGCGGCAGTACCCGACGCCGCTGGTCGGGTTTCGTACCTTCTCGGGCCAAGACCTGAAGCTCTACTGGGACAGGCCGTTGCTGCAGGTGGACGGCGTCGCGCCCGGCAGCCTGCTGCGCTTCGCCGTGCTCGACCGGTGGTCGGGTGCGGCCTGGAGCGGGCTGGGTGAGGCGTCGGTCGAGGGCAGCGGTTTTCAGCGGCTCGGGGCGCGGGTGCCCAACCCGCCGCTCGCCGGCGTCGTCGACGCGCACGTGCGGGTGCTGCCCGATTACGCCGGCAACTCGTCCCTGAACGCCTGGGTGCCCAGCCTGGGCGAGGTGGCGTCCATCGGTTTCGAGGGCGAGGCCGCGCAGGAGCATCGCGACAACTACCGCTTCAACCTGACCACCGATCAGGGCTTCGTGCCCGACCGGCTGCGTGCCGGTGACGTGCTGGGGGTGGCGTCGGCTCCGCTGCCACAGTACGCCACCATCACCGACGCACCCGCGCCCGGCGACGGCGACCGGCAGGACGACGCCACCTCGGCCTTTCTGGCCTCGACCACGCAGCGGCTGGCCTCGGGCGACGCCGACCAGTGGGCCCAGCTGGCGTTCGTGGCGCAGGCGCTGAAGCAGGGGGCCTGGAGCGACGGCACCCGGGCCGGCGAGGAACAATATCTGCCCGGGCACGGCCAGTACCGGCTGAACCAGTTCGTCACCGGCCAGCAGTTCGTGGGCAGCGACGAACAGTACGCCGCCGTGTTCGCGTTGATCGCCAGCCGGCTCGGTTACCCGAGCCGGGTGGTGTTCGGTGCCGAGGTGCCAGCCGGCGGCGAGGTGCGCGGCAAGAACGTGCAGGCCTGGGTGGAGCTGTCGGTGCAGGGCCACGGCTGGGTGACGGTGCCGACCTCGGTGTTCACCCCCGACCGCAGCAAGCAGCCCGACCCGAACCAGCGGCAGAACAACGAGCAGGAGTCGATTCAGAAGGTTCCGCCGCCCAACCCGGTGCCGCCTCCGGGCACCTATCAAGAGATGCAAGACACCGACCCGGCCTCGGCGCGGGCCGAGCTGCCGGCGTCCGATCTGTTCTGGCGCTGGTTCTGGGCGATCGCGCGCTGGGTCGGCCCGCCGCTGCTGGTGCTGGGGTTGATCGTCGGCAGCATTCTCGGGCTGAAGGCGTTGCGGGCGCGGCGTCGCCGCACGACTGGGGCGCCGTCCAGCCGCATCGCCGGCGGCTGGCACGAGGTGTTGGACGCGGCCCGCGACGTCGGACGTCCGCTGCCCCCGGGGGCCACCCGGCTCGAGCAGGGTGCGCTGCTGGGCCGCGACGACGTGCAGGGCCTCGCGCTGCAGGCGAACGCCGCCGTCTTCGGTGCCGGTGAGATCGACGAGCAGCGGGTCAGCGATTACTGGGCCGGGGTGGGTGAGGCGCGCAAGGCGATGCTGAGCGACCTGCCGTGGTGGAGGCGTCCGTTGGCCCGGTTGAATCTGGCCTCTCTCGTGGTAGGTCGTCCGCGCGATTGAGGGTGGCCTCCTACGATTCTTGCACGCGATCCGATGGAGGCTTTCGATGCGCAAACGATGGGCCGTTGCCCTTGCCGTACTGCTGCTGTTCACCGGCTGTGCGTCAAGTGGTTCGCCGGGGGCGTCACCCACGCCCTCGCCCAGCGCTCCCGCACTCGCGGGCACCTCGTGGGTGGTCACCCACATCAAGGGCAGCCCCACCATCGCGGCCAAGCAGCCCACCATGACGTTCGCCGACGGTCGGGTCGGTGGCAACGCGAGTTGCAACCAATACGGAGCCGAGTTCAAGCAATCGGGCAGCACGCTCACCATCGGCCTTGCCGCACAAACTCAGATGGCCTGCGCTGACGATGCGGTGATGAAGCAAGAGGGGGCGTTCAACACGGCGCTCGGTGAGGTCAAGGCCGTGCGTGGCAATGGTGACGGGGTCGAGTTGTTGACCGCTGCGGGCGCAGTGGCGCTCACCCTGGCCAAGGCGCCGGACACACCCGACAAGCCGCTGGTCGGCACCGCCTGGACGCTGTCGGGCATCGTCAGCGGTGACACCGCGGTGTCGCCGGTGGCCGGCACCAGCGTGACGATGACCTTCACCGAAACGGCGGTGAGCGGCAAGGCCTGCAACACCTTCCGCGGCCCGGTCACCGTCAAGGACGCCACGATCGAGGTGGGTCCGCTCGCCTCTACGAAGATGGCGTGCACGAACGAGGCCGAGGGCAAGCATGAGACCTCCGTGCTGGCCATTCTCGACGCCGCGACCGGCTATTCGATCGAGGGCGACACCCTCACCCTGACCGCGCCCGACTCCAAGGGTCTCACCTTCACCGCTGCGTGAATCTCGCCCTTGGGTCATCCCGGCGGACGCCGGGATCTCCAGTCTGGTTCAGCGTTCGCGTCGAGTCGGTAGCCGCAGAGTGGGACGCCCCTGTCCCGCCCTTCCGAGACTGCTCGGCTAGCGCCTCGCTGTGCGCACACGCCCGACCACGCCCTGACCGGGCCGCCCTCGCTCCGCTTCATGCTTGCGCTGGCGTCGTTCACCGTCATCCCGGCGAACGCCGGGATCTCTCACCATCAGCTCAATCGGCGGTCAGTTGCGTGCGTCGATCCTGGGCAGCGGACGGCCGTCGATGCGGTCCAGACTCACGTAGCTGCCTTTGTGACACGTAGCTGCCCGCCTGCAGGCAGTCACGTGTCACAAAGGCAGTTACGTGGTGGTATCGGCCCGGTCGATGCCTTGAGACCTGGCCCGACCGGTCGAGCTCGTCGAGGCCACCGGGGAATCCTCCCCGTGACTACCACCGCCGGCCGCGCAAGACTGGGTGTATGACCGCCCCGTCCTGTGCTGCCTGCGGCCTGCAGCAAAGCCTGGCGGCCCCTCGGTGTGCCCGCTGCGGTGCGCCGCTCAACGGCCCGGTTCCGCAGCTCTGGGTGCCTCCGACCCCCCAGCCGCCGCCCAACCAGCCGTCCATGGGCGAGCCGCCCCAAGAGACCCTCTGGCAACGGGTGCGGCGACGGGTGATCGGGCCGCCCGAAAGTCCGCATTAGGCAGATTCGCGGGTCGTGTTTGCCGCTGTTCTCGCCTGCGCGATGCCTAGATGGCAGGCTAGGAACATGACCGAGTACGACCCGACGATGCCCGACGAATCCGAGCAGCTCGACCAGTTGCAGGCCGACGAAACACTCATCGACCGTGGCGTCGCCGACGTGCTCGACGAGGGGTACGTGGCGCCCGAGAAGTGGTCGCCCGCGCAGAGTTTCGGCAACACCCGGGCCGAGATGCGGCACGGCGAGACGCTTGAGCAGCGCATCGCCCAAGAAGAGCCCGACGTCGCCCCCGAGCGGGTCAAGTGGCGTGACGACGGCGACGACAACCGTCAGGTGGGCAACCACCGGGCCGGACGCCTGGTCGACGCCGACGGCGGCTACGGCGACTTCGACCATGAGGCCGAGAGCATCGGCTATGAGGTGGGCATTTCGGGCGGCGCGGCCAGCGCCGAAGAGGCCGCGATGCACATCATCGACGACTATGAGGACGATGACGACGACGACTGATCGGCTGGCCGGGGTGCTGTACCCGCCGATCGAACCGCATCGAACCGGGCACCTCGACGTCGGCGACGGCCAGTCGCTGTTCTGGCAGCAGTGCGGCAACCCCGACGGCAAGCCGGTGGTGTTTCTGCACGGCGGCCCGGGTGGTGGCTGCGCGCCGGTGTACCGGCGGTTCTTCGACCCGTCCGTCTACCGCATCGTGCTGGTCGACCAGCGGGGTTGCGGACTCAGCGCGCCGCACGCCAGCCGACGCGGCGCCGACCTGTCGACCAACACCACCTGGCACCTGGTGGCCGACCTCGAACGGCTGCGGGTCGACCGCGGCATCGAACGGTGGCAGGTGTTCGGCGGTTCGTGGGGCAGCACGCTCGCCCTGGCCTACGCGCAGCGGCACCCCGAGGCGGTCACCGAGCTGGTGCTGCGCGGCATCTTCACCCTGCGCCGCAGCGAACTCGACTGGTACTACAACGGCGGCGCGGGCAACCTCGCGCCGCAGTACTGGCACCGGTTCGAGGCACCGCTGCGGGCCCGCTTCGGCGACCTGCCGGCGGGCTTCGACCGCATCGCCGCCTACCACGAGCTGCTGTTCGACCCCGACCCGGCGGTGCACGGGCCGGCCGGTGTGGCCTGGGCGACCTGGGAGGCCGCCACGTCCACGCTGGAGTTCGATCAGGCGATGGTGGACGAGTTCAGCGACCCGGCCTTCGCGCTGGCGTTCGCCCGCATCGAGAACCACTACTTCGTGAACGCCGGCTGGTTGCGTGAGGGTCAGTTGATCGCCGAGGTCGACCGCATTCGGCACATTCCGGCGGTGATCGTGCAGGGCCGCTACGATCTGCCGTGCCCGGCCGTCACCGCGTGGGATTTGCATCAGGCCTGGCCGGAAGCGGATTTTCGGCTGGTACTGGCCGGCCATTCCGTCACCGAGCCGGCCATCGCCGCCGAGCTGGTGGCCGCCACCGACCGGTTCGCCCGAAGGGGTGGTTGAGCCTTCTCGATGCTGTCGGTTTCGGCGGGGGCGGGCTAGCGTGGCCGACAACGCCCAACGAAGGGAACTGCGATGACCAATGATCCACAGGCCGGCGGCGACATCTCGTCCGGCTTCGGCGAGTCGAAGGTGAGCGGCCTGGTGTCGGACGAGAAGGCCCAGCAGATGCTGCACGACGGCCCTCCTGAGGGCGATTCGGGCGAGGCCGACAGCGACTACTCCGAGACCGACCGCGCCACCAACGAGCAGGACCTGACCCAGGAGCAGTAAGGCCAGGCCATCCAGACTCTGGTGCCGGGAGCGGCGGCGCCCTGTTCGACGGTCGGGAGCTTCGGTCGGTGCGACTGGTGCCGCGCAGCGGCGACGCCCCTGTCCCGCCCTTGCTGGACTGTTCGGCCAGCGACTCGCAGTGCGCAAACGCCCGACCACGCCCTGACGGGGGCGCCGCCGCTCCGCTTCAACCGTGCGATTCGATGGCGTGCGCGGTCTCGACAAGCTCGACCAACGGCTCACCGTCATCCCGGCTCACGCCGGGATCTTCGCACCGTTCCACTGCACGGTCGCGGGTGAGATTCGGGGTCAAGCCCGGAATGACGAGCCATCATGCCGGCCGCCCACGGAAGGCGGCAGACACTCGCCCGTCATCCCGGCGGACGCCGGGATCTCCGCGCACCGCTGAGCTGCCGCACCGGACGGATCGCTGATCAACGAACCCGGGCGGTGGTTGAGTTTGTCGAAACCCCCAAGCCGGACGAGGTCTCGACACGCTCGACTGATGAGAATCAGCGATTCCTTGGACGATCGGCACGGGCGATAGCCTGAACGACGACCCTCATCGGGCCGTTCACCCACCCGAGCGAGGTGCCCTGCCGTGACCGACGCATCGTTGCAACGGCAGCGGGTCGCCGTTTCGGTGCTGTTCATACTCGCGGGCACGGTGATGGGCGGTTGGCAGGGCCGCATTCCGTCCGTGCGGGCTCAACTCGGCGTCGGTGACGGCGCGTGGGGTCTCATCGTGCTGGGCATGCCGATGGGCACGCTGCTGGCGCTGCTGGTGCTACAGGGTGTGATCACGCGCACCGGTGCCCGGCTGCCGGCCCGCTGGGGCGCGGCGGCCCTGCTGATGATCGCCCCGCTGGCCGCCGCGTCACCCAGCACCCTGGTGATGGTGGCCACCCTGTTGGTGATGGGCGTGGCGGTGGGGCTGCTGTTCGGGCCGATGAACGCCCTTGCGGTCGAGGTCGAGCGTGGCTACGGCCGCAGCATTCTGTCGTCGTTTCACGCCTGGTTCAGCGGCGGTCAGTTCGCCGGCGGTTTGCTCGGGGTGCTGGCCGGCCTGGTGAACCTGGCCCCCGCCCTGCAGTTGGCGGCGTCGTGTCTGCTGCTCGCTGCGCTCTTCGCTGCCACCGCGCGCAGCCTGCCCGACACGCACCGCGTGGCTGCCGCCACACCCGTCGACGAAGCACCGGCCGCGCCCGAGCCGTCCAGGGCGTCGTGGACGCCGCAACTGCTGATTCTCGCTGCCATGTGCCTGTTGACGTCGATCAACGAGGGCGCCGCCGCCCAGTGGAGCGCCCAATACACCGTGGTGCTCGGCGGCAGCATCGCGCTCGGCTCGCTCACCCTGGTGTGCTATTCGCTGGCCATCGCGGCCGCGCGGCTGGTCGGCGACCGCATCGTCGGACGGCTCGGACGTCGCCGGTTTCTGCAACTGTCGGCCGGCGTGGCCGCCATCGGCCTCGGCACCGGCCTGCTGGTGGGTACGGTGCCGGCGGCACTGATCGGCTTCGCCTGCCTCGGCCTGGGCAGCGGCTGCATCGTGCCCACCGTGATGACCCTGGCCGGCAATCAACCCGACCTCGCGACGGCCAGGGCGGTGGCCCTGATCAACTTGGGGGAGTGGCCGGCCTTTCTGCTCGGCCCGCCGCTGATCGGCGGCCTGGCCGAACTGCTGGGGCTGCGGGCCGCGTTGAGCGTGATCGTGGTGAGTGGCCTGGCGATCATGGTGCTGGCCGCGTTCGTCGACGATCGCGGCCCCGCCGTTCAGTCGAGCAGCACCACCGCGTCGGCCGCGTGAGCCGTGGCGGCCACCAGCCGGGCGTTCGGCTCGTCGACCTCACGTACCCAGAACTCCGCGTGTTCGCGGGTGTCGCCGTGGCCGAGCCGGCGCTGCACCAGCCGACGACGCCGTTCGGCGTCATCGAGTTGCAGATACCACACCTCGTCGAGCACCCCCTGCACGGCACCCCAGCCGAACCGGTCGTACAGCAGGTAGTTGCCTTCGGTCACCACCAGCGGCACCGACGGCTCGACCAGCACTGCGCTGCCGATCGATTCCTCCAGGTCGCGGTCGAACCGCGGCGCGTACAGCGCGGACGATTGGCCGCGCAGCCTGGCCAGCAACGTCACGTAGCCGTCGACGTCGAAGGTGTCGGGGGCACCCTTGCGCTCGCGCCGGCCCAGCCGCAGCAACTCGGCGTTGGCCAGGTGAAAGCCGTCCATGCCGACCACGACCATCGACTCGCCGAGCCGGGCCTGCAGGGCCGCCGACAGGGTGGACTTGCCCGCCCCGGGCGGCCCCACCAGACCGATCAGGCGGCGTCGTCCGTCACGGGCGAGTTCAGCCGCCCGCTCGGTCGCCTCGGCGACGGACAGGGTCGGCCGCGTGCACATGCGCTCAGCATCGGGCAGCGGCGGGGCGGTGGCCAAGTCAGCGACCGAAACCGATGCCGGCATCTGTGTCTACCGCCAGGATCCGTATCTGATGCCGGGCTATTTCACGGCACCAGACCGCGGAGCCGGCACCGGGCAGCGATGCCGGCAACGGTGTTCGTCCCGACGGGTCGGCACCGCGACCTGTCGGTGCCGCGGAGTAGCATGCGTGAGTCAACTTCAAGGAGGAGCATTGCCCAAAGCCGACAGTGACGTGAACCCGCCCACGGGGGTGCGCCGGCTCACGGTTCCCGCGTCGGTCGACATGGTCAACGTGCTGGGCCCGCGGGACGAGTTTCTGCGCATTCTCGAGCGCGACCTGGCCGCCGACGTGCACGTGCGTGGCAACGAGTTCACCTTCACCGGCGAGCCCACCGACGTCACGGTGGCCGCTGAGGTGCTCACCGAACTGGTCACCATCGTGCGCACCGGCCAGGGCCTTACCGCCGACGCCGTCGAGCGGGTGGTCGGCATGACCGCACAGTCGGCCGAAACCCTGCGGCCGGCCGAGGTGCTCACCCAGAACATTCTCAGCAGCCGGGGCCGCACCATCAGGCCCAAGACGCTCAACCAGAAGCGCTACGTCGACGCCATCGACGCCCACACCGTGGTGTTCGGCATCGGCCCGGCCGGCACCGGCAAGACCTACCTGGCCATGGCCAAGGCCGTGCAGGCGTTGCAGGCCAAAGAGGTCAACCGCATCATTCTCACCCGGCCGGCGATCGAGGCGGGCGAGCGGCTCGGCTTTCTGCCCGGCACGCTCACCGACAAGATCGACCCGTACCTGCGGCCGCTGTACGACGCGCTGCACGACATGGTCGACCCCGACTCGGTGCCCCGCCTGCTGACCGCCGGCACCATCGAGGTGGCGCCCCTGGCTTACATGCGTGGCCGCTCGCTGAACGACGCGTTCATCATTCTCGACGAGGCGCAGAACACCTCGATGGAACAGATGAAGATGTTCCTCACCCGGCTGGGCTTCGGCTCGAAGATCGTGGTCACCGGCGACGTCACCCAGGTCGACCTGCCCACCGGCACGCGCTCGGGCCTGCGCATGGTCGAGGGCATTCTCGACGGGGTCGACGACATCGCTTTTTGCCGGCTGACCAACCACGACGTGGTGCGGCACAAGCTGGTCGGCCGCATCGTGGCCGCCTACGACCGGTTCGAGTCCACCGAACGAAAGCACTGACATGAGCGTCGAGGTCAACAACGAGTCCGGCGTGCCCGTCGACGAGCAGCGCCTGGTGGCCCTGGCCCTGTTCGCTCTGGACGCCCTGCGCATTCACCCCCAGGCCGAACTGTCGGTGCTGCTGGTCGACGAGCCCACCATGGCCGCCTACCACGAGAAGTACATGGACGAGCCCGGCCCCACCGACGTGCTCAGCTTTCCGATGGACGAGCTGCGGCCGCCCCGCGACGGCGAAGAGCCACCCTTGGGCATGCTGGGCGACATCGTGCTGTGCCCGACGGTCACCGCGGCCCAGGCGGCCGACTCGAACCGCACCCCCGACGACGAGGCCGACTATCTACTGATTCACGGCCTGCTGCACCTGCTGGGCCACGACCACGCAGAGCCTGATGAGAAGAAGGTCATGTTCGACCTGAACGACCGCATCATCGCCGGCTGGAAGGCCTCACGGCGCTGATGGCCGAGCGCCGGCGGCCGACGTTCGCCGAACTTCCCGACGACGTCCGCGGCTGGGTCGAGCACACCGTGGGCGGTCGGGTCGTGCGCACCGTTGCAGTTCAGGGTGGTTTCTCGCCCGGCGTGGCCGAAGCCTTGTTCACTGCCGGGGGTGCGGCCGGGTTTCTCAAGGCGGTTCACCCGGGCCTCAACCCCGACACACCGGCCCTGTTACGAGCCGAGGCCAAGGCACTGGCTTCGATGCCGTCAGGGCTGCCGATAGCGGCCCTGATCGATGTGCACGATCAGGGCGACGACGGCTGGGTCGCTCTGCTGCTCGAACATGTGGACGGTCGGCAGGCCCCTTTGCCGTGGACTCCCGAAGCCGCCGATGCGGCTTTGGCCAGCCTTGTCGTACTGTCCGCGGCGCTCAATCCGGCACCGGCCGGCGAGTGGATGAGAGCAGAAACAGCGGTGCGCAGCATGTTCACCTGCTGGCCGGCGCTGACCGATTGTGCAGACCTCGACCCGTGGCTGGTTGACCGGGTGCCGTGGCTGAGCGCCGCCGCCGAGCGGGCGTTGTCGGCCATGGCGGGCGATGCGCTGATTCACCTCGACCTGCGGGCCGACAACATGATGCAGCGTCCAGACGGGTCCTTGGTGATCGTCGACTGGGCGTGGGCGATGCTCGGCGCGGCCTGGATCGACCCGGTGCTGCTGGCCATCGAGTTCATCTCCAGCGGCGAGCCCGGCCTCGATGTGGACGTGATCCTCACCCGCATCGCCGCCGAGCACGGCATCCACACCTCGATCGCCGTCGACACCCTGGCCGGCATTCTCGGGTTCTTCGAGGCGATGTGCCGCGAACCCGACCCGCCCGGGCTGCCCACGCTGCGCGCCTTCCAACGCTTTCAGGCCGACGCCCTGCGCGGTTGGCTACGGGCGTCACCCCTCGCGGCTCACCTCCAGGCGGTCGGCCCCGACGATCCGGCCCGGTAGCTGTCGAGAGGCACCTTGCCGTCCTGCCACGCCTGCATCACCGGGGTGAGAATGCGCCACAGATCCTCGGCGACGTCGTCGCGCACCGACAGCAGCGGGTCGCCGTCCATGATGTGGGCGAGAATCTCGCCGTAGGGCATGACCGGGCTGTTGCCGAGGTCGGCGGTGAGCACCGTCTGCTCGATGGTGAACTTGTCGTCGGCGCCGTTGGTGTTCAGCCGCACCTGCACGGAGTCGTTCGACATCGCGAT
>RRZT012746496.1_pt1 | contig 21469 bp, 19 predicted proteins | sample 2165551 | NCBI WGS metagenome assembly RRZT01 (sample SAMN10456910, study PRJNA506462) | wastewater metagenome | biome: wastewater; feature: sludge; material: wastewater sludge; isolation source: wastewater sludge with Escherichia coli K12::gfp cells carrying plasmid... | place: USA: Moscow, Idaho... | reverse complement strand
TGTAAACTTCTACTTCGTCGCCTTCTTTAAGATCAGGATTGTAGCGGAATTCTGCCATAGACACAACACCGTCTGATTTGAAACCAATGTTAACAACGACTTCACGTTTGTTTAACGAGGTTACAGTTCCCATAACTACTTCTTTGTCCTTTACGGTACTCAAAGAGTCGTCATAAGTTTTTACAAGATCATCTTTACTTACATTTCCGTAAGTTTCGCCTTGTTCGAATACATCCCAATCGAAATTGTCGACTGGCATAATGTTCTTCAAATTTTCCATTCTTTAATTGTTAATACTGTTTGTTAATTAGTAAATTGGACATTATATTGTCTTATCTCAAAAACTGGGTGCAAATTTAATCCTTTTTTTCTGATTAACAAGCTATTCCGTCTCACTTTTTTGATATTTACGCTTGAAAAAAACGCGAAATTTATAGTCGGCCAATAGCAGAATAGCGACCAGTATGGTAATGAAAAGATAGAAAACAGTAAGGGGTTGCTCCGGAATTGTTATCTTCGGGAGTAGTGTATCCGTATAAATAAAGGCAAAAACAGCCAGACCAATTAGCAACAATGAGGCCGCACTCACTGCCGCCAGTCCGATGCGTTCCTTTTTCTTTCCGGCACGCTCCGCTTCGGCAAAAACCTGATTCATTACATTCGTACGGAATGCAGGGGGTAAGGATCCTTTATCAAGTTGTTTGAAAAGGCCTTCCATTATTTCTTTTTTATTTGAAGTAGTGTTCATGCGTTTAATCCTCCATTTCTTTTAATAACAAAAATAATTTCTTTCGGGTTCTGTGTAGTTTGGTTTTTACGTTCGACGGCGTTAATCCTGTAATGACAGAAACCTCATCCACACTTTTCTCCTGCATATAGAAGAGCAGAACAATGGCTCTTTCGTCTGCGGGAATTGCATCGAGTGCTCTCTCCAGTCGTTCGATTTGTTCGTCGTTCTGTACCTGCCCCAACATTTCGGACACCTCTTCTTCTGATACATTACTTAGCTGATTGTCTTCAATAGCCAGAAACTCATAGCGAATTTTCCGGGTATGAGACACCGCCGTATTGTATGCGATCCTGTAAATCCATGTAGAAAAGCTGCAATCGCCCTTAAAAGCCTGCAACGAACGAAATGCTTTTACAAACACATCTTGCGAAAGCTCCTCTGCATCTTCCCGGTTTCGCACCACCCTGAAGATAAGACTGAACACCTGCGTGCTGTATTTATCCAGCAAACAGGCAAAACAGGCTGTATCCCCCGAAAGGACGCGTTGGATGTAGTATGTATCTGTGTATAATTCCATCTCATATCTATGGACGCAAGTTACGCTGTTTGGTTACACTATGGGCAAAAAATAAATAAAAAGATGCATCTAATTAAAATAGAAACGTTTTTGAAGATTTATTGCGCTGGTTGTAACCTTTACGAAACAGGTGCGTCAAAAGAAGCAAAGGATCAAACAAATCAATTAAAAATTTAAAAAGTACAGCTATGTTAGACTTTATTACAATTCCCGCCGTTATGGTGATTATTTGCGCTGGTATCTACGGCCTGTTCGAACTATTTGTACGACGTAACGAGCGTATGGCAATTATCGAGAAGATTGGTGACAAACTGGATGCTTCTGCTTTTGAAGGCAAACTGGGTTTACCAAGTTATGCAAAGAAATTCTCGTTTTCGAGTCTCAAGGCGGGTCTACTGCTTGCCGGAGTAGGTTTAGGTTTACTTATCGGATTTATTATCAATGTAAACACTATTCCTTACATTCACTATGGAGACGAATGGAATATGCACGAGGTTTCCGGTATTGTGTACGGAGCATCTGTGTTGTTGTTTGGAGGTTTAGGATTAATTATCTCTTTTATTATTGAGATTACGATGTCGAAAAAGAAAGATTAAGTTTCTTTTTTCCGGCTTAAAAGTAAACAGGCAACCATGAGTAGTGAACTACTTAGGCTGCCTGTTTCTGATCATATAATCAAGTCAAACAATTTCTTTTAGAATTCCGATGTGAAATGGAATTTGATTTGCGGAAAATCATTCTGTGCCATCATCAGTACATAGCTTGAATCGGCCAGATATACATCTCTTCCTGCTCGGTCTACCGCCATATACTGCGCTTTCCTCTTTTTAAAGTTAGCGAATACTTCGGCATTGTCGCTTTCAATCCAACAGGCTTTATAAAGACTTATAGGTTCCCAACGACACTGTGCTCCGTATTCGTGTAACAAGCGGTACTGAATTACTTCGAACTGCAGCTGGCCCACCGTTCCGATTATCTTTCGGCCGTTAAACTGATTAATAAACAACTGGGCAACCCCTTCGTCCATCAGCTGATCGATACCCTTATTGAGCTGCTTGGTTTTCATCGGATCGTCGTTTTCAATGTATTTGAACATTTCGGGCGAGAAGCTGGGTAATCCTTTGAAGTGAAGATCTTCGCCTGCCGTAAGGCTATCTCCGATTTTAAAGTTTCCGGTATCAGGTAAACCAACTATATCGCCGGCAAATGCCTCATCAAGCACCTCTTTCTTTTGAGCCATAAAGGCTGTTGGACTACTAAAGCGCATCATCTTGCCATGACGGATATGCTTGTAGTTGGCGTTTCGCTCGAAACGTCCGGAACATATCTTTACAAAGGCGATACAACTGCGGTGATTCGGGTCCATGTTGGCATGAATCTTAAATACAAATCCCGAGAAAGCATCCTCTTCCGGATCTACTTTCCGTTCAATAGCTTGCACCGGACGAGGAAATGGAGCGATACGCACAAAGCAATCGAGCAATTCCTTTACCCCAAAGTTATTAAAAGCTGATCCAAAAAATACGGGAGCCACATCTCCATCAAGGTAGGTGTTCACATCAAATTCGGGGTAAACGCCATTAATCAGTTCGATGTCACTGCGTAACTTAACGGCAAGAGGAGCACCAATATGGTCTTCCAGTTCCGGATTATTAATATCCTTGAACTCTACATTCTCTGTAACAAATTGTTTACTTGGAGTATAGAGGTTTAATTTCTGTTCATAAATATTGTATACGCCTTTGAAGCGTTGTCCCATATCAATTGGCCAACTTAAGGGGCGTACCTTTATTTGAAGTTCTTCTTCTATTTCGTCGAGCAGATCGAAAGGGTCCTTTCCATCACGGTCGAGCTTGTTTACAAAAACAATTACGGGAGTTTTGCGCATGCGGCAAACTTCCATCAGTTTTCTTGTCTGAGTCTCAACACCCTTTGCTACATCTACAACAATGATAACACTGTCTACAGCTGTAAGGGTACGGAAGGTATCTTCCGCAAAGTCCTGGTGACCCGGAGTGTCAAGAATGTTGATTTTATAATCGTCGTAGTTGAATCCCATTACGGAAGTGGCAACCGAGATTCCACGTTGCTTTTCAATTTCCATCCAGTCGGATGTGGCGGTCTTCTTAATCTTGTTCGATTTTACCGCACCAGCCACATGGATAGCTCCCCCGAATAACAAAAGTTTTTCGGTAAGGGTTGTCTTTCCCGCATCGGGGTGACTGATAATAGCAAAGGTTCTTCTCTTTCTGATCTCTTCTGAAAACTGACTCATTTCTATCTAATAATAATGTATATACTTAAACTTGTGCGGTCAGTCTTTCAATACACAACCGCAGACTGGTTTCCCAATGGGGAATTTCCAGCTTATAAACTTCTTTTATCTTGCCTTTATTCAGCACACTGTAGTGCGGACGACTGGCTTTAGTGGGATATGATTCCGATCCTACCGGTAACACCTTGCATGTTGTAATTCCGGCCAATTGATGAATCTTTACCGTAAAATCGTACCAGCTGCAAACGCCTTCGTTCGAATAATGGTATATGCCTGCCTCAAAGTGTCCGTTTTCTGCTTGTACTACTACCGAAAGCATTGCTTCGGCAAGATCGGCAGCATAGGTTGGTGAACCAACCTGATCGAACACCACGGTTAATTGGTCCTTTTCTTTTCCCAAACGAAGCATCGTCTTTACAAAGTTATTGCCAAATGGCGAATAAAGCCAGGCAGTACGAAGCACTACCGAAGCGGGACAAGCAGCAAAAAGAGCTTCCTCGCCGGCAAGCTTTGTTCGTCCGTAAGCCGAAACCGGGCAGGTTTGGTCGTTCTCCTTATAAGGTTTACAGGATGTTCCATCGAATACATAGTCGGTCGACACATGAATCACCTTCGCCCCTTGCTTAACAGCGGCTTCGCCGAGATTACCTACAGCATCGCGATTAATTCGTTCGCACAGGGCATAATTATCTTCGGCGGCATCTACTGCCGTGTAGGCAGCGCTGTTCAGTACATAATCTATCTTATTCGAGGCCATGTATGCCATTAATCCTTCTTTATCGCAGATATCCAACGTATCCACATCCGTAAAGAAAAAAGCGAACTGAGGATACCTCGGTGCAAGCAACCTTATTTCGTTGCCAAGCTGACCGTTTGCTCCTGTTACCAATATATGTTTCATCGAATAATCTTATTCTTCTATTTCTAATTTTCCTTCTTTTTCGAGCCTGTATTTATCAGACAGGATTCCCAAAAAAGTACTTATTTGTTTAATGGCTTCCATTGTTTCGTCGCTAACAGGTTTCTGCTGCATTTTAAGCAGTATATACCCATAAACGGCCGAAAAGCAAGTTTCAAGTTCAGGAATGCTGGCATGTCCCGACTTACTTCGCAGCTCAACAATGTAGGGCAGTGTTTTATAATAAACTGCACCATAAATCATCTCTTTAGGAGTTTTTAGCAAGCGCAGATGAAGATCGGTCAGCACAATAATAACATTCTTATTCAGCTGAATGTGTCCTTCTTCTTTTACACCTTCGGTACGCATCATCTCTATTAGTTCTTCGTACCAACGGGCTATCTCTTCCTTAACTTCCGCAGGCTGTTCATAGCGGTCTACCACCTGCTTACGGATGGTTTCCATATCGAAATTGCTGGCACGTATCAGGTCTTCAACCTGCCACATGTACAGCAAATACTCAGCAATATTCTCTTTACGTTTTTGATTTGCTACAATCATATCTTACAGTGATAAGCTATATTCTGAAATGGCCTGATAAAAATCTGAATCCTTTACGCCAAGATGACGGCAAACCAAACGTGCTGCATTCAGGTTGACAAGGAAGTAATTGTCCGGAATCTTTATCGCATAATTCCCATAACGGGTAATAAGCTGCGTAACTCCTTCAATTTCTTCAGAGGGATGTCGTTCGTACGAGATGGCAGTTATATCTTCGCGCACAATCTGAGCTAACTCAGAAACAGCGGGATCCTCACCGAAATAAATCAGCTTTCCTTCTCTTTCTACCGAGGATGTAAATCGTTTATAGGTATCCAGATAGGCTTCCGGTGATGCATGATCGGGAGTTGGCTTCCATTGAATATTTGTAAGCACGGCAATGTGCGGTCTGTAAAATTCAAGCTGAAAGCGCTTCTCGAGTGCAGAAGTAGCATGCGCATCGCCCTCGATCAGTGCGATTCTTGCCAGGTAACTTAAACCTACCCGGTTGGGAAGAAGGGATATCTCACTGCTTAGCGCATAATCAAATGCCAGATTCTGCCGTTTCAAGGCATAAATAATCATGGAGATGATTGATTTTTTCCCTCGGCTTCCAGCTACAACCACGCGTGTTTTTTCGCGGGTTCGTTGATATATGAATTCCGGAATAGATTGAATGAGTAATCCTAGTTCTTTTGCTTTCTGCAATTCAGGATTATCCTGCTTGGCGCTGGCTCCCAAAACGACAGAATGGATATCTTTTGTCAGGTTTGCAGGAAACCATCCATTACCGGCGCATACAATCCCGGCATCACGTAACCGAAGCAATTCAGCTTCAGACACGCCCACACCTGAAGCACTCACCTCGTATCCCTTTTCTCTGATAGCAAGAGCCAAATCAAGAACAATAGGTTCTGTAACAGAGATTAAATGAACTTTTCGCATTTCTCAGATTTTGTTGCAAAAGTACGATTAAATAGCGAAGCTGACAACCTTAAGACTGGCTTTTTATCAAAAAGCTTTCTCTTACATACTAACTTCACTATATTTACGGACTAAATACTTTGTAAGATGAAAATCGAGTTGATAGAGACTGGCTATTTCCTTGCAGACGGAGGTGCCATGTTTGGCGCTATCCCCAAAACAGCCTGGTCGCGCAGGTATCCTTCCAATGAAGCCAATCAATGCATCCTTGCCATGCGTTGTGTATTGGTTACTTCAGACAGCGGACGGGTGATTTTAATTGACACGGGGGCAGGCAATAAACAGCTTAAGTCTCTGGCCTACTATAAATTCTCCGACATGATAGATATGGAAAAAGCGCTTGAATCCAAAGGAGTATCAAGAGAGATGGTGACAGATATCGTTTTATCTCATCTACATTTTGACCATTGCGGATACGCTACAATTATTGACTCCGAAAGTGGTAAAACAATTCCGGCTTTTCCAAATGCAAACTACTGGGTGGGCGAAACGCAATGGACTAATTTTATCCATCCGAATCCTTTGGAAAGCGGTGCCTATTTCCCGGAAAACTTACTTCCGGTGTATGACGCAGGAAAGCTAAATCTGGTTTCGGAAGACACCTTGCTTTGCGATGGAGTTCAGCTTCGCTTGTTCGACGGACATACTCCGGGACAGCTGGCTGTTTATATGAAAAATTCTTCCGGCACGATCGTTTTTGCAGGAGATGTAATTCCGTTGGCGGCTTCCGTTTCGGCCGAATGGATTTCGGCATACGATACTTTTCCGACAATCTCTTACCAGGAGAAAATAAGAATGCTTGAGGAGGCCGTACAAAAAAAGCAGGTTCTTATTTATTGCCACGATGCCTATGTGACTTGCAGTACAGTTAAGAAAGTAAACCAATATTACAAAGCAGACAAAAAAATAACATTGCAGGAAGGTATCTTCCCGCAATGAGTATGGTATGCGTTAAAAGTATAATTCGCCAAAGAAAGCCGGGCGATGAAAGTCCGGATTAGGCAAATCAATGGGATTCCAGCTTACAAAATGCGGATAAGCAGTGTTATCTGCGCACTTATAGAAGTTAGCTTTTATTTTTTCCGGCAGATAGTTAGGATCCAATCCCATCAGTGTAAAAGGGATGGCAACAACTAGTTCCCAGGAATGAACTCCCTGAATCTCGTCGAAGCTTTGATGCTTTAGCGACGAATGTCGTCTGATGCGGGCATATTCCTCATCAGTCAGCGATGTTTTCTCATTGCGGGACAATCGTCTGGCTGCATCGCAAGTTCCAATGCAGTTGAATTCGAAATTAATGTATGATTTCTCTCCTGGCACTTGCATAAAGAATTCTACACAACTATCCTGATGAACAGGCGAATCATCCGCAGCATGTACAGCACGTAAGGAATTTCCTTTTACAAAATATCGGATATACAAATCTTTGTCGCCTCTCGCTATATCAAAAGTGACAATAGGCTTGTAGGGATATTCATCCCAATTTACAGTATCAATGCTCTCGCGATGTGCTTTGTCTTCCATAAGAAATCCGATGGAAGTCAGATCGAGCACATCAAGCGTTTTAAGATAAGGAATCTTTATACTTTTCATTTTTCTAATAAATATGAAGCATTGGCAAATTCAGGAAAGAAGGCCATATTACAGAAACCGCTCCTACAATAGCAAGCACAATAATAACAAGCCCAACTACCCTGTTCATAACACCAATGCCCCTTATATTAAACCATTTTTTTAACTTTGCAACAACATATGTAATAAAAAACCACCAGATAACAGCGCCAAGTCCAATGCCTCCTATTCCTCCGGCCAACATCCAAACAGAGTGTTCAGGTAATACGAATCCAAACCGGGCAAAAAGACCAATATACAAAAGGACAATAAGGATATTGCTAAAAGTAAGGAAAAAAGCGGTAATAAAATCCTGCGTGAAAGAAAGCTTCTTTTCATGCTGCTTTCTTAATTCGCGTACAGGATTACTTTGGAATATATAATATCCAAAGCCAGCCAATACGATACTACCTATTAACTGAAGCGGTGATTGGTTAGCCTCAACAAAATTAACAACAACTCCCATACCAAGACAAGTAAGCGCAGCATAAATAATATCCGACAAAGCAGCACCCAATCCGGTTACCAGTCCGTGCAAACGGCCTTTGTTTAAGGTCCTTTGCAAACATAACATTCCTACCGGCCCCATGGGAGCTGAAACTAAAATGCCAATAATTATTCCTTTACTTACTATTCCGAGCATGTTTAAATTTAGTTCTTATAATTAGTTTCCGGCTACAAAGATAATCTCAATTCTGAGTTTAAAGCACAAAATATGCCGCATTAGCAGTTATTAAGAAAGCTTTTCATTATCTTTGCAGCTCATTCAAAGGCCTCTGTGCCGTCAATTGATTATCCTAATAAATCGACGATATGATTCTATTTTTCAAGTCTTCAACACAAACGGTACTGGCTGTAGAAACAGCTACTCCTTTCTCAAACGAAGATGTCCAGAAACTTATCTGGTTGTTCAGCCAAGCAACTCCTCTTCAGTCGGAAACAATGGAAGGTTGGTTCGTAGGTCCGCGCCGCGAAATGATTACCCCATGGAGTACGAATGCCGTAGAAATCACCCAAAACATGGGTATTACAGGTATTCTTCGTATTGAAGAGTATTTTCCGGTTGCTTCAGAAAAAGCAGAACATGATCCAATGCTTCAACGTATCTACAATGGTCTGACGCAAGACATCTTTAAAGTAAGCAAACAGCCAGATCCGATTGTTCACATTGAAGATATTGATGCCTACAATAAAAAGGAAGGCTTAGCTTTAAGCGAAGACGAAGTTTCTTACCTGAACGAGGTTAGCCAGAAACTGGGTCGTAAACTAACAGATAGCGAAGTGTATGGTTTTGCTCAGGTTAATTCTGAACACTGTCGTCATAAAATTTTCGGAGGCGTTTTTGTTATCGATGGAGAAGAGAAAGAAAGCTCTCTTTTTAATCTTATAAAAAAGACTTCGGCAGAAAACCCAAATAAGCTGGTTTCTGCTTACAAGGATAATGTAGCATTCAGCGAAGGTCCCGTTGTAGAGCAGTTTGCTCCGGTAAGCGGTGATAAACCTGATTATTTTGCCATCAAAGATATTAAAACAGTAATTTCACTTAAGGCAGAAACTCACAACTTTCCAACAACCGTAGAACCGTTCAATGGAGCGGCAACTGGTACCGGAGGAGAGATTCGTGACCGTCTGGGCGGTGGTAAAGCAAGTTTACCTATTGCCGGAACTGCTGTATATATGACTTCTTATCCTCGTACTGAAGGAGCACGCTCCTGGGAAAATATTCTTAATCCCCGTGCCTGGTTGTATCAGACTCCTGAACAAATACTTATTAAAGCTTCAAACGGAGCTTCCGATTTCGGAAACAAGTTCGGACAACCCCTTATCTGTGGCTCTCTGCTTACTTTCGAACATGCAGAAAATAACAAAGAATATGGATATGATAAGGTTATAATGCTTGCCGGCGGTGTTGGTTTTGCTAACATGCGCGATGCTTTAAAGGGCAATCCTGCTCCAGGAGAGAAAGTGGTTGTATTAGGTGGTGACAACTATCGTATCGGAATGGGCGGAGGTGCCGTTTCTTCCGTAAATACAGGTCAGTTTACCAGTGGTATTGAGCTGAATGCTGTACAGCGTGCCAACCCGGAAATGCAGAAACGTACAGCGAATGTTATCCGTACAATCTCTGAAGCTGATGTAAATCCGATTGTTTCCATTCATGACCACGGTGCAGGTGGACATCTTAACTGTTTGTCTGAATTGGTTGAGGCAACCGGCGGCCGTATCGATATGAGTAAGCTTCCGATTGGTGATCCAACTCTTTCTGCAAAGGAAATTGTAGGAAACGAAAGCCAGGAACGTATGGGTATTCTGGTAGATGAAAAAGAAGTTGAAATGATGAAACGTATTGCCGACCGTGAACGTGCTCCGATGTACGTGGTTGGTGAAACGACTAACGATATGAAATTTGTTTTCGAGCAGGCTGATGGGGTGAAACCTATCGACATAAAGCTTGAATACATGTTCGGTAAAGCTCCTCGTACAGTGATGACGGACAAAACGGTTGAAGAATCGTTCCAGCCTGTTGTTTACAAGGAATCCGAACTTCATCATTACCTTGAAAATGTATTGCAGCTGGAAGCTGTTGCCTGCAAAGACTGGTTAACGAACAAGGTTGACCGTTCCGTAACAGGAAAAGTAGCACGTCAGCAATGCCAGGGTGAATTACAATTGCCATTGAGCGACCTTGGTGCTGTAGCACTTGATTATCGCGGTAAAGCTGGTATTGCAACATCCATCGGACATGCTCCTCAGGTAGCTATGGTTGATCCGGCAGCTGGTTCTGTAATGGCTATCGCCGAAGCGTTGACTAACATCGTTTTTGCTCCGCTTACCGATAAACTGGAGGGAGTATCCCTTAGTGCCAACTGGATGTGGCCTTGCCGCAACGAAGGCGAAGATGCCCGATTGTATAAAGCCGTTGAAGCAGCTTCTGAGTTTGCCTGCAGCCTGGGAATTAATATTCCAACAGGTAAGGATTCTTTGTCGATGACTCAAAAGTATGGGGATGAAAAGGTTTTATCGCCAGGTACTGTTATAATATCTGCCGGAGGAGAAGTAAGCAATGTGAAGAAGATTGTTTCTCCCGTGCTTGTTCACGACAAGAACACATATTTATATTATATTGACTTCTCTTTTGATTCTCTGAAACTGGGAGGTTCTGCTCTTGCTCAGACTTTAAACAAACTGGGCAATGAAGTTCCTACGGTTACCGATGCCGAATATTTCCGGGATACGTTTAATTCTGTTCAGGAACTGATCGAGAAAGGCTTGATTCTTGCTGGTCACGATATTTCTGCAGGTGGTATGATTACCGCTTTACTTGAAATGTGTTTTGCCAATGTAGAAGGAGGTCTTGAAGTTAATCTTGATGGAATTTCTGAAAATGATATCGTAAAGATTTTATTCTCTGAAAATCCGGGTATCTTGATTCAGGTGAAAGACAAAAAAGAAGTAGAAAAACTGCTTGAGGAAAATGGTGTAGGTTTCGCCCGTATAGCAAAACCAACCGACGAACGCCATATATTGGTTTCAAAAGAAGGAATTCAGTACCATTTTGGTATCGACTATATGCGCGACGTTTGGTATGAGTCTTCTTACAAACTCGACGTTAAACAGAGTGGTGCAACATGTGCAGGCAATCGTTTCGAAAATTATAAGATGCAGCCTATACAGTACAAGTTCAACAAAAACTTTACCGGTAAACTCTCTTCCTTCGAAATTTCGGCCGACCGCCGTACTCCGTCGGGAATTAAAGCGGCTATTATCCGTGAAAAGGGTACGAACGGTGAACGCGAAATGGCTTATGCTCTGTATTTAGCTGGTTTTGATGTAAAAGACGTTCATATGACCGACCTTGCTTCTGGTCGTGAAACACTTGAAGACATTAGCTTTGTTGTATTCTGCGGTGGATTCTCTAATTCGGATGTATTGGGTTCAGCCAAAGGATGGGCGGGAGGTTTCTTGTACAACGAAAAAGCCAAAAAGGCTTTGGATAACTTCTATGCTCGTAAAGATACAATGAGTTTGGGTATTTGTAATGGTTGTCAGCTGATGGCTGAGTTGGAATTGCTCTATCCTGAACACGCAATAAAGCATAAAATGGTTCATAATGATTCTCATAAATTCGAATCCGGGTTTGTTGGGTTGGAAATTCCAAAGAACAACTCAATTATGTTAGGTTCATTATCCGGAACAAAATTAGGTGTCTGGGTGGCTCACGGTGAAGGAAAATTCTCATTCCCTTACGAAGAGAAGGAATACAACGTGATCGCCAAGTACAATTATGATGGTTATCCTGCTAATCCGAACGGTTCTCCCTATTCTGTTGCCGGTGTTTGCAGCAAGGACGGGCGTCATCTTGCCATGATGCCTCACCCTGAGCGTGCCATTTTCCCATGGCAATGCGGATATTATCCGAACGATCGCAAGAGCAACGACCAGGTTACTCCATGGATGGAAGCCTTTGTAAATGCACGTAAATGGATAGAAAGCCATGCATAATGCTTTCTCTATTCTATAAAATATAGAATGGCGGCTGTCTTTTAATAGGGCAGCCGCTTTTTTTTGTTTTAAGCAGGAATAAAAGATTAAATTCAAATTTGTTTTTTCAAATAGATTTCGGATAAAAGAAAATAGTCAACATTTCAAACTTTACCCATTATGTAATTGTTTTTTTATCATAAGTAGCAGATTATCATTTAACCTGGCTATTACTGTAATGGGTTTGTAACACAAAATCTTTATTCTTGTAATATCTTCGCAACAAACATGAAATGGTTTTGTTGTTATTTTGCTGTCGGAAAGGTGATGAAATATTTATTCACAACAACCAATAAAGTTAGGATGAAATCAGGAAAAATTATTGCATTAGCGCTTTTGGCGCTATCTCCTCTGTTCAGTTTTGCCCAAGAACCGGAAAACGATCAGGAAAACAGAATAACTGCTCTGGAAGAGCAGACTGAAACCTTGGACAAAGTTGTAAAGGGTCTAAGTAAATTTAAGGTATCTGCTTACCTTCAGGCTCAGTATCAAAATGGCGAAGAAGATGCTACATTGAAAGTAGGCGACAAAAATGAGAATGCGGATAAAGGCTTCAACCGGATAGGGTTCAGGCGTGGACGTGTTAAGTTTGAGTACAATGACGGTATCGGGACAGGAGCTGTTCAGATTGATGTAAACGATAAAGGAATCAGTTACCGGGACTTGTATATTGGAGTCAAAGATCCATGGACTAAACGAAGCAGTCTTACAGTTGGTGTATTTAACCGTCCTTTTGGATACGAGATTCCTTATTCAACCAGCAGTCTGGAAAGTCCCGAACGAGCAACAATCATACAGGATTTCTTCCCTGATGAACGGGATTTGGGAGCTATGCTTACGTTACAGCCTGTAAAGGAAAGTAAGTTTTATTTTCTGAAACTGGAAGCAGGACTGTTTGCCGGAAATAGCATCAACAAGGAAACTGATAGCAGGAAAGATTTCATAGGCCGCCTAAGTGCCGAAAAACCAATTGGCGATTTTGCTCAATGGGGACTTGGAGCTTCTTATTATAACGGGAGCGTTTACAATCCGACTACGACTTCCTACGAAATGGTTGGCAAAGAGTTCAAAATTGTTGAAAATGAATCAACCGGAACGTATATGAAACGGGAATATATAGGCTTTGACGGTCAGTTCAGCATCCTTAGTGCTATTGGTAAAACTACTTTGCGTGCAGAAGGAATGTTTGGACAACAACCAGGAATTGCAGGAAGCAGCAAAAGTCCGAATTACAGTGCACGACCGGGGAATACCCCAGAGAATGCTTTATACAAAAGACCTTTCCTGGGATACTTCTTTTACCTGGTACAGGATATAGGAACATCACCATTTTCCGCTGTACTTAAATACGACACATACGATCCAAACACGGATATAAAAAACAACGAGGTTGGGTTTGCAGGATCTCAAACAAACAAAACAGATCTTGCTCAGAGTACAATTGGTATCGGGGCCCTTTATCGCTTCAGCAAAAACATTCGGCTTCAAGCTTATTACGAACTTAATTCAAACGAAAAAAGTACAAACGTAAGCGGATACGAAACAGATAGAAAAGACAACGTGCTAACTGTACGTCTACAATATAAATTTTAATAAATTACATTCATTAACTAAGCAATTTGAAAATGAAAAAGACAATCTTACTGGCAGCTATGGCTTGCCTACTTACCTCGAATGTATTTGCACAGAAAATAAAAGGGAGTGATACCGTGTTGCCGTTAACTCAAACGGAAGCAGAAAATTACATGAACAAAAACAAAAGTGCAAAAATTACAGTAACCGGAGGCGGTTCAGGTGTTGGTATTTCGGCACTGATGGAAGGGACTACAGACATTGCCATGTCATCTCGTAAGATGAAATTCGACGAGAAAGTTAAATTACAACAATCAGGAAAATCTACCAAAGAAATAATCATTGCATATGATGCATTATCTGTGGTAGTTCACCCGTCAAATAAAGTGTCTAACCTTACCCGGGAGCAGATAGAAGGAATTTTTACCGGGAAGATCAAAAACTGGAAAGAAGTTGGCGGAGCAGATCTTAAGATAGTGGCTTACTCACGTGAAACCTCTTCAGGAACTTATGAATTCTTCAAAGAGAGCGTGCTAAAGAATAAAAATTACAAGAATGGTATCCTAAGTATGCCTGCAACCGGAGCGATTATTCAGTCGGTAAGTCAGACTAAGGGAGCCATTGGCTACGTTGGACTTGCATACCTGAACAAAGAGGTAAAAGCGATACATATCTCTTACGACAAAGGCAAAAAATACATTGAACCCTCTTTCCAGAATGCAAAAAGCAAAATATACCCGGTAGTTCGTCCGCTGTTTTATTATTACGAAACCAAAAGCGAAAAGAAGGTTAAACCTTTCATAGACTATGTACTTTCTGCGGAAGGTCAAAAAACGGTAAAAGATGTAGGATATATCCCAGTCAAGTAATCATTTATATAATAAATATATGAAAGCCTTGTTTCTTAATGAAGCAAGGCTTTTTTGTTGCACAAATTTAACCATCCTGTGCAACATTTTTTCTATAAATATACTCATATCAATATATTGTATTACCTTTGCTCCCTGTATTTAGAAAATAATTTAGATGAAAACATTGACTATCGGAGACCTAAAAGCTCATGTACCCATTATCCAAGGTGGAATGGGCGTAGGTATCTCTTTATCGGGCCTAGCCTCGGCAGTAGCAAACGAAGGAGGCATCGGCGTAATCTCCAGCGCCGGTTTAGGACTTTTATATAATAAACTATCAACTAATTTCGGTGAAGCAAGCATTTTGGGCCTTAAAGAAGAGCTCAGAAAAGCACGTGAAAAAGCAAAAGGCATTATCGGCGTAAACGTTATGGTTGCCATGACAAATTTTGCAGACATGGTAAAAACAGCTATTTCCGAAAAGGCAGACATTATCTTCAGCGGCGCTGGTCTTCCTCTTGATTTGCCAAGCTTCCTGCAAAAGGACAGCACAACAAAGCTTGTTCCAATTGTTTCTTCTGCACGCGCTGTACGTATTATCTGCGAAAAGTGGATGAGCCAGTACAACTATCTTCCCGATGCCGTTGTGGTAGAAGGACCTAAAGCTGGGGGACACCTGGGATACAAAGAGAACCAGATAAACGATGTGAACTTTTCGCTGGAAGAAATATTACCACAGGTTGTTCACGAAGTTTCTCTTTTTGAAGAGAAGTATAATAAAAGCATACCGGTTATAGCTGCTGGAGGGATCTATACCGGAGAAGATATTTATCGTATGATGCAACTTGGAGCATCAGGCGTACAGTTAGGGACCCGTTTCGTTACAACCGACGAGTGCGATGCATCGGATGCTTTCAAAGAGCAGTACATTGCAGCCAAGGAAGAAGACATCGAAATAATAAAGAGCCCTGTCGGAATGCCTGGAAGAGCCATTGGAGGTTCTTTTATCCAACAAGTAAAAGAGGGAATTAAACAACCCAAAACTTGTCCGTTTCATTGCATTAAAACATGCGATATTTCAAAAAGTCCTTATTGTATCATGCTTGCGCTTTATAATGCATTTAAAGGTAATTTCAATAACGGCTACGCTTTTGCAGGATCAAATGCCTACAAAGCTAACCGGATTATGAGCGTAAAGGAAACGATTTCTGACTTAATGAGAGAGTGGAAAGAAAAAGAATTTTTCTCTAAAAAGTAGGAATATTCAAGAAATAATAGAACGGGAGAGATTCATTAATGGAAACTCTCCCGTTTATTTTTTTATGTCGTCCAATTCAATTAGCTTGTTTACAATTGCATAAACAGTAAGACCACTGGCACTATGAATTTGTAATTTTCGTGCAATATTACGCCGGTGTGTAATCACAGTATGAGCAGACAAATACAACTGCTCGGCAATCTCTCTGTTTGTAAGTCCCTTGACCACACATACAACTATTTCTCTTTCGCGAACACTAAGGGTTTGGAGTTCGTCCTCTCCTTCTGTTTTTTCGACTTCATACTGATTTGAAATCTTTTCAATCTTGTTTTTTATTTCTTCGGGACTATCGTAAATAGTAATAAAGTCGTCGTATTGCTTTAATAAAGAATGCTCCGCCACGGCATAAAGCAAGGCAACACATTTAAGACGGGAGCATCCACACTCTTCTTTAAGCATTGCAAGTGAGTAATATCCTAAAAAAGCCGGATTAATAATTAACACGTCGGGTTGGTGCTTCTTCATATATTCATATAAAGCATCTGCTCCGGAAATCTCATCCACATAAATCCGAAGGCTCGAAATTCGTTTTAATGTAGCCTCAACACCACTTCGAATGATTACCGACGGGTCAGCAATTGCTATTCTTAGATTAACGTTCATGATCTGTGCTTATTTTTCTTTCAAGTTCCATAATTGTAGGGGTAAACATATGATCTTCAATTATACTGTGTGAGGCTAGTTCCTGTTCGCAGGAAAAGATATCAAACAGTACACTATTTAAAAGGTCACTCCCCTTACCCGGATAATATTTTATAATAAGGTTTTTGAGTTCTATGATTTTCATCTCAATCTGATCATGTCTCTTTTTGAATATAGATATATTGTACCGGCTATCCTTTACTCCTTTCAACAGTCCACGCACATAAGGAAAAACAACTTTTTCTTCATATTGCATGTGCTTAAAGACTTCGTCTGCATACTCATCGAAAAACTGCTGTATAACAAAAGCCACATCTTTGGGACAAGTTTCAATCGCCAAAATAAGCTTTCGGCGAATATTAGGCAATCTGAAGTCCAGAAAATAGGTGTGGGAATTTTGCAGATAGGAAATCAATGCGTCCATCGAGAAACATTCAGAAAGTCTGGCAACATCAACATCTGTATGCTCATCGTTCAGCAGAAAGTTAACTACTGTCAGAAAGGTACAAGTGTCAACATTATTCGATTTGCAGACCTCTTTAATATTCTTTTCGCCAAAACCCATTGAGATCCCAAATCTACTCATTACCAATAGCATGGGATAGTTATCGCAAATAAGATCACTCATCTTATCGGTCTCCCGATATTTTCCTTTTTTATACATAACCAATCTTTTAGTCTGATTTTAAACATTCAAATATACATCATTCTCTTCTCGTTCTATTATACAACAGTAGACAAACTGATTGTTTTTTACAGACCCCGATAAATTCACAATTATTCACATTTACAAGAATTTTAATCACGAATGATTGACAAAGGTAGGTTATTGTCGCGTCTTTCACCCATCACTCTTTTTAGGTATTAACCAAAAAAATATACATAAACATAGGTATTGTCGGCTTCATTCTGCGCCAGTATCTTTGTAATCATAAAATAACAATCATTTCAGATCAAAACTATTACTAATTATATAAGATAATAATAATAACAGGATATTTTTCTATTAGTTGATCTTGTTATGAAAATAAAGCTTTTCTGTGAAGAAAGGCTCTTTTTTTGAATTCACCTCAAATTCTTTAGATTGCCATTCATCAAGAAGAAAGAATAGTCCTTTGTTAATTTCATTTCCAAAACAATTAAATCAGCATTTATTCTTTATATTTGTGCAGGTTAAGAATATAACAGATAAGAAAAGAATCACCTAAATGGAAAAATGCATATCATCTTTCAACGTAATAGCATCTATAAAACGCATAGGATTCATCTTCTTATTCTTACTAATTTCCTATACGTTACTTGCAAACGAAAAACACCCGATTCTTATTATCAGTTCTTATAATCCAGATACCCGGAACACCACACAAAACATCACAACATTCATCGAAGCTTATCAAAAACTCGGAGGGAAGCTTCCTATCGTTATTGAAAACATGAATTGCAAGAGCCTGCCTGAAGTCCACTTGTGGAAAGAAAGAATGCAAAATATTCTTGGCAAATACACGGGTGAAAGGAAACCTTCAATAGTAATGGTACTTGGACAAGAAGCTTGGGCATCTTATCTTTCATTTAATGATAAAAACTTTGCCAATATCCCATTAGTCTGCGGTATGGTAAGCTATAACACATTGCATCTTCCCGACTCCATTCCGGAAACAAAATCATGGGAACCAAAATCAATCCTTATCAATGAAATAGAACACAATCAACCTATCAGAGGCTATTTCTATCAATACGATATTGATAATAACATTCAGCTGATAAAAAAGCTTTATCCTGCCACTAAAAATATTGCACTTATTACCGACAACAGCTTTGGAGGTTTGGTTTTGCAATCGCTGGTAATAAAGAAATTCCAGAGCTATCCAGATCTATCACTGATCCAACTTGACGGACGTAAAAATAACATCTATGAAATAAGTAAGAAAATTGAAGAATTGCCAGAAAATACAGTCATTCTTATTGGAACCTGGAGAGTAGATGTAAGTGACGGATATTATATTGGAAATGCTACCTATACAATGATGTCTGCCAATCCGAAAGTCCCGGCTTTAACGGTGACATCTGTCGGTTTAGGACACTGGGCGCTGGGCGGGTACATCCCGAATTACAGAAATATTGGTGCTGATCTTGCCCAGGATGTTGTTAATGTTCTAAAAGAGAATAACAAAAGCAAATCGCTAAAGGCAGAAATTATTCCCAATTCTTATTCCTTCGATGCAAAGAAATTAGACGAAAAGAAGATAAGCAAAGAATCGCTCCCCCCCCTTTCAACCTTTGTAAACGTAAAGGAATCTCCGTTAATCGAGTACAAATATGAGATACTGCTCACTATAACTATTTTTTTATGTCTATTCAGCCTCACAGGTCTCTACTTTTACATTCGCACCAAAGGGCTGAAAGATCACTTACAGGATGTTGAAAAGGACAATCTGATTATTCTAAACAATATTAAATCATCTATTAAGTTTGTAACTCCTCAGTTTAATGTAAAATGGAGCAACCAGGTTCCTTTCTTTTGCCGTTCCATAGATGGAGAAAAATACAGTTGTCTGGCATCAGGATCCCTTGAAGACTTCTGTCCAAACTGTCCAATAACCAGTGCTATTAAAGCTAAAAAGGAATCGGAAGTGATTAATGAGTTTCCCAACAAACAATTTGTTAGGATATTTGCCAATCCCGTTATAGATAATAATTCTAATTTAATGGGTGTTGTTGTTAAAGCGGAAGACGTTTCAGAACAAATGCGAATTGAAAACGAACTGCGTAAGGCAAAAGAGCATGCCGAAGAATCCGACAGGTTAAAGTCGGCATTTCTTGCTAATATGAGTCACGAGATCCGTACACCACTTAACGCGATTGTTGGTTTTTCAGAATTGCTCGCCTCGGCGGACGAGCAACAAGAAAAAGATGAGTACGTAAATATCATCAATAACAATAACGAAGTTCTGTTACAATTAATAAATGACATTCTGGATCTTGCCAAAATTGAAGCAGGGACTCTCGAATTTGCATTCATGGACGTTGATATCAATAAATTGCTTTCAGACATAGAACAGAGCTACAGACTCAAAGTTGATCAGCAGGTTAAGCTTGTCTTCGAAGAAAAAGAACCGCGATGTATAATCAGGACTGACAAAAACCGAATATTGCAAGTAATTACAAACTTTATTAACAATGCCATCAAGTTTACAAACGAAGGAAGTATTGAGTTTGGTTACCACATACTCAATAATGAAATCTATTTCTACGTATCCGATACCGGATGTGGTATTGCACAGAAAGAAGCCCGAAAAGTTTTTCAACGCTTTGTTAAACTAAACAGCTTTTCTCAGGGAACAGGACTTGGGCTCTCCATCTGCCAGATGATTGTTGAACGCTTAGGAGGAAAGATAGGCGTTAATTCTGAAGAAAGAAAAGGTTCAACTTTTTGGTTTACTTTACCCTATAATCCTGTTGAAAAGGATATGCTGGAATCTTCCATTAATCCTGGAAGCGCCATCTTATCTGAGAAAATGGCCACCTTGTTAATCGCTGAAGATAATGAAAGTAACTTCAGGCTCTATGCCGCCATGCTGAAAAAGTATAAAGTATTTCATGCCAGAAACGGGAAAGAGGCTATAAAACTTTACAAAGAAAACAACCCCGATCTTATCTTAATGGATATTAAGATGCCAGAAATGGACGGGTACGAGGTAACGTCTGTTATCCGTCAGGAAAACAAAGCCATACCCATCATTGCTGTAACGGCTTTTGCTTTTGGAGAAGACGAACAACGTATCATGAAAAGTGGGTTTAATGCCTATTTATCCAAGCCAATTAAAAAAGAAGAACTACACAAAACCATTCATGAACAATTAACGAGCTCTTTTTATTCAAACGCATAGAATATAATTAAACTTTATAGAAGGCTTTGAAAATAATAAAGTATATTGGTGCCCGCTAATCTAATAGATTTATGAAAAAAGGAGTATATATATTCTGTCTGTTTTTATATTCGGTACTTTACGGATATAGTCAGAATTCTTTTACTGTAGCGTTCAGTAAAGAAGGAAAGTTGATCGTGCTTCCTAAAATGCAAACATTCCACTTAACCATCCCCGAACTATCTTACAAAAGTTATACACCGGCTTCGACGTCAGTTATTGAGGCGAAGTTGAAAGAATACAAACAAGAGCAAACTTATAAATCAGACGAACGCCCTATTGATATGCAAATTCTTTCGCCAGCTTACAGACCTCTTTTCAGTCCTTACTCCGTATTAATGAAAATGACCCCAATGATGCTTGATTTCAAAGTAACAGAATTTGCTCCGCTAAATGATAATCTAGGCATTTTAACTGTAGGAAGCAAGGAGACATTTCCGGGCCTTGGAGGTATTACATTCCTGCAAAGTTCTTTGGCATGGCAAAGTGGCCGATGGGCATTAAGTGGAGGAGCTTTCGCCGCCAAATACTATAGTCCTGCTAACTGGGGACCATTACAAACTGTAGGTTTTCAGGGTACCGCCGATTATCAGGTTGCGGATTGGCTGAAACTAAAAACCTGGGGGCGTTATGTAAACTACAACGATAATCAGTCTCAAAATGCCCACATGGTCATGAATCCTTTTTATCCGCACACAGCTACAGGAGGTGCATTTGAAATAAGGTTTAACGACAAATTTGGTGTTGGAATGGGTATGCAGTACGAGTTCAACCCGATCCGAAGAAAATGGCAACCTCAATATATTGCTTATCCTATATTCTATTAATTTATTGGGAACACATTTATAAAAAAAAGCGAAGAAATATCTCTTCCAAGACACTTCTTCGCTTCTTTCCTATTTAGCAAATATCCTTAGTAAGGTTTGAAACCGATAATCCGGCGAACTTCCTGTATGGTTTTCGATGCACTTTCGCGTGCTTTTTCTGCCCCAAGACGGGCAAC
>RRZT010632944.1_pt1 | contig 21470 bp, 15 predicted proteins | sample 2165551 | NCBI WGS metagenome assembly RRZT01 (sample SAMN10456910, study PRJNA506462) | wastewater metagenome | biome: wastewater; feature: sludge; material: wastewater sludge; isolation source: wastewater sludge with Escherichia coli K12::gfp cells carrying plasmid... | place: USA: Moscow, Idaho... | reverse complement strand
CGGAAGTAGGCTCGTCCGCGATGAGTAGATGAGGGCGTCGCACCAGTGCGCGCGCCACACATACGCGCTGGCGCTGACCACCCGAGAGCTCATGCGGACATCGGTTAAAGGGAGAGCGAGGCAAGGAGACAGCGTCAAGAAGCTCATGGACTCGAGCCGTCTGGGACTGCTTGTTGCCCTCCTTGTGGACGACCAACGGTTCGGCAATGCAGTCACCGATGGGGAATCGCGGGTTGAGCGATGCCGCCGGATCCTGGAATACTACCCCGATGTTCTTGCGCCAGGCGCGGGCCTCCTTCGGGTTCATGCCCACCATGTTCTTGCCGAACATTTCGACCTCACCGGCGGCAGCTGGAAGCAATCCGAGGATGCACTTGCCGATGGTGGACTTGCCGGACCCAGACTCCCCCACTAATCCAACAAACTCACGCTCGGCGATGTCGAGGGATACACCGTCCACCGCGCGGAAGGGGGCCTTTCCGTTGCGCTGGTACTCAATGACCAGATTCTTGGCTTCCAGAACCTTCTTGCTCAGGTCGATCGGGGAAGCCTCGGCAACCTCAATCCCCTTCTGATTTCGCCCCATTCCAAGATGGGGAACGGCCGCGAGAAGGCGCTTGGTGTACGGATGGGTAGGCCGGTTGAGAACCTGATCCACCGAACCGCTCTCCACAATGTTGCCTTTGAACATCACGTGGACATCGTCAGCCATGTCGGCCACCACACCCATGGAGTGGGTGATGAGAAGGATACCGGTGTTCAGCTTCTCCTTGAGCGAGCGCAGCAGGTCGAGGATATCGGCCTGCACGGTCACGTCGAGAGCCGTGGTGGGCTCGTCAGCGATGATCACCTTGGGATTGCACGAAATAGCGATGGCGATAACCACACGCTGGCGCTGGCCACCGGATAGTTCGTGAGGATACTGATCCACACGAGCCTCCGGATCCGGAAGGCCAACCATACGAAGGAGTTCAATCGCACGTGCGCGAGCTTCCTTACCGAATGCCAAGCCATGGTTCTCAAGAGCCTCAGTCATCTGACGCCCAATGGTAAGAACCGGATTGAGCGCGGTCATTGGCTCCTGGAAGACCATGGCAACGTCCTTGCCACGCAGGGACCTCATCCCTCGCGAAGAAAGGCCGCGTACCTGACGGCCAGCTACCACGATGTTGCCGTCAACAGCCGCATTGCTAGGAAGCAATCCGAGAGCGGTCATGGACGTGACAGACTTACCCGAACCCGATTCACCCACCAGAGCAACGACTTGCCCGGGCTGTACGTCAATAGAGACTCCGCGCACTGCATGGACACGGCCGAACTCCGTCTTGAATTGCACGTCGAGATCATCGAAGGTCAGTACAGGCTCTCCGGTGTCCTCATTGACGACGACGGGTGTGCCGTCGTCGTTCACAGCACTCTGTTCGTTGTTCTTGTCATTCCGAAAGAGTTTGAACATCACTTAACCTTGCCCTTCTGACGAGGATCGAATGCATCGCGCAGTCCGTCACCAATGAAGTTCACACTGAGGGCGATCAGGAGAATCATCGCAGCCGGGGCAAAGAACAGCCAGGGGCGCGTGGAGAAGGTTGTCTGGTAATTCGAGATGAGCAACCCCAGTGAGGTGTCCGGAGACTGAACACCAAAGCCCAAGTAGGAGAGCGCGGTTTCCAGCAAGATCGCCGAAGCAATCGACAGGGTTGCGCTCACGATGATCGTGCCCAAACAATTGGGCAGAATATGGCGCAGGATAATGCGTGGGGCTCCAGCTCCCAGAGCGTGTGCTGCGGAGACAAACTCACGCTCACGCAGCGACATGACTTCACCACGGACCATTCGCGCCAGGCCAGTCCATGAAAGCAGACCGAGCATCACAGCAAGGAACACGGGTCCTTGGTTGCCGAACATCTGACCGACAATGGCCGCAAGCACGAGGAGGGGGATCACGATGAAGAGATCCGTCATACGCATAAGGACGCTTTCAATCCACCCGCGATAGTATCCAGCAAGTGCACCAATGAGCGTTCCGATCAAGGTGGAAACGATGCCCACCACGAAAGCAATGATGATCGAAATCTGGGTGCCGCGCATGACAAGAGCGAAGTAGTCCTTACCCACGTTGTCCTGCCCAAAGGGGTGTTCACCCAGATGGAACCATCCCATGGTGGGAGCGGTCCCGTTCACAACTTCCATCGGGCGGGTGTAGCTGTGCGGCCACCATCCGGGGATCGGACCGAAACCGATCGAGCTGAAAGCAAGGAGAACCACGAGGACGAAGATGACGAGTGACACCATTGCTCCGCGGTGGTGCAGGAATCGGCGCAGAACGATCTGGCCTTGGGACATCGATTTGTCGGTTGTCGCGTCGAGGATCTCGTCGTCAAGCTCGACAACATTGAATCCTTCACTAGGTTGACCCAGTGTTCCATTATTTTCGCTCATGCGATCCTCCCCAAAGCTATATCAGGCAAAAAGAAGCTCATTTGTTGCCTCACCGCCTGATTCGCGGGTCGATGTAGGCGTACATGATGTCCGCGAACATGTTCATAAGTACGGCTGCGCCTCCGGTGACAAGGAAGAAGGCCATAACCGGGTCCGGATCAACATTAGCCAAGGCGGTCTTGAACATTTCGCCCATCCCCTTCCAACCAAAAACGGTCTCTGTAATCACGGCGCCACCAATGAGACCTGCGAAGTCAAAGGCAATGATCGTCGTGATCGGAATCATGGCGTTACGGAAGGCGTGCCGTGTGATAACAGTGTGCTCAGGAAGGCCCTTCGCCCGCGCCGTACGAACATAATCCTGATTGAGAACCTCCAGCATCGCAGAGCGCGTATAACGCGTATAAGAGGCGATAGACATCAGCGTCAACGAAATCGTGGGGAGCAGCAAATGCGTGCTCAAGTCGATGAAGTGAAGCCAGAAAACATCCTCACCACGGAAGTTCGGAGTAACGGAGCCGATGGTAGAAATGGGGCGATTAGAAACGAGACTTGTGTAGTCAGGCCAGTAGCGCGCCATGTAGTCGGCACCCGATGCTATGACCACAGACACCATGACCCAAATATTGCTCCACACCACGGAGCGGCGAGCGTACCCACCTGTCAGGAGTCCCAATGCCACTGCAATCGCGACAAGTCCAGCAAGAAGCAAAAGAAGGAAACCCCATGTCGGTTCCCACAGTCGGAACTCGAAGATCTGCACTACTGCAACAGCAATCACAGCGCTCGCTAGGGCATTGTAGATCGCCCGCCAGTTGCCAAGTCCGGTGAAGAGAGAGGCAAAGAGAATAGCGGCAGCCAGACCCACAACGAGAGGAAGCACAATACCCGTGGAGGGGTTCTGGAACCACCGGGTTGATGAGATGAACTGGAGTGCCCCCAAGGCAAACACGAAGCTCACGCCCCCTGATAGGAGTCGGCGCTTTTTATCACCCGCGATAATCGCCTGAGTGAATAATGCGAACAAGGCCGCTATCAATAGTGAGGTGAAAATCGATATCGTCGGATCCGCCAACCAGTTGTTAAAACGAATCGCTCCGTATTCCTTGAGAAGAACGGCGAAAACGAAGGATGGCAATGAGTAGAACACAAACGCCATGAAAGTAACGGTGTAGTCGAATCCGGAATACTGGCGGATTGCTGTCATAACACCGAAGAAGATTCCGATGACAATCGCAAGAATCGTGGAAAGCAGCACCAGTCGGATCGTCGTATTAGCTGCGTTAAGCAGCATCTGGTTGACGTCCTGACCACTCCGATTCATACCAAAATCGCACTGGCCCTTAAAGCAGCCTCCAATTCCTCGCAACCAGTCCCAGTACCTGACGTACCAGGGATTGTTGAGCCCCATGGAAGCTGTGCGCTGAGCCATGAGGTGGTCTCTATTGGCCGCTGTACTCTCACGAAGATCCCTGAGCGGGTCACCCGAGTTGATCGTGAGAACGAACATGATGACGGAGGCAAGCAGCATGATGAGTGCTGAAATTCCCAACCGTTTGGCAATAAACTTGTACACTACGTGAACTTCTTTCAGACAGGGTCCGAGCGCATCCAACCATTGATTGGGTTACATGCGGCAACGCATTACCACAAATGTGTCGCCACGACTCGTACTTCTCAGGAAGTAACATCTCACCCTATAGCCACAGAAATTCTCATGGCAAAGCACGTGGCGCACATTACATGCGGATCGCAAAGGCGAGGCAGAATACTCTTCTGCCTCGCCTTCGCCGTTTTGATCGATGAGATCAGCGCATCAGGTCAGCAAAGCCAAACCCTTGTCACCAGGCCCACTTCTCGGAGTTCCACGCGATACCCGATTGCGTCACGTTGCGCTCAACGTTCTTCAGGCCGGTGGTGTGTGCAGCAATACCCGGGTGGGCGAAGATGGGCAGACCGAAGAGATCGTTCCACAGCTCGGTCTCGATCTTAGTCTTGGCCTCAAGCCACACCTTCTCGTCGAGAGAGCCGAGAACCTTATCCCACTCGGTGTCCACTACCTTGTTGGAGTAGAAGCTCTTGTTCTGGCCACCGGTCGACTTGTAGATGTTCGCACCGGAGACAATCTGTCCGGAACCGGACCAGGCAAAGAGAGCAACGTCGAAATCACCGGAAGAGTAGGGGCCACCAGGAGCCGTGTAGTCAGCCTGGCCGACATCCTCGATGGTGATACCTGCATCCGCACAGGACGCCTGAATCAGGGCGACCTCATCGGAACGGCGCTGGTTCGGAGCGTTGTAGCCGATGCGAATCGTCGGGTTGGTAACACCGGACTCGGCAACCTTCTCCTTGGCCTTGTCGATGTCGACCTCGTCGTAACGGCCATCGTAGGCGGCCTTGACGACTGCGTCGTAATCAGGATCGGTCGGGAAGTACTCGCGAGCGTTCATAACAACAGCCTCGGAATTGAGAGGCTTGATAAGCTTGTCAACGATGTCCTGGCGGGGCACGCAGTAGGCGAATGCCTCACGCAGGGCCTTACCGCCCTTGGCCTCAGCGAACACCGAGGAACCGCCGAAGTTGTAATCCAGATGCTCCCAGATCAGGGTTGACCCCTCGAGGAGTTCAGCGTTATCCATACTGTTGATCTCGTCGATGGTGTCCTGAGTTGCCTGGGGCTCAATCACATTGAGATCTTCGTTCTTCAACGCCTGCAGCATGCCCTCAGGAGCAATCTGCTTGATAACAAGTTCGTTGACGGCGGGTGCCTCGCCCCACCAGTCCGGGTTGGGAACGAGGGTAACGTACTCGCCAGCCTTCCAGCCGCCCTCCTTCAGAGCGAAGGGTCCCCATGAAGGAGCTTCCTCAGGGGATGGAACCTCACCCACGGGGCCGTTCCATCCGTTCCATGCGTCGGCAGCCTTCTTGGCAACCTCGAAGTCCTCGTCCTTGAACGCCTTGAAGAGATCTTCCTTGGTCATGTCAAGCTTGTTAGCGATGACGTGGGCGGGAAGAGGAACGCTAACGACCAGGTGCCAATCAGGGTTCGGAGCGGTGTAGGTGACAGTGAATTCCTTATCCCCTGCCTCGCACTCGGGCCCCTTGGGCACAGCGAGGGCGTAGGTATCAGGACCGGACACGGAATCGAAGAGGGAAGCAGCCACGGTCGAGTCATCTTCCGAGACATTGCCCGCAGCAATCTGACCATCCTGGATCCACTTGGGATTCTGGGAGAGCCACTCCAGGTAGAAATCCTCACAGGTGATGGGGGTACCGCCCTGGTAGACAGCCTTCTCATCAATCGTGTACTTGATGGTCAACGGATCTTCGGAGATCATCTCGTAGTCACCGAGTTCGGTGCCGTGCTGCCATTGGCCGTTCGCGTCCATGTAACCAAAGCCAACGCGAGTGCGGTCGTTGACCGCGCTGTTCCACGTCGTGTAGGTGTCGGACATCTGGTCGTTGTATCCGCCGAATTCATCCGCCGAAACCGCGAAGCTGACCGGCTTGTCCGTATCGCCCCCGACTTCCGACTTTCCGCCGGAACCGTTATCGGTACCGCCACTGCATGCAGAGAGCACCAACGCTGCTGCAGCACCTGCGGCGACGACACCATAGATCCTGTTCTTCATGGAGTCCCCTCCTCTTCCATTCACGTCCATTTCCGCCAAGAGCGCTCGAGCCTGAGCTTTCGATGAAGTGTGGTCACCGTCCTCTTGGAACCAGGGCTGGACTTATTCCACCCTCGTATGGTTGCGTAGATCATATACCTTGAAAAGTCCTTATAGCTAAGCCAATAGCCCCTGAAACAAGAGGTATTCCATCTCGCCAAGGAACTTTTCCTCGGAGAATAAAGGCATCCTTCCTTGAAAATAACAGTTTGATACCAAATGATTTAACGCAAAAGTTTCTTTATTGTATCACAAGCAATATAGCTATAAAAGTGACCATCTGATTCCATGGAACCTTTGGTTTGGGACCCTCGTCCCTTGGCGTCGCGTTTTTATTCCTCATTGCCGCCCAGAATCGCCTAAGCTCAAGGGGTGCATATCAACAGCCTCTTACACCTTGGTCCTAGGGACTACATGGAGGTTGACGCCCTTCAGCGCCAGCTTCACGGGAACGTTGCACGACTCGCAGCCCCCGACACCCTCCTCATGTGGGAGGCCCGGGATGTCTACACCGCCGGTCGGCGCACCAAACCCGAGGACATCCCCGACCCCACCGTCCCAGTCATCCCGATGGATCGTGGCGGCTCCGTCACTTACCACGGCCCCGGCCAACTCGTCACGTACCCGATCATCAAAGTCAGGGCGCCCAAAGACGTCGTCGCCTTCGTCCGCGCCACCGAGCAGGCAGTCATCGCCGGGCTGAGAGACGGCTTCGGCGTTGACACCAGTACCGTCGAGGGCCACTCCGGGGTGTGGATTCTGCGCCCGGGCGAGATGAACCGCAAGATCTGCGCCATCGGCATCAAATTCGCCGACGACGCCACCATGCACGGCCTCGCCCTCAACGTCACCACCGATCTCACCAAATTTGGCACCATTGTTCCCTGCGGGATCAGGGACGCCGGCGTCACCTCTCTCGCCGAGTTGGGCATTGATGCTTCGCTCGACGACGTCGCCACCACCCTCGCCCCCGCACTCACTCAGGCTTACCAGCTGTTCCAACGCCCCGAAAGAATCGAGGACTGATGTCTCTAGCACCAGATGGTCGCAAGCTTCTGCGCGTCGAAGCGCGCAATGCCCAGACCCCGATTGAGAAGAAGCCCGAGTGGATTCGTACCACGGCAACGGTGGGCACGGAGTACCAGGACATGAAGTCGCTGGTGCACGGGTCCACGCTGCACACGGTCTGCGAGGAGGCAGGCTGTCCGAACATCTACGAGTGTTGGGAGGACCGCGAGGCCACCTTCCTGGTGGGCGGCGCCGAATGTACCCGCCGCTGCGACTTCTGCATGATTGCCACGGGTAAGCCCAAGATGTTGGACCGCGGTGAGCCGCGCCGTGTAGCCGAGTCTGTCAAGCAGCTCGGGCTGCGCTACGCCACCGTCACCGGTGTGGCGCGCGACGACCTTCCGGACGGCGCTTCCTGGATCTACGCCGAGACCTGCCGTCAGATCCACGCGATGTGCCCGGGCACCGGCGTGGAGTTGCTGGTGGACGATTTCAAGGGCGATCCGGCCGCGCTGCTGGCGGTGTTCGAATCTCGCCCCGAAGTGTTCGCGCACAACGTCGAGACGGTACCGCGCATCTTCAAGAAGATTCGCCCCGCCTTCCGATACGAGCGCTCACTCGACATCATCGCCATGGCCTCCGAGGAGGGGTTGGTAACAAAGTCCAATCTTATCCTCGGTATGGGCGAGACCCGTGAGGAGATTGAGCAGGCCATGCAGGATCTGCGTGATAACTCCTGCGATCTGCTGACCATCACGCAGTACCTGCGCCCCACTCCCCTGCATCACCCCATCGACCGTTGGGTCAAGCCCAACGAGTTCGTTGAGCTCAAGGAACTGGGCGAGAAGATGGGATTTGCGGGCGTGATGTCCGGGCCCCTGGTCCGTTCCTCCTACCGCGCCGGCCGCCTCTGGGGCATGGCGATGGACAAGAAGGGCTGGGAGATTCCAGAGAATCTGCGTCACCTCGCCAAGCCGAGCACCGCTCGCCAGGAGGCAAGCTCACTCATCGCCAAGCACCCACAGTTCGCGCGGGTGTAGCGCGGTCCTCCTCGAATAACCGAGCCTTACGGTAATAACCGAGGGAAAATATCCAGAATTTTCCCTCGGTTATTACCGTTTCCCTCAGCTATTCAACTACGAAGGCACTGAGGCCGTCGAGCACGCGGCCGCAACTATACGAACTCGCTCGGCGTGGCTCCGCTCTGTGCCATGAGGTTCATAATTCCCTCGCGCACAGCGCCGCGGTCAATCTTGCCCGCGGCGCTAAGAGGCATCTCGGGGAAGACAGCCAGATAACGCGGTAGCTTGAAGCGTGCCAGCACTTGGCCCGCGAATGTCTGTACTTCCACGAGGGTAGGCTCAGAGGTTTCGGGCTCCACTGAGATTCCGGCAACAACGGTTTCTCCCCAGATCTCATCCGGCACACCACACACCACCGCTTCCGTCACGCCAGGATATTGCCGCAACACCTCTTCGATCTCGTCCGGGTACACAGACTCCCCACCCGTGGTGATCCGATCAAAAAGCCGCCCCACGATGGTGACGAAGCCGTCGCCACTCACTTGCCCGAGGTCGCCGGTGCGCAGCCAATCATCGATAAATGCGGTCTCGTTATAGTGCTCACCATGCCAGAACCCCGAGGTGACACTCGGGCCACGCACCACGATTTCACCGACCGTCTCAGCGGGAAGAGGCTCCAAGCCCTGCGGATCAACGATCTGCATTTCCAGATAGGCGAAGGGCCTCCCAATGGATCCGGGATGCTCTGAGCAGTGCTCGAAGGGAAGGTAAGCTCCCGCGGCAGCATTCTCAGTCATCCCCCACACGTTAAGAGGACGCAGCCCACGCGAGGCTAAACGCCCAAGAAGCGGCGCCGGCACCTGCGAGCCACCCACAAGAGGTAGCCGCCACGAGGAAAGATCACGCGTCGCGAAATCAGCGTGCGCTATGAGCGCCATGTACATCGTCGGAACACCGAACACGATATTGACATGCTTTTCCTCAATAAGGCGCAGTGTCTCTCCGGCATCGAAATTACGCTGGATCACCACGTGCCCACCGTTGCTGAAAACATCCAGCGCAGTCCCGTTGAACCCTCCAATATGAGAAAGAGGGGCCACGGCGAGCACCGTTTCGTCCGTGTGATACTCAAATCCATCACGGAATCCTCGCGCCGCCCACCACAGATTGGCATGTGTCAGCTTGACCGCTTTGGGCATGCCCGCACTACCCGAGGTGAAGAGAATCGCCGCTAAACCATCGGGGTAACCCTGCTGGTTAAGACCCTCCACACCCTCGTGTCGGGTATCCGACACCACCAGACCGTCATACGGGGTCATCGCTGCAGCCAACGCCAAGTATCCGTTCGCAAGCCCAGAAGAAAGTGGGCCCGCCTGGACGTCGTCGTCGATAACAAACTGAAGTAGCGTTCCGGTGGAGGCGAGCGACCCGCGCGCCGCAATCTCTGGCTCGCAAATGATGGCACGCGGCCCGCAGAAGTCAACAAGCTGCTGGAGTTCCACCTGCGTGAGCCGGAAGGACACCGGAACGAACGCGGCGCCCAAGCGGGCGCAGGCGATGTAGGCGATGAAGTGGTAGGGCGAGTTGTGGGAGGCGATCATGACGCGGTCGCCGCGCGCTACGCCGGCCTGCGCGAGCAGTTGGGCAAGCTTGCGGGACATAAGGACGGCGTCGGCTACCGCGAGAACGGTATCCCCGTAGCTCAGCGAGGGGCGCGTGGGGTGGGCGAAAGCGGCCTGATCGAGCGCTCGCGCGGCATTGAAAATCGGAGGTTTATGCAAGGTTCCAGTACCCCCGGAGGATGAGAGACAGGGCGTGACAGTCCACGATGGATGAGAGTTCGCGGGCTGAATGCATGGACAGGAGCGGCACGCCGACGTCGACCGTCTCGATACCGAGCCGCGTGGCCGTCAGCGGCCCAATGGTGCTACCGCAGGTCACAGCGTTATTCGACACAAATTCCTGGGTGGCCTGGCCAGACTCGAAGCAGGCCTGGAGCCACAGCGCCTGGCCCTTCGCGCCGGAAGCGTACCGCTGGTTAGCGTTGATCTTCAGCATCGGGCCAGCGCCCATGACGGGATGCTGATCCGGATCGTGGAACTCAGCGTAATTCGGATTGACGGAATGCCCGGCGTCCGAACTGACGCAGCTGGATCGGGACATCATCTGGAAGAACTCGTCCTGCGAAGCGCCCAGCGCGAGCGCGGTGCGGCGCAACACCGTTTCCAGAATCGGGCCGCAGGCACCGGTGGCCGTGGACGATCCCACTTCTTCGTGGTCAAAGGCGGCGAGCACCGCAATCTCTGTGGATTTCGCCTCCAGTAGCGCACGCAGCGAGGCGTGCACAGAGACGAGGTTGTCCTGGCGGCCCGCGGCGAGGAAAGTACCCGAGACAATCTCGGGGCTCTGGCAGTCATAAGCGAACACGTCCATGCCGGCGATTTCATCGGCGGCAACCCCGGCCGCCTCCGCCAATACCTCGAACACGTCTCCCTCGCCGAGGCCCCATATCGGGTGCAGGTGCTTTTGCGGGTTGAGAGTGAGCTTCTCACTGACCGAACGATCCAAGTGAGGCGCCAGCTGCGGGATCACCATGAGCGCATCTGTGCGCACGAGGTGTTCCTCGCCATCGATCGTCACGAGGCGGCCAGCCAGCCCCAGTTCGCGGTTGAGCCAGGAGTTACGCAGCAACCCACCGTAGGTCTCTACGTTGACCTGTGAGAATCCGTGATGTTCCGAACCAGGGGTGGGCTTGACCTTGAACCCGGGGGAATCTGTGTGCGAGCCGACGATCCGGAAAGCGTTGGAACTGGAAGCTGAGGCCGGAACCCACCACGCCATGACAGCACCGTCACGAACAAGGTAGTGCCCTCCAGGGTCCGCGTTCCACGCCTCCCCCTCGTCCTGTTCCCGGTATCCGGCTGCCTCCAGCCTGCGCGCCACTTCGCGCGCTGCATGGTAACTCGACGGCGACGCCGAGATGAAAGCCGCGAGATCTTTCGCGTACTCCAGCTCCGCTGATGTCTCACGGTTGTCTTGTTTTCCCATCTGCATAATCATCAAGTGTAAACCGATGTGTGAGTCGTAACCGGACCGCCCGCGCATCGGGCGCATTGTGCGGCGTACATCGGGCGTTTACACCCTAGCCAATAGTCCTAGAACCTCACCGGATTCACAGTGATTTACAGGTCAAAAGTCAGCCCATTTAGGTAGTTGTTTTTTCCTCGCGACGGGCGTACGATTTCACTCCATGATCCACATGGGTTCGGCCACGCGTAGCAGTCGCGTGGGCGCGGCACCACATCGCGCCGCTCGTTCAGCCACTACAACTTCTCTTCTCGGGCTCGGTGCCCTCGGCGTGGTCTTTGGCGATATCGGCACCAGTCCCCTCTACGTGCTGCGGACCGTCTTCACTATCAACCACGGCTACATCACGCTGACACAGGAGAACATTCTCGGCGTCATTTCCAGCATTATCTGGACGCTCATCCTCATCGTCACCCTCAAATACGTCACGTTTGTTCTTCGCGCCGATAACGACGGCGAAGGCGGAATCCTCGCCCTCGCAACTCTCGTTCGCGAGCATCTTCCTCCAGGCAAGCGGCTCTCGATAGCGGTGGCGCTCGCTGGAGTGTTTGGGGCTGCTCTCTTCTTCGGGGACTCGGTGATTACTCCCGCAATCTCCGTGCTGTCCGCCATTGAGGGGCTCGACGTTGCCTTCCCCTCAATGCCGAACGTGGTGTTGCCCATCTCGCTGGCGATTCTCACGGCACTTTTCGCTGTGCAGCGTTCCGGCACCTCCAAGGTGGGGCGCATCTTTGGCCCCATCATGGCCGTGTGGTTCCTCTCGCTGGCCGTGGCCGGCATCCCGCACGTGCTGGAAAATCCCCACGTCCTCGTGGCTCTTCTACCCAGCGAAGCTGCTGGATTCCTCCTCGGACACCCCACCGCTGCGTTCGTGGCCCTCGGCGCGATCGTGCTGGCTGTCACCGGCGCGGAGGCCCTGTACGCTGACATTTCACACTTTGGGCGCACACCCATTCAGCTCACGTGGGCTGCCATCGTGCTCCCCTCCTTGGTCCTCAACTACCTGGGACAGGGTGCCCTCCTCATTGACGACCCCGCCAACATCGCCAACCCCTTCTTCCTCCTCGTCCCCCGCTCCATGACCATCGTGCTCGTGGTGATGGCAACCTTCGCCACCCTCATTGCCTCGCAAGCCGTCATCTCGGGCGCCTATTCGATCTCCCGGCAAGCCTCGCGGCTCGGATATCTCCCCCATCTGAAGATCGTGCATACCTCAGAATCGGCCGCGGGGCAGATCTATCTTCCTGCGGTCAACGGGCTGCTGTTCGCCGCGGTGGCTACCGTCATCATCATCTTCCAGGATTCTGAGCGCCTCTCCAGCGCCTACGGCCTGGCCGTCACCACCGATTTCGTCCTCACTTCGGCACTCCTCGTACTCCTCACCCGCGTGGGGTGGCACTGGCCAATGTGGGCCACAGGCGCCCTCTTCGTGGGGCTGGCGGCCATCGAATGGCCCATGTTTGCCGCCAACGTCACCAAGATTCTCACCGGCGGCTGGCTCCCGCTGGGCATCGCGCTCCTCATGTTCTTCATCATGACCACCTGGAACAAGGGCGAATACCTGGTCAAACGCGTCCGTATGGATCAGGAGGGAACGCTCTACGACTTTCTAGAAGCGCTCGCCAAGAAGCCCGCGCGCCGTATCCCCGGCACCGCTATCTACCCGCATTCGATGATCACCACAACGCCTCTCTCCCTCAAGGTAAACACGGCCGTTAACCACACCTTGCATGACCACGTGGTCATCGTATCCCTCAAAACCCACCACACTCCGCACGTCCCCCCGGATAAGCGCATGTGCATCGACAAGATTGCCAGCCCACTACCAGGAGTCTTCCACCTGACGCTCAACTTCGGCTTCATGGACAACCGCAACCTTGAGGAAGCTCTCGCTGACGGTCAGGCAGCCCTTGGTCTACACTCCTGGAAGCTCGACAGCGCCTTCTTCATGCTGTCGCATCTCAACGTATGCGCCGGTCCAGAGCCGACGATGTCCATCTGGCGCAAGCGCGTCTTTGTATGGCTCACGCATATCAGCGCCTCACCACCGTGGACCGTCAAGTTGCCACCCCGACGCACCGCCGAAATTTCCTCGCGGATCGTGATCTGAGGCTCCGAGCTGTTACATATGTGGCGGTGAGAGCGTTCTATCCGGTTATATATCCAGATAGAACGCTCTCACCGCCGCCAGCCATGACAATTCCCCCGGGCCACTCACCCCGTGGCAACCCGCCCGGGCCGCCACATCCCCACTTCCGGCGACTGACTCGGCGAGGGAATAACACCGAGGGGCACAAAACCCTTGCGCTCGTACAGCTTGCGCGAGCCGGGCGTGGTGGATTCGAGGTAGATCGGGTAGTCACCCACGCGTTCGATACCGTGATCGAGCAGCATGCCCCCGATGCCCTGGCCTTGCGCCCGTGGCGACACCACGATGGTGTACAGGTACCAGTGCGGGAAGCCCGGCACCGCCGCGGCATCGTGCATATCAATGCGCATCGCCCGCGGCAGGCTGCGACCAAGCGCACGCACCAGGTCCGGGAGCATCCGCAGTTCGTCACGGCGCCGCATCGGCGCATCCGGATTCACCCACAGCGCCACGCCCTTGAGCACACCCTCGTCTTTGACGATATCCACGACTCCGCGCGGAATATAGAACTTCTCCAGTTCGGTGGTGAAGAATCGTTCGAGGGCCAGCTCCGGATCGCGCGAACGAGCTACGTACTCAGCGAGCAGCGGGTCGTCGGCAAAACCTTCTGTGAGCAGTTTCGCGAGCGCGGGAATATCTCGGCGGCGCGCCTTCTGGATCTTTCCGGCATCGCCTGTGTGCGTTCGTAATTCCATGGTTCAGCTCCCCGCCACGAAGACCCGCGCGGCGTCGCTCGAACGCTCACGAGATTCGCCGTCCCGGTTGCGTGAATCACTCACGAGAGTAGCGCGTTCACCAGCGTTTTTATCGACGACGACGTCCGCCGCCACCGTATTTTCGGCGCGGTTCTGATCCTCTCCCAAGAGTTCGCGCAGGCGTTCGTTGCGTTCCGATGCCTCAACGCGCTCGGTGTCGCGGCGCAGGCGCGGCAAGCCTGCCAGCATGAGGAGCACCATAAGCCACGCGGCTGCCACAACCATGAGGAATCCACCATCCGCGCCAGAGGAATCGATGGCGCGGCCACCCACAGCCGCTCCCAGCGAGGTGCCAATGTTCATGGCGGTGGACATCCAGGTAAGTCCCTCAGTCAGCTGCCGCTTGGGAACTACTTTGGCCACGATCATGTTGACGTTTGTCATGGTGGGCGCGATTGTCAAGCCGGTGAGGAGCAGGATGAGGCCAAGTAGCCACACGTTTCCAGCAGCCAGCAGTGTGGTTGCACCGAGCGCCAGCAACGTGATTCCTGCACCAAAGAGCTTCCAGAGGGGCTGGCGCCAGCTCCGCGAGCCGTAGATCAACGCGGCCGTGAGCGATCCCAGGGCGAAGAGTGCCAGGAGCGCACCGGCAAACGCCGCGACTCCGTGGAATTCGGTGAAAGCCACCACCGAAACATCGATGGCACCAAACATAGAGCCAGCGCCCACGTAGGTCAACGCAAGCGCAATTACCACGGGGTTAAGCATGACCGAGGGCATCGCTTCACCCTTGACGCGCGGTGTGGGCGCCGGCTCGGACCCGGTCTGGGAGAGAAACAGGAAACCGCCCACGCTGAGGAAAGTGATCGCCAAGATAAGTCCCGCTGCGGGATGCACCAGGGTACCGAGCATCGTGGCAAGAATGGGCCCAATGATAAAGGTAAACTCATCGACTGCCGCTTCGAGGGCGTAGGCGGTGGTGAGCTGACGTGGCGAATCCACCGTCTTCATCCAACGCGAACGCACCAGCGCTCCCGGAGCACCCCAGGTGGCACCAGCGGTCATGGAAAAAACAAACAGCAGTACTGCGGGGCCCTGAGAAACCGCTGTCACAACGAGACCTGCCAGAGAAAGCGCGGAAACAGTGAAAGCGGGGGCCATCACCTTACGCTGACCGCGAGTATCGACGAGGCGTGCGAGAATCGGGGCGCCAACGGCTAGGGCAATCATGTTCGCAGCACTCACTGCACCCGCAAGGGTGTAGTTACCGTACTCGGCCTTCACAAGAAGGATGGTCGAGATACCCACGAGCGACATCGGCAGGCGCAGGATGAAGCCCGCCAAAGAGAATTTCCAGGCATGGTGGAGTCTGAGAATATCGGAATAGTTTGCAAGCACGATTAGCTAGAGTACTGGTGCCCGAGCAAGCTTTGAAGCCCTGCTATGGTGCGTTTGCTCACCACCCAAAGTCTTAATTAGAGCGCCTATGACAGGCAGTATCTTTTCTCCCGTATCACATCCGAAAATCGATGCTACGGCACAGGATCACATCACACCCAACATTTTCGAATACTCATGCACATTTCATTATATTCCTGCACGATCAAAAGCGTCCTTTGCGAGTTTTCGCCCCAACTCGATCAACTCAGAGGCCCGATGGAAATCCAACGTCCCTGCACTGACCAGGGGCACGGTGATCTGGATCTGAGCCGGGCTAGCAGCCGCCCGATAGCGCTCAATCATGTTTTGCATAGTGGAAATAGACTGATACGCAACCTCGGTTGTGGAGATATCAATGCCTATGGGTCTCACCAGATCGGCACTTCCCGGTAGGTCAGTCATCGTCACTGGTGGCATTCCCGGCCTCCCCTCAGGAACACCCCCACGTATAGTCTTCGCGCCCTGCACCCCTACACTCGCATCCAACTCAGCCACGCTCACACCCGTGGCCGCGACGCCGTCGTCGCCATCCCGACTCGAATCCACAGCGCTCGCAAAGAGGGAGTGGAGGGAACGTACCGGCTCGGAGTTGCGGACCCCCTCACGCACCTCCTCGAAACTGCGCGCGAACCAGGAACCGCTCGCGTCGGACACGTCGCTGGCGTCAAGAAACGAGAGTCGCGGTTCCACCACCGGCGAGCCGCCGGCGAGGGACACCGCGATGGTGGCGTCGGATGGGATCGCGAGTGTCGGCTCCATCGGAACCGGGTTGCACACACCGCCGTCGACCAAAACGTGGCCCTGCATCATGACCGGTGTGAAGAAGCCGGGAATGGCGATCGAGGCGCGGATGGCAGAGATCAACGAGCCGCACTGGAACCACACCTCGCGTTCTGCCGTGATATCGGTGGCAACAGCGGTGAAAGGAATGGGAAGGTCCTCGATCCTCACACCATCTGCGAAACGATTGAGTTCTTGAAGAAGCCGATCGGCTTTCACAAGTCCTGAACCAGCTAGCGTAAAATCAAGCATTCGAAACACTGTGCGCTGGTTGAGACTGCATGCCCACTTGGCGAAATCATCCAAAGTTCCTGCGGCTTCCAAACCACCCACAAGTGCACCGATCGACGCTCCTGAGATCGTCACAATCTCATGCCCGCGAGCTTTGATCTCCTCAATCACGCCGATATGGGTAAACCCACGTGCACCACCTGACCCCAAAACCAGGGCAAACCGCATAGTGATGTCCTTTCTCATGTCCCAGAGGGCTCTTGCGTGCGCGAATCGGGCTTCGCACGGCTACCGATTGAACCTTCACTCTTATTCAACTCGTGCGTTTATTCAACCTCTATTCGACCCGTGCTTTTATCGAACCGTTAGCTCAACAACCCAGCACGGGACCAACGCACCCACCTCACGTATCGCCGCTCAATCGATTATGCATCGTCAATGTGACATTTAAAGTTTGTGACCTTGGTACCCACAATGCCCCTGACCAGCCAATACACTCCCGGGTAAGCAGTCTCACGTCCTCCAAGGGCGGCCTTATGGTGATAACCCTGAGAGAATTAACAACATGGCGAGCGTAACCATCCTGCAACCCGATCCCGACTGCCCTATCGATCGCTTCGGGATATGGTTCAGCGAGTGCGGACTCTCCATGAAAACAGTTCACCTGTGGGAGGATCCGGTACCGTCAATCGACGATCTCGCCGACGGCGTTATTCTCCTGGGTGGCCACATGAGCGCCCACGATGGTATCGACCATCCGTGGATTGAGCCGATCGGATGGCTCCTCGCCGAAGCGATCTCGCACAATATTCCTGTGATGGCCATCTGCCTCGGGCACCAAATCCTCACCCAGGCACTGCATGGGCATGTTGCCGTTCCCGGCCCCTTCGGGGCTGAAGACGGCCCGGTCGAGATGACACTCACTGAGGCCGCCGTCGACGATCCTATTATCGGCCCGGTCTCACGCGGCCAAGTTCTTATGGGGTATCAGTCGCACGGAGATGCTGTCGAACGTCTCCCGCGGGACGCCAAGCTTCTCGGGAGTTCCACCTCCTACAACTACCAGATCTACCGTTATGGTTCCGCCATCAGCCTTCAGTTCCATCCTGAGGCAAGCCCGGAGCTACTGACCAAATGGCACGTCGCCAAGGGTAACAACGCTGAGCCATACTGCAGCGTCCTCAACGCAGTCGACAAGCGCGTTGCCCGCAACGGGCGCCGCATCGCCTACGCTTTTGCCGCCCAGTGCGGCGCGGAAGTTCCCGCGACCTAATCGGGTTGGGTACGCGCCGATAGGCCAGATCCATCGACGTAATCTCTTACTTCCCGTGCGTTGAGAGCACATGAGAGTGTGACCCTTGCTACAATCGCGCCATGTCTGTCTCACTCGTCCGATTCGACCCCACGGATTCCGCTGATCGCGAGGCCCTCGTGGACTTTATGGTCGATAATTACTTCCCCTACCATGTCCACGCTCAGCCCACGCGCGAGCAGGTGGAGAAACGCATTGCCGCCGGAGATTATGACGACGACGATCACCGCACCTACTGGCTTGAAGAAAAGTGGAAGGGGCGCATCGGCGTGGTCACCTTTGAAGACCTCTCGGATGACGCTCCCCTGTTCGACCTTCGCCTATCCGAAGCTGTTCGCGGCCAAGGTTTAGGGCTGGAAAGCCTGCGAGCTATCGCCAATCACATCTTCGAGACCATGCCCGCTGTGACTCGCCTCGAGGGCCACACTCGCGAAGACAACATTCCCATGCGGCGGATCTTCCAGAGTGCGGGCTGGGTTCAAGAAGCCTATTACCGCGAGGCCTGGCCCACCGAAGGCGATGCTCCCGATAAAGCCAGCGTGGCCTATTCCGTGCTGCGCCGCGACTGGAAGCATGGTACCGTCACCCCGATTAAGTGGGGTTTGGCCTAGGTTCTTCGCCCGGCACGGCTGTCCGCCGTGCCGGTTCGGGCCAGATTGGGCTCGGCCCAGGCCGGCCCAGGTCAGTTCAGGCCTCCAGCCCGAGGCTCAGCGTTGAGTCCGACCATCGGCTCCGGACCCAACGCTTCCCGCGCTCACCCTCCGGCGGGCATTCGCGCCTCCAGCTCTGCAAGGCTGGTCACCGGCACGGACGGCCGCCGAAGTGTCTTGTACACCTCCCAGATCACCGCAATGATCGGGATGGCAATGATGGCTCCGATAAGTCCCGCGAGGAAGGTTCCTGCCGCCACTCCCACGGCCACCGCGACCGGGTGAATCGAGACCTGCTTGCCCATGACGAGCGGCTGCAGGATATGCCCCTCGAACTGGCCAATGAGGGCAATACCGATTCCTACAATGGCGGCTTTCCAGATTCCTTCGGCCGCGAGCGCCACAATCATGGCGATGACCATGGCGGCGGGCGCACCCACAAGTGGAATGACCGCGCCGATCATCACCAGGACCGCCAGCGGGGCAGCAAGCGGGATCTTCAAAATGAGCAGCAGAATGAGGGCGAGCAGCCCGTCAGTCACTGCGATGATGATGGTTCCGCGCGCATAACCCGAGAAGGTCTTCCATCCGGCGGTTGCGCTGCGGTGTACGTTCACGCGGTTCTTCACTGGCACGAGGTTGATGAACCACAGCCACATCTTGGCGCCCGAGAGCAGGAAGAAGATCGCAGTGAAGATCGCGAGCGCCAGCATAGTGAAAACCAGTGCCACCGTTCCCGCAGAATTAACGGCTTGGGTGGCGATGCTGCCCGCATTATCCTGCACCCATTGCACGCCCGCAGCAATAATGTCCTGAATATTTTCGTTGAGTTCCTTGTGCGTAATACCAAGAGGAATCGGGCTCCGCTCCAGGAAATCAAAAATCTGGGCCACCCCTATGGAGAACTTATCACTGAGATCGTTCCATTCTCCTGAGACCGAATAGCCCACGTAGAAAAGCAGACCACCAAAGAATATGAAGGTCCCCATGAGCGAGATCGCAGTGGCAATCGCCCGCGGCATCCAGCGAGAAAGCAATCGCACCGCGGGGTTGAGGAGCGAGGTCAACACGAAGGCACCAAACACCGCGATAAAGACCATCTGCACTTTGGCGGTCGCAAAAATGACGAACCCAACAACGAGTCCAATGCCGATGAGATACCAGGCCGAGAGCCCATACTTGGTCAGCCCAACAGAGACCCCTCCGTATGAAGCCTCGGGTGTTTGCGGCACCGGAGCGGCGGCGAGCGGAGCGTTCACAAGTTTGGCGCCGTCGTCGTCAATAATCGTCGGCCCGGAAACGGTAGTTTCGACAACAGGTGACACCACGCCGCCGCTATCACGACGATTGTCAACGACTCCGCCCTCACCGCTGGTAACCGGCTGTGATTCACCATCACTCAGGATCTCTACGACTCTCTTGCGGAGCACACCCGTCCACCCGGAGTCCCTCTTCCAGGGTGCCATAGCGCCACCTTTCGCTTGATCGGCATTCCGTTGTGTGCTGCGCGCCCGGCTAACAGATTGCGGCCTACGCCAGGCCACCTGGCCGTGCAGCTTGACGGTTCGTTATCTGCAACAACTATCACAGATCGCGGGCCAGAGTGCAGGAGGTTGCACCGATAGGTTCATTCCCCGGAAGATTGCACTTTAAGTCTTGACCTACTACGGATGCCACGGCCGAACCTACTGGCGTGACCTCGTCGTAGCGTAACCTCTATGTATGCGTATCGCTTTTCTAGGAACTGGACGAATGGGAACCGAGCTGGCTCTGCGGCTGATCAAGCCGGGCGGTCACGAACTCACCGTGTGGAATCGGACGAAGGATAAGACGGCTCGCGTCGCGCAGGCGGGAGCCAAAGTTGTTGACGACCCGCAGGAAGCAGTTCGCGGGGCTGACCTGGTCCTCACCTGCCTGTTCGGCCCTTCCACCATTGCTGACGTGGTGCTGAACTCCGGACTTCTACCCGCGGGAACAATCTGGGCAGACATCACTACCATTTCGCCAGAAGATGCCCGCCAACAAGCCGATTGGGCAGCGGCAAACGGGGTCCGGTTTGTACACACGCCGGTCGTCGGGACTCTCGGGCCAGCTCGTGCCGGGATGCTCGGGGTGTACGTGGGATCCACTGATGCCCAGGCACGCGAGCTGGTTGGCTCGATCGTTGCCACCTACGCCGATCCCGCACGGCTGCGGCTCATGGATTCAGCGCCCGAAGCTGCTACCGCCAAGTTGCTCGCCAATCTGGCCCTGGCCGTCACAGCACAGGGCGTTGCGGAAGCAATTCGACTCGGAGCATCACAGGGGTTGGGGGCTGAACGCGTACTTGACCTGCTGAATTCCACCGCTCTTGGGTGGATGGCGAACTTCAAACGTGACTTCACGCTGGGAGCTGACACCGCCGCCGCACAGTTCTCCACTAACGCCATCGCCAAGGACGTGCGGCTCATGTTGCACACGTCGGCGGATCCGCTGCCCGCCACCACCGCGGCACTCGAGTCGTTGACGCGGGCGCAGCGCGGCGGATTCGGGGAGCATGATTTTTCGGTGATGCTGCAGAAAGAGTCTGAAGCCACGGGCGAGTAGGTGTCGCGTGATTTTGTGGCGGCGAGAGCGGTCTGTGTGCCAATAGTGGCGCTCAACTCGCTCTCGCCGCCACATAATTTTCGAGGCCGTGCCAATCCATCGGCACAGTCTCGTACTCAGGCACTCAACTTCACGAGCGCGGACTCAAGCGCATCAATTCCAGACACAAGATCCTCGATAACAAGGTGTGCCCCAACCTCTCGTAAGGATTCGGCATCGAACATTCCCGTGGTCACGCCGATGAAGGCGAATCCGGCGGCATTGGCAGCCTCCCCATCGAGTGGGGTGTCACCAATGATAACGATCGTCCGGCCCGGGAAGCGCCTACGCGCGTTCGCTGTGACCACTGGCCTACGCGGAGCATTGATACCAAAGAAGGACTCCGCCCACGAGATCTTCG
>RRZT011930552.1_pt1 | contig 21471 bp, 19 predicted proteins | sample 2165551 | NCBI WGS metagenome assembly RRZT01 (sample SAMN10456910, study PRJNA506462) | wastewater metagenome | biome: wastewater; feature: sludge; material: wastewater sludge; isolation source: wastewater sludge with Escherichia coli K12::gfp cells carrying plasmid... | place: USA: Moscow, Idaho... | reverse complement strand
TGCGACTGGAGGGCCACCACGTTCGCACAGTCCGTGCGGTGGACGGAGACGCCTTGCCCCCGCGTGATGAAGCCGATGATCGCGTCCCCCGGCACCGGCGTGCAGCACTTCGCGAGCTTGACCCACACGTCCTCGACGCCCTTGACGACGATTCCCGGGTCTCCCGTGCGCGGGCGGCGCGACGTCCCCACCCCCGGTCGGGCGACCTCAGCGAGGTCCTCCGTCGTGCCACCCTCGCCGCCAATCGACTGGACCAGCCGGTGCACGACCGTGTTCGCGGAGACCTGACCCTCGCCGACAGCGGCGTACAGCGCGGACACGTCCGCGTAGCGCATCTCGTGGGCGAGCGCGACGAGCCCCTCGTGCGAGAGGAGCCGCTGGATCGGCAGGCCCTGCTTGCGCATGGCCTTCGCGATCGCGTCCTTGCCGTGCTCGACGGCCTCCTCGCGGCGCTCCTTCGAGAACCACTGGCGGATCTTGTTCTTCGCCCGGGGGCTCTTGACGAAGGCCATCCAGTCGCGGCTCGGGCCGGCGTTCTCCGACTTCGACGTGAGGACGTCGACGACGTCGCCGTTCTCCAGCTCGGAGTCGAGCGACACGAGCCGCCCGTTGACGCGCGCGCCCATGGTGCGGTGCCCGACCTCGGTATGGACCGCGTAGGCAAAGTCGACCGGGGTGGAGCCTGCTGGCAGAGCGATGACCTCACCCTTCGGGGTGAAGACGTACACCTCCTTGCCGCTCATCTCGAAGCGCAGCGAGTCGAGGAACTCTGACGGGTCGGCCGTCTCACGCTGCCAGTCGACGAGCTGCCGCAACCACTGCATCTCGTTGGCGGTCTTGTCCCCCGCCACGACAGGGCTGCCCTTGGACGCTTCCTTGTACTTCCAATGAGCCGCGACACCGTACTCCGCACGCCGGTGCATCTCGTGGGTACGGATCTGGATCTCGACAGGCTTGCCGCCGGGGCCGATCACGGTCGTGTGCAGCGACTGGTACATGTTGAACTTCGGCATCGCGATGTAGTCCTTGAACCGGCCGGGCACCGGGTTCCATCGCGCGTGCAGGGCGCCGAGCGCCGCGTAGCAGTCGCGTACCGAGTCCACGAGCACGCGGGTGCCGACCAGGTCGTAGATGTCCGCGAAGTCGTGACCGCGGACGATCATCTTCTGGTACACCGAGTAGTAGTGCTTCGGACGACCGGTGACCGTGCACTTGATCTTCGCGGCCCGGAGGTCGGAGATGATCTGGTCGCGGACGATCGCCAGGTACTCCTCGCGCGCCGGAGCGCGCTCCGCCACGAGGTGCACGATCTCGTCGTACACCTTGGGGTACAGGGCCTGGAAGGACAGGTCCTCGAGCTCCCACTTGATCGTATTCATGCCGAGCCGGTGCGCGAGCGGGGCGTAGATCTCGAGCGTCTCGCGAGCCTTTCGGGCCGCCGACGCCGCCGGCACAAATCTCCACGTGCGTGCGTTGTGCAGCCGGTCAGCGAGCTTAATGACGAGGACGCGGATGTCCCGGGACATGGCGACGACCATCTTGCGGACGGTCTCCGCCTGAGCCGCGTCGCCGAACTTCACCTTGTCGAGCTTCGTGACGCCGTCCACCATCATGGCGATCTCGTCGCCGTAGTCCTGGGTCAGCTGCTGGAGCGAGTAGTCCGTGTCCTCGACCGTGTCGTGGAGCAGCGCCGCTGCGATCGTCGACTCGGTCATGCCGAGCTCCGCGAGGATCGTCGCAACGGCGACCGGGTGCGTGATGTACGGGTCGCCTGACCGCCGCTTCTGGCCGCGGTGAGCCCGCTCTGCCGTGACGTAGGCACGCTCGATCAGGCTGAGGTCGGCGCGCGGGTGGTTCGCACGAACCGCTTGCAGCACGGGTTCGAGCGCGGGTGACGTGCCTGGGCGCGAGCCGAAGAGCACGAGCCGACGGCGCCCTGGCGGAGCGGAAACCGACCCGCTGGACCCGCTCGAGGGCGCGGAGGACGGGAGCGGCGTCCTGGTGTCCTCGCTCATCGTGGTCCTCCCTCACGCCCTCGGCTACGTTCGTCCGCCCTGGTCAGGTCGCACGCCGTGTTGTCGCTGGTCCACCAGTCTACGTCCGTAGACCGGTGGTTCGCGCACCTGCCAGGCCGGCACCAGACCGAGGTCAGGTCAGAAGCGCATGGACCTCGTGGCCGACGAGCCTGTCACGGCCGGCGAGCGCCTCGATCTCGAGCAGGAACACGAGCCCGACGACGTCCGCGCCCGCGCGGTGGAGCAGGTCCACACCCGCGGCGGCGGTACCGCCCGTCGCGAGGATGTCGTCGAGGACGAGCACCTTGGCACCGTCGGGGATGGTCCCGTCGCGCACCTCGAGCGTTGCGGAGCCGTACTCGAGCTCGTATGTCGCCCCGAGGACGGGAGGCGGCAGCTTGCCGGCCTTGCGGACCGGGACGAACCCGACGCCGAGGAGCGTCGCGAGCGGAGCACCGAACATGAAGCCGCGGGCTTCCATGCCAGCGACGAGGTCGAACTCCCCGAGCTGAGACGCGACCGTCGCGAGCCCGCGGATCGCAGCCTGGAAACCGGCACCGTCCCCGAGCACCCCAGCGACGTCGCGGAAGACGACGCCGGGGCTCGGGAAGTCGGGCACGTCGCGGATCAGGGAGCGGACGAGCTCCCGGTCCGAAGCGAGGTTCGTGCTGTCGGTCACTTGCGCTTCCGCTTCTTCGGGAGGGCGGCGTTGCCGAGGTGGTGGCCTGCCGCGAGCTGCCCGGTGTGCGCGTAGGAGGACGCAGCCTCACCATCTTCGCCGTCTGCCGCACGGCCAGCGAGGACTGTGGCGCTGTGCTTCTTGATCGCGTCCTCACGCTCACGGAACGTGACCTCGAGCGGTGTCGCGAGGTAGATCGACGAGTACGCACCGACGGCCATGCCCACGAAGAGCGCGAGGGCGATGTCGCGGAGCGTCCCCGCGCCGAGGACGAACGCGCCGATGAAGAGGATGGACGAGACAGGCAGGAGCGCGACGACCGACGTGTTGATCGAGCGCACGAGGGTCTGGTTGACCGCGAGGTTGGCGCGCTCGGCGTACGTCGCGCGGCGCTGAGAGAGGATCCCGTCCGTGTTCTCCCGGACCTTGTCGAAGACCACGACCGTGTCGTAGATCGAGTAGCCGAGGATCGTCAGGAAGCCGATCATCGTCGCCGGGGTGACCTCCCAGCCGATCGCGGCATACACGCCGACCGTCACGATGAGGTCGTGGAGAAGGGCGATCAGCGCCGCAGCGGCCATGCGCCAGTTGCGGAAGTAGATCGTCATGACGATCGCGACGAGCACGAGGAACACGCCGAGGCCCTGGAGAGCCTTTCGCAGGACGTCCTGGCCCCAGGTCGGACCGACCTGGGAGACCGTGACGTCGGCAGCCGTGACGTCGTAGGCCTGCGCGAGGCCGTCCTTGAGCGCCGCGAGCGTGACCTCGTCCTCGATCGGGACGGTCTGCACGCGCATCGAATTCGTGCCGACGGTTGAGATACGAGCGGCCTCGGTGATGCCGGCGTCTGCGACGACGTCGAGCGCACGGCTCTGGTCGAGCTCCGCGATGTTCGCCACGACGAACTCCGTACCACCCTTGAACTCGATGCCGAGGTTGAAGGGGCGCACGAGCATCGCGACGATGCTCAGCAGGATGAGGATGGTCGACGCGACGTACCAGCGACGGCGCTTGCCGACGATGTCGTACGAGCGGCGGCCCGTGTGCAGGTCGTTGCCCCACTGGGAAAATCCGGTAGCCATCAGCGGGTCTCCTCGTCGTCGCCAGCGTCGGCGTCGGTCGTTGCGGTCGGGGCCTCGGCGTCGGCTGCCGCACGAGCCGCAGCTGCCTTGCGCTCGGCGAGGGTCAGGCGGCGGCCGTCCTCGTCGCTCACGGCGGCGCCGACGAGGGCAGGCTCGCTGTCCTTGGTCGCGCCCCCGGAGAGGCCGGTGACGCGCCCGCGGCCCGCGTAGCGGGGGCGGTCCACGCCCAGCTGGCGTGGGTCGAGACCCGACGCGGGGTGGCCGGACGCGAAGAACTTGGTCCTGGCCAGGAGCGTCATGAGCGGGTGCGTGAAGAAGAACACCACGATCAGGTCGATGACGGTCGTCAGACCGAGCGTGAACGCGAAGCCGCGGACACCGCCGACTGCGAGGAAGTACAGGACGATGGCCGCGAGGAAGTTCACGGCGTCGGACGCCAGGATCGTGCGCTTGGCGCGCGACCAGCCCTTGTCGACCGCGCCCGTGAGCGCCCGGCCGTCGCGGAGCTCGTCACGGATTCGTTCGAAGTACACGATGAACGAGTCGGCGGTGATGCCGATCGCCACCACGAGACCTGTGACACCAGGCAAGGACAGGCGGTAGCCCTGCGTCCAGGACAGCAACGCGATCACGAGGTAGGTGAGGATCGTTGCGAGGACGAGCGAGGCGACCGTCACGAGCCCGAGCGTCCGGTACTGGACGAGCGAGTACACGACGACCAGGAGAAGACCGATGAGGCCCGCGATGAGGCCCTTCTCGAGCTGCTCCGAGCCGAGGGTCGCGGAGATCTCCGACTCGCTCTGCACGACGAAGTCGAGGGGCAGAGCACCGAAGTTGAGCTGGTTGGCCAGGTCGGCGGCGGACTTCTGCGTGAAACTGCCGGTGACCTCGGCGCGGCCGTCGGGAATCTCGTTCTCGACGCTGGGCGCCGAGATGACGAGCCCGTCGAGGACCATCGCGAACAGGTTCGGGGCGACCTCCTGGCCGAGCAAGCTCGCCTGGTACTGCTGCGCGAGCCGGGCAGTCGTGGCGCGGAAGCGGTCCGCGCCCTCCTTCGTGAACTCTATGTTCACGGCCCACTCGTTCGACACGGCACCGTTGGCCAGCTGACGCAGTCCCGAGGATGCCGAGTCGATCATGCGGCCCGGGATCTCGACGGGGCCGAGGATGTACTTGAACAGGCCGTCGGAGGCGCACGTCACGAGGACCTCGTTCTCCGCACCCGAGCTACCACCGGCACGGTTCGCGGGATCGACGCAGTCGAGCTCCTCGAACTGCTTCATGACGGCGTCCGTGACCTGAGCGAGGTCGCTCGGGTTGTTCGGGTCGGCGACCGGCGCCTCGGGCTCGGTGGTCGCGTCGCCGGTCGGCGTGGCGTCTCCCGTGGGGGTCGCCTCGGCGGACGGCGTCGCGGACTCGGCGCGGACCCGGCTCTCGCCCTCGGTGCTGCCCTCGCCCTCGGCCGGCTGCTCGGTGGTCTCGCTGGTCGGAGCGTCGGTGGAGCCGTCGGTCGGCGCGTCGGTGGCACCGTCGGTCGGCGCATCGGTCGCGCCGTCGGTGCCCGTGGTGGGCTCGTCCTGGACGAGACCCGACAGGGCGGAGTCGTAGGCGAGGACGGGACGGAAGTTCATCTGGGCCGAGCGCCGCACGAGGTCGAGCGTCGACTGGTCAGGCGTGCCCGGCAGCGCGACGACGATGTTCTGACCACCCTGGCTCGTGATCTCCGCCTCGGCGACGCCGCTCGCGTCCACGCGCTGGCGGATGATCCTGATCGCCTCGGAGATGTCCTGGTCGGTGATCTCCGAACCGTCGGTCGTCTTCGGCGTCAGGATGATCTGCGTGCCGCCCTCGAGGTCGAGAGCCAGCTTGGGCATCCAGGTCGCGTCGGACCAGCGCACGCCGGCGGCGAGGCCGCCGATCGCGAGGATGATCAAGACCGCCAGGGTCGTCAGCGTCCGCACTGGGCGCTGGGATTTCGTACTCGCCACCAGGTTCGTCTCTTCTCGTGTGCGGGGACGGCCGTCGGCCGCACCCGGAGCGTCGTCGCGCTGCGCGCGCGTCGTGCAGCCTACTCGTCGGAAGCGGCCGTGCCGCGGATGTCCCTCTCCGTGGGCCCGTCTGTGTCACCGGCGGGCTCGTCGGCCGCATCGGCGCGGACGTCCTCGTCGAGGCTCTGGACGGGCTCGACGACCTTGGCGATCGCCTGGCGCAGCCACTCGCTCGTGGACGCGTCGGCACCGTTGCCGCTGCGCAGCGTCACGCGCTCGTCGCCGACGGCCACGATCGTCCCGAACAGACCCGAGCCCGTCATGACCTCCTGACCGACGCCCAGGTTGTCGCGGAACTCCTCCGCGGCACGCTGACGCTTCTTCGTCCTGGACGTCATCCAGAACATCAGCAGGACGAGCCCTCCGAGGAGGATGTACGTCGAGTAGTTTCCCTCACCCATGGTCGTGGGTCTCCGTTCGTCGTTGGCCCTCGGGAGTCTAGGCCGAGAGGGTGCCCCTCTCCCAACGCGCGGGCTGGGACCAGAGTTCCCCCGGGAGCGCGACGTGGCCGCTCAGCTCCAGAGAGTGCCGGTCGCTCCGTCAGGCGGAGTGAGCCCGAGGTGGTCCCACGCGGCGCGTGTCGCGACGCGGCCCCGTGGCGTGCGGCCCATGTAGCCCTCGCGCACGAGGAAGGGCTCGGCGACGGTCTCGACCGTCTCGGGCTCCTCGCCGACGGCTACGGCGAGCGTGGTGAGCCCGACCGGGCCCCCGCCGAAACGTGTGCACAGTGCCGTCAGCACGGACCTGTCGAGCCGGTCGAGGCCGACCGGGTCGACCTCGTACACCTCGAGCGCCGCCTGAGCGGCCGCGAGGTCGAGCCTGCCGTCTCCGCGGACCTGCGCCCAGTCGCGCACCCGGCGCAAGAGGCGGTTGGCGATGCGTGGCGTGCCGCGCGACCGCGACGCGATCTCGGCGGCGGCCTCGCCGGTGAGCGGGACGTCGAGGAGGCCTGCGCTGCGCAGGAGCACGCGTTCGAGCTCGTCGTCCGAGTAGAAGTCGAGGTGACCGGTGAAGCCGAAACGGTCGCGCAGCGGCGCCGGCAAGAGCCCGGCCCGCGTCGTCGCGCCGACAGTCACGAACGGCGGCAGGCTCAACGGGATCGCGCTCGCTCCCGCGCCCTTGCCGACGACGACGTCGACGCGGAAGTCCTCCATCGCCACGTACAGGAGCTCTTCGGCGGGGCGGGCGAGCCGGTGGATCTCGTCGATGAAGAGCACCTCGCCCTCCTCGAGCGAGGACAGCACGGCGGCGAGGTCTCCTGCGTGGGCGATCGCGGGCCCTGACGTGACGCGCAGCGACGTCCCCAGCTCGGCAGCGATGATCATCGCGAGCGTCGTCTTGCCGAGTCCGGGCGGCCCCGAGAGGAGGACGTGGTCAGGGCTCGTGCCACGCGCGAGCGCCGCGTCGAGGACGAGCGAGAGCTGGTTGCGCACGACCTGCTGACCGACGAACTCGTCGAGCCTTCGCGGGCGGAGCGCGGCCTCAGCGGCTCGCTCGACAGCGTCGGACCCGCCGCTCACGAGCCGCTCGCCGAGCGTCTCGGGCGGCGCGCCGTACTGCTCGTCCCACGACAAGGCCTCAGGCACGTCGACCGCCCAGCTCGCGGAGCGCAGCCCTCAGCACGTCGCTCACGTCGGCTGCAGCGACGACCGCCGCGTCCTCTCCCTGCTCGGCCACCCGAGCAGCGACGACGGCCTCGACGGCCTCCTCCGCGGCCCGCCCGGTCCAGCCGAGCCCTTCGAGCGCCTCGACGACCTGCGCGCGCTGGTCGACGACTCCCGCGGGGCGGGCCGGCGGCAGCGAGGCGGCACCCCCGTGCGGTGCGCCGAGCCGGTCGGCGAGCTCAAGGACAATCCGCTGCGCCCCCTTGCGCCCGATGCCAGGAACGGTCATGAGCGCCTTGAGGTCTTCGCGCGCGACGGCGGTGCGCAGCTCGTCGGGTGACAGCACGGCAAGCATGGCGAGCGCGGTACGAGGGCCGATGCCGCTCACGGTCTGGATCGTCTCGAAGACGCCGCGCTCGTCCGCGTCGAGGAAGCCGTACAGCGTCAGCGACTCCTCACGCACGACGAACGTGGTCGCGAGCCGGGCCTCCTCCCCCACGCGCAGCTGACCTGCGGTGCTCGGTGTGACCTGCACCGCTAGCCCGACTCCGCCAACCTCGACGACGACGTGCTCGAGACGAACCTCGAGCACCGGTCCACGCACCGAAGCGATCATGGGCAACGTCCCTTCGCGATCCGGTCCGCACCGGAGCCCGGGACCGTCGATCAAACACTTGTACGAAGGAGAGGCTAGCAAGGCCTAGCGGGGCGGGCGGCCACGCCGCGCCGCGGTCTCCGCGGCGGCCCACGCCCGCTGCGCCGGCGTGTGGGCGAGCGTCTCCCCACCCTGCAAGGCGCCCGAGGGGCGCCAGAGGTGGCAGATCGCCAGGGCGAGCGCGTCCGCCGCGTCGGCAGGTCGCGGAACCTCGGCGAGGTTGAGGATCCGGGCAACCATGTGCTGCACCTGCGCCTTGTCGGCGCGACCGCTGCCCGTCACCGCAGCCTTCACCTCGGACGGCGTGTGCATCGCGACGGGGATGCCGCGTCGCGCGGCGGCGACCATCGCGAGCCCCGCAGCCTGCGCGGTGCCCATGACGGTCGAGACGTTGTGCTGCGCGAAGACCCGCTCGACCGCCAGGACGTCCGGGACGTTCGCGTCGAGCCAGTCGTCGAGCTGGTCAGCGATCGAGCGCAGGCGCAGATCAACCGTGGCAGCCGGGTCGGAGCGCACGACGCCGACCGCGACGAGGGCCGCACGTCGGCCCGGGAGAGAGTCGACCACACCGATGCCGCAGCGGGTCAGGCCAGGGTCGACGCCGAGAACTCGCACGCACGCCGCCTCTCCTGCTGTCTGGCGCACCGGGCGCCAGCGCTGCCGCACCCCTCACGGCGCGGCAGCACCTGGGTCAGTCCTGCTCGAGCTCCGCGAGGACCTCGTCGGACGCGTCGAAGTTCGAGTAGACGTTCTGCACGTCATCCGAGTCCTCGAGCGCGTCGATGAGACGAAGCACCTGACGGGCACGGTCGGCGTCGACCTCGATCTGCATCGACGGGTAAAACACGACGTCGGCTGAGTCGTACTCGATGCCGGCGTCCTGGAGCGCGGTGCGGACCGGGACCAGGTCCGTGGCCTCGCAGAGCACCTCGAACGAGTCGCCGAAGTCGTTGACCTCTTCGCCGCCTGCCTCCAGGACGGCCTCCATGACAGAGTCCTCGTCGGTGCCCGCCTTCGGCACCATGACGACGCCCTTGCGGTTGAAGAGGTACGAGACGGATCCCGGGTCGGCCATCTGCCCACCGTTGCGCGTGAACGCGATGCGGACCTCGGCGGCAGCGCGGTTCCGGTTGTCGGTGAGGCACTCGACCAGGACCGCGATCCCGCCGGGAGCGTAGCCCTCGTACATGATCGTCTGGTAGTCGGCGCCGCCGGCCTCGGCTCCCGAGCCGCGCTTGAGAGCGCGCTCGATGTTGTCGTTCGGCACGGACGACTTCTTGGCCTTCTGGACAGCGTCGAAGAGCGTCGGGTTGCCGTTGATGTCACCGCCGCCCGTACGGGCGGCCACCTCGATGTTCTTGATCAGCTTCGCGAAGAGCTTGCCGCGCTTCGCGTCGATGGCAGCCTTCTTGTGCTTGGTGGTTGCCCATTTGGAGTGACCGGACATGCCTTAACGCTCCTTGCGAACGATCGAGACGAAATATTCATGGACACGCGTGTCCCCGGTGATCTCCGGGTGGAAAGACGTCGCGAGCAGCGCGCCCTGGCGTACCGCGACAATCCTACCGGCGCCCGGCCCGCTCGTGACGGTGGCCAGCACCTGCGCGCCAGCACCGACCTCCTCGACCCACGGCGCACGGATGAACGAGGCGGGGACCTGCCCCTCGATCCCTGCGACGTCGAGCTCGGTGTCGAACGAGTCGACCTGGCGTCCGAACGCGTTGCGCCGCACCGTCATGTCGATGCCGCCGAGGGTCTGCTGGTCAGCGGTCCCGCCGACGACGCGGTCAGCGAGGAGGATCATGCCGGCGCACGAGCCGTAGGCGGGCAAGCCCTCACGCAGCAGCGCGCGCAACGGCTCCCGCAGGTCGAAGATCCCCAAGAGCTTGTCGATCGTGGTCGACTCCCCGCCCGGGATGACCAGTCCGTCGAGAGCATCGAGCTCCCGCTCGCGGCGCACCCCGACCGTGGAGACCCCGACCGCCTCGAGGGCGTCACGATGCTCGCGGACATCTCCCTGGAGCGCCAGGACGCCGACTGTCGTCACGACGTCCGATGATACGGGGCTGCGGCGCAGGTCCCGCGCACCACCTGCCCGCCCGCTGCTATGTTCGCTGGATGGCCACCGCAGCGCCCTCCCCCGTCCCGGGCCTCGTGCCGCAGCCGAGGCGCCGCCGCGCACCGCGCGTCCTCGTCGCCGTCGGCGTCACGCTCGTCGTCCTCGGGATAGTCGCTCTCGTCTTCGGGATCATCACGTTCACCCGCACGCTGCCGCTCGGCGTCCTGGACGGCTCAGGCGGACCTGGACCGGACGTGCTCGCCGCGGCGGAAGCACCTGGCGAGCTGTCGCTCGCCCTCGCCGCCGACGAGCCTGTGACGATCTGGGCGACGAGCGTCGAGAGGGGCGCGGGACCGCGCTGGCACGTCGAGGTGCGGGCGGCTGACGGGACCACGCAGCGCACGCACGCGGGAGTCAGCTCGACGATGCGCAGCAACGGCATGCGGGCCGTCTCGGTCGCGGACTTCACGCCACCCGCTGCGGGCACGTACGTCATCTCGGTCCGGGCGCAGGAGACGACCTCGCCGGCCGGCCACGTGCTGGTGACCGAGGCCGTGCCCGTGCCCACCTTCATCACTCGGCTCCTGACCGGGATCGGTCTGTTCTTCGTCGCCGCAGCCGCGGGAACCCTCGGCATCGCACTCGGCACGGCCGGAGCCATCTGGTGGGCGATCTCGGCGAACGGTGACCGGGCGCGCTCCGCCGCACCGTCCGCACCAGCTCTCCGGCAGTGACCACGCCACGCGACGTCGTGAACGCTCCGCACGGCACGCCCGGTCGCTCGGAGGCGGAGCACGAGGGATCGTTCCGGCGTGAGCTGAAGAACCGCCACATCCAGATGATCGCGCTCGGCGGCGCGATCGGCACCGGTCTGTTCTACGGTTCGGCCGAGTCGATCTCGCTCGCCGGGCCATCGATCCTGCTGGCCTACGTCGTCGGCGGGCTCGTCATCTTCGCCGTGGTGCGGGCGCTCGGCGAGATGTCCGTCGACGAGCCGCGCACCGGCGCGTTCTCGTACTACGCGTACAAGCACTGGAGCCCCCGTGCCGGGTTCGTCTCCGGCTGGAACTACTGGTTCAACTACGTCGCTGTCGCGATGGTCGAGCTCGCTGTGGTCGGCAAGTTCGTCGCGTACTGGCTGCCCGACGTGCCGAACGGCGTCTCCGCCGCGTTCTTCCTCGTGACGATCACCGCGATCAACCTCGTCGGCGTCCGGGCGTTCGGCGAGTTCGAGTTCTGGTTCGCGCTGATCAAGGTCGTCGCAGTGATCGGGATGATCGTCCTCGGCGTCGTCGTGGTCGTCCTCGCGATCAACGACAACCCGGCCCTGCCCGACCCGAGCTTCCGCCACCTGGTCGACGACGGCGGCTTCTTCCCCCACGGCGTCACCGGGACCGTGATGGCGCTCGTCGTCGTCATGTTCTCGTTCGGCGGCGCCGAGCTCGTCGGTATCACCGCGGGCGAGGCCTCCGACCCGGCGCGGACGATCCCTCGCGCGATCAACCAGGTGATCTGGCGGATCCTGCTCTTCTACGTGCTCGCACTCGCCGTGATCATGGCCGTCGTGCCGTGGGCCACGATCGACGGCACGACGAGCCCGTTCGTCCAGATCTTCGACAGCGTCGGCGTCAAGGGCGCGGCGCACGTCCTCAACCTGGTCGTGCTGACGGCGGTCATGTCGGTCTACAGCTCGGCGCTCTACTCGAACGGCCGGATGCTGCACACGCTCGCGCACCAGGGCAGCGCGCCCGCATTCCTCGGACGCGTGGGCCGCAACGGTGTGCCGGTGTACGGCGTGCTCGTCTCGTCAGCAGTCACGGGCGTGGCGGTCGTCGTCGTGACGATCTGGCCCGACTTCGCGTTCCGCTACCTCATGGCGATCGCGACGATCGCGGGCGTCATCAACTGGTCGATGATCGTGATCACGCAGCGCAAGTTCCGGCGCCGGATCGGCGCAGACGCGTCCGCGCGGCTCGCGTTCCCTCTGCCGGGCGGGGCGGTGACGACGTGGGTCGTGCTCGCGTTCCTCGCCGGGGTGGTCGTGCTCATGGCCCTGTCCCCCGACTACCGCACAGCGGTCGTCGTCGGGCCCGTGTGGGTGGCGCTGCTCCTCGTCGCGTTCGAGCTGAAGAGCCGCCGGCGAGGCGCGAGCGACACGCTCACGGACTGAGCGCAGGGAGGCGGGGCGTCAGCCTTCGCTCTGGATCCCGAGGCTCCGCACGACGCCGTCCCAACCTGCGGCGAGCTCGTCGACCAGGTCGGCGAGGGACTCGGGGAACACCTCGACGTCCTGAGCGCGCAGCTCCGCGGTCGTGATCCAGCGCAGCTCGTCGAGCAGCTCGCGCTCGGTGTCGGTCCAGCCCGCGTCCGACGGGTCGACACCCCGGCCGGGCACCCGCACGAGGAAGAAGACCTCCTGCTGCCGGCAGCTCTCGCGCAGGAAGTGGAAGAGCGCGTCGCGCTCGATGACCGGTCCGACGAGGTCGTCGTGGGCGACCTGCATGCCGGTCTCTTCCCAGAGCTCACGCGCAGCTGCTTCACGGGGCGTCTCGCCCTCGTCGATGCCGCCGCCCACCGTGAACCACCAGGACCTCTCGGGCTGGTCGAGGTCGTGTCCGCGCACGAGGAGCGCACGCCCGTCGTCGTCGATCACGAGGACGCGCGCGGCAGAACGGAAGCGCACGCCGTCGGGGCCGACGGTCCAGTCGGCCCCGAGCGACGTCGCGCCGTCATCGTGGCCGCCGTCGATGTCGACGGCGGCCACGGTGACGTCAGGTTCCGAGGTCACCAGCCGCGCTCGGCGAGGCGGTGCGGGACGGGGATGTCGTCGACGTTGATCCCGACCATGGCCTCGCCGAGGCCGCGCGAGACCTGCGCGATGACGTCCGGGTCGTCGTAGAACGTCGTGGCCTTGACGATGGCCGCTGCGCGCTGCGCCGGGTTGCCGGACTTGAAGATGCCCGAGCCGACGAAGACGCCCTGGGCGCCGAGCTGCATCATCATCGCGGCGTCGGCAGGGGTCGCGATGCCGCCCGCGGTGAACAGGACGACGGGCAGCGCGCCTGCCTCCGCGACCTCCTTGACGAGCTCGTACGGGGCAGCGAGCTCCTTCGCCGCGACGAACAGCTCGTCCTCGGGGAGGCTCGACAGTCGCTTGATCTCTGCGCGGATGGTACGCATGTGCGTCGTCGCGTTGGAGACGTCACCCGTGCCAGCCTCACCCTTGGAGCGGATCATCGCGGCGCCCTCGGTGATGCGCCGGAGCGCCTCGCCCAGGTTGGTCGCGCCACACACGAACGGCGCCGTGAACTGCCACTTGTCGATGTGGTTCGCGTAGTCGGCGGGGGTGAGCACCTCGGACTCGTCGATGTAGTCGACGCCGAGGGACTGCAGCACCTGGGCCTCGACGAAGTGCCCGATGCGCGCCTTCGCCATGACGGGGATCGACACCGACGAGATGATCGAGTCGATCATGTCGGGGTCGCTCATCCGGGACACGCCACCCTGCGCGCGGATGTCCGCGGGGACACGCTCGAGCGCCATGACGGCGACCGCGCCGGCGTCCTCGGCGATCTTCGCCTGCTCCGCCGTGACCACGTCCATGATGACGCCGCCCTTGAGCATCTCGGCCATGCCGCGCTTGACGCGCGCAGAACCGACGGACGGCGAAGCACCCGAGTCAGCAACCATTTCGCTGGGCACAGCACACCTCATCACATATCGACCTGAATTCGGCCCGGGTGGGCCAGCGCGTCATACTACCGTCCGGCAGCGACCGGACCGCGGCCCGGCCGCGGAAGTTCCGCCGGCCACACGTCGTCGAACTCGACCATCTGCGGCATCGGCGCGCGTCCTGCGAGGTGCAGCACACGGACGCCCCGCTTCGCTCGCATGCGCTGCGCCTGGGCGACCGCCTCGTTGTGGAAGCGCCGCGCGAGCTGGACGCGGTACCAGGCGGCTGCGAGGTCGGTGAGGATCTCTCCGCCGTCTACCGTCGAGCGCAGCTCAGCGACATCCTCAGCGTCCGCCAGGACGGCGCGCAGCGCAGCCGAGAGGTTCGACTCAGCGTGCGTCCGCACCTCTCCGAGACCCTCCGCGAGGGCCTGGCCGATCACTCTGGGTGGTGCGGCACCGTGCACGAGCTCCGCCTGGTCACCGGGGCCGGCGTGAGGATGCTCGTCGACGAGGGAGGCGAGATCGGGGACGGCGACGAGGAGCTCGCGATCCCCCTGTGCGGCATCCGTCGCGATGACCGCGTCTGTGAGGACGAGCGCGCTCACAGGATCGATCACGCCGGACGTCGCGAGGGCGTGCGCGGCGCCTGCCCGGCGCACGAGCTGCGCGTCGAGCGCGATGCGCGACGCGACGACCTTGCGGTGCAGCCGGTCGAGCCGCGTCGCGGCCTGCCAGGCGACGACGACACCGATCGTGATGATCGCGACGAGAATGACGACGACCTCGGACCACGTCATGATCCGACCTCCCTGGTGAGACGTCCGGCTCGGCGCGAGCGCGGGTCCTCCGTGACGCGGACCGTGGCCTCGGACGCGGCGAGGACCATCTCGTAGACGGTGAGCACCTCGCGGGTGACGACCGACCAGTCGTAGCGCTGCACGGCCTCGGACGCGACGGCGACGACCTCCTTGCGCCGTTCGGGGTCCCGCAGGACGTCGACGAGCACCTTCGCGAGGTGGTCGCCGTCACCGTTGCGGAACAGGACACCGGCCTCGCCCTCCTCGAGGACGCGGCGGAATGCGCCCAGGTCGCTCGCGACGACGCACGTACCCGCGCTCATCGCCTCGACGAGGACGATGCCGAAGCTCTCACCACCCGTCTGCGGCGCCACGTAGACGTCGACGGACGACAGCAGGGCGGCCTTCTCCTCGTCGGAGATACCGCCGAGGAACTCGACCGCGCTCGCGTGCTCGCCGAGCGCGGCGATCGCGTCGGCCTTGCCCTGGTCGCCTCGCCCGGCGACGAGGAAACGCGCGCCGGGGATCTGCTCGAGCACGGCAGGGATCGCTGACGTGAGGACGGGCAGGCCCTTGCGGGGCTCGTCGAGGCGGCCGAGGAAGGCGATCGTCGGGCGCTCGGGCGTCCCGGTCCAGCGCGGGTCCGGCTGGGCGCTCGCGAACGGCTCGACGTACACGCCGTTGGGGATGACGACGGCGTCACCGCCGAGGTGCTCGGTCAACGTCCGGCGGGCGTCCTCTGAGACGGCGATGCGGGCATCGATCTTCTCGAGGCCCGGCCGCACGAACGGGTAGGCGACCTGGAGGGCGCGTGAGCGCGGCATCGACGTGTGGAAGGTCGCGACGATGGGCCCGGTCGCGATCCACAGGGCGAGCATGCTGAGCGAGGGGGTCACCGGCTCGTGGAGGTGCAAGATGTCGAAGTCGCCCTGGACGAGCCAGCGGCGCACCTTCGCGGCTGCGACGGGCCCGAAGGTCATGCGGGCGACGGAGCCGTTGTAACGCAGCGGGATCGCACCTCCGGCCGACGTCATGTAGGGCGCGAGCGGCGTGTCCTCGTCGGCAGCGACCAGGACGCCCACCTCGTGCCCCTGGGCGATGAGCGCCTCGGCGAGGTCGCGGATGTGGAACTGCACACCGCCCGGCGCTTCGAACGAGTACGGGCACACGATCCCGATCCGCAGCTTGCGGCCGGGCACGTCTGCCACGGGACTCTCGGTCATCGTTCCTCCTGCGTGTCGGCGGGTGCGCCCTCGATTGAGGCGGCCGCCGCGGTCGTGCGTGCGTAGCGCTCAGGGTCCAGGTCCTCGACGAAGACGCGCTGCAGCATGTGCCACTGCTCGGGGCGCTCAGCGATCGCCTCCGCGACGGCGTCCACCCAGCCCTGGGTCATCGCGAGCGTCTGGTCGCGACGCGGCAGGTCCGGGGCCACCTCGACGGCAGGGTGGAACCGGATCACCAGGCCCCACGGGGTGCCCGCGCGGCGACGCCGCTCCCCCGTGAGCCGCTCGTGCCACATCGAGATCGGCAGGAGCGGCGCACCCGTCGCGACGGCGAGGGCGGCAGGTCCCGCTGCGACGCGCGCGCGCCGGCCGAACATGTCCACCTCGAGGCCGCGGGCCGTCAGGTCGCGGTCGGCGAGCAGCGGGACGAGCGACCCGCCGGCCTTCGTCGCGCGCAGCAGCCGGGTGAACACGCCGTCGTCGCCGAGCGTGTGGATCGTCATGCCGAGGCTCTCGCGGAACTCGAGGAACTCCTCGTAGAGACGAGGCGGCTCAAGGCGCTCCGCGACGGTGACGACGGGCATGATGTGCGATCCCGAGTACGCGCCCGCGAGGTCCCAGTTGCCCATGTGCGTGAGCGCCGCGACGACAGAGCGGCCCTCCGCGCGCGGGGTGAACACGTGCTCCTCGCCGACGAGCCGCACGCGGGCCACGAGCTGCTCAGGCGTTATGGACCGGAGGGTGAACACCTCGGCGTAGTAGCGCATGTAGGCGCGCATGCCGGCCCTGGCGAGGCGTCGCACCTCTCGGGGCGACGCCTCCGGGCGCACGCGCGCATAGTTGGCCTCCAGCCGGCGCACACCTGACCCGCGCAGCGCCCAGACCACGACGCCCGCGACGTCGAACGCGCCACGCACGAGCGCCCCTGGCAGGTGGCCGAGGACGTCCCATGCGAGCTGGAACGCCCGACCTGCGTCGAAGACCTTCACCGGCCCGCCTCGGAGCCGCTCGTGGGAGCGCCGGGCAGGCTGCCCGCGCCTGCACGCACCTGACCGTGGACGTGCGCCATGCGCTGCACGATCGTCACGGCTGCGGCGACGGCGAGGACCCCGAGCGCGACGACGAGGACGACGCGCGGCGCGCCGTATCCGACGACGAGCGTCGCGACGAGCGCGAGCGCGATGCGGTCGGCGCGCTCGGCGATGCCGACCGCGGCCGTCATGCCGAGGCCCTCGGCGCGCGCGCGGGCGTACGGCACGACCGCACCGAGCGCGAGGCACGCGAGGGCGACGACGACACCAGCACGGTCGTCCTGGTCGAGGAAGAACAGGAGCAGCCCCGCGAAGATCGCCGCGTCAGCGATCCGGTCGAGCGTCGAGTCGAGGAACGCACCCCAGGGGCCGGCCCGCCCGGACTCACGGGCCATGATCCCGTCGAGAGCGTCGGTGAAGACGATGACGGCGATCGTCCACGTCCCGGCGACGAGGTGGCCCGTCGGGAAGAGCCACAGCGCGGCGACGACGACGCCGAGCGTGCCCGTGATCGTCACCATGTCCGGCGTCACGCCGATCCGCAGGAGCAACCGCGCGAGCGGTCCCAGCACCTTGGTCACTCCGGATCGCAGATGGTCGAGCACGGTGGTCCTTCCTCTCGGGGCTCCACACCCCTGGTGTCGTCCCGTCCGGGACACGGCGACGCACGGCGTCGCCGTGGGTCAGTCTGCCTCGCGCACCCACTGGGCAGCGAGACGCGCGCGCGTGTCGGCGAGCAGCTCGGGCAGGGCCTTGGTCCTGCCGACGACCGGCAGGAAGTTCATGTCGCCCGACCAGCGCGGCACGACGTGCTGGTGCAGGTGCGCGGCGATGCCCGCGCCGGCGACCTCGCCCTGGTTCATGCCCAGGTTGAATCCTTGGGCGCCAGAAGCCTCCCGGAGCACGGTCATGGCCCTCTTCGTGAGGGCCGTGACCTCGGCCGTCTCGGCGTCGTCGAGCTCCGTGTAGTCGCTGACGTGACGGTACGGGCACACCAGGAGGTGGCCACCGTTGTACGGGAAGAGGTTCATGACGACGAACGCAGACTCACCGCGCGCGACGATCAGCCCGTCCTCGTCCGAACGCCCCGGGGCGAGGCAGAACGGGCAGCTGCCCGACGTCGAGTCGGCAGGCTTGCCCTCGCCCTGGATGTACACCATCCGGTGCGGCGTCCACAGCCGGCCGAAGCCGTCGGGAGCGCCGGGGAGGTCGCTCGCGGCGTCGGACGCCTGAGCGTCCGACGCCGCCGTCGCGTCCGTCAAGTCCACGAGGTGCTCAGACCTGCGCCCGGTCGCGCACCGCCGCGACGATGCGCTCGATCGCGTCGGCGACCGGGATGCCGTTCTCCTGGCTCCCGTCGCGGAAGCGGAACGACACAGCGCCCGCCTCGACGTCCTCGCCGCCGGCGATGAGCACGAACGGGATCTTCTGGGTGGATGCGGTGCGGATCTTCTTGGCGAAGCGGTCGCTCGAGTCGTCGATCTCTGCGCGGATACCCTGCGCGCGCAGCTGGGCGACGACGTCCGCGAGGTAGTCGTTGAACGGCTCAGCGACAGGGACGGCGAGCACCTGGACGGGCGCGAGCCACGCCGGGAAGGCGCCTGCGTAGTGCTCGAGGAGCACGCCGAAGAAGCGCTCGATCGAGCCGAACAGCGCACGGTGGATCATGACCGGCCGCTGGCGCGTGCCGTCCGCGGCCGCGTACTCGAGGTCGAAGCGCTCGGGCAGGTTGAAGTCGAGCTGGATCGTCGACATCTGCCACGTGCGACCGATCGCGTCGCGCGCCTGGACGGAGATCTTCGGGCCGTAGAACGCCGCGCCACCCGGGTCGGGGACGAGCTCGAGGCCTGACTCGGTCGCGACCTCCTCGAGCGTGCGGGTCGCCTCCTCCCAGATCGCGTCGTCGCCGACGAACTTCTCGGGGTTCTTGGTCGACAGCTCGAGGTAGAAGTCGTCGAGGCCGTAGTCCGCGAGCAGGTCGAGCACGAACGTGAGCGTGCTCGCCAGCTCGTCCTTCATCTGCTCCTTGGTGCAGTAGATGTGGGCGTCGTCCTGCGTGAGGCCGCGCACGCGCGTCAGCCCGTGCACGACGCCGGACTTCTCGTAGCGGTACACCGTCCCGAACTCGAACAGGCGCAGGGGCAGCTCGCGGTAGGAGCGTCCGCGCGCGTCGAAGATCAGGTTGTGCATCGGGCAGTTCATGGGCTTGAGGTAGTAGTCCTGGCCCGGCTTCGTCACGGCGCCGTCGACGTCGACCTCCTCGTCGACGTGCATCGCGGGGAACATGCCGTCGCGGTACCAGTCGAGGTGACCCGAGATCTCGTACAGGTGCCCCTTGGTGATGTGGGGCGTGTTGACGAACGAGTACCCCGCCTCGATGTGGCGGCGGCGCGAGTAGTTCTCCATCTCGGTGCGGATGATGCCGCCCTTGGGGTGGAACACCGGCAGGCCCGAGCCGATCGCGTCGGGGAACGAGAACAGGTCCATCTCCGCGCCGAGGCGGCGGTGGTCGCGACGCTCGGCCTCGGCGAGGCGGTCGAGGTAGGCGGTGAGCTCGTCCTTCGACGGCCACGCGGTGCCGTAGATGCGCTGCAGCTGGGGGTTCTTCTCCGAGCCGCGCCAGTAGGCGGCGGCCGAGCGCATGAGCTTGAAGCCGTTGCCGATGAGCTTGGTCGACGGCAGGTGCGGGCCGCGGCACAGGTCCTGCCAGGCGACCTCGCCGCCCCGGCGGAGGTTCTGGTAGATGGACAGGCCGCCCTCGCCGACCTCGACGGAAGCCCCCTCGGCGGCGTCGGTGCTCGAGGACTTCAGGCCGATCAGTTCGATCTTGTACGGCTCGGAGGCGCACTGCTCGAGCGCCTCGGCGTCCGTGACCTCGACGCGGCGGAACGTCTGGCCTTCCTTGACGATCCGCATCATGGCCTTCTCGAGAGCCTTGAGGTCGTCGGGGGTGAACGGCTCGGTCACGTCGAAGTCGTAGTAGAAGCCGTCCTTGATGGGCGGGCCGATGCCGAGCTTCGCGTCCGGGTTGACCTGCTGGACGGCCTGGGCCATGACGTGCGCGGCGGAGTGCCGCAGCACGGCGAGGCCGTCCTCGGAGTCGATCGTCACGGCCTCGACGGCCGTGCCGCCCACGAGGACCGTGTCGAGGTCCTTGAGCTCACCGTCGACGCGGACGACGACGACCTCGCGGCGGTCGGCGAACAGGTCCGCGCCCGTCGTGCCCGTGGTCACCGTGGTCTCGACGCCGTCGACGGTCAGGGTGACGTTCTCGAGCGGTGACTCGGACACAGGGTTCTCCTCGGGTGCGGGCGCGCTGCGGGGCGCGGTGCTGGATCGGCGGTGATCGCTCACCGGTGTGCGCGCGTCGCGAGACGCGCACCCCTAGATGCTACCGACCTGAAGGTCGGGTGCGGCGCACGCCGGTCGACGGCACGGCGGTCCACGGGTCCTCCGGCCAGTCGTGCTTCGGGTAGCGGCCGCGCATGTCGGCACGCACCCCGCGGTAGGGGCCGTCCCAGAAGGACCGCAGGTCCGCGGTGACGGCGACCGGCCGGCGTGCCGGCGAGAGCAGGTGAAGCAGGAGCGGGACCCGGCCGTCGGCGACGCGCGGCGTCTCGCTCCAGCCGAAGACCTCCTGGACCTTGACGGCAAGAACGGGCTGCTGCGACGCGGCGTCGCCGCTCGCGACGTCGACCACGGAGTAGTCGACGCTCGCAGTCGAACCTGAGGGCAGCTCGATCCGCTCAGCCGCGAGCTCGTCGAGCCGTGCGGCCTGCGGCCACGGCAGGAGGGTGCGCAGTCCGCCGAGCACGTCGACGCGCTGCAGGTCGCCGGCCGTGCGGACACGTGCGAGCGACGGTCCGAGCCACGCGTCGAGCGCGTCGAGGAGCGCCGCGTCGGCGACGTCGGGCCACGGCGCACCGAGAGCGCCGTGCAGCACCGCGAGCCGCGCACGCAGCGAGCGCGCGGCGACGCTCCACGGCAGGACGTCGAGGCCGTCACGTGCGATCGCATCCCGCACGACGGCGGCGACCTGCTCGGGGGGCGGCGTCCAGGCCTCGCTCGTCAGCTCGATCGCGCCCAGAGACGTCGTGCGGCGCGCAACGACGCGGCCGTCCTTCCACACGACGGACGCGTCGTCCGTGAGTGCGGCCCCGGCCGCAGCGAGGGCGAGGTCCTCGTCGAGCGGTGCGGCGCCGCGCACGTACGCGTCGCGGCGCCCGGGGGCGCGGTCCGCATCTGCGACGGCGAGCCACTCGTACGCGGCGAGACCAGCGCCGTCGGGCAGCGCCGCGCCCGTGCCGCCGACCATGAGGTACGTCCCGCCGGTCCGGCGACGCCGGGCGACGCGCTCGGGGTGCGCGAGCGCGACGACGAGGCCGGTCGCGAGGTCGTCGGTCAGGCGGTCGGACCCGCTGCCCTCGTCTCTCCCCCGAGCTGCCCGGCTGTGCTCCTCGAGCCGCCGCACCGAGGCGCGCCACTCGTGCACTCCTGGGCCACCTCGGCGGACGTCGCGCAGGGCGGCGACGAGGTCGGCATCACCACGGCGGACGTCCTGGTCGAGCAGCGCAACCACCTCGGCCGCGCGCCTGGGCCCGAC
>RRZT010779673.1_pt1 | contig 21483 bp, 16 predicted proteins | sample 2165551 | NCBI WGS metagenome assembly RRZT01 (sample SAMN10456910, study PRJNA506462) | wastewater metagenome | biome: wastewater; feature: sludge; material: wastewater sludge; isolation source: wastewater sludge with Escherichia coli K12::gfp cells carrying plasmid... | place: USA: Moscow, Idaho... | reverse complement strand
CCCGGGGCGCGCGCCGTCGTCCCGCCGATCCCCGGCATCGACTCCCCGCGCGTCCGGACGCTGCGCACCGTTGACGACGCCCTCGCCCTGCGTGGCGGCGTCGAGGGTGGGGCCCGCGACGCCGTCGTCCTGGGTGCCGGGTTCATCGGGCTGGAAGCCGCCGAGGCGCTCGCCCACCAGGGCCTCAACGTCACCATCGTCGAACTGGCCCCGCATGTGCTGCCGCCGCTGGAATCCGAACTGGCCACCCTGGTCACCGCGGAATTGGCTGCGCTCGGCATCGACGTGCGGGCAGGAGTCGCCGCCACCGCCATCGAGCCAGAAGGGGGACGCGACGCAGTCGTCCTGGCCGACGGCAGCCGGGTCCCGGCCGACCTCATCGTCATGTCCGTCGGCGTGCGGCCCGACACGGCCGTCTTCGAGGCCGCCGGGGTGCGCACCGAGCGCGGCGCGATACTCATCGATGACCACGGGCGCACCTCGCTCCCCAGCGTGTGGGCCGTCGGCGACGCGACCGCCAGCGTGGACGCGGTGACGGGCGCCGTCCGCCCCGTCGCGCTGGCGGGGCCGGCGAACCGTGCCGGACGCCTCGTCGCCGACGCGATCCTGCGCCCCGACAGCGCCCGCCCGCTGCCGTCCCCCCTCGGCACGGCCATCGTCCGCGCGGGCTCGCTCACCGCCGCACTCACCGGAGCGAACCGGGCCGGTCTGGACGCCGCCGGGATCGACTACGTCACCCTTCACCTGCACCCCAACCAGCACGCCGGTTACTTCCCGGGCGCGGCGCAGATGCATCTCGTCGTGCACATCAGCCCTACCGATGGGCGCCTCCTCGGTGCGCAAGCCGTCGGCACCGACGGGGTCGATAAGCGCATCGATGTGCTAGCCACCGCGATGCGGGCCCACCTGTTCGTGACCGACCTGATCGACCTGGATCTGTCCTACTCGCCGCCCTACGGTCAGGCGAAGGACGCGGTCAACCTGGTCGGCATGGTGGGGGAGAACGTCCTCAACCAGACGCTTCGCCTGTGGTACGCCGACGACCTGGACGCGGTGCGGGCCGAGGCGCTCCTGCTCGATGTGCGCGGCCCGGCAGAGGTCGCCACGGGGGCCCTCCCTGGAGCGCTGGCCATCCCCCACACGCTGCTGCGTGAACGGCTGGACGAGGTGCGTGCGGCTGCTGCGGGCCGTCCCGTTCGCGTCCTGTGCGCGTCCGGCGTCCGTTCCGCCATCGCCCACCGCATCCTGGTGCAGGCAGGCTTCGACTCGGCTTCGCTCTCGGGTGGGATGCTGACGCTGCGCGCCCACCTGGGGGAACGTGCCGCCGACGTGATCGTCGTGGCAGCCTGAAGCCGCCGACCTGTTGCTCGCTCGTCACCCACCGAAAGGCACGCCGATGGCCACGAACGATCCCGAGAACGCCCGCCGCATCCTCAACCGGCTGCGCCGCGCCCGCGGCCAGTTGGACGCCGTCATCACCGCCGTCGAGCAGCACAAACCCTGCCGCGACGTGGTGACCCAGCTCGCCGCCGTGAGCAGCGCACTGGATCGGGCGGGGTTTGCGATCATCGCTACCGCGATGAAGGACTGCGTCGCTGACCCTGACTCCGCCCTCGCCGAGGACGGCATCACGACCGAGGAGCTCGAAAAGCTCTTCTTGACGCTGGCCTGAGGGCCCGCGTCCGCATCAACCGATCGACCTCAAAGGAGAATCACATGTGCCGAGCTGTCACCTGCAAGAAGTGCGGCAAGACGACCTGGGCTGGCTGCGGCCGGCACATCGAGGAGGCCCTGCGCGGCGTTCCCGCTAGCCAGCGGTGCGCTGGCCACGATGACGAGCCGTCGACGGGGTTCATGTCGAAGATCTTCGGGCGCTGATCCGGGCGCGTGTCAGGGCCTCCTTGCCCTGACATCCCTGCGGGCTACGGTGGCGCGTATGGGAAACATGGAGCCGGGCTCAGGCATGAACCACATGGCGCACCATGCCGCCCTGTTCCGGCGGCTCTTCTGGATCATGGTCGTGCTGGCCATCCCGACCGTGCTGCTGGACCCGATGTTCGCCCACCTGCTGGGCTACTCGCTCCCGGCGATCGCCTGGCTCAGTTGGGCGGCGCCCGCGCTGGGAACCGTCCTGTACGTGTGGGGAGGGCGTCCGTTCCTGACGGGGGCCGTCACCGAAATGGGCTCCCGTAAACCCGGGATGATGACGTTGGTCGCCCTGGCGATTACGACGGCGTTCCTGGCCTCGTGGGCGGCGCGTCTGGGAATCATCGCCGAGAGCCTCAGCTTCTGGTGGGAACTGGCCTTGCTGGTCGTCATCATGCTGCTGGGCCACTGGCTGGAGATGCGCTCCCTCGCTCAGACGAGCTCTGCGCTGGATTCGCTGGCCGCACTGCTGCCCGACGAGGCCGAACGCGTCGAGGGGGACCGGATCGTCACGGTCACTCCGGCCGACCTTCACCCTGGCGACGTGGTCGTCGTGCGCCCCGGTGGCGCCGTCCCCGCCGACGGCGATGTGATCGACGGTACGGCAGCGTTCGACGAGTCGATGGTGACCGGCGAGTCCGTTCCGGCGTCCAGGACCGTCGGAGATCATGTCGTGGCAGGGACGATCGCCACCGACTCCGGCGTCCGAGTGCGCATCACGGCCGTGGGTGAGGACACCGCCCTGGCCGGGATCCGCAGATTGGTGGCCGACGCGCAGGCGTCCTCGTCCAGGACGCAACGGCTGGCCGATCGTGCCGCAGGATGGCTGTTTTGGTACGCCCTGGGCGCAGCGGTCATCACCCTCAGCGTGTGGCTAGCGCTCGGGCAGCCGGGCGGCGCCCTGGAACGGGCCATCACCGTCTTGGTGATCGCCTGCCCCCACGCGCTCGGCTTGGCGATCCCCCTCGTCGTGTCCTTGTCCACCGAGAAGGCAGCCCGCGCAGGGATCCTCATCAAAGACCGACTCGCCCTCGAAGCCATGCGTACCGTCGACGTCGTCCTGTTCGACAAGACCGGAACCCTCACCCAGGGACGCCCCACCGTGACGGCCATCGACCCGGCCGAGGGGATCGCCCCCACCGACGTCCTGGCCTGGGCGGCCGCAGCCGAGGCCGACAGTGAGCACCCGCTCGCTCGCGCCATCGTGGCCGCCGCAGCCCAGTCGGGAGTGACGGTTCCTTCGGCCTCGGGCTTCACCTCTTCCCCGGCGGCCGGAGTGTCCGCGCAGGTGGAGGGCGTGACCGTGCGCGTCGGCGGCCCGCGCCTCCTGAGTGACCAAGGAGTCCCCGCGCGCGCCATCGCGCACGAGTGGTCGGCGCAAGGTTCGATCGTCCTGCACGTCCTGCGGGGGCATGAGGTGGTCGGGGCGCTGCGCCTGGCCGACGCGATTCGTCCCGAGTCCCGTGAGGCCGTCGCGGCCCTGCACCGCCTGGGCGTTGAGGTGGGAATGGTCACCGGCGACGCCCAGGCGGTCGCCGACGCGGTCGCCGCCGACCTGGGCATTGACCACGTCTTCGCGGGAGTCAAGCCCGGCGACAAGGCAGGACGTGTCGCAGCCCTCCACGAGCACGGGCGACGTGTGGCGATGGTGGGCGACGGCGTCAACGACGCACCGGCGCTTGCCCAGGCCGACGTCGGCCTCGCGATTGGGGCGGGCACCGAGGTCGCCATCAGTTCGGCAGGGGTGATCCTGGCCGCCGACGATCCGCGCGCGGTGGTGTCGGTGATCCGCCTATCGCAGGCGAGTTACCGCATCATGCGACAGAACCTCTGGTGGGCGGCCGGATACAACCTGATCACCGTTCCGCTCGCGGCAGGCGTCCTCGCCCCGATCGGCTTCGTGCTCCCCATGAGCGTGGGGGCACTCCTGATGTCGGCATCCACGGTCGTGGTCGCGCTCAACGCTCAGCGACTACGCCGCCTCGTTCTCGACCCCGGGGCGGTCACCGCTGCGGTGCTTCGATCACACCTCGGGTAGTTGTTCGGTCAACGAGGTTGCGGGGAGAGATGCGCGCTGGGTAATCTCGACGTCGAGGGGAGTACTCCACAAGTCTCCGTCGGTCATTCCGAACGATTCCTATCGTTCCCGGCGAGAGCACCCGCAAGCGGGTGGAGGAGACCTCCGACCTTTCACGATCTGAGGAGCCCCCGTGCATCCGACCTTTTTGCCGCTCGAAGCCGGGCTGGACACCATCGGCACCCCCGCCCTGTGGGCGTGGACCATCGGCGGCGTCATCGCCTTGTTCGTCCTCGACTTCCTCATCACCCGGCGCCCCCACGAGGTCTCCATGAAGGAGGCCATCGGCTGGTCGATCGTCTACATCGCCCTTCCGGTCCTCTTCGGGGTGTACCTGCTGGCCCAGTTCGGCGGTCAGATCGGGCTTGAGTACTACACCGGCTATCTGGTGGAGAAGTCGCTCTCGGTCGACAACCTGTTCGTGTTCATGCTGATCCTGTCCGGCTTCGCCGTACCCAAGGAACTCCAGCAACGCGTGTTGCTGATCGGTGTGGCGGGCGCCCTGGTGCTGCGCGCGATCTTTATCGCGGTCGGCGCCACGCTGATCGCGCAGTTCGCCATCACCTTCTTGTTCTTCGGGCTGATCCTGCTGGCGACCGCCGTCAAGGTGTGGCGGGACGCCCAAGGCGAGAGCCATGACACCGACGTGTCCGAGTTGAAGATCGTCAAGGTCATTCGCCGGTTCTGGCCGGTCACCGACGACTATCAGGGCACCAAGATGGTTGTCCGTGAGGCCGGACGCCGCGCCCTGACCCCGCTGGCCGTCGTCACCATCGCGATCCTTGGCACCGACATCATGTTCGCCATCGACTCGGTGCCCGCCGTCTACGGCATCACCGGTGACCCCTACCTGGTGTTCGTGACCAACGCCTTCGCCCTGCTCGGCCTGCGCGCCCTCTACTTCGTCCTGCAAGGGGTGCTGGCGAAGCTGGTCCACCTCAGCTATGGCTTGGCGATCATTTTGGCCTTCATCGGCGTCAAGCTGGTTCTGCACTGGGCGCACGGGGTTTGGGCATGGGTGCCGACCGTCCCGACGCTGGCTTCGCTCGGGGTCATCGTGGGCATCTTGGCCCTCGTGACGATCACCAGTTTGATCGCCAATCGACGGGCGGAGCAGGCGGCTGATCAGGCCGACCGGAGCCCCGATTCTGCAGGCGTCTAACCGGCGTCGGAGTGTCGCGCTTGACGTGGGTGCGAGCGCGGCCACTTCGCCCCGTGTGGCCTTGCACCTATTCTTGGGGGTATGCGGTCGGGTCGCGGCCGCATGATCGCGTCCGCTCCTGGGTGCGATTTCCCTAGCCCAGCACCCTTGTCTGGGCGCCGACTCGTCGAGGACCAGCATGACTGATAGCAGCCAGGGGACACCCCCGAGCGCGTCGCGTTCCACCGGGCGCAAGCCCAGGACGCCGGGCCGCGTCGTGCTGTCCATCCTCAAGTGGATCGTCATCGTCGGCGTTGCTCTGGCCGTGATCGGCGCCGGTGTCTTCGGCGTCCTCTACGCCCGCCAGGGCATCCCGAACCCCAACACCGACTTCCAGACCAACCTGACCAGCGTGTACTACGCCGATGGTCAGGAGCAGATGAGCACGTTCGCCGTGCAGAATCGCGTCTCGATCCCGCTGTCGGAGATGCCGCAGACCGTGAAGCAGTCGGTGGTTGCCGGGGAGAACGAAACGTTTTGGGAAGACCCGGGCATTTCGATCGCTGGTCTGATGCGCGCCGCCGCGTCCCTCGTGGGCCCGAAGGATGCCGTCGGCGGGTCGACGATCACCCAGCAGTACGTCAAGGTCATGTACCTGACGCAGGAGAAGACGTTCACCCGGAAGCTCACCGAGATCCTCGTGGCACTCAAGATCGGCCAGGAACTCTCCAAGGAAGACATCCTGGAGCGCTACCTCAACGCCGTCTACTTCGGCCGGGGCGCGTACGGCATCCAGGCCGCCTCGCAGGCGTACTTCGGAGTGGACGCCAAAGACCTGAACCTGGCCCAGTCGGTTGCCCTGACTGCCATCATCAACTCGCCCAATAACCTCGATCCGGGGCGCGGCGAGGCCCAGCGGCGCGACCTGCTGGAGCGCTACCAGTACGTCCTGAACCAGATGGTGAAGCTGAAGTACATCACCGATGATCAGCGCGCCCAGATCTACACCGCGCTGCCCGACTTCCCCGCCCTGGATTCGGCGGAGTCACGGTGGGGTGGGCACAAGGGCCACCTCCTGAAGATGGTCCAAGACGAATTGAAGGGTGCGGGCTTCGACGACGCCCAGATCCAAGGTGGCGGTCTGCGCATCACGACGACCATCGACAAGACCATGCAGGACGCCGCTGTCTCCGCCGCACAGGACCAGGCGAACCGCATCGCCAAGGCGCAGAACCAGGATCCGAACTACTACCACCCGGCGATCGCTTCGATCGATACGGGCACCGGCGCGATCCTGGCGATGTACGGCGGCCCGAATTACACCGCTGACTACACCAACTACGCCACCACCCCTCGTGCGGCTGGGTCGACGTTCAAGCCCTGGGCCCTCGTGGCCGGGCTGCGGGACGGGGCCTCCCTCACGGACCGGTTCAACGGCAACACGTTCACGCTGAAGGGCGAGCCCAAGCCCATCACCAACGGTGGCCACAACTACGGCCCCGTGACGTTGGAGAAGGCCACCACTAGCTCCATCAACACCGCTTACGTGGACCTCGTCACCCAGATGAAGGACGGCCCGCAGAAGGTCATCCAGGCGGCGCTCGACGCTGGTTTGACCAACAACAAGTGGCAGGCGACGGCGAACATCCCGCTCGGTAGCGCCGAGGTGTCTCCCTTGGAGGCGGCGCGCGGCTTTGCCACCTTGGCGAACGAGGGGCGGCGGACGACGACCCACATCATCGCCCAGGTCACCGACATGAAGGGCCAGGTGGTGTACAGCCCGACGATCAATCCCGAGCAGACCGTCGAGAACGATGTGTCCATCAATGCCGTCAATGCCCTCCTGGGTGTGACGCAGGACGGTACCGGTCAGGCCGCCGTGGCTGGCTTGAAGTACGAAGTGGCAGGCAAGACGGGTACCAACTTCTCCAACGGGGAGACCCTGGCCACCTGGTTCGTGGGCGCTACCCGGCAAATCTCGACCGCGTTCGTGCTGACCGCTGGTCCTGAGGCTCGCAGCAACCTGGGCCGCAACACCTATGGCTCGACCTATTCGGCCGTCGGGTGGAACGCCTACATGAAGGTCGCCATGGCCGGTAAGGACAAGATCGACTTCCCGGCCCCGGTCAAGCAGACGCGCAAGGGGAGCTTCACTGCGCCGCCTGCGCCGAGCCCGACCGCCACCGTGCCGACCGCAGCGCCGACGTCCGGGGCGCAGCCGACGACCCCCACGACCAAGCCGGAACCGGCGGACCCGGTCGATCCGGAGGATCCGACCGAGCCAACGGATGCCCCCACGTCGGCCCGACCCACGACGCGTCCGACCCACACGCCCCCCGGCAAGCCCACCACGACGCCCACGGCTCGCCCGTAGCGTCCCTGGGGCATGACCGCTTCCCCCGTCTCCTCGGTGCTGGGTGCGTGGCGGGGCCGCCGTGCGGCCCCCTCCGCCGCTCCGCGGCTGCCCCCTGCCGTTGTCGCGCTCGGCCTGGCGACGGTGACGTGGTCGATCCTCATGGCGCGGCAAGCGCCGTGCCTGGCCAACCCTGGACTGCAGTACTCAGCCGGCTGCTACTCCGACATCACCGCCTTGTGGGGGTGGCGGGGGATCGAACAGGCCCAGATCCCCTACCTCCAAGCCGACTTGGAGTACCCGGTCCTGACCGGCCTGTTCATCTATGTGACGCGCATCATCTCCGGGGTCTTCCCCGGGGATCGGATGCTCGCCTTCTTCGGCGTGAGCGCGGTGGCACTGTTCCTGTGCTTCCTGGGGCTCGTCATCGTCCATGTGGGGATGCCCCGCAGCGAGATCGGCCCAGTCCGCGACCGTGGCTGGGTGGGGTGGGCGTCGCTTGATCGAGCGGCACCAGAATCCCGCGACCTCCGCTGGGCGGCGCTGTTCCTGGCCGCCAGCCCTCTGGTCGCCTTGGCGGGCCTCATCAACTGGGATCTCCTGCCCATGCTGCTCACGTCGTCAGCCATCTGGGCGTGGGGGCGGCGGCGCCCCGGCTGGGCCGGGGTGTTCCTCGGGCTCGGAACGGCCGCGAAGCTGTACCCGGCTCTCCTCCTGGCCCCCTTGGCGTTCCTGTGCCTCCGCGAACGCCGCTGGCGTGATGGTGCGCTGGCCGCAGCGGGGGCCGCGGGGAGTTGGCTGCTGGTCAACCTGCCCATCATGGTGGCCACGCCGCAGGGCTGGGCTCACTTTTGGACGTTCAACGCGGATCGTGGCGCCGACCTGGGCTCCATCTGGCTAGTGCTGGACGGCCTCGGGTGGACCGTTCCGCACCTGTCGCTGGTGATGGCCTCTCTCCTCGTGCTCGCGACGGTCGCTCTCGCGATCGCCTACCTGCGCGCACCCGTCACACCGACCCTCGCCCAAGGGGCCTTCCTGATCGTGGTGGCCTTCTGCCTGGTCAACAAGGTTTACAGCCCGCAATACATGCTCTGGTTGCTGCCCTTGGCGGTGCTCGCCCGCCCCAAGGTCGTGGATTGGGTGGTGTTCTCTGCGGGGGAACTCATCTACTGGGGTGCGGTGTGGTCCTACCTGGCGGGGAACTTGTACGCCGGTGACGGCGAGCCGCGCGGCTATTGGGTCGCCATCATCGTCAGGATGGGAACCCAGATCTGGTTCGTGACCCGCGTGGTGCGCGACATCGTGACCGCGAAGGCGGTGGAGGGGCGCCGGTGGCTCGCGTAAAGCGGTTGGAGGACGACAACCTCCGCATCGTCCAAATCTGGTTGGTGAGCCGTTTGATGCTCGCCGTGATCGCGGTCAGCATCGCCATCATCAACACCCGCTCGCTGGAGTCGGTGGTGGCCCAATGGGACGTGGCACATTTCGTGGCCATCTCGGCGCAGGGCTACGCCGACCCCAAGGAAATGGCGTTCTTCCCCGGCTGGCCTCTCATCCTTCACGCCCTCGGCCTCACGGGCATCCCCAAGGTCCTCGGCGGAACCATCGTCGCGCTCGTGTGCTCCCTGGTGGCGGCCTTCGCGCTCAAGCGGATCGCCGGGCCGTGGGGCGCCATCGCCTGGCTGCTCGCCCCCACTGCCGTGTTCACCGCAGTGCCGTACACCGAATCCCCCTTCTGCGCCGCAGCGTTTTGGGCGTGGGAGCGAGCGACCAAGGACAAGTGGGGGCAGGCCGCCGCGCTGGCCGCACTCGCCTCCACCTTGCGGGTGTCGGGCCTTTTCCTCATCGGGGCGCTCGTGATCTTGGCACTCACCCAGAAACGAGGACGCGGGCAGAGCCTCGCCGGACGACTCTCCTGGCTGGTGCTCCCCGCCGCCGTGATCGTCGTCTACGTGACCTATCTTTACGGGCTCACCGGATCCTGGACGGCGTGGTTCTCCGCCCAAGAGGCAGGCTGGCAGCGCGGTTTCCATTGGCCCTGGGAGGCGCTGGTCAACCACTGGAACACCCTATGGACGCCGAACCTCGACCACCCCGAGTGGCCGTGGGTGTTCCGAGCGGAGCTGATCTCGTGGATCGTGGGCCTCGTGGTCACGGTGGTGGCGCTCGCGAAACGTCGGGTTGCTGAGGCGTCCTGGGTGGGCGTCCAGGTCTTGGCCTTTTCCCTTTCCTACTGGCTGATGAGCGTGAACCGTGCGGTGCTGCTGTGGTTCCCGCTGTGGCGGCTCATCGACGACGTGGTCTCCTCGCGTCCCCGCACCCGCGGCTGGATGGTGGTCGGCGGGATCATCGCGGCCGCCGCGCTGGTCATCCAGGGCGTGTGGGCGTGGCTGTACTTCACTGGCCGCTGGGCCAGCTGACGCCGCCCTCGCTCAGGACAACTGCACGTCCGCGTCCAGGGCTGGGAGTTCGACGAACGTGCGGCCCGGCGCCATGGCCAGAGGCCGCCCGTCGGCCAACGTGAACGAGAACGGGGACTCCACCGAGCCCTTGGCCCACGTCCCCTGGACGCTGCTCCCGCCGTGCGCATAGAAGAACGTGCCCGAACCGTCGATGATGTCGTGGATCGGGTCCGGTGCCCCGCCCCCGGGCGCCAGCTTCGCGGTGCGCTGCCCGGCCCTGATCACCACGACGTTGTCCGTCGTGACCCGTTGCCCATCGGCGAGAACGTGCGGACCCCACGGCATGCTGCGCAGGTACACCCCGGCCGACGCGTCGTAGTCGTACCCCATGGTGTAGGCGCCTCCCGCCTTCCAGGGGACGCGGATGCGTGTGGTGGGCGCCCCGGTGAGCGTCGAGACGTCGGCGTCGGTCACCGCGAAGGGGAAGTAGGGCTGCGTCGGGCCCGCGGTGAAGGGCTCCCGGGCCAGCCCGGCGAGCACGCGCGGATGGCTGACGACGGCCCGGTCGTAGTAGGTGGTCCCGTTGAGTTTGCGGACGCGTGACCGATCGATCGAGTAGGCGCCCTGCTTGGCGGCCGCCTGGTTGGTCAAGGAGACGTCGAGGAAGCCGCTGAACTGGGAGGCATAGTTCGTGACCCATTCGGAGCTTCCCGTGCTCGCCAGCACGGCATGCGCGGGGGCGAACAGCGGCACGTCCACGGGCCGTACGGAGCGAACCGGCGCGACGGCGTCCGGGAGGACCGAGTGGAACAAGGGTGCGAGGCGCGTCGCGCTCTCCCCGTTGGCGTCCGCATAGCCCTCCAACTGGACGAAGACGATGTCGGCGTCGTTGATCCCGGCTTGGGGGTGCTCGTTGCGGTTGTCGGGCACTTTGACCGCGATCGCGGCGTGCTGCGCGGCCGAGGGATCCCCCAGGGGGCGTCCGGTGAGCGGCCAGCGCGGTCCTGCGGTCGGCGTCGGGGAGGAGGAGGCGCTGCTGGGAGGTGCCGCGGGCGTCGTGGGCGCGGGCGCTGCCGTGCAGCCAGCGATGCCGGTGCCGAGGCCACCGAGAAGGAGCAGGAGGGTCCTGCGGCGCATGGGGGAGCCTTTCCGAGATGACCGGGGCAGGCATGGCCCATCCTGCCGCTCGCGCATGAGGGTGGCAGGCGACGCGCCGGGACCACGGTGAGGTGGCCGAGCGTGGGCGCGGCGCAGGCGCTGTTAGGAGGAAGGGGTCAGCGGGTGGATGAGCGCCCGCACGACCTCCATGAGCAACGGGACGCGGACGTCGCCCTCGATGGTGTCCGAGCCGATCAGGGCGCCCAAAGCGCCATAGTCGTAGACGGCATGCAGGACGCTCACGGCGGTGGGACCATTCGTGCCGAGTTCGTAGCCCCACTCGCTGAGTGCTTGCTCCAGCATGTCCGCGACCGCTTGCGCGGTGCGAGCGTGGAACAACCGGTAGGCCTGGGCCATCTTCGGGGAGCGGGCCGCATGCAGGCGGAGTTCTTGCCCGGTCAGGACGCGGCGCGGATCGTCGGTGCGGGAGGCGTAGAACAGTTCGATCGCGGCCAGCAGGAGGGTGTCGAGGTCGGTGCCTGCGGCGATGCGGTCCACGCTCTCGACGGCGGCGTGCAGCGCAGCAACCTCATCGTCGTGGAGTCGTTGCAGAAGGGCGACGCACAGGTCGTCCTTGTCTGCGAAGTTGGAGTAGAACGCGCCGCGGGTGAACTCGGCAGCCTCGCAGATCTCCTCCACCGAGGCCCCCATGACGCCTTTGCTGGCGAACACGTCAATAGCAGCGTCGATGAGCCGCTCGCGTGTGGCGGCCCTGCGTGGCGTGACGTGCGTCATGGCTCCCTTGGCTTGGCGAGGCGAACCGCGTCCGGCGTTCGATGACGGGTTGGGTCCTTCAAATCCATACAGTACCGTATTGAATACATAGTTGTATCGAGAGGCGGAATCGCGTGTCCACTTGGATCTATCGGCTGGCTCGCGCGTCGTGGCACGCGCGGCGCCGTGTCGCTGCGCTGTGGCTGGCGATCCTGGTCGGCCTGGGGGCCGTGGCCGCCACCGTCGGAGGCTCGTTCGACGATCAGTTCCGCATCCCCGGGGCCTCCTCGCAGGTGGCACTGGACCAGTTGCGCATGACCTTCCCGCAGGCGGCCATGGCGTCCTCGACGATGGTCGTGATCGTGCCTGCGGGCCACCACATCACCGACGCCGACGTCAAGGACGCGATCGAGGCGGCGGGGCGTCACATCGACGAGATCCCGTGGGTGGATTCGGTGCAGACGCCGTACAACGAGTACGTGTCCGGCCTCATCAGCGACGACGGCGTCGCGGGCATGATCCGGGTCAACATCGAGGACCTCTCCGTCTCGGAGTTCACCGACGCCCAACGCCAAACCCTCCTGGACGCCGGGGCCGCCTTGCAGGCCGCCATTCCCGGCAGCACCGTCCACGTGGGCGGGGAGGTGTTCTCGGTCGACATGCCGCACCTGAGCGTGGTGGAAGGCATCGGCGTCGTCGTCGCGATCATCGTGTTGGTTCTCGTGCTCGGCTCGTTCCGTGCCGCGATCATGCCCATCGTCAACGCGCTCGTCGGCGCGGCGGCGTCCATGTTGGTCATCGTCGCCGCGGCGGGCATCATGCCGATCAACTCGACCACCACGATGCTCGCGCTGATGCTCGCCTTGGCCGTGGGGATCGACTACTCGCTGTTCATCGTCTCCCGGCATCGAGACCAGTTGGCGACAGGGATGGACGCCGAGGAGTCCGCCGCCAGGGCTACCGCTACGGCGGGGTTAGCCGTCGTGTTCGCCGGGCTGACGGTGGTGATCGCGCTGGTCGGGCTCAGCATCGCCGGGATCCCGTTCCTCACGACCATGGGCGTGTTCGCCGCTGTCGCCGTCGCCATCGAGGTGGCACTCGCGTTGACGCTGCTGCCCGCCATGCTCGGCTTCGCGGGGGCCCGGCTCACGCCCAAGCCGGTCAAGAACCCGGACAAGAAGCGCTTCGACGCGTCCCGCTGGTGGGTCGGCGTCATCACCAAGGTGCCCGCGGTGACGGTCGTCGCCGTCATCGCCTTGCTGGGCGCGCTGTCCATCCCCGCCGCCAACCTCCAGTTGGCGCTCCCCAACTCCGGCCGTAACCCACCCGGCGCCACCGACCGCGTCACCTTCGACGCCATCAGCGAGCACTTCGGGGTGGGCTACAACGGCCCGCTGGTCATCACCGGCAGCATCGTGGAATCCACCGACCCGATGGGCCTGCTCGACAACCTGAAGAAGGAAATCGAGGCGGTGCCCGGGGTCAAGACGGTCGCGATGGCGATCCCGAACCCGAACGTCGACACGGCGATGATCCAGGTCATCCCGACGACGGGGCCGGACGATCCCGCCACCCAGGCGCTGGTCCATCAGCTCCGTGCTCTCGAACCTCACTGGCACGACGAGTACGGCGTCGACCTGTCAGTCACGGGTTTCACCGCCATCGCCATCGATGTCTCGGCCCAGTTGGCTGCGGCCCTGCTCCCCTTCGGGATCTTCGTGGTGGGGCTCTCCCTGGTCCTGTTGGCCGTGGTGTTCCGCTCGATCCTCGTCCCGGTAAAGGCGGCCCTGGGCTACCTGCTCAGTGTCGGTGCCGCCTTCGGCTTCACCACGCTCGTGTTCAACGAAGGCGTGGGCATCCAGTTGGTCAACCTGCACGAGCCGCAGCCGATCATCTCGTTCCTCCCCATCATCTTGATGGGCATCCTGTTCGGCCTGGCCATGGACTACGAGGTGTTCCTGACCTCCCGGATGCGGGAAGAGTTCGTGCACGGCAACCACACCAACCCCACCGAGATGGGCTTTCGCCATTCGGCCAAGGTCGTCGTGGCGGCCGCGGTCATCATGATTTCGGTGTTCGCGTTCTTCATTCCGGAAGGGTCGGGCACCATCAAGCCGATCGCGTTCGGCTTGGCAGTCGGTGTCGCCATCGACGCCTTCCTGGTGCGCATGACGCTTGGCCCCGCCGTCATGAGCCTGCTCCACGGCAAGGCCTGGTGGCTTCCCAGGTGGTTGTCGCGCCGGATGCCCGTCTTGGACGCCGAAGGTGAAGCCATCACGCACCAGCTCGCGCTGGCCGAGTGGCCTTACCCGGGCGCAGATCACGCCGTCTACGGTGAGGGGCTGGGTGTCAGCGATGGCGACGCGGTCCTGTTCGAGGGCATCGATCTGGACGTCCCGCGCGGCGGGCACGTCGAAGTGGACGGTACCCCCGGCGCCCGCCGTGCCCTCCTACTGGCCCTCACCGGACGCCTGGCGCTGACCTCGGGTGACCTCAAGGTGCTGGGTTGCGTCCTGCCGCAGCAGGCGGGCCTGATCCGACGCGAGGCCACGTTCGTGGACGGCACCGATCCGGACGCCGCGCGTGCGCTCGCGGATCCGGTGGGCTCCCTGGTCGCCGTCGACAACGCCGACCGTCTCGATCCCGATGGCCGGGCCGCTTTGGCCGCCTTGGCGCATCGTGATGACATCACCGTCGTGGCAGGGATTTCTGCCGCCGACACCGATCACACGCCCCCGCTGGGCGTGCACCGTTCCGTCCTCATTGGAGGTGCCGCATGAAGCACACTCGCTCGTGGCTCACAGCCCTGATCCTTCTCCTCGTCCCGCTGCTGGTGGCCGGGGGCCTGGTGTGGGGGACCTCACGCGCCGACGCCGGGCTGAAAGGCGTCCAGGCAGCCATCGTCAACAACGACGAGATGGTGACCGTCAACGGCCAGGTGATGCCGTTGGGGCGCCAGCTCGCCGCCGAACTGGTCGACAGCAAGCGAGACCAGAACTTCACCTGGGTGATGGCCTCGGCGGACAAGGCCGCTGAAGGGTTGAAGTCGGGCCGCTACGCGGCCGTCGTGACGATCCCCAAGGAGTTTTCCGCGGCGGCGTCCTCGTTCAGCAAGCCCGCCGACGAGGCCGTCAAGGTGACGATTCACGTGGAGACCTCCCCTGTGGCAGGCATCTCGGAGACGGCCCTAGGCCAGTCGATCGCTGATGCGGCCTCCAACGCCTTGAACCGGTTCTTGACCGGGGAGTACCTGAAGAACATCTACCTGGGCTTCAACGACATGGCGGCCCAGATGCTGTCGATGGTCGACGGCACCGCCAAGCTCGCCGACGGCGCCCGCCAGCTGGCCGACGGGGCCGGTCAGTCGGCCGACGGCGCGGGCAAGCTCGCTGACGGCCTCGGTCAGGCTGCGGCGGGTTCGCCGCAGTTGCGTCAGGGCGCGGCCCAGTCCGCTGATGGCGCCAAGAAGCTGGCCGACGGGCTCGGGCAGGCGTCCGCTGGTGGTGCGAAGCTGCGTGACGGCGTCGCCTCCGCCACGTCGGGAGCCGACCAACTCGCCAGCGGGGCGAGCTCGCTCGCTGACGGGACCCGGACGTGGGCGCAAGGCGCCGACCGCTACGCGACCGGTGTCGAGACCTACGCCGATGGTGTGACCCAATACACCCAGGGCGTCAGTCAGTACACCGGGACGGTCTCGGGGCTGGTTCGTCCCATCCGCGACCTGATCGCGCAACTGCCCGAATGGGCGGGCTGGGTGTCGCAGATCAAGGAGTCGGTCTCCACCCTCACGCAGGACGCGATCGCTTTCGACGCCCAGGTGCAGAAGACCATCGACCAGATCCGCGCCTATGTGAAGCAGACGTTCGGCATTGCCGATGCCGCGTCCTCGCTGGCCGGGTCGGCTCAGGAGGTCGCATCCTCGGTGAAGCAGGCGCGCACGGCGGCGACGGCGAAGGTCGCCTGCCCGGCGGATCTGGCTGACGTTGAGGGTGGGTGTGCCGCGTTCCAGGCGGGTGTGGCTGCGGCCGAGAAGCAGGCCGCCGCGTCCGGGGCTGCGCTGGAGTCGTCCACGGCCACGCTGGCGTCGAACGCGTCCGATGTCGCGGCGCAGGCCACCAGCATGCAGCAGGCGGGCGAGCAGATTCTTCGTCTGCTGGATCAGCTCTCTGCCGCGTCGACGCGGCTGGTTGCGTGGGCGCCGACCGTGCAAGCGAAGCTGACCGAGCTGGAATCGCAGATCCCGGCCGGGACGCCGACCTCGAAGGCCGAGGTGCTGGAGCTCCTGGACAAGTTCCTCGCTGCCAGCACCCAGCTCGATGAGGGCGGTCGTGCGTTGTCGGCGGGCGGGCACCAGCTCGCCGGGGGAGCCACCCAGTTGGCCGACGGTGCGCGGGGCCTGGCTCAGGGCACCGACGCGATCGCGGGCGGAGTCACCGGGCTGGCCGGTGGCCTGAACCAGCTCAACACCGGGGTGCAGGCGTACACCGGTGGTGTGGATCAGGCGGCAGCGGGAGCGTCCGCGTTGGCGGGCGGTCTGGGGCAGCTGAGCGGCGGCGTCGATGCCTACACCAACGGTGTGGATCAGGCGGCAGCCGGTGCCGGAAAGCTCGCCGACGGCCTGGGGCAGTTGGCGGGGGGTGCTGACGGTCTCGCGACCGGCACCCGGACGCTCGCCGACGGTGTCGCCGAGGGCGCGGGCAAGATCCCCACCTACAGCGATGCCGATCGGGATCGTCTCGCTGATGTGGTCTCGGCGCCGGTGGACACCAGCGCCGTCGAGTTGCTGGCCCGACCGCACCTGGCCTGGGTGAGCCTGCTGCTGGTTGCCGCGTTGTGGGTGGGCGCGTTGGCCACCTTCGCCGCGTGGGGTCGCGCGGATCGCCGCTCCGCCCTGTCGACGGCCGGCAGCGGGCAGTTGCTGAGTCGCGCGTTCGTGCCGGGCTTGGCGATCATCACCGGCCAGGCGTTGCTGCTGGCACTGATGGGGGCCGTCGCGCTCGGGTTCACAGCGTCCGAAGGTGCGTTGCTCGCGTTGGTGCTGGTGGTCTCCGGGGGAGCGTTCGCCCTGGTGAACTTCGCGTTGGCCCGCCTGGCAGGCAACATCGGCCGGTTGATTTCGCTGGCGTTGGTCATGATCACGATCGTGACGGCGGCCACGTCCACGGCGCCGTCGATCTTCGGTGCCCTGCGCGGCCTGTCGCCGGCCTCCCCGGCCCTGGACGCCGTGCGTGAGGTATCCACCACGGGCAATGTGACGATCCCGTTGTTCATCCTTGTCGGCTGGGCCATCGTCGGGACGGTCGGGGCCGTGGCCGCGGTTGCCCGGACGCGGATGGTCCCGGTGGCGTCCCTCGCTCAGGCTCCGGCCTGAGAGGGGCGCCGGGCACGGGGGTTTGCGGGGAGTCGCCGCAGCGACTAGAGACAGTCCATGAACATCTGCGTACTGGGTGCGGGCACCATCGGGCTGTCGTGGCTGCGGCGGTTCGTCGCGCACGGCCATCAGGTGCTGGTCTGCGATCCTCGCCCTGACCTGACCGACATTGTTGCCGGGTTGCCTCTCGCCGAGGACGAGCGCGCGAGGGTGCGCGTCGTCCCTGACCGGGAGGCGGCCTTAGCGGAAGCGGATCTGATCCAGGAGTCGGGGCCCGAGCATGTGGCCTTTAAGCGTGAACTCGTCGCCGATTTCGCCCGCCACGGAAAGGCGGATGCCTGGTGGTTCTCGTCGTCCTCGGCTCTGCTGCCTTCCGACATGACCGCTGAGGCGTCCGACGACGTCGCTGCCCGGGTCGCGATCGGGCACCCGTTCAATCCGCCTCACCTCATGCCGCTGGTGGAGGTCGTCCCGGGGCAGCGCACGGCGGCGGCCACGCTGGACGGCGCGCGAGCCTTCTACACGTCCTTGGGGATGGAGCCCGCCGTCCTGCACCGGGAGGTACCCGGCTTCGTCGGTAACCGGCTCCAGAAGGCACTGTGGGCGGAAGCGTTCGGGCTGGTCCTCGACGGGGTGGTGTCGGTCGAGGATCTGGACACGGTGATGAAGAACAGCCTCGGCCTGCGGTTTGCGTGCGTGGGCATCGTCGAGGCGGCCGCCATGGGAGGCGGTGCGGCTGGCGTCCAGGGGCTCATGGACCTGCTGCGCGAGTCGTTCGCGAAAATCGAACTGAACGATCTCGATTGGTCCAACGAGGCGCTGGCGCCGTTGTACGAGGCCGCCGCAGCCGCCTACGGCGCGCCCGTGGACCCGGCCCGGATCACCCGCCGGGACGAACTCCTCACCGGCATGCTGCGCGTCCGGGGGCAACTCGGCTAGCCCACTTCCGACGCATGAGCCGGCGGAGGGCCAACGAGGTGGGGGGCGTAAGGCCGCAGGGTGGCCCTGCCCCCCAACCTCGGCATCTCACATGGATGCAAACTTCTCTGCCGCGCTGTCCAGGCTGGAGGAGTTCCACTTGATCTGCCCGTCGACCTTCACGAGGTAGCTCATGGATCCGGGGAAGCTGAAGGACTCGACGAGCTCAACGTAGCCGTAGGAAACGCTCTTGGACTTCAGGACCTTTTCTTGCGCCATGGTGATTCCCTCCTGTGGTGAATGCCGAACCGAATTGTTCGGCCCACGTGAGCATTGCGCGAATCGTCGCCCCCAGGGAATCATCTGGTGCGATTGTCCGGCATGTGTCCAGTGGTCGCGTCGGCGAACGAGGGCATCAGCGGTTCGGGATGTCGGCGTCCTCGTCCTTGCCGGATTCCAGTGCGGCTTGGGCGCGCTTGGCGGCCGCTTTGAGGGCCACGGAGCGGTGGAAGTCCTCTTGGGTGGGCATGCCATACGCGCGGGCGGTCGAGTCGTGAAGCTCGACGACGTAGTTGTAGAGCCGATCCTTGAAGTGCGGGACCGTTTCGCCAGGAAGGGCGCGCTGGGGGACGCCGAACACGATGTGGACGGGCGGCCGGCCGGGGACCGGCAGGTTCTGGCCGTACGGCATAGCGGCGTAGGCGCCCACCAGTGCCATCGGCAGGATCGGGACGCTGTGCTGGATGCCGAGGGCGGCCACCCCCGATTTGAAGGGGGCCATCGCGCCGGTGCGGGAGCGGGTGCCTTCGGGGAAGATCAGCAACGGCACCCCCTCGTCGAGCAGGCGTCCTGACAAGCCCGCATGCCCCCGCATGCCACCGCGATCAACCGGGTAGGCGTTGAAGAACAGCCGCGTACCGAGTGATTTGGTTTTCTGCTTGAAGAAGTAGTCGGCGGCGGCGCCCGCTGCCAGATTCTTCGACAGCCGACGCGGCAACGCCCCGTAGATCACGGTGCTGTCCACATGGCTGGAGTGGTTGGCGATCGCGATGAACGGCGCGTTCAAGCCATCGAGGCGTCGCAGCCCGTGAACGTGAACCGAGAGGGCCGACCACACGTACGGCTTCATGACAAGCTGCTGCGCGACGAAGCGCGCAATGGCGCCTGGCCTGTTGGAGTACTTGCCCAGGTCGTCCTTGCTCACCGAGGGATCACCTTGTTCCGCACCCTCCCATTCTGCACCACGTACCTAGCCCCGCTCCTCCTGGACGACAGGGCGGCTACGGAGCGCGCTACTGCACCTTGGACGCGGCCAACCGACGGCTGATGGCTTGCACGGCGCTGGCGGGTAGGTGTTGCAGGAGGAACGCGGCGATCTTCCAACGCTTGGTCGGGATCGAGAGGACTTTGCCCTTGTCGGCGTCGATGAGGGCTTCCCGGACGCAGCGCTGAGGGCTGACCCATGCCCAGGTGGGGATGGACCGGGCCTGGCCTGCCAGCCCGGCGCGCTGGTGGAACTCGGTGGTGACCCAACCGGGGCACAGCGCGGTGGCGGTCACCCCCGTTCCCGCCAAGTCCACCGAGAGACCTTCGGACCAGACCTTGGCGAACGCCTTGATCGCCGAGTAGGCGCCTTGGGTGACCCAGGACGCCAGGGAGGCCACCGTGATGATCTGTCCGTGACCGCGCGGAATCATGGTGTGGGCTGCGGCGGCGCCCAACACGAGAGGGGCTAGCGCCATGACGTCGATGGCCCGTTCGAGGTCGCTGGTGTCCTCGTCGGTGAGAATCGTGGTGAACCCGAATCCGGCGTTGTTGATGAGAATGTCGATGGGATCGACGGGGGAGCGGAGCCGATCGGCGACGCGCTCGACATCATCACGCAGCGCCAGGTCGGCGGGAAGGGTGGTACATGACACCCCGTAGCGGGAGGCCAGTTCGTCGGCCTGCTTGTCGAGCCGATCGGTATTGCGTGCCACCAGCACGAGATCATGGCCGCGCTCGGCGAGTTGTCGGGCGAACTCGGCACCGATTCCCGACGTTGCTCCGGTCACGAGTGCGGTTGAGTTTGCGTTCATTGATCCACGGTAACTCGCGTTTCCGCGGGGCATAAGGGGCGATGAGCCGTTCGGGAGGGCGTGGTGGACGACGCAGGGCCCCGGAGGTCACTACCCCCAGGGCCCTGCGTTGGCGCGTTCTTCCATGCGGAAGGATCAGGCGATGACGGCCTTCACTTCGTGGGCCATCTGCAGTTCTTCGTTGGTGGGGATCACCAGGACGGCCACCGAGGAGTCCTTGCCGGAGATGGCGTGCGGCTCCTTGGAACGGACCGTGTTGTTGACGGTGTCCAGCGTGATACCCAGGACGGCCAGGCGCTCCACCACGTCGCGGCGCACCGCGGCGGAGTTTTCGCCGACGCCCGCGGTGAAGGTCAGCGCGTCGATGCCGCCCAGCAGCACGTAGTAGCGCCCGATGTACCCGACGATGCGGCGAATGTAGACGTCCCAGGCGAGTTGGGCGCGCGCGTCGCCCTCCTCCTTGGCCGTCTCCACGTCACGCATGTCGGAAGCTCCCGCGAGCCCGAGCATGCCGGACGCCTTGTTCAGCAGGGTGTCGATCGCGTCAGTGCTCATGCCAGCCTCGCGGTGCAGGTAGGCGATCATGCCCGGGTCGAGATCGCCCGAGCGCGTGCCCATGACGAGGCCCTCCAGCGGGGTGAGGCCCATGGACGTGTCGACCGCCACACCGTTCTTGATGGCGGAGATGGACGCGCCGTTGCCCAGGTGGCACACGATCTGCGTGGTCTGGTCGTAGGGCTTGCCCAGGAACTCGGCGGCCTGGTGGGAGACGTAGTCGTGGCTCGTGCCGTGGAAGCCGTAGCGGCGGATCGAGTACTCGCGAGCCAGGTCGGTGGAGATGGCGTAGGTGTAGGACTCCGGCGGCAGCGTCGAGAAGAACGCAGTGTCGAAGACGGCGACGTGCGGCACGTTCGGCAGGGCCTTCTGAGCGCCGCGGATGCCCGCGATCCCGGCCGGGTTGTGCAGGGGGGCGAGCGGGGACAGCGCCTCCAGCGTGGCCACCACGTCCCCGTCGATCAGCGTGGTGGAGGTGAGCTTGTCGCCGCCGTGGACGGTGCGGTGCCCGACAGCCTTCACGTCGTCGAGGCTGGGGCCGTGATCGGCGAACATTTGCACCATCGACGCGAGCGCGACGGTGTGGTTGGTGTACTCCTCGTTGGCGACGAACTCTTCGCCGTTCACCTTGTGCGTCAGGACGCCGACCTCTTGGCCGATGCGCTCGATCAGACCGGACGCCATCACCTCGTCGGTGTCGGCGTCGATCATCTGGTACTTGATGGAGCTCGAACCAGCGTTGAGCAGCAGGATCGGCGTGGCCATGGTTCTCCTTCTCGGACGCGGTGTG
>RRZT010831031.1_pt1 | contig 21485 bp, 17 predicted proteins | sample 2165551 | NCBI WGS metagenome assembly RRZT01 (sample SAMN10456910, study PRJNA506462) | wastewater metagenome | biome: wastewater; feature: sludge; material: wastewater sludge; isolation source: wastewater sludge with Escherichia coli K12::gfp cells carrying plasmid... | place: USA: Moscow, Idaho... | reverse complement strand
GGCATGACGGTTACGCACACCAAGTACTTCCACCCGACTGACTAAGCCTCGATAAAAACGCGCCCCATTTAAACTACTCTGATAATTCTCTTCAGAGGTAATATTATTGATGCCATCAAAATTACCATAGACCACTTTGGTACCATCGAGGCGCAACCGAATAGCCAGTTCTGTACCAATCAGACTTTGTAAATTTAAGTCAGAGGCAGGACTACCCCCACTCTCAGCGGTCTGTTTAGAAACATAGCCTTCAAGTCCTTGATAACCATGTGCTGGTTGATGAAATTCATCCCGAACTTTCACCACAAGTTGGTATTCAAATAGCTCATTGATTTTTTCATGACCAGACAAAGAGTCAAACCAAAAAAAACTGGTCCCGAATTCACTTTGTGGCAAGGCTGTGCCAAATAACTTTAGTTGATGATTCATTTTTTAATATATATAAGTCTTAGTTGCTGAATTATATATGATTTATTTGATTTTGTGTAATTAATACACTTATATGTTTTTAATGTGATTTACATTACACTAAAAACATATTCAAGTTGAATAGTTCACTCTATGAGAGAACGACTAAAGACTGATTTAGCGATGATGAAACTTTGGTTATGGATGGATTTTAATCACACAGCGCTCTTTCAATTGATTCACAGTGCCATTTTAGATCTGCGCTAGAATATATTTGCTTGTTTAGCCATGAATATATCACTGTATACAATGTATTTTTTTGCTAGTATCTTATTTTTAAAACTTACAAGAAAGAATTTTTCAAATGACTAAAGCACTCATTACTCTTGGTAGCACAACTTCGCACGGTGGGATCATTACTGAAGTTGACTCTAAACTTAAAATTAATGGTGTAGCAGTACACTTAGAAGGTATGTCACATGTTTGCCCAACCTGTAAAACCACAGTGACAGCCATTGCAAGCGGTAAAACACCAAAATTGAATGGCCGTACTGTGATACTACAAGGAGATAAAACTAGCTGTGGTGCAAGCTTTATTGCATGTCAAGGATCAGCCACTTCGACTGGTTAAAACACATAAGTCTCAATACCATCAAAGATAATCAAGCACCTGCAATAAAACTCTACTCAAAATATATCTCTATTGCAGGCTCTTAATTTATTCAATTATGCATATTGATAATTGAATTCGGCATCCTCTACATCTATACAAATATTTTTAATCTTCTCTTCGCCACCCATACGCGAAAGAATCTCTAAACTTAATGTAGGCAAAATTGTATTGCTGACAATCGCATCAATCATACGACCACCTGATTCCAACTCTGTGCAACGCTCTACAACCAGATTTAAAACTTCATCTGTATAACGAAGTTCGATTTCATGGTTTGCAAATATGCGTTTTACAATACGATCCAGTTGCAATTTCACAATTTTCGCCAACATGGATTGAGATAAAGGTAAATATGGAATCGTTTGTATACGACCTAATAATGCCGCTGGGAAAACCTTTAACAAAGGCTCTCTTAATGCTTGCTGTAAACCCTCAACTGTTGGAATGAGATCCTCATCCTGACATAAATCCATGATTAAATCAGAGCCCACATTGGTTGTAAGAATAATCACTGTATTCTTAAAATCAATATAACGCCCCTCGCCATCCTCCATCCAGCCCTTATCGAATACCTGGAAGAAGACTTCATGTACATCAGGGTGTGCTTTTTCAACTTCATCCAATAAAATCACGCTATAAGGTTTACGTCGTACAGCTTCAGTTAATACACCACCTTCACCATATCCCACATAACCTGGAGGAGCACCTTTTAATGTAGATACAGTATGTGCTTCCTGATATTCACTCATATTAATGGTAATGAGATTATGCTCTCCTCCATAAAGTGTATCGGCAAGAGTTATAGCTGTTTCTGTTTTACCAACGCCCGATGGTCCAGCTAACATGAATACACCAATCGGTTTATTCGGATCATCTAATAATGCCCGAGATGTACGGATTCGTTTACTAATCGCCTCTAAACCATGTTGTTGCCCAATAACACGTTGGTTTAAAACATTAGCCAAATCTAAAACACGTTCAATCTCATCACCGAGCATTTTACCTACAGGTATACCGGTCCAATCAGCAACGACTTGGGCAATAAGATCGGCATCCACCACTGGGAATATCAGTGCTTGATTCTTTTGAATAGCACGTAGTTCAAGTAATAAATTCCGTTGTTGATCTTTTAATGCTTGAATATCGTCAGGATGACGTTGCGCTAATAACTCTTGTGGTGCGTTCAACTGAGTACGAACATTTTGAAGTTTTTCAACAAGTTGTTTTTCTTCATCGTATTGATTTAAAAATAATGATTTTTCAGCATTCAATGCATCCATTTTGGCATCAATTGTTTCAAATACATTTAAGTTAATATCATGGCCAAGATCCTGTTGCTTGATCAAATGGGTTTTTTCCATTTGAAGTGCCGTAATTTTTTGATCAAGTTCAGATAAATATTTAGGCGAAGCACTTAAACTTAAAGATACTTTTGCGCAAGCAGTATCCAAAATTCCGATTGCTTTATCTGGCAGCTGACGTGCAGGAATATAGCGTTTGGAAAGTTTAACTGCTGAGACAATTGCCTCATCAAGGATAACAACTTGATGATGATTTTCTAAACGCTCAACCAAAGCACGTAACATCGCTGCAGCATCGGATTCTGAAGGTTCAGCAACCGTCACAGTTTGGAACCGACGGGTTAGTGCAGGATCTTTTTCAAAGTATTTTTTATACTCTGCCCAAGTCGTTGCACCGATCGTACGTAATTCACCACGTGCCAAAGCAGGTTTCAATAAATTCGCTGCATCACCTGTACCAGCAGCCCCACCAGCACCAATGAGGGTATGAATTTCATCTATAAATAAAATAATCGGTTTAGGGCTATCATGTACCTCTTTAATAACAGCCTTTAAGCGGTTTTCAAATTCTCCAGTAACACTTGCACCAGCTTTTAATGCACCGATGTCCAGCAAGTAAATTTCAACATCGAGTAAAGCATCAGGTACATTTTTTTCTGCGATCTGAATAGCCAAACCTTCAACGACTGCAGTTTTACCTACACCCGCTTCACCCGTTAATAACGGATTGTTTTGTCTCTTCCTCAACAAAATATTGATCATTTGATGTATTTCATCATCACGAGCAGTAACTGGATCAAGTTTTCCGTCACGAGCTTGTTGCGTCAAATGTGTAGAGTATTTTGCAAGTTGAGATGTAGACGGTGCATGCCCTGTTGAGGACTCAACGGTCATCGTTTCCGCATGTTCAATAGAATCTTTACAGATAGCATCAATTTCATTTTCTAAGATATCTAAGTTTATTTTTTCAAACTCATCAGAGATATTGAGCAAAATGCGTTTAAATTGAGAAGACTTTAATAAACTATAAATCAGATATGCACTACGTATATTAGACTTCGAGAACTTCAACGAACTATAAAGCCAAGCTTCTTCGATTAACTGAATAATATCTTCAGAAAAATCATTGACTGAGCTATGTCCATTTCTCAATTGATTTAACTGAGTTTCCAAAGCCGTTAATATTTTCCCATGATCTAAGTTAAAATATTTTTCAATATAAAATAAATCATTATTATCTTGCTGCTCGAGTTGATAAATCCAATGTAATATTTCTACAAAACGATTTTCGCGTAGCTTTGCAAAAAAAAATGAATTTTCTAAGCTTTTATATAAAGACTTATTTAACTTGGCAAACAATGCTGAACGACTCACATCAGACATGCTTTTATCCTCTTATGCTTAATATTGTATTATGACTCTGGGATTAATCTTTGGTTGACCATTCCACGATGTAAATCCTAAAGCTACCCCTGAACCTAAACTTTGTTGAGCAATCTGATCTTTATCAATTATAAATTCAGCATCCCATTCAAATTGATGTTTAAGATAATGATCCACCCATGCAATCAATTTATTTGCTGCTGGCTCTCCACTTAAAAAACTGACATATTTTTGAGGGCTAATTGGACCAATTTCGATACGGATTTTTTGGGTTGCATCAAATATTTTATCTCCAATCATCACCCCATCACCCAGTGTTAATTTTTTAGGGTTAGATAATGGTGTACTGAATGCTGACGCATCAATCCATTGACCAATATTCTCTATAACTTTAACAGGAATATTAAAATAATGACTGAGGATTAATTCTAAATTCTCTTTGGGGCGATTTACATTCAAAAGTAAATTTGAAAAATAAAACTTGGAATAAGCACTGATATCAGCCATCAGCTCTTGCTGATCAGCAACACCAACCATACTCGCAATAAAACGACTAAACCGCCAGGAATCCTCTCCATCCAAAGACACAATGTCTTGAGCATTACGCCATGACTTATAAAATAAAGCGATTAAACGATTTTGAAAAATATCAACAAAGTCATTAAATGTTTGATCCTTTTGATGTAGTTTTTTTTCATAAATCTGTTCAGAAATATGTAATGGTAAAGCACCATTCGGACCAAAAACACCAAAACCTTTAATATCAACTTTCAAATATCGTTCTTTAAGAGTGAGTGCATTAATCTGCTTATCTTGGAATGCTAAAAAAGCAGATTGACCAAACCTTAATGGACTATCAGTAAATCTCTTCTCATTACCAATCTCACTCTTTAAATTACAAAGTGTCTCTAAGGATCTTAATAATGCAAAAAGTTGCATTTTACCTAAATAAACTTGCTCATTAACGATCTTTAAATCAGAGAATTCTAATGCAGTATCACTCATTTTACATACTCTAGAGACTTATATAATTAGCAATAGTTGTTCTGTTTTTACTTTTCAAACTTAGTTCAACATACTGATTAATATTGGCGAATGATTTGAGATACTCCAAAAGAATGCGTCCCCATAAATAAGGATGTACATGACTCATCAACATATCATCAATAATGATCTCAAACTTTAAGCCATTTACTGGTGTTAATTGCTGCTTAATCTTTTTAATCGTGCGCACTCTAGATGCTTTAATATTTAGTATCGCATTCACCTGAGATTTAAAAGAAACGATTCCAGTGATTTCATAAAACAAATATAAATTATTTTTAATCTGCTGAGTCAGCGCCTTAGCATCATCCAAATTTAATGGTATGTAGTTAGAAGATACCAAATTTAAAAGTCGCCACAATGAAGCATTCTCTAAAGGTGCTGAAATCGGCTGGCTAAAACTCGTTTTACGTCGAATATGTGTAACTTTATAAGCCTCATTAGACATCTTAAGGTCTTTATCTAGGCTCCAACTAATCTCACTTGGTATCGCTCTATTACTGCACCAAGCAGTAATTGACAGTTGATTGAGCTCATCATCCACCACAGACTTAAGTTGATTTGTGAGCATTACATAACACTCACTTCCCTTATAAGAGTTCTTCTTAGAAGAAAGAAAAGATTGTTTATGTGACTCTGAGAAAAAACCATAACTAGAATCATCAAAATGATCAGTATCATTATTTAACTTATAAATCGGTTCAAAGACTTTCACTTTGTGATTATTCTTACTATAGCCTTCAATCTTATCAATTTTCAGAACTTCATAATCAGCAGGTCTCAACTTATCGACAACGACATGTTGTTCATTTTTAAATTGATCTACAATTACACGTGTACGTCTTTTAAAAATATTATTGAGTACGACACTATTAAAGTTTAAGCAACTGTCATCCAAAAATCGATCTAGAAGCTCTGAGGTATCATTAAAAATACAATTAAACTTTAATTGGATAGGGTTAGATATATTCTTATCACCCTCTTTAATATTGAGTAAATCAGCATTTTTTAAAAATAAATCATTAAATACTGTTTCTAAATTTCGAATGGTAAAAAAAAGATATTTTTCAGGTAATACAGCATATTCGACTATATGTTTTAAGTAATTAGCAGACTGACTATTATGAAGAGATAAATACTCATCAAACCCTAAAAAATGTAAATCTGGAATAAATTTATACTTCCACCCTTCAACACCATCTAATTCAACAGTCATATATTCTAATTTTTCAACAAGAAAATACATGAATTCCGAACTTACTTTAAGATCAGTTGCTCCAATATACCAACGTAAATCTGCAAGCTTCAGATGCTCAAATGTAAATCCTGCTGGAATAGCAACATCGAAGTTAATAACCGCTTTTGATGTTTTTTTAGAAGCATTTTTTATCAATAATTGAGATATATCTTGCGAGTATCTAATATTTGCAATGGAAAAAGGAACGATTTGTAGGCCATTACATACTGAAAACTGGCAAGTTGGAAACCCTCTTGCGTGATCATGTGTAACGACTTGCGCAAGTTTAGGAATGTTAAATGCACGTTTATGATCAGTCATCAATTGGACAATGCCAGCACTTGGTATGGACTGGGTTAAATCAGGATGGATAACTTTTAGAATATGTTGAACAAATTGAGGGTATTCAGAATCTATCTTCAAATTAACCCGTGCAGTTAAAAAACTTACAGCTTCAATTAAACGCTCAACATAAGGATCTTCAATTTCTGGTGCAGATAAGCCTAAACGAGTTGCAGCTTTTGGATGTTCCTCAGCAAACTCCTTTGATGCATCTCTAAAAAACTTTAATTCTTGATGATATTTTTCTAAAAATATTTTATCCAAGACCGCACCCTTAATTTGTTAATTTAAAATAACCAGTTTCAACATCCAAATTCGTATGAAGTACAAACCTTTCTGGAAATGGTGTCGATTTGATAAACCCTTTGACTTCAATATTCATTTGATTGTATTTGGCTTTAATATCCATCCCCAAGATACAATTTACCTCCAAATTACTCGGTAAAATTCTAGGTTCAAAATATAAAATTGCCTGTTTAATATTCCTTTCAACATGACTCCAATCAATTTCGGCGACCCGTTTACCAGAAATTGGCTCAATTCCATAATTAATTACAGATTTTTCATATTCAACAGATTGTGCATCATCCTTCGAATAGTGAAAACTTGGAGTATTTAATAAAAAAAGCAAATCTCTTATAACAATTTGCTTTAGTTTATGGTTATCAACGCCATTAACACCATCTACATGGTGTTCTTCATTCAGACGATCAAAAATTGATATTGAGTTTTTAGTTTTTTGATGTTTAGACATATAAGTACTAAATTGACGTTAATTTGCTTATATCAAGGAGTGCTAGATCTACGTCTCCATTAGACAATACTTTCTGTCCAATAGCTGTAGAAAGTTCACCGACATTAAACCATTCTGTCGCAGTTGAATATTTGAATGAATCTGCTGATTCAATCTCATCAAATAAAGGATAACGAACAGGGAAAAAACATGGAATATGTTTATTGTCCTTTGTAAACACTTCACCACGACGCCACATAATATCTGTGAGCAATTCAGTTTCTTTAAAAACTATTTTTTCAATATCATTTATACTGATCCAATAGTATTTATCTTGGGTAAAAATTTCGAGCACGAAAGCCAATCGACAATCAGTATCAATAAAATTACCTGTATATATTTGCTCATCAGCAATACATTCAAAAGTATTATTCACTTTTGACAATGCATCTAAAAATTGAGTTTTTAATAAATTAAAATCTGTTAAATGATAAGTACTGAGTATTTGATTTTGTAAATCTATTAATTCAACAGATAATCCAGGATAAACCTCAGCCTTCTTCTGACCTAATATAACCTGTTGACGTTGAATCTCACAGTGAATATTACCCTGAAACAACTCTTTGGACTGAGAATCTTTAGGATTTAATTTAATATATTGCTGTATTGATTTAAGCGCAGAATCCCATCTAGCATCCATACAATAGTATTGGATTAATTCCAAACGTAAATTATGGTTTAAAGGATTACGCTTTATTGAATCGATTAAGTTATCAATTTTATTACTAATTTTCATAAATAAATATCAAAAAAAATTAGCGTAGGAAACTACGCTAATTTTTTAATTAAATTAACCAATAGCCTTGTTAAGTTTAATATCGTAAGCCATCTGAGTTTCTGGACCACGTCCGCCACGCTCAGTTTGCTCCCAATACTGATTCTTCACTTTAACAGCTTGGAATGAATAGTTAACAAAAAGTACTTCATCAGTTTTTGAACCAGCAAACTCAACGCCAGTCACAATAACATCTTCCAATGTAATGCGAGAGTATTCAACTTGCTCACCACCCGCTTTACATACAGAGATTTCTAATTTAGGGATATGACGACCAATTGAACTATGTTTCAAGATAATTGGAGCAGCTTTATCAATAGCAGCTGTAACTTTTAAATCTTTAAAATTAACTTTACCAGCGCCACCGCCACCGCCACTTGTTAATGTAGCAGGTTGACTAGCACCCCATGTGAAGTCTTGAACATCAATCCATTCTTTATGATTTGAATCTTTAGACTCACCATTAATTCCATCGATTTTTAAGAATATATCAATAGCCATATATTTACCTTATTTAAATTTAAAAAATATTATAGAAGTACAATTCAATACAACTACCATGAATTAAAATATAATAATTGCATGTGTTATTAATAAAACAATAATTTATTAATTATTGAATTTTATCACATTAATATAACAAAACAATGATTATTCACTCTTTAACGAAGGTAATTTAGATACCAAACGTAAAGATACAGTTAAACCCTCAAGTTGATAATGAGGTCTTAAGAAAAACTTAGAAGTATAGAAACCAGGATTATCTTCAATCTCTTCAACGATAACCTCTGCTGCCGCTAATGGCTTTCTAGATTTCATTTCTTGAGAAGAGTTAACAGGGTCACCATCCACATAATTCATTAACCAATCATTCAACCAACGTTCCATTTCTTCACGTTCACGGAAAGAACCGATTTTATCTCGCACGATACATTTTAAATAATGTGCAAAACGGCAACATGCAAACAAATAAGGTAAACGAGCAGAAAGTTTTGAGTTTGCTGTTGCATCAACATCGTGATATTCAGCTGGTTGCTGTAAAGATTGTGCACCAATAAATGCTGCTAAATTAGAATTCTTTCTATAAATTAATGGCATTAATCCATTATTAGATAGTTCAGCTTCTCGACGATCACTAATTGCAATTTCAGTAGGACAAATTAAATCTACACCACCATCATCCGTTTCAAATGTATGTGTAGGAAGCTCTTCAACTACCCCTCCAGACTCAACGCCACGAATTGATGTACACCAACCATACTCATTAAAAGAACGATTAATATTTACAGCCATTGCATAGGCAGCATTGACCCAAGAGTAATCCTCATGACCATTAGTCACTTCTTCAAAATTAAAATCATCAACTGGATTTTCTTTGGCGCTATAAGGTAAACGAACCATAAAACGCGGTAAGGCTAAACCTAAATAACGAGCATCATCACTTTGACGCAGACTTCTCCAAGCAGCATATTCTGTATTTTGGAAGATCTTAGTAATGTCACGCGGATTAGATAATTCTTGCCACGAATCCATTTGCATTAAACTTGGATTTGCACCTGTAATAAATGGACAGTGTGAGGCAGCAGAAATTTTAGCCATTTCCGTCAAGATTTCTACATCTTGTGCACCATGATCAAAGTGATAATCACCAACTAAACAACCAAATGGTTCACCACCAAATTGTCCATATTCTTCTTCGTATATTTTCTTAAAAATTGGGCTTTGATCCCACATTACACCCTTGAATTTTTTAAGGTTTTTACTCAGTTCCTTTTTACTCAGAGGCATGAATCTAATCTTCAACAAATGATTAGTTTCAGTATTATTAACTAAATAATGCAAACCTCGCCAAGCACTCTCAAGCTCTTTAAAATCCTTATGATGAATAATTTCATTGACTTGATCAGAGAGCTTTTTATCAATTTCAGCAATAATCGCTTCAATTGTTTGATAAGTATCATTTGAATGTTGAACAACGCTCTCTAAAGCTTGTTTTGCCAAAGTCTTAACTGCATCTTGAACCGCTGATTCTGCTTGTTTTGATTTAGGCTTGAATTCTTTATTAATTAATTGTTCAAACTCATTCGTTTGAGACAATGTACCATCAAGTTGGTTTTCAAATTGAGTAGAGGCCATGAAACCCATTCCTTCCAATTATTTAGTCTTTAGAGTCATCAGTATTTTTTGATAAATTTGCCAATGATTTCAACATAGCATTATCAGATAACACTTTACTGATTAGCTCTTCTGCACCAGTCTTACCATCCATATAAGACAATAAGTTTGATAATTCAGTACGTGCATCCAGCAATTCCTTTAAAGGCTCAACTTTCTGTGCAATCTGGTTAGGAGAGAAATCATCCATACTTGAAAATTCAAGATCGACATTGATATTGCCCTCGTTGGTTAATGTATTTGCAACACTAAATGCAACGCGAGGTTTAATTGATTTCATTCGATCATCGAAATTATCAACATCAATTTCTAAAAAACTTCTTTCATTTAAATTAGGAAGTTCTTGTTTTGATTTACCAGCTAAATCAGAAAGTACCCCCATAACAAAAGGAAGTTCAACTTTCTTTTCAGCACCATAAATTTCTACATCATATTCAATTTGAACACGTGGAGAACGGTTTCTTGCCAAAAATTTTTGTCCAGAGTTCTTACTCATGCTTCACCTATATATTTAATAGTCAGTATCATTTTCAATAGGTTGCCCTACTAATGTTTCCAAATGGTTTAATGAATCTGGGCTTATATCTTTCATGATTTCATAAAAATTCAAATTCATTAATCTTTGTATACGCCGAATAAATAAAGGCGCTGGGTGTGAAGGCTCATGTTTTTCAAAATATAGATAAATTTTCTCTAAAAGTAAATCAACATCCTGTCGAGATGAAACCGTATAATTTGCCAAGTTAAAAACTTGATTCATTGTAGGCTTTATATCACCAATAGGGTTTATTTCCATTTGAGAACTTTCTACTTGGATATCTATTCCTTGAGCCTCTACTACACATAATTTTTTAACTTTGAAAAGTACTTTCTCTAAACTCTCAAACTTAACTTCATAACCAGGAGTGTGTTTTGCAAATAACAACTTAATATTATCAATATATTCTAATGACTCAACCACGGCTTTGACTGCAGAATTCGTTTGTTCTGATGCAATCTGAATATCAACATTTAAGCGCTCTATACCGCCTGGATAATACTCATGACTTGTTGTTGGATTCTCTATAATATTTTCAATATCTTTAATAGTAAATGATGCTTGTGACAATCCATTCTTAATAATGAATGCATTTCTCACATCACGGACAATACCATCTAAGGAGTTAAATAGAGAAAGTGAGTTGATTCGATAGTCAGGGTCATAATCTTCGTCTTCATCATATAATTTAGGATAAACATCTTCCCAGTATGCTTCTAAATTAGAGAAAATTACTTTTAATCCATCAGATAAACTTTTTAGACCATAACACACAACACCACTTTGAGTAAAATAACTCATTATACTCAAGTCTTTGCTTTTATTTAATATAATTTCACTAGAAAGATTAAAAACCTTCTCCCAATCAGGCTCTTGCGCTTCGACAATCAAATCACCAAACTGTTGTTCAGGCTTCGTCTGAAGCATGACCAATAGTTTTTGATAATCCTCATCATACTCAACGTTAATCCCCGCAGGACTATCCTCACTGATTGGCTTATTATAAGTCTCTTCAGAAATCATATATCTTACCTTATTAATAACTTTCTAAATAATACGTGATTGGTTGTTTCAACTTTAAAGTTTAAATCACAAAATTTTGGATACAACTCATACCAAGTATCATAGTTTTCAATAAATCCAATGTCTAAATCCACTTCACTTAATTTAGTAAAAATTGAATCAATAAAATTATTGTCTAAATTGCTAGATAGCATATCCCAATTGAAGCCAAGCTCTTGCAACTTCTCATTTAATTTCGGAAGTATTTGAGCTGCAGAGGCCGTATGATTGTGAGAAAAAATAATAAATGGACAATTTCTTCCACGACTATCTCTACTCGAAAAAAATAATCCATGTATCCGCTTATGATCTGAAATAGAACTTTCTACAAAGAAATAATAAATATAGACATTAGACTCACTATTATTCAATTTAAAAAATTGCTCACCAATATGATCTTGACCTCTAGTCAACCATGACATTAATGAGCGCTGAACAGAAATAAAATTTCCTGATTGAATAAAATCAGAATAATTTGGTAACTTTCCAATCCACCCTAAATCTTCTAACATTTAAAAGCTCTTAAAGTTGATAAACTAAATGGATTTTTTCCAGATACTGCACGAAACTCGATATAAACTTTCTTTTCACCCAGTTCAAATGTCGCTAAAACACCACGTCCATCAGGTGTATTAATAACCTTTGAAGCCTTATCAATTAATCTAAACAATGACCAATCACCATTTACCTCCAATCTTTCTGGGCGCTCATTTGCTGCTGTAGCATCCAAGGTAAATCGATTATCTTTAACTGGCCAAGTCAATACGACTTCTTTTATTGGCCCATGATAATACTGATACTTCTGGCCATCATAATTAATGGTAAGATTATCGATTTCTTTATCCATTGCTCGAATAATCATTACTACATCAACTTTTGGTACATTTTTACCAGCAAAAAGTTGCATATTAATTGTTTCGGCGTCTTTATATGGCTGTGTACGAGCAATCACATTGTTATCTAAGAAATAACGATAAGGTATTTTACTATTTTGGCTTACAGTTACATTGCTAGACAAAGCAGTAAGATACATTCCATCCTTACCAAACAAATGACCTAACTCTTGTATAGATAAATCTTGTACGGCATTGCTTGCAAATGGATATTTATTAAGTACAAGACCTTTACACGATGCTTGTAACATCTGATCTTGTTGCTTCACCAAGCTCGACATTTGAGAGTCCTTATAGGCCTGGCTGGACTCTGTCACCTTTCCCACAAAGGCATCCAGCATAGGTCTAAACGGATCTGGTAAGCGATTTACTTGAGCGCGGTAATTTACTAAAGGACGAACATCAGGCATTAATTGATCTTCACTTTGCATACTCAGCTCTAAGGCAACCAAGTAAACATATAAATCATTTATCGATCTAATAATTTCATCTAACTGTGATTCAGACTCTTGTGAAGACTGAGTGAGATTTTGATATTGTGAAAAATTACCTGAAATACTCTCCAAATAACCTTGTACCTTAGTCTCATCAATCATATTTTTTGGAGTTACAACTTGAGCAGCAGCTTTCTTCTCTAAATCATTTAATTCTGTTTTACCAGGATTCGCTTGCTCCACTTTAGCAGGCGCAGCCTCAACTAAATTTGTATTTAAACTAATACCCTTGATAATCCCAGCTAAAGAAGAATTCTTTTCTGAAAACTGCTTCGACATCACAATTGCTTGTTGCAAATCTTTGGGCTGTACCATTCTTACATCTTGAATATAGCTTTTCCAAATATTGGTATAAGCTTGGCTATAAATACGGTAGATATCAGACACCACATCATCTACAGATTTCATTTGGACTTCATTACCTAAAACCCATTTTTCTTCCTTATAAAAGCTCTGCAAGCGCTTATTCACATAAGGTAAGAAAATATTTTTATAACCAAACTTGGTAAATAATATATTTACAGGATCACTAAGTGTCTTATCTGATACTCGACGGAATATATTATTTGCAGAAATCCCTCCCATAGATACAAATGATGTTACGGGAAAACTTTTTTGATCAAGAGTCTTCGTATGAGCACTGAGATCATGCATAATTATTTCTGCAATATCTGTATTCACCAACAACTCACGAGCTACTCCCACCAATTCAGCATCATAGCTTTTTTGTGGTGTAATAATCGTTTCACTTAAAAGACTCCCAAGTGATTTAACTGATTCTGGACTACTACTCGTTTTTGAAATAACGTTATTCAACAGCCATTGATAAATATATTTTTTATCATATTTTTTATTATCATAAAGCATCAAATATGCCTTAAGATCATTATAAATATCTTTGTAGTTTTGAGTCTGGATACTCGCTCTAAGCTTATTTTCAATTTCATTAGAAATTAAAGGTAAAACATTTTCATCGATTAAACTTTGTTGTTTAGAAAATGCTGCTGTTGCAACATCATCATGTTGCCCCAAACCAATATTTTTACTAAATGAGCGATCTAGCAAATCTGTACTAATATTATTTTTTGGTAAAAGATATATTGAGTTGGTAAAGTTTAATACTGATGAAATATCAGTAGGATCAACCTTTTTAGAATTAAGCTCTAACAATGCTAATTGCTTACTAATTTCAGTTAAATACTTACTATTATAGTTAAAAGCTCGAACCAACAAACTCAATAAAATAATAAATATGATGGCAAGTACAGCTAACCCAACCCAATATATTTTGCGTTGTTTTTTCATCCAATGGATATCAATACCAGCAATATTTGCAGTGTCTAGCAACAGAATCTGGAAAATATCATTAATAAAGTATGATCTAGCTTTTTCATTGAGCTTAGCGCTCATATTATTTAAATATTTAGGTTGCATTAATGCATTTTGATTCTCATCCAAAATAAAATTTTGGTCTTCGACTTGTTCTGCACTAGTAAAATACACACCTGCCAAATTAATATCTGTATCATAACGAGAAAGATTCAACAGTCGCTTAAGATAAGACTTTAGTGAATATGAAAACTTATTAAACTCATTAGAAAAACCAATTGCTAAGTCTGAGGGATCATTCACTTGGTTGTTAAATGACACGCTTCTAAAAATATTTTGTTGTATCCGAACAACAATCTGATCAATCTCATCAGTCATGATATTAATCTTTTCAGCCGTTGTTTGAGACAACGGGTCTAAAGGTACACCAAATACCTTTCTTCGTTCCTGATCATCTAAATAGTTAAAGTATTGATTAAAGCCACTAATCAAATCCAACTTATTGACAATAATGTATAAGGGAAAAGTTGTATTGAATGAAGTTTGCATTTCTTGCAAACGCAATCTAATTTGTTGAAGTTGTTGTTTAATTTTATCTTCATTACCACTTAAGATATCTTCTGCACTTAACATCAAAACCAAACCATTAATAGGTTGCTTTGGTCTACAACGCTTTAATAAGCCTAATAGCTCATTCCAATCATTACTATTATTGAGATCATCATTTTGTTCGACGAATCGCCCTGCAGTATCCAATAATAATGCTTCATCTGTTAAAAACCAGTCACAATCCCTTGTACCTGCTAATTTAGAGACATGATCAGTGGACCCAATAGGGAAAGATAAACCTGAATTTAGAATCGCTGTTGTTTTACCAACACCAGGTGCACCAATGACCACAAACCATGGTTTCTGATAAATATATTCATTCGATGAACCAAAGATTTTATGGAAAAAGTTCTTATTTTCTTTGCCTTGCTGTTTTTGAAGTATAAGATCAATATTATTAAATTGTTCTTTTAAATCACTTTCCTTTTCAGCCCCCTTCTTAGGTGTTTCCTCACTCAGGTCACTGGCCTTAATTTCGTCAATAACAAGTTGATTCATCGCTCTCGATTTATAAAGCTTGTATAAATACACACCAAGAAAGATCAAAGATACAACAACGATTGCAATCACTCGTGCCAAAACTGACTCTAGTGGTTTATTTTCAGCAATAGCGATTAATGGCCCAGCAAACCAAATTGTTGTAATAATCGATATTAGTCCAAAAACACTCCACATCGACACCCAACTAAACATTGTTAAGAAACCCATATTTATACCTATTAATTCATCATATTTTAAATTTGGAACAGAATACTTTTAAGCTAAAACTACTGTGAGGAATCGTTCTGAATGTAAACAGTAATCTCAACTCGTCTATTTTTAGCTCTGTTCTCATTTGAATCATTTGGGTATCTAGGATTTTCTGCACCTTTACCTTCAGAACGTACTCGTGCAGGATCATTCATGTAAGTTGACAATATTTTCTTAATCGCATCTGCACGACCTTGAGATAAATGCCAATTTGAAGGGTATTGAGTACTACTAATAGGTTGGTCATCTGTATACCCAGAGACAACCACCCGACCTTTTACCTCATTTAAAGCTTGACCAACTGCTGCCATAACAGGGAAGTAACGATCCTGAATTTTATCTGCACCAGAGGTAAATAAACCATCTCCTAAGATTGTGATGGTACTCTTTCCTGGAACTTCATCTACTTGTATCAACTTATTATCAATTTCATTCTTCAATAATGGAGATAAGAGTTGAATTTGCTCACCTGAGTTAGTTTGAACGGGTGTAACACTCAACTTGTTTATACGCGAATTGATTTCACTTGTGGTTTGAGCCAAATACCAATTCAATCCAGTATATGATAGTAAAACTACTGCCCCTGCAATTACTGCAAGTATCCAAAAAGGTATATGTCGATGCTTCTTCGCCAACAATTTATTTTTATTTATATTATCAATTAAGATAGGCGAACTAGCAGTACCATATTCTCGAATTATTTTTTCTAATTCTTTCTTAATATTTTCAATAGATACTTTACCATTATTCAATACCTGATATTTACCCATATACCCAAGAACCAAACAGTAGTACATCAGCTCTATTAGGTTAATATTTTTCAGAGGCTCTTGTTTAACACGGTCAATCAATTTAAAGAACTGTTCACCACCCCAAGTTTCATTGTGGAAAGTAACCAATAAACTATGAGCTGCCCACTCTTGGTCAGCCCAACTATTTTTAGCTGCAAACTCATCCAGCAATGTGCACAGACAATATCTTGCAGCCTTGATTGTTTCGTACCGCACCCCTTTCTCTTCAGCTATTTCTTCAAAAACTTCAATATCTTTACGTAAGCCATTAAGCACTTCTTGAGTAGATACCTTACTTTGAAAATACTTCATTTGTGAGGCTTTATTTAATAGAGGGATTGCTGATTCAACAATCACATTCCCCCCACTAACTTTTTTTGTTTCCCCTTCTTGTGAAAGGATATTTTTTTCGATTTCTTCAAATCTTATTGTACTCATTCCAGATCTCTTTATTAAAATTAATAAGTTTTAATTGCCCAGCATTCAATAACTAGATCAGGAAACTCTCCAGCTAAATGTATTGCCATACCTGATGACTGACTTAAATCTTCCCATAATTCAGAATCTTTATTTATCTCAAAATAACTAAATCCTGCATGGTAAGGTAGTTCACGTGGTGCCGTAGATAATGCATGAACATGAATACCGGGTAAGTGATATGCAATCAAGTCACGTACTTTTTCTACAGAGCTAATCTTAATTGTAGTTGGAATTCGTTGTCTTAAAGCATCAGATGGCAAACTAGCACTGATTGCGAGAACAAATCGACATGTAGTCAATAAAGAACTATCTGGAGTTATTGCAACCCGTGTCGCTTCATCACGAAGTTCTAATGGAATCATCATCGCTCGTTGCTGAAGAACAATAGATAATACCTCTCTCAGCATTAAAACGATTTTTTTAAAGCAAACACTTAATCTATCATGATCATAAACAGGTAAATTAAAATTAGATTTATCTAGATTAAACGTACTCAAATCACCATAAAGTTTTAATAGATTTTCAAAAAATACAAAAGGATGTACTAAGTGCGTTGTCGTCACACTATGCATATAGGCATAGTAACGATTTATCGTCTGCAACATTAAGAAATCACGCACATCACCAGCACTGCTTAAGTTTGGATTATTTAAAACCCCAGTTAATGCCATCGCTTTTTGCTTTAACAATCCCATAATCTCAGACTGGTATTGTTTTAATGCAGTATTCGCATGACAATTTAATGTTGATGGTACAAAACTCTCATCAAGAAATATTTCGCCAGTAGAACTTACAGAAGAAATCTTAGCAATCGCAAGTTTTGCCTCATTTTCATTTAATGTTTTACCTAGAGATAACCTTAAGTTTGGTGAAGCAACCAATAACTCTCTTTTAGGTAAACTTAAATCAGTATGGTCTTCACAATCCACATTTTTAAGAATGTAGCGGAATAGATCACTACCATGATCCTCAATGAAACCATAATTTTGCTTATAACTTGAAGAAGTGGACCAGACTAAATAGATATACTCATCTTCAGTATTTGGAGGCACATTTAAAGTAAGATTTGGTGCATTTTCTAATGTTCCATTAAAAAAACTTCCATCTTTAAAAAAACCAGTGACTCTATCTATAGAAATGGTTCCTAATTTTAATGCCGATAAATCAAAAACCAGTTCTTGAATTCCCCACCCATAAGCATGACTCACAGCATAATAATGACTCACAAGTGAATCATAATATTTTTCCGTTTGTTGAAAATGCTGGGGAGCAATTAAAGTACCTTCATTCCAAACCACTTTGTGTTCAATTGACATAACTTTCTAATTTCCTATAAGTTTGGTTCAGATTGAATATAGATACCTTTCTTCAAATTTGCTGGTTTCTTTTCATCCATCATTTTTTGAATGCCATCTTTCAATTTCAATCTTTGCTTTTCAGTCATTTCTTCTAAATTAACTTTTTCATCAGCTAATTTTTTCTCAAGTATCTTGTCTAAAGCTTCACTTTTAGAGAGTTGAATAACACCTTCATCTTTAACTTCTAAATATAAAAATTCCCCACCACGCTGATACCAACGTAGATGTTGTTTATATAAAGAAAATTTCCATTTTTTCTCAACATCTCTTAATGCAACCACGACACCAAGATAATCTGCTCGTTCATTCATTGGTAACTTAAAATTAAGGTTTTGGCCTGGACGAACCATAACATTAGTTTCTTCAAGTACACTTGAACCTAGGTGTGTTTTATATGTCCCAGATGAGCTCAACTCATTCATCTGATTAAACTCAACCTCACTGATTAACTGTAAAACACTCAGTTTTACAGGTGAAGGCTCCCCCAATAAGTTTCTATTGATATCATCATCTGCAAAGACATAGACATCTAATATTCCTTCACTATTAGATTTATTTGGAGATAATGTCGAACATGCTGCCAAGAAAATTAGCGCACACCCCAACAACATAATTTTCATCATTTTCATAAATAAAACCTAATCTTGTATGTATCTAAATTAGACAATGTATTTGTGACAAACATATCTAATTGAAGACTTATATACCTATTATTCATTTAATCTTTTCTGTTTGCGTTGTAACAGTTGGGGGGATAACAACTGCTGTTGATTGGCTCACTACATTAGATTCTGTAGCCTTAGATATAACGTCTTTTGTTTCAACAGGTGCGATTACTATAGAAGATGACCCATCAGTTGTTGGCTGACTTACCACAACTGGTTCAGCAGAATGAGTTTTAACTGCTTTAGTTTTAGCCGGTGTTTTGAATGGAACCACAGGAATTGTTTCAGCCTTGATCACAACAGCAGGCTCAGCTTTAGGCTGTACTTCTTTAGCTTCAACTGGTGCAGTTGCAGTTACTGGTGGAGTAACTACAGCAGACTCAGCTTTAGGCTGTACTTCTTTAGATTCAACAGGTGTAGTTGCAGTTACTGGCGGAGTAGCTACAGCAGGCTCAGCTTTAGGCTGTACTTCTTTAGATTCAACGACTGTTGTTGCAGTTACTGGTGGAGTAACTACAGTAGGCTCAGCTTTAGGCTGTACTTCTTTAGCTTCAACAGGTGTAGTTGCAGTTACTGGCGGGGTAACCACAGCAGGCTCAGCTTTAGGCTTCGCTTCCTTAGCTTCAACTGGTGTAGTTGCAGCTACTGGCGGATTAACCACAGCAGGCTCAGCTTTAGGCTTCGCTTCCTTAGCTTCAACTGATGCAGTTGCAGCTACTGGCGGAGTAACCACAGCAGGCTCAGCTTTAGGCTGTACTTCTTTAGATTCAACTGCTGTAGTTGCAGCTACTGGCGGAGTAACCACAGCAGGCTCAGCTTTAGGCTGTACTTGTTTAGATTCAACTGTTGTAGTTGCAGCTACTGGCGGATTAACCACAGCAGGCTCAGCTTTAGGCTGTACTTGTTTAGTTTCAACAGGTGTAGTTGCAGCTACTGGCGGAGTAACCACAGCAGGCTCAGCTTTAGGCTTCGCTTCTTTGGTTTCAACAGGTGCAGTTGTGGTTACTGGTGGAGTAACCACAGCAGGCTCAGCTTTAGGCTTCGCTTCTTTAGATTCAACAGATGTAGTTGCAGTTACTGGCTGAGTAACCACAGCAGACTCAGCTTTAGGCTTCGCTTCTTTAGTTTCAACAGGTGCAGTTGTGGTTACTGGTGGAGTAACTACAGCAGGCTCAGCTTTAGGCTTCGCTTCCTTAGCTTCAACTGGTGCAGTTGCAGTTACTGGTGGAGTAACTACAGCAGGTTTAGCAGTCTCAATTTCTGGCTTGTTTTCAACGGGCTTAACTTTATCAACAATAGTTTTGATATCTGCTTCTAACTTTTCAAAACCAGCCTGATTAAATTGTTGTCTATAAGAAATATCTATAAAATTTTGTACCTTTTTTTCTATAATGGCATTGTTATCATTAAATATTTTTCCATTTTTAGTGTTGTTTAACTGATACAATGATTTCAACTCATCCACAGTATAAATATCACTAAATAGCTGTGTGCTTATATCGTCAAAAATAGACTCAGCAGCGGAACTATTAATATAATTTTGTATTGTCGATCTTAATTTTTGCTGCAAATCAGGCCGATTCAAATATTGCTGCGCAAGCTCATTAAGTCCCATATTTTTTAGTGTCTTAATTGCAATTGCATCCAAATTTGTCGGCAATAACATCTGTGTTTTTAGATCACGAGGTAAGTTTGCGGCTTGTGCTGAACTATATGCCACGAAAAAATTTTCATTTTCATCAGCAGAACTTGTATTACTTAATAACAATAATGTCGCTGTAGCCAAAATTATTTTATGATTCATTTGGCTTCACCATTTTTTAGCGCCATTTTAATCTGATTTTGTAAATTAGCCTGCTCACTAAGGAGAATAGGTAATTCACTATACATTTTCTGCATTGCTAAACTTTTTTGCTTTTGTTTCGTCAATATTTTTTGACCTTCTGGTGTCCCATAAAACTCAATTTGATTTGAGACAGCTTCTTCAGATTGCATTTTGACGAATTCATTTTTATATTCTTGCAAAGAAGTGCGTTGAATTTCATTCACTCTCGACAAGATATAAGCTTTATAAACTTCTTCAACCTCTTTTATTGCCTGTTTCTTCGACTCAGATGGAACTTCATAGCCTTGTAATGCACTTTCTACTTTGGAATGCGCATAATCAGAAAATTTTTTTTGCTCAATTTTTTCGAGTTGAATCTTATTGTCGATATCTAAATATGAATAATATTGCTCAGCAGATGACGAAGATAAAGGTGTTGTCTTTCCTGTAACACTTATAGACAAGAAACCGAAAAAAATTAAAAAGACTCTAAATAGTAACATCCTAGGCACCAGCTATGTATATTTGTTAGACAATGAGTTGTAATATCAAATAGAAAT
>RRZT010061622.1_pt1 | contig 21485 bp, 18 predicted proteins | sample 2165551 | NCBI WGS metagenome assembly RRZT01 (sample SAMN10456910, study PRJNA506462) | wastewater metagenome | biome: wastewater; feature: sludge; material: wastewater sludge; isolation source: wastewater sludge with Escherichia coli K12::gfp cells carrying plasmid... | place: USA: Moscow, Idaho... | reverse complement strand
CGACTAAATTATACATTTCAAGTTGTTTAATTGCTCGATTGCTAGCATCAAACTCTACAGGTAAGGTAATTAATTGAAAGATTACGGTTCCTGCGAAAATCCAAACACCGATTTGAACGTATGCAGGATTACTGAATGCCATTCCAATTAAGATTAAAACCCAAACAAAGTTAGATGTTAAGGCTACAACTGGTGCAATAGCTGATCTAATCTTTAATGGAACATAACCCTTAGCATGTTGGATTGCATGTCCAACCTCGTGGGCTGCGATACTTGCGGCACTAACACTTGTTTGATTATAGACACCTTCTGATAAGGCGACGGTTTGTGTTCTTGGATCATAGTGATCTGAGAGTTGTCCACGAACAGGTTTAATCTTAACGTGTTGTAACCCGTTATTATCTAAGATTGTACGGGCAACATCCGCACCTGTAACATCGCGTGAGTTTCTTACCGCGCTATATTTTGAATACGTTGATTTAACTTTAAATTGTGCATAGGCTGCAAGTGCCATAAAAGGCAACATGTATATTAAATAATCTAAACTATAAAAATAATATGGCATAATTTTTCTCCAACTTTCCTAATGTTAATCTATATTATACTACAATTCTATTTATTTTATGTTCAAAGAATTGAAACTGTTGATAATTGTTTTTATAACATGCATGTAATATTAGCGGCTACAGGTGTCAGAACAACAGTTTTATGCTAAAATGATAGAAGCGAAGAAAGGACAGATACAATGGGATTTAGAAATACAAAAGCAGAGAAAAATCCTTATGCCAAAAAGCGTAAGCGTACAATTATAATAAGTGTCTTACTTGTAGCTGTTCTTTTAATGATTCCAGTCTTTCGATATTTAATTGTGAATCAAGAAAAACCACTGATGAGTAATTTTACTGTTTGTGATTTAAGTCAAGAAGAGGTCATCGAGACCTTCAAAGACCATACGTATAAAGAAAAAACAGTCATTAAGGATTATTTCTTTTATGGTGAGTCTTTAAGTTTATTTAACGAATCTTATAACATTAGTAATCCAGATGCTTTAATAGGAAAGACCTTACTTTTGACAAATCTTTGTACAGAAGAAGAATTTCATTATTTAATTGACTATGATGTGGATGGGCAAATACCTTTAGAAAACTTACCTAAAGGATTGTACGAAGTGTTTATTAATATTGATATGGTGAAAAAACGTGTGGTTATGAGTGAGGAAATTTTTGAAACGATACATCTCGTTAATAGAGGGGAAGATCACCGTAAGGTTGAAATTATTGGAAGTCGAAATACTTTTGACGATTCAAAACATAAAGACTATTTAGATGATAATTACTTGTTTATAAATGTTGAGGCGATGGATCAAGCATCAGATGATTATGATATTGTTATTGATCCAGCACATGGAACAAATGCGAGTGGTTTCTTTCAAGATCATGGTAAGACAGTTTTAGGAATGGTTGAAGGTGACGAATTATATTCATTGGCAGAACTTATTAAAGAAGATCTTGAAGCGGCAGGACTAAAAGTATTGATTACACGAGATAATTCAGATCATATTATTAATCAATATGGTGTTGATGGTCGTTTTGATAAAGCTTATCAATCAAAGGCTAAATACTATGTAGAACTCGGATTTGGAGATACGGATAACGGGGCATTGAAGATTTATAAGTCTTCTTATGCGTCTCAAGCATTCTCAAGTTATATTGCCAATCATTTATTGGATGAGTTGAATTTAACAAAATACGGCACAAATAGTGTTGTTTCAGCAAATCGCTTTAATGACTTAGATGGTGTAATCAGTATTCGAGAAACTGGTGGAAAGGCACTTGCTGCAGCAACATACTCTGATTTAGCGGAAGAACAAAACAAGAGTTTTGCCTACTTAAATAATTTTGCCTTAGAAACAATTTCAATTGAATACTTTAGCTTTACAAACGAACAAGAATTAGAACATTACAAAACAAACAAGGAAAAGTATGCTGAGGAAACTGCAAAAGCAATCTTAGAATACTTTAAATTAGGAGAGAAAGAAGTAGAAGATGATTTATCAGATTAAAAATGGATATAAACAATTTCAAACGACAATTGTTTTTGAAGACATTAATTTTAATATAAAGAATGGTGAGAAAGTTGCACTTGTGGGAAGAAACGGAGCCGGTAAGACAACCTTAATGCGTATTATTGCTGAGGATGAAAGTCTTGATTCTGGTAATGTTTATAAAGCAAGTGATTTTGAAGTTGCGTATTTGAGTCAAAATACGGAAACGGATGAGAAAAATACGATTTTAGAAGAAGTAAGTTTAGTCTACGAAAAGATTGAAAGACTTGAAGAAGAGATTAAAGAGATTACAAGTACCCTAGAAAAGGATCCTGGGAATACAAAGTTAGTTGATAAATATGCACGTCTTAGTAATCGTTTTGAAATGCTGGGTGGTTATAACTATGAACATGAAATGCATAAAGTATTAACGAATTTTGGTTTTGAAGAAGACATGTGGAATCAAAAGATTGGAACTTTATCTGGTGGAGAGCGCACAAAGGTTGCATTTGCGAAGTTACTCCTTCAAAAACCTGACTTACTTTTATTAGACGAACCTACAAACCACTTAGATCTTTCCACGATTGAATGGTTAGAAGGCTATCTTAAATCCTATTCCCAAGCATTAATTATTGTGTCGCATGACCAAATGTTTCTTGATAACATCATTGATAAGGTGTGGGACATAGAGTTTGGTAGTTTAAGAGCTTATACGGGAAGTTATAGTCAATATGAGATCCAGAAAGAAACGTATTTAATTACACAAAGAAAACATTTTGAAGAACAACAAAAAGAAATTAAACGTTTAGAAACTCTTATTGAAAAATTTAGATATAATGCGAATAAGGCAGCATTTGCCCAATCAAAAATAAAATATATCGAACGAATGGATAAAATTGAATTAGATCAAGTTGATAACCAAGTGTTTAAGGCGAATTTTAAGAGTGGTATTCGAGGCAGTAACAAAGTCTTAGAAGTTAATGATCTCTCTGTTGGTTATGATGAAGAACTTGTTAAAGCGAACTTTGAGGTATATCGTGGCGAAAAGATTGCGATTATCGGAGACAACGGTACTGGAAAATCAACACTTGTCAAAATATTAATGAATAAAGAAAAAAGTCTTGGTGGAGAGTTTCTTTGGGGACACAGCATCCAGACAAGTTATTTCGACCAAAAATTAGCCCAAGTTGATTCTAATAAGACGGTAATAGAAGATTTGTGGCATGAATATCCAAATCTTACACAAAGTGAAATTAGAACCTTACTTGGAAGTTTCCTCTTTAGAGCAGATGACGTTTTCAAAAACATCTCTGTTTTATCAGGAGGAGAGAAGGTAAGACTATCACTTTTGAAAGTAATGTTGAGTAAAGCGAATGCACTCGTGCTTGATGAGCCGACTAACCATTTGGATATTTTAAGTAAACGAGCACTTGCTGATGCAATGAACACTTATGATGGAACAATAATCTTTGTTTCTCATGACCGTCATTTTATTAACAGTGTCGCAACTAAAATTATTCTTATTAAGGATAAAGAGTTTATTATTTATCCAGGAACTTATGCAGAATATCTTGATCGAAACAATGCTGAACTTGAAGAAGTAAAGGCTGTTGAAAAGGAAGTTGTAGAAGATAAGCCTAAGGTGACATACAGTAACAACTGGATTAAAAATATTGAAAAAACGATTAGTGATTTAGAAGAAGAAATATCTGAACTTGAAGCCTCAACGTATAATTCTGAAGTCTATGAAGACTTTGTAATCCTTAAAGAAGTGAATCAAAAGATAGAGGAAAAACAAAAGGAATTGGAGATTCACTCTTTAGAATATTTTGAATATTTAGAGAGTTTAGAATAATATAATGAAATAAAAGTACTGTTTCTATAATACTTTCATTTTTTATTTGTGGCATTATTCCCTTTATCTATATATAGGCTTTGAATTAATGCTTCAAATAGGGTATAATGAGTAAAGAAATTATAAGGAGGAGTATATTAATATGGCAAATTGTTTAGTAGCACAGTCTGGTGGACCATCAGCAGTAATTAATGCGACAATCGCAGGAGTAGTTAAGGCAAACCAATTAAATCCAGTTTATGATAAAGTTTATGGTGGATTACACGGTATTGAAGGTATTCTTCAAGAAATGTTTTATGATTTAACGGATATGAGTGAAGAAGAGAACTTAGTTCTTAGACAAACTCCAGCAGCAGCATTAGGGAGCTGCCGTTACAAGTTATTAAGAGAAAACGAAGCAGACTTCAAACGTTTATTTGAAGTTATGGAAAAATATGACATTGAAACATTATTCTACACAGGTGGAAATGACTCAATGGATACAGTAGCAGCATTATCAGAATATGCTAAGAAAAACGGTATCGAAGGACGTCGTTTCGTTGGTTGTCCAAAAACTGTAGATAACGACTTAATGGTTATCGACCACAGTCCAGGATATGCTAGTGCAGCAAAATTCATTGCGAACACTGCTTACCAAACATGGCAAGACTATAATGTATATACACGTCAAGAAGTGTTCATTCTTGAAACTATGGGACGTGACGCTGGATGGTTAGCTGCAGCAGCAAACTTAAGTGGAATTGTTGACTTAACAATTTTACCTGAAAAACCATTCAACAAAGAAGAGTTCTTAAAAGCATTCAAAGAAGTATTAGATGAAAAGAACAAATGCTATATCGTTGTATCAGAAGGTGCACGTTATGAAGACGGTACTTACTTATCAGCAGCGGAAAGTAAAAATGACTTATTCGGTCACGCAATCTTAGGTGGATCAGGTGAAGCACTTAAGAGCTTAATCTTAAATGAAGGAGCAGCTGAACGTGTTAAAGTACAAGACTTAAGTACAGCACAACGTTCACACGCAACTGAACAATCATTAGTTGACGTTACTGAATCATTCAAATTAGGTATGTCAGCACACATGAGAAGTATGGATAAAAACTTCACGGGTAAAATGGTTGGACTTGTAAGAAAAGATCAAGAAGAATATGATGTTGAATTTATCGCAACAGATGCAAGTAACATTGCGAACCATGTTCGTAACTTCCCAGAAGAATGGATTCTTCCAAACTACCAAGGAGTTACACAAGAAGCATTAGATCACATGCGTCCTTTAATTAAAGGTAACCCAACAATCATCTATGATGAAGAAACTAACTTACCAAAACAAGTTAAACCTTACTTCATGAGATAGTTAAAAAAACAATCATTAAAGCTCGGTCATTAGCCGAGCTTTTTAAATACCGTTGTGTATAATATGAATATGAAATGTAAGTGATTTACCGAAAATGAAACAATTTTCATAAAAGAAATGAAAAACTATCATCTTTTTGTTGACATTCACATCATTCATGTATATAATAGGTATTAAGCAGAAATGCTCTTATTCATAAGGAGGAATAATATGAAAAAACATATCACAAGAATTGCTGCTCTTGTAGCAGTAGCGCTAGTATTAGTTGCTTGTGGTGGCGGAGGAAGTTCAGCAGGACTTGAAACCGATGAAAACGGACGTAAATACCATGCGTTTGCTTTAGCTACAAGTTTCAATAATGCTCCAGACTTCTACCAATATCACTCAAGAAATATTCAACCATGGGGAGATGGAACATCTGCCAACACGGTTAGATTTGCATCAGATCGTCAAGACGAATTACTTGAAACGATGAGACATGCAAGTGCAGTGGACGGACAAAAAGAATTTAAAGATGCATTCTTAGAATACGTACAATTATGGAACGAAGAGCTTCCAGAATTACCACTATACGCAAACGAATATCACGACCTATATAATGGTAAGAATCTTCAAGATTTCAACACTGGTCCATTATGGCAATGGCGTGAATCAATTGTAGAAGCTACTTCTCCAAATGAAAACGTAACAATCGGTGTTTCATCTGACTGGAACGGCGACTTCATCGTAGGATGGACAAACAGTGCTTATGACGAAGACGTAAGAACATTAGTATTCGGATCAGGTTTACTTGTTGGTGATGAAAACGGGGCTATGACTCCAAACTACATGACTGAAAAAGTTGATGTATCAGAAGACCAAAAAACTTGGACATTCAAATTAAAAGAAGATATCAAATGGTCAGATGGTGAACCATTCACAGCTGATGACGTTATCTTTACATACTTACTTTATAATTCACCAAGCATGGTTAAAGCTGGTGGTTCATTAGACAGAACTAAAACAGCAGAAACTTATGTTGGATGGGAAGAATTCGACAAAGCAGTTGCAGTTGACCCAGAAGCAGAAGAAATTGTTTGGGATGACGCTAAACTTGAAGCAGCATTAGCTGACTTTGAAGGATTCAAGAAAATTGATGACTACACAGTACAATTTAATTTATTAGCAGCTGAATTCAACACTTGGGCTGGATTCGAAACACAAGATATTTTACCGAAACACTACTACTCAAATGAAGGTAAAGTAGATGCAGAGCACGTACGTAACACTTTAATGGCTAAACCTTTAGGTTCAGGACCATATGTTATGACTGAATACGTTCCAGGACAACACGTTAAATTCGAAGTTAACGATCTATATCCAGGAAACATTAACGGTAAAAAACCAGCTATCAACAACATTATCTACAAACGTACAGCTAATGAAACTGACGTAGATGAGTTACTAGCAGGTGGTATTGACTTATTAGCAGGACAAATTCAAGGAGCTAAGATTGATCCAGTGAAAGCGGCAGAAGCTGAAGGATATGCATTTAATACTTACGCTCGTCACGGATACGGACACTTATCATTCCACTCTGACTTTGGACCAACACAATTCAAAGAAATTAGACAAGCATTTGCATTCGGTATGGACCGTGAAGAATTCATTAAAGAATTTACAGGTGGATATGCAGTAACTCTACAAGGACCTTACTCATTACCATTTGTTAAACCAGATGCAGAGTATGTTGAAACAAATCCTTGGGAAATTTCAGAATCATGGATTGAATCAAACTTAACTGACTATAGTAAAGATTCAGCTAAAGCTATCGAAACATTAGAAGCTGCTGGCTGGGCTAAAGGTTCTGATGGAATCTTCGCTAAAGAAGTAGACGGAAAAGAAATGAAAGCTGTTGTTGGACTTGCAGCAGGTTCACAAGACTGGGCAGACGCACTTAACTTAAGTACTGGCAAAATGGAAAAAGAAGTCGGTGTTAAAGTTATCGTTGAACCACTAGACTTTGCAGTTCTATTAGAACACTACTATGGTAACTTTAAAAAATAGTAAATAGTTTGGACAATATAACTGAAAAGTCATATAATATATGTTAATTAGGATTAGCCAATAGTAATATTGGCTATTCCTTTAAATGTTTTTAGGAGGTAGTATTATGGAAAAAGAGAAAGATAGTGGATTTAAGGGGTTTTTATCGAGATCGATGCCACTAATAAGGTATACAGTTAAAAGAATATTCTATTTAATTCCTGTAGCTTTAGGGATTGCGTTTATTCTATTCCTTATTATTGATAAGATGCCAGGGGATGCGGCAGCCGCATTGATGGACCCGGAAAAACCACGTGACCCAGTGTTGTATGAAGCAATCAGAAGACAATTGGGATTAGATGGTCCACTTGTAGTGAGATTTTTTAAATGGTTATTTAACTTAATGAAAGGTAACTTTGGTTACTCAACATTAGCAGGACCGAATCCTGTAGGACCATTTATTGGTGAAGCTATCAAGAATACATTTAGAGTTAATTTAATTGGTTACGTAATTGCGATTATTATTTCGTTAATCGTCGGTATAAAAGCAGCAGTTGATAGACGTTCATTATTTGATAATTTCTGGACAGTGTTTTCACTAATTGGTATTTCAATGCCAAGTTTCTTTTTTGCGATGGTACTAATTTTTATATTCGTAATTAATTTAGGTTGGTTCCCAATGAATGGGATGTCAGATCCTACAATAAATCTTGCGACAGCGTCACAATGGGTAATATGGAAAGATATGTTATGGCATATGATACTTCCAATTGCAGTTGTGGTACTTGGAGCATTACCAGGTTTATTCCGTTATGTAAGAAACTCTATGTTAGAGGTTTTAAATCAAGATTATATTCGTACAGCAAGAGCTAAAGGGCTTAAAGATAAAACTGTAATTTATCGACATGCCTTTAGAAATGCGTTATTGCCAATTATTACAGTAATTGGTTCAATGTTACCAGGATTATTCAGTGGGTCAATTACAGTTGAGTCAATATTCGTTTATCCAGGGGTTGGACAGTTATTAAATAAGGCGTTAAACGTAAGAGATAGAAACATTGTTACATTGTTACTTGTCTTCTTTGCGGTATTACAATTAATTGCGAACCTTGTAGTAGATATATCGTATGCACTTGTGGATCCAAGAATTAGAGTAGGAGGCGGTTCTGATGAGTAAGAAATTAAAGAAAAATAAAAAAGTAGCAAATGCTGCTGATACTCAAGAAGTAGTCGACTCTCCATTTAAAATTTATATGGATCGTTTCCGCAAGAATAAACTTGCGATGTTTGGTTTATATTTAACAGGAGTCGTTGTTGGTTTAATTTTATTAACGGCACTTTATGTTAAGGTTACTAATTATGACTTAGCAGCATTAAATCATGCTGATGCAAATTTACCACCAAGTCTTAAATATCCATTCGGAACAGACAGTTCAGGACGTAGTTATTTAATTCGTGTATTCTATGGAGGTATTATTTCACTTCAAGTTGGTTTAATCGCTACAGTAGTTGCAACATTACTTGGGGTATTCTTCGGGGGTATCGCAGGATACTACGGAGGAAAAGTAGATTCAATCGTTATGCGTTTAGCAGAAGTTGTTTCTTCATTACCATTATTCCCATTAGCAATTACAGTTCAAGTAATCTTTAGTGAGTTAACTCGAGAAACACGATTTATGATTATGATTATGTTTATTGGGGTTACAGGGTGGACAAGTTTAGCGCGTATGATTCGTGCTCAAATCTTATCCTTACGTGAACAAGAGTTTATGTTAGCAGCAAAAGCGATGGGGATTAAACCAAGTCAACAAATTACGCGTCACTTAATTCCAAACGTTATTGCACACGTAATCTTATCAGCAATTTCAACATTCGCTGGTGCGATTATGATTGAAGCAACGTTAGCGTTCTTAGGACTTTCAGTTCAAGAGCCGACACCAACCTGGGGTCGTTTGTTGAACTTAGCGAAGACCGCAACGATTATGAAGAATCAATGGTGGCTCTGGGTATTCCCTGGTATCGTCCTAGTTGCACTAATTATCGGTGTAAACCTAATTGGTGAAGGACTGAATGATGCAGTGGATCCAAAATCAAATGTTAAATTTAACAGAGCAAAAAAAGATAAAAAATTCTTTAGAAAAAAAGAAAAAGTTGTAACTGAAGGGCATGGTGTCGCATAATGAGTGAAAAATTACTAGAAGTAAAAAACTTACATACGTACTTTGACACTGAAGCTGGAACTATTAAAGCTGTTAATGGTGTAGACTTTTTTGTTGAAGCCGGAAAAACATTAGGTATTGTTGGAGAATCGGGCTCCGGTAAGAGTGTTACATCAATGTCAGTTATTCAATTATTAGACTACCCTGGGCGTATTGCCCAAGGGGAAGTCATTTATAAAGGTGAGGATTTAACGAAAGTTTCTGAAGCACGAATGAGATCAATTCGTGGTAATGAGATTTCTGTTATCTTTCAAGAGCCAATGACTTCTTTAAACCCTGTGTTTAGAGTAGGAAAACAAATTGGTGAAGCTTTAATGTTACACCAAAACTTAAGTAAGAAAGAAGCAAGAGAACGTTCAATTCAACTTTTAAAAGATGTTAAGATTCCACGTCCATCAGAAGTTGTAGATAACTATCCACACCAACTTTCCGGGGGTATGAGACAGCGTGTTATGATCGCGATGGCTTTAGCGTGTAATCCTTCAATTTTAATTGCTGAGGAGCCTACAACGGCGCTAGACGTTACAATTCAAGCGCAAATCTTATCGTTGATGAATGATTTAAAAAATAAACAGAACACTGCTATTTTATTTATTACACATGACTTAGGTGTTGTAAATCAAATGGCTGACGATGTTATCGTAATGTATTGTGGGGAAGTTGTTGAATATGCAAGTGTAGATGAAATCTTTGGTAAACCAAAATTCCAACATCCTTACACTGAAGGATTGTTAGAATCGATTCCTCGTATTGATACTGGATCTACTCGTTTAGATCCAATTCCAGGATCGGTACCTCATCCTTTAGATTTACCGAAGGGATGTAAGTTTGCACCACGTTGTAAGTTTGCAACTGAGAAATGTCATAATGAACATCCAAAATTAACAGAAGTTGAAGGATCTCAAAAAGTGAGATGCTTCTATCCAGAGAAGGGCGTGAGAAATAGTGAAGCATAGTGAAACATTAATTAGAGTTAAAGACCTTAAGAAATATTTCCAGGTATCATCAAAAACATTATTTCAAGACGCATCTTATGTAAAAGCTAATGATGGTGTAACTCTTGATATTATGCGTGGGGAAACACTTGGATTAGTTGGGGAATCTGGGTCAGGTAAATCTACATTAGGTAGAGTTCTATTACAATTATATAAAGAAACTGCGGGTGCTACTTACTACTATGGTAAGACTTTAGAAGAAGTTGCTCCAAAGTATGTTTATACTACAATTAAAGATTTAGAAAAAGATGTGAAAAGTTTAGAAGCGAATCGTATTGATCGTCGTAAACTTAAATCACAATTAGAAAAGGCACAAGATCCAAAAGAAATTAAAAAACTTCAAGAGAAGTTTGATGAAGCAGATAAGAAAATTGATAATTTCTTTGATACTACAGTTAAAATCTTTGGTGGACTTGTATTCTGTGAAGACTTGTCATTAACATCTAAGATTGTCTTAGAATGGTATGAAACACGTGGGAAAATTATTGAAGCTGAAAAGAAACTCGTTTCAGATGAATTAATGCTAGAAGCTTTAGCTGAGACTAACGAAGACAATACTCCGAAAGCTCAAAAAGTTAAAGATCGTATTCAACAGTCTAAAGAACTTGTTAAGACGTTAGAGGCTTCATTATCGACAACACAAGCAAAATTAGATGAAATGCGTAAGACTGCAGAATCGCACAGTAAGTATGATCATTATGAATCACGTCGTGACTCAGGAATTGACTTAACGCGTTTAAGTGAAGCAGAAATGCGTTCACTTCGTGTTGACTTACAAATCATTTTCCAGGATCCATATTCATCATTAGATCCAAGAATGACTGTTGCTCAAATTATTGGGGAAGCTTTAGTCGCTCACGGTATGTATCGTAAGAATACTCAAAAGTTAACAGATTATATTTCAAAGGTTATGAAAGAGTCTGGACTTCAACCATATATGATGCACAGATACCCACATGAGTTCTCAGGTGGTCAGAGACAACGTATTGGGATTGCGAGAGCGTTAGCGGTTAATCCTAAGTTTATTGTTGCGGATGAGGCAGTAAGTGCCTTAGACGTTTCGATTCAATCTCAAATCATTAACTTAATGCAAGAGTTAAAAGAAGATCGTGGACTAACATACTTATTCATTTCACATGACTTAGGTGTTGTTCGTTACTTATCAGATCGTATCGCAGTTATGTATTTAGGAGATATTGTTGAACTTGCTACTACAGATAACATTTTCAACCATACTGCTCACCCATATACAGAAGCACTACTAGAAGCGATTCCAACGACCGAAGTTGAAACAAGAGGTCAAATTAAACCGTTAGAGGGTGATGTTCCATCACCAGTTAATCCACCATCAGGATGTAAGTTTCATACGCGTTGTAAGTATGCAACTGAAAAATGCCGTACTGAAGTACCTGCGTTTAGAGAAGTTAGTGAAGGACACTATGTGGCTTGTCACTATGCTTTAAGTGGTGAATAGTTTTGTTTAATCGAGACAAATATAGAGAAAAAAGAGAAGAAGAAAAGCGTAAGACCGAAGAGTTTTTAAAAAAACGTAATGAGGCAGAATTTGAGAAGGGTGATTTTCTAGCACTTGTGTTAGCAGCACTCACTACAATTCTACCTGTTGCGATTGCAACGATTCTTGTGATATGGTTCTTAACATCAGCCTTCTTCCACTTCTTTAGATGATGAGCATTTTACTACTATCGATAATAATACTATCGACTATAAACGTAAGCTACATGTTTTGGATTATCTTTGGCTTTAATGGAAAACTTGCAGATGGAAATGGTGCCTTACCAGTTCTTAGTTTTAGAGAAGAAGGTGGAACAATCCACCTTTGTATCATCTTAGGGATTGCGATTGTAATTCTAGTATTGTTTATGATTTACGCATTTAAAGACAATTCAGAAATAAAAATCTATAATAATGGGTATGAAGTTGATCATTATAAAAATAATAATCTATTCTCGCCAGGAAGAATTGCTCAGTATGCATTTCTAGTATTATTGATTATTGAATTGATCACAGTTGTTGTTAGAGTGATGACCTTAAACATGTGGTTAACTTACACATCAATATTTGAACGAGATATCATGATTTTAGGTTTTGAATTCATGGCTGTATATTACTTAATATTTATCGGATCATTGTTTTATGAGTATATCGATAAAAGAAAATAATTAACGAAAGTTTATGAAGGAGACGCTTGTCTCCTTTTTCTATCGTTTATAATTATATATGTGAAATATCACACGAAAGACTTCTGTTCTTATGTGAAGGTTGTGTGAACATTTTGTTTGACAAAGAAATGAAATAAAGGTACTATTTACTTATAGGTAAACCCTATCAATGGAGGAGAAATAATGAAAAAAACATTTAAGTTTTTATTTGTAGCTTTAGTAGCTGTATCTCTATTAGTCGCTTGTGGTGGCGGTGGAGATAAAGAACCAGAAGGCGAAACTAACAAAGCTGACTGGAAAGTAGTAGTTGTTCTTGACTCAGGTGGAGTTGACGATAAGTCATTTAACCAATCATCTTGGGAAGGTGTTCAACGTTTCCTAGAAGATAATAACCTAGACAAAAACACTGCAACATACTTATCATCTAAAGCAGATGGTAGTGACTACGTAAGTAACTTAGAAAGTGCTTCAGCAGAAGGTGACTTAGTTATCGCTGTTGGATTCCTATTCGCAGATTCTTTACAAGAAGTTGCTGCAAAACACGAAGATGTTGAATATTTATTTATTGATGCTGGTTTAGAAAACCCATTACCAAACGTACATAGTGCAACTTTCTCAGAAGAAGAAGGTGGATTCTTAGTTGGTTTAATCGCTGGATTAAGATCAAAAGAAGATGGATCTAACCGTGTTGGATTTATCGGTGGAGTCGATAACAACCCTGTTATTAACGCATTCCACGCTGGATATGAAAGAGGAGTTTGGGAAGCAAACCCTGAAGCAACTGTAGCTATTGAATATGCAGACTCTTTTGATGACACATCAAAAGGTTCATCATTAGCAACTAAATTATACACAGAAGGTGCTAATATCATCTTCCACGCTGCTGGTAACGTAGGAAACGGTGTTATCTCAGAAGCTAAAAACCATGAAGACAAATGGGTAATCGGTGTTGACCGTGACCAATATGAAGATGGTTTAGATGATTCAGGACGTTCAGTAGTATTAACTTCAATGATCAAACGTGTTGACGTTGCTGCTTATGACTTCCTAAAAGAATTTAACGAAAAAGGTAAAATTGAATCTGAACATTTCCACTTTAACGTTGAAAACGGTGGAGTAGATGCAGAATTAACAGAAGATCGTAACTTAAAAGCAGAAGAAATTGAATATGTTAAAGGTTACTATGACAAAGTTAAATCTGGAGAGTTAAAGTTAACGAAAGACCCAGTTATTAAAAATGGTCAAGCGGGAACAAATCCTAACAAATAAGAATTAAAACATAAAAAAATGACTACTATAATGGTAGTCGTTTTTTTATTTTAGTATGAACTTATTAGTGACTGTTAATTAAGTATTCTTAATAGTGTAAGCGTTGTACATATGTTATAATATAAGTGAAACTAGAATTTATGGGAAAGGGTTGAAGTTATGTCTTATGAAGTAGAGATGTTAAATATAACCAAAGAATTCCCTGGGATCAAAGCTAACGATAATGTTACCCTAAAAGTTAAAAAAGGGAGCATACATGCATTGTTAGGGGAGAATGGTGCCGGGAAGTCAACGCTAATGTCTATACTGTTTGGACTTTACAAACAGGAAGAAGGAATTGTTAAGATCAAAGGTCAAGAAGTTGACATTAAAGATCCTAATGACGCTTCTGATTTAGGTATTGGAATGGTTCACCAGCATTTCAAATTAGTTGACAACTTTACAGTTGCTCAAAACATTGTTTTAGGAAGTGAACCTAAGACTAAGTTTGGAACTATCGATTACAATTATGTAAATGATAGAATCAGAAAAATTTCTGAAGAGTATAAACTCGCAGTAGATCCTACAAAGAAAATACAAGATATTTCAGTAGGGGCTCAACAGAGAGTTGAAATCTTGAAAATGTTATATCGTAATTCTGATATTTTAATTTTCGATGAACCAACTGCGGTATTAACTCCACAAGAAATTACGGAATTAATGCAGATTATGCGTAATTTAGTTAATGATGGAAAAACGATTATCTTAATCACACATAAGCTAAAGGAAATTATGGATGTGGCAGACGAGGTTACAGTACTTCGTAGAGGTCGATATATCGATACTGTACAAGTTTCAGAAAGTACTGAGAAATCATTAGCAGAGTTAATGGTAGGACGTGAAATTGACTTTAAGGTTGATAAACCTGATCAAGAAGTTGGTAACAAAGTTTTAGAAATTAAAAACTTATCCGTCAATGATACACGTGACTTACCTGCTGTTAGAGATTTAACTCTAGATGTAAGAGCAGGAGAAATCTTAGGGATTGCTGGAATTGATGGAAATGGTCAAGATGAATTAATTTTTGCGATTTCTGGTTTAGTGAAAGCTCAATCCGGACAAGTACTCTTAAATGGAGAAGACATCTTACACATGCCAATAAGAACTAGAACTGACAAAGGACTTGGTCATATCCCATCTGACCGTCACCGTCATGGTTTGATATTAGATTTCATGGTGGAAGAAAACTTAATTATTCATGATTATAATAAGAAACAGTTCAGTAAAAATGGTATTTTAACACAAAACAAAATTACAGATCATGCGACAAAACTAATTGATGAGTTTGATGTACGCGTGGCTCGTGGACCTAAAACATTAACACGATCAATGTCTGGTGGTAATCAACAGAAAGCAATTATTGCTCGTGAGATTACTAAATCTCCAGATTGTTTGTTAGTTGTTCAACCAACACGTGGACTTGATGTTGGGGCTATTGAATACATTCATTCACGTATCGTTGAAGAGAGAAACAATGGTAAAGCGATATTATTAATCTCATTCGAATTGGATGAAATTATGGCTTTATCAGATCGTATCGCGGTATTATCAGGTGGAGAAATCACTGGTGTTGTTAATCCTAAAGAAACAAATGAAAATGAATTAGGATTGATGATGGCAGGAGTACATAAGGAGGAATTGAGACATGAATAATGATACTAAGAAAAAGGTTCTAATCGCTCTAGGGGTTGTAGGACTTGAAGCGGTCGTATTATTCGTGTTATCGCTGATTTCAAGAAGTGTTTTCTTTGCTTGGTTACCAATTGTAATCTTATTTGATTTATTAATATTAGGATTTGTAGTGAGTATCATCAGTGAGAAAGTGAATAAGGTTATTATTCCAATGCAAGCAATTTTGTTAGGACTCTTAATCAGTTGTGTGCTCTTAATACTGACTGATAAAGAACCTTTACTTTTATTTGATGGATTATTAAAAGGATTACTTGGAATGGATATCTCAGGTGGGAAACTATTCTCACTAAGATATGTTGGGGAATTGCTTGTAACAGCAATGCCTTTAATCTTAACAGGGTTATCAATAGCCTTTGCTTATCGTACTGGATTATTTAATATCGGTGCGGAAGGACAAGTTATCATGGGGAGTTTATTTACGCTTATTGTAGGGACTCAAATTCAACTTCCGATGATTCTACACATTCCTTTAGCATTAGCTGCAGGTGCTCTTGGTGGAGCGCTTTGGGCATTAATTCCAGGTGTTCTAAAAGCATACTTCAACATTATAGAAGTTGTAGTTGGAATCATGCTTAACTATACTGCGATGTATATTAGTAACTTTGTGATAACAAACATGGAAGGATATAATAATCTAATTTCTCCTTCAGTACATGAAACTGCATCACTAAGAGTTGGATGGTTAAGTGATCTTTTTGGAGGATCAAGATTCCATCTTGGCTTTATCGTAGTAATCATTGCACTCATTGCATATTGGTTTATTATTGAAAAAACAACATATGGTTATAACTTACGTGCTACTGGATTTAATAAAGAAGGTGCTGAATATGCGGGTCTTAAAGTAAATCAAAACATTGTTTCATCAATGATGATTTCCGGAGCCTTTTCAGGCTTAGCTGGATCTTTATTAACGTTAGGAACATTTGGGCATATCTTGACTCTTACGACATTCGGAAACGTTGGATATGATGGTATTGCCGTTGCTTTAGTAGGGAACTTAACATCCATCGGAATTGCATTCGCAGGAATTCTCTTCGGATTACTGAGTGTTTCAAGACCTATCTTACAGATGAAAGGAATACCTGAAGAAATTGCAGGAATTATTGCAGCATTGATCGTATTCTTTGTAGCATCACAAAAAATGTTAGTTATGATTAGAACGAAACTTAAAGAAAGAAACAAAGAATTAAAACATGAAAATGTAGAAGAAGAGGTGGCATCATGAACTGGATCCAATTAATTGAACAAATGCTACCTGCAATGCTTATGGTTGCTGCTCCAATTATGGTTGCAGGACTTGGTGGTATGATTTCTGAGAGGTCAGGAATCGTTAACATTGCGCTTGAAGGTATTATGTTATTTGGTGGATTTGTTGCAGCGGCTATTCTTATATGGTTTGAAAGTATGGAACTTTTTGTTGAAGGTCCATGGTTATCATTAATCATTGCAGCCCTAGCAGGTGGTTTATTTTCAATGATTCTTGCGGTATCAACAATTACATTTAGTGCAGACCATACAATAGCAGGTACAGCAGTAAACTTACTTGCAGCAGGGATTACGGTTTATTTAGCACAAATTATTTTCCATCAACAAAGAACGAAAGCTTACTTAAGAGGATTTAAGAAGGTAACAGTTCCTGGATTAAGTGAAATTCCGATTGTCGGAGGACTCTTCAAAGATGTCCACCCGACAATACTTGTTGCATTAGTGTTAGTTGTAGTCGTTTGGTTTGTAATGTATAAAACTCCATTCGGACTTCGTCTAAGATCTTGTGGAGAAAATCCTCAAGCATCAGCTTCAATGGGAATCAATGTTGTAAGAACGAGATATGTTGCAGTATTTATCGCAGGTGTCTTAGCTGGTTTAGCTGGAGGTATTGTTGTCTTAACAATGGATACTCAGTTTACCGCAACATCAATTCACGGACTTGGGTTTATTGCAGTTGCTGCAATTATCTTTGGTAAGTGGAACCCATTTGGAATTATGGGGGCATCTCTATTCTTTGGATTATCACAAACAATCGGAGTTTATGCAACACGTATTCCAATTCTAATGAATTTACCACCTGAGTTATTCTCAGCAATACCTTATGTGTTAACAGTACTTGCTCTTGTAGTGTTTAGAGGGAAGTCAGTTGGACCTAAGGCAGCTGGTGAGATTTACGACGTCAGTAAACGATAGAAAATTATCAAGCCTAATCATTGATTAGGCTTTTTCTATGTCTTAGTTCAACTTGTTATGTTATCATATAAGGGCTTTAAATAAGGCTTATTTAGACTCTACTAAGAGTAGATAGGCAAGTGAGCGATAATAGTCTATACTGTTTTTGTGCAGAGGAGAGAGAATATGGATATTGAACAATTTGGTTTATTTATAGCGGCAAGAAGAAAAGATTTAGGGATGACGCAACAAGAATTAGCTGATCTTGTGGGAGCCACGAATAAAGCCATTTCAAAGTGGGAGCGGGGATTATCAATTCCTGATATCAGTCTCTTTAAAAGTATTGCCTTCCATCTTGATGTTAATATCATTGACTTACTTTCTGCAGGAGATTTGATGGATTCTGATCAAGTCGAAAAGAAAGAGGTAGAATCGCTTATGGAAAAGGCATTAGTTTCAATACAAAGTTTTAATTATAAAAAAATCATTAATTTCGTTTATACGATCATAATGATAGGATGTACAGTAGGGTTATTTGTGAGCTTAGGAGTCGATTTGTTTTTAAATCAAACGTTAACGTGGGGACTGAATAGTACTGCTTCAATATTAGGTGCAATGCTCATTGTTACTGTGGCACGATTTAACTATAAGAATCTTGTGAACTTAGCATTTTCAACTTTGTTTACAGGACTGTTAATATCAATCCCTATTGTATTTAGCGTTCAGTTTTATTTATCAAATACAGTGTGGTTCTTTAATGAATTCATTTACTATATTGGTGGTGCTCTTGTATCTGTTATTATTGCCTACATATATTTTATCTATTCAAAAAGTAATAAGTGGGTTAAAGTTCATATGACTTTGATTATTATGGATACGATTGGAATTGTTGTACAATGGTTCGTTATTGATGATAAGTTAATGATGATTCCTAACTTTGTAGGCTTACTTATACTAGTGATTACACACCCACTTATAATTTCACGTACAAAAAAAGAAGATTTCTAGAATCTTCTTTTTAATTTATAATTACCAGTTTGTTGTATCGAGGTTAACCCCTGTAACTCCTGGTACTTCTTCCATTAATAATGCTTCAATACCATAGTAAACTGTTTGGTCTACAATCGCACAACCAACACATGCACCGAGCATTTTTACTGTGACAATACCATCTTCAAAAGAAACGAATTCGACATCCCCACCATCTCGATTGATGTAAGGACGGATTTTATTAATTGTATCAATGATTGTTTGTTCTTTACTCATAATATTTCACCTCATTACCATTTAAACACAATATACCATAATCCCGCAATCAATAAGCCCAAGATTGCGCCACATATAACTTCAAACCAACTATGTCCTAAGATCTCTTTTGTAGGAGCTTCATAGATTGGATTATCAAGAAGGGGTGGATTGATGTTGTTGGCTTTTAAATCACGAATTAATTGTCGTGTTGTCTGGATGTTACGGCCTGCATAAAATCTAATGTTTGCCGCATCATACATAACAATAAAAGCAAAGACAACTGTTACCGCAAATATTGAGGATGAAAATCGTTCAACAAAACCTACAGATAACACTAATGATGAAACCATACTACTGTGGGAACTTGGTAAACTACCACTTTCAAACATTAACTTATAATTCCATTTTCCTGTTTTAAAATAATTGAATACGGGTTTTAGTGCTTGCGCAGCTATTAAAGCTGAGAAAGAGACCCATATCGGATAAAGTTGTTTCATTCTACACCTCTTGATTAATTATATCATATCTTGATATTATATTTTATAACATTCTCGTAATATGTAAAGTGTAAACATTTTTGTCCTTAAAAATGCTATAATAACATAGAAATGAGGTTATTATCTTGGGGTATAGAATAAATGACATCGTAGAAGTAACAATAACGGGTATAGAGCCATACGGAGCCTTTGTAAGCTTTAAAAACGGCAGTAAAGGACTTTTACACATCTCGGAAATATCATATGACTATGTCGCTGACATCCATGATTATGTTAAAAAGGATGAGGTCATTAAAGTTAAAATTATTGATATTTTAGATGATGGAAAGATACGGGTGTCACTAAAAGCTCTACAAAAACAAAGAGTAAGAAGACGAAGAATATTCCATCATAAAGATTTAAACTTCACGATTGGATTTTCTAGATTAGAGAAACAATTGAAAGTATGGTTAAAAGACTTGGAGGAAGAATATAATGATAAAGTTTAATTATGAGAAAGCATATTTAAATTCTAAGATTGAAGAGTATCAAGATGTTGTGGATGCAGCACATGAGGCACTACATTCAAAAACTGGAAAAGGAAATGATTATTTAGGATGGTTAGATTGGCCAGCAAATTACGATAAGAAAGAATTTGATCGTATTAAGACTGTAGCAGAAAAAGTAAAAGATGATGCGGAAGTCTTAGTAGTTTGTGGGATTGGTGGATCTTATTTAGGAGCACGTGCAGCAATTGAAATGATTAATGGATTGTATCCAGAAAACCAAATTGAAGTCATGTACTTAGGTAATACACTATCGTCAACATATATTAAACAAAGTTTAGAATACTTAAGAGATAAAAAGTTCTATGTTAATGTTATTTCTAAGAGTGGTCAAACAACTGAAACAGCAATTGCATTTAGATTACTTAAAGACTTATTAAAAGAACAATACGATGAAGATTATTCACAATATATTATTGCAACGAGTGATCCTGTAAATGGAACTTTAAGAAAAGAAATTAACGAAGTAGGCTATGAGTCATTCAGTATTCCAGCTAACATCGGAGGACGCTTCTCGGTCTTTACTGCAGTTGGTTTATTCCCACTGGCAGTCGCTGGTATTGATATTGATGTTTTAATGAAAGGAAGCTTTGATGCTATGGAAGCTTTTGAAAATCCTGATCTTTCAGAAAACCCTGCTTATCAATATGCAGTTGCGAGAAGAATTTTAGAGAAACAAGGTAAGAGTGTTGAAATGCTTGTAAGCTATGAATTTCAAATGACAATGTTTGCGGAATGGTGGAAACAACTATTTGGGGAATCAGAAGGAAAACAAGGGAGAGGAATTCTTCCAGCAAGCGTTGTATTCTCAACTGACCTTCACTCAATGGGGCAGTTTGTACAAGAAGGAAATAAACTTTTATTTGAAACACTAATTAATGTTGAAACACCAAACGAAGATTTATTATTCCCAAGCGATGACGCTGATCTTGATAACATGAATTACTTAGCAGGAAACTCTATTGATTATGTTAACAGTAAAGCTCAAGAGGGAACACTAGCAGCACACTATGAAGAAGGATCAGTACCAATATTACAAATTAGTATTCCAGATATGGGGGCATATACCTTTGGATACTTAATTTACTTCTTCTTTAAATCAATTGCAATGACATCATACTTAATTGATATTAATCCATTTGATCAACCTGGAGTAGAAGTTTATAAACGTAATATGTTTAAACTATTAGGAAAAGAGTAAAAAAATTAGAGATGAATTTTCATCTCTTATTTTTTAATGTGATCTTTTATTTGTTCGTTATAGTAAACATGTAAACCATCAACTTCTTCATAATGATAACCAAAGGTCTCATCTTCTTTTTCCGTCTTCACGAAAACTAATCCTAAATCATCAATGTTAAAT
>RRZT010220429.1_pt1 | contig 21486 bp, 16 predicted proteins | sample 2165551 | NCBI WGS metagenome assembly RRZT01 (sample SAMN10456910, study PRJNA506462) | wastewater metagenome | biome: wastewater; feature: sludge; material: wastewater sludge; isolation source: wastewater sludge with Escherichia coli K12::gfp cells carrying plasmid... | place: USA: Moscow, Idaho... | reverse complement strand
TTCGGCGCCATCGACCCATATCGTCAAACCAGAGAATGCCAGCGCGGACTTCCCTCACTGCCCGGCCAACGAATTTTTCTGCATGCGCCTGGCCCATGAGCTGAAGGTTCCGGTGCCTGCGGTTGGTTTGCTGCATCTCCCCGAGCCACTTTATGTCATCGAACGATTTGACCGGGTGCCATTGGATAAGAGCGCTGAGAAGATGGCTGGCAGGGCATTCGGGCGGCTTCATCAGATAGACCTGTGCCAGGCGTTGGGTGTGGCGCCTTCAAAAAAATACGAGAGCGAGGGCGGCCTGGGTTTGCATCACTTGTTTGGAGTTCTTCGAGGCACGTTCATCGATCGCCCAATCGTGGCTGCCAATGCAGTTGTCCAGTGGGTTGCCTTCAATTATTTGATCGGCAACCTGGACGCTCACGCCAAGAACATTGCTTTCCTGATGCGGGGGCAGAAAGCGGCGGTGGCTCCGTTCTACGACATGCTCTGCGTAGAGGCGTATCTGCCAAGGCAGACCATGTCCATGTCCATCGCCGGGGAGAACAAGCCTGGCTGGGTTGAGGGGCCGCACTGGGATGCGATGGCCTATGAGGCCGGTGTAGCGCCAAGGCTGGTTCGCGGCGTCTTGTCGCGGATGAGCGCAGACCTGCCGGAAGCCATCTCCAAAATCATCGGAGACGAACGGCTGTTGCCGGTCGAGCGAGATTTTCTGAGAGAGAAAGTGCTGCCCGTCATTGAAGAGCGACGAGGGTTCGTCGCCGATGCGATCAAGTCTCGACAATCGACGATTGGAGAACTGCTAACCAGGAAGGAATTCGACCCGTCGGTAGCAGAACGTCTGACCAAGCTTTCCTGATTCCTGTCGGGAGGTATCAGGCGGCGGTCGCAACGGATTGCGAATCGACAGGTGCTTTCAGGTGGCGCCTATTCCATGCAGCAACAGATAAAGCCTCGGTTCGACCGATAGGCCCGGTCACATGACAATCCATGCACTCAACCATCCATCCGTTGATATCTACTTCGCTGGATTCAACATGCTGACTTCCGCAAAATGGGCACGATTCGAGAATGACCATGGCTCCTCCTGTTGTTTGTCATAAGTATAGTGGAATGTCGCAAATGTCCAGTGGCCGCAGGTGGATTGGACCGCACGGGGACGTACAGTCAGGCATGGTTGGTTTGAATTTCCAGCTTTTCCGTGCATCCATTCGTCTGTGTCACCTTCATGGGGAGATGGCTCTCCGTTCCGCCAGTGCGCCGTAATAGATCGATGTACCCAGCCAGGTCCTCGACATGAACATAGCGCCGCCGAGCTTGCAGAATGGTTGGAACGGGGAATATTCCCTTGCTGATCTGATTGTGTGCCGTTCGGAGGTTGATGCCGATTTCGCGAGCAGCCATGGAGAGTGGAAGCAGAGAACCGCCGTAGCGCAGGGACAGAATCTCCAGGCTATTTTTTGTGGTGACGTGGCTCATTTCAGACTCCATTTTGCGACATCGTGATCGTAGCAATGGAGGGACGGGGCCTGTGACTGAAATGCGACCGTAAAGTACGCATTTCGGGCGGCTCGCGTGATTTACTGTGTCCCAGCACCGATAATGGTGCCAAGGCTGCCACCCAGAATGCCGTCAAAAGCGCCACATGAAATGTAATACCCGCCAGTGACAGCAACTTGCCCCAATGCTGACCTTCGGCCCGTCACCTAATGAAAGGCGGGTACCAAAGTACAGCAGTTGTTCTAGAAATAGCGTTTATCCGCCGTAGCGGAAGCGGTTGAAGAAAGCGCATTGCCATGACGGTGGATAAACCTCGTTGGACGACGTGTCTACACGAAGGTCGACCAAAAGTTCATTAGAATAATGCATTCTGAATTGCCAACACGGACTTTGCTAGAAGGCCCCATGGCGCCACTGGTGGTGACCTTAATGAACCTCACCGACCAAAGGAGTCCAAATAGCGCGTCGCTGTTGAGGCCTCAAGCATGAACACGTTAGTTCTGCCCAGGGAGATGAAATTATTGAAAAGACGCGTCGCCACGATCGTGGTGTGGCCACGAACGGAGTCAACGTGATGATCGACTACTTCAGCGATCGTCAGAACGGTCCACGCACACGCACCGAGCAGGAGATTTTGCCCACGGTCTGGGCGGGCCTCGTGGCAACGGTACAGGCCTTGATCAATAGCGGCGCATTCGGCCTGCGTTTTCCCGAACGCTGCCCGGATGGACAAGCCACTTGCGGCGGCGATGCGGACGCGTTGGCGGCTTCCGTAAGCGCAGAAATGCCGGGTCTGGCTTGGCCGTTGGAGACCGTCTCCATTGACGGGGAGGGCTACTTTGCTGAGCGCCAGCCGTTCGCGCCGGACACCTTGCTCGTCTTGGACTTCATCGAGTTCGTTCACACATCAGTGGCAAAGCCGATCTCCGGGAAGTATCACGACTTCTTCAGTCATCACCACCTGACCTTCGACCAGGAAGCTGGGCAGGAGGACTTCCGCGCGACCGTCAATCGCATATTCGCGCGCAACGGGGTTGCGTTCGAGATGCTGCCCAATGGTCGAATTGAACGAGTGCTCCCGCCTGTGCTTGGCGAAGAGCTGAAACGAACGCTCTTCAATACGGGGGATCGCACGCTCGATAACATGCTGGACGAGTGCCGGGCCAAGTTTTCGGACTGCAATCCATTGGTGCGTCGCGAAGCGCTGGAGCGGTTGTGGGACGCATGGGAGCGTCTCAAATCACTCGCTGACCCGAGCGATAAGAAACGGTCGGTCAAGATCATCCTCGACGCGGTGACTTCTGTGCCGTCGCTGCGGGAGAGACTGGAGACAGAAGCGACAGAACTGAACTCCATTGGAAACAGTCACCTCATACGGCATTCGGAGATCAGCCAGGTGCCGGTGATCGATGTGGATCAGGTCGACTACCTGTTCCACCGCCTGTTCGCGATGATCCAGTTGATGCTGCGAAAGAAGTAGGAAGTCAACCTGGGAGAGACGCAATGCTTGAATGGTACCTGGAGGTAAATGCCCTGTTTCGGGCAATGCGTCAGAAAGCGATCGATGCACAAGGCCTCCTTGCGAGCGACGATAAAGCAGGGGCCAAGTTGATTAATGGCTATTTGAAAGCCGACTATCAACTGCTGCGCAAGCTGTGGACCGGCGCAGGGTTCCCTGAGCAAGACATGGGAAATCTTGGGAGGCATATCGGATTTGGCGACGCTAATGATTACGACGACATCCTTGCGCGCGATCTACCCCAGGTTGAGGTGAGGGCAGAAGCGCATGTGCGCGACGCGACGGGCACCAAACCGAGCATAGGCTTCGAGGAACTGCTGCATCCGGTTATCTTCGCGCATGCCTTCCAGCACTATGTGGACGGACACTACCGCGATGCCGTGTTGAACTCCGTCGTTGCAATCTTTGATCTGATGCGAGAGCGCACCGGCCTGGATCTCGACGGCGCGGCTCTAGCGACACAAGTGTTGAGCTTGGAAAAGCCGCACCTGATCCTCAGCGAACTCGACACGGAGTCGGGAAAAAATGACCAGAAGGGGTTCATGCAAATTTTGGTCGGAGCTTACCTTGGCATTCGCAATCCCAAGGCTCATTCGCTAAATCATGATCTCGACCCGGAGAAGGCCGCGCAGTATCTGATTTTCGCCAGCCTTCTAGCCCGGCGGATCTATGAAGCGAAAGACGCTCCGAAGACCTGAGTCGCGTCAGTTGCATCGGTGGTTATCGATATGACCGTGGGCCATTGGAACTCAGGCGATGTCCTGCGAAAGAATGCAGGCAGCGCAAAGAATCGAACACTTCGCAATGTGCTTCTGCACCAGGACTTTCTTAAGCGGAACAGGCCGCATCATCACAGGGGCACCCAATGGCAAGAATAAGAAAGATCGAGATCGCCAACTTCCGTGGCATCAAGCAACTGGTGTGGTGTCCATCGCCTGGCATCAATTGTCTGATCGGCACGGGCGATAGCGGAAAATCCACGGTGCTGGATGCGGTCGATCTGTGCATGGGCGCTAGGCGCAATGTCCAGATTTCCGACGCTGACTTCTTCGGCCTGGACATCACCGCTCCAATCAGCATCACGCTGACGCTGGGCGCGCTGGATGACAGCATGAGTGCGCTGGAAAGCTTCGGTGCGTTTCTGCGCGGCTATCACGCCGCCACGGGCATCGTCGAAGACGAGCCGTCCGCCGGTGCAGAGGTGGTTCTCTGCCTCAATCTGACCGTCGCCAGCGACCTGGAGCCATCCTGGACTCTCATCTCCGACCGCGCTTCCCAGCAAGGTCTGGTGAAGACACTCGCGTGGAAGGACCGTCTGGCCCTGGCGCCGACGCGGATCGGCGCGCTCGCTGACTACAACTTGGGCTGGCAGCGAGGCTCGGTCCTGAACCGCATCTCGGAGGAGCGCGCTGATGCCTCGGCAGCCCTCGTGAAGGCTGCGCGGGATGCGCGCGGCACCTTTGGCGATCAGGCCGAGCTGCAATTGGGAGAAGCGCTGGGGATCGTCGCTGCGACCGCGCAGGAACTCGGCGTCCACATCGGCGCGAAGGCGAGAGCACTGCTCGACTCGCATTCCGTGTCGTTCGGAGGCGGGACCATCTCCCTGCACAACGAGGGCGGCATCCCGCTTCGCAGTCTCGGGGTCGGGTCCACGCGCCTGTTGGTCGCTGGTCTACAGCGTAAGGCGGCCAGCCAAGCGTCGATCGTCCTTTCGGACGAACTGGAGTACGGCCTTGAGCCGCACCGCATTGCTCGGTTTCTCGGCTCTCTCGGAGCGAAGGAAGCGGCCCCGCTGCAGGCGTTTCTCACTACGCATTCGCCAGTGGCGCTCAGGGAGCTGTCGGGCGGCCAGCTCTTCGTACTGCGCCGCAGTCTCCATCGCCACGAGGCCCGCATGGTGGGCACCGATAACGACACCCAAAGCACCATTCGCCTCTATCCCGAGGCCTTTCTGGCTGGCTCCGTGATCGTGTGCGAAGGGGCCAGCGAGATCGGACTCCTGCGTGGCCTGGATTTGCACCGGGTCGAACACGGCGGCGTGTCCCTGGCAGCACAGGGCATTGCCATGGTCGATTGTGGCGGTGGCGAGCCCGAACGCCCCTATGCCCGCGCGGCCGCCTTCCAGTCATTAGGCTACAGGGTGATGGTGGTGCGGGATGACGATAAGAATCCCACGCCTGCCATCGAACAGGCATTTCTGCAGGCCGGTGGCGCGGTCGTCGCCTACCGCGCAGGACGCGCATTGGAGGACGAACTTTTTGGCAGCCTCACGCCGGTGGCCTGCCAGCACTTGATCAAATATGCCCACGACCTGCATGGCGACCTGATTCACGAACACCTGCGCACCGTCTCTAACAACACGCTGACCGTTCAGGCCGTCTGGGACGAAATCCAGAACACGCAAGCGCTGTCAGTGCCAAGCCGAGCCATGCTCGGGCAGGCGGCGCGCATACGCAAGGCCGGTTGGTTCAAGTCCATCTCTTGGATGGAGGACGTAGCACGGACCATCGTGGCGCCGGACTTGCCGCTATGCGATCCAGGCTTCAAGGCACTGGTGGATCAGGTATCTGCGTGGGCTGCCCATGGGCCCCGCTGAAATCGACCTGCGCGCGATTGCCCGCGGTACCGTTACGGCACCGGCCGGGTGCGGCAAGACACAGTTGATCGCCCACGCCCTGGCCGCTCACCGAGGTCGCAAACCCATCCTCGTGCTCACGCACACGAATGCTGGCGTGGCGGCACTTCGTGGCCGGCTGGACCGTGCCGGTGTGCCGCACAGTGCCTATCGATTGAGCACCATCGACGGCTGGGCCATTCGGTTGATTGCGAGCTTTCCGGGTCGCAGCGGTCACGACCCGGACATCCTGCGGCTCGCCACGCCGGCGCGAGACTACCCGGCGATCCGCGAATTCGCCTGGAAGCTGTTGCAGGCCGGGCACGTCAGCGAGGTTCTGAAAGCGTCCTACACGCACCTCATTGTTGACGAGTACCAGGACTGTTCGGTGCCTCAGCACTATCTCATCTACTTTCTCTCGCTGATTCTGCCGGCCTGCGTGCTTGGCGATCCGATGCAGGGCATCTTCGGGTTCGGTGGCAACGCGTTGGCCAACTGGGAGCAGCAAGTGTGCGCGCATTTCCCGGTCGTGGCGGAACTGGCCACACCGTGGCGGTGGCGCAGTGCCGGTGCGGAAGCACTCGGACAATGGCTGCTGGAGGTTCGCCGCCTGTTGGTGGCTGGTCAGTCGGTGGATCTGCGCACCGGGCCACCAGCACATGTGACGTGGGTTCAGACCATCCCGCCCAACGACCACCCGCAGCGACTGGCTGCCGCGCGGACGCTGCCGCCCACCGCCGACGGGCGCGTGCTGATCATCGCGGACAGCCGTAACCGTTCGAGCCAGCAGAACTTTGCAAGCCAGACGCCAGGGGCCTCGACCGTTGAGGCAGTTGATTTGCAAGACCTCATCGCCTTCGGTAATAGTTTCGATGTTGCGTCTGCGGGGGCCATGGGGCAGTTGCTTGCGCTGGCGCAAAGCGTCATGACCAACGTGGGTGTCGCAGAGCTGACACGGCGTCTGGAGTCGTTGGCCCGAGGAACCGCAAGGAATCCGCCGTCCGCAGCGGAGAGCTGTGCCTTGGCGTTCCAGCGCGCCCCCTGCATCGCCGCAGCCGCAACACTGCTGTCAGAGCTGCGTGAGATGCCGAACGTGCGCGTGCATCGGCCCGCCATTCTTTACGGCGTGCTCAAGGCGCTGCGTGGCGCTTCGGCAGGAAACGTCCCGCTTGCGGAGGCTGCTAGGCGCGTGCGCGAAGAGAACCGATTGTTGGGCCGCCCGTTGCCCAAGCGTGCAGTCGGCAGCACGCTGCTGCTCAAAGGGCTGGAGGCGGAAGTGGCGGTGGTGCTGAATACGGAGGGCATGAGCGCACAGCACTTATATGTGGCCATGACCCGCGGATCAATGAAGCTGGTTGTGTGTAGCGCCAGCCCCATATTGGGCTAAGTAGGAAGGGAAAATGGCAAGAGAGAACAAGTTTGCAAGCTCGGGCGGTGCAACAGAGACGCCCGCTGGAAAGCTCATGGAGACGATCGTCGAGGACGTGATCAAGGCGAAGGCGATGACCTTTGCTCAATGGCATGCCCTCAGCGCGAACCCATTGGTTCCACTTGCCATTCCGGTGTCGCAAGGCGGTCAGTATCCGGTCACGCAAGTCGGCGTGGACGCGGCTCACTTGCTGTCACAGCAAAACTGGAAATCACGCGAAGCCCTGCGCCAGACGATTGATCGGGAGGCCTTCATGAATCTCTCGTTCCAGGCCATCGGGGACACGCTTCGCGACTGCCAATCGCGCCTTCCAACAGTACCGGACGGCCAGAATGAGCACGACGTGCTGCTCGGTGACGATTTTTATGCTGTGCTCGCCGACGACTACCAAGCGCGCTTGCAGCAACTGGCCGCCAGCGCGAGTCCCGACGTCGACCGGCATATCCCTTGCCATCTGTTTCACTCTGATCAGGCTGTGCCGGCATTCGCCGTGGGGCCAGTGCGGTTCCTGCCGAGAGCGGAGTGGCTCGATTCCTTTGTCAAGGACTCGGAGGTCCGCGAGCTCATCCGCCAGTTCGAGGCCCGTGAACTGGACATGGAGGAGTTGACCACTCGATCAGCTGCCACCGAGGGTGGCCGCCGTGCGTCGCATGCGTTGGACGTTCTGCGTACGCTGCGCCATTACAGCTGGGTAGCGACCATCCGGATGGAAGGGCATGAGCATGCGCGGTCTCATTTCAAAGCGTCGGTGGTGGTGGGACTTGCGATTGACGCAATCGGACTGAGGTTCCAGGTCGAGGATGCGCGACGATTTACGAAAGCCGGCCGGCAGCATCTTTTTGTAGAGGACCGGTTCGCGACCACGCTGGACGGCCGGATATTGCGTGGGTCGAGCGTACAGATGCCTGGCCTTGGCGGACGTCCGGGTGCGCTGGCTGCCAAGATGGCGGGCGAGCAATCCTTCCTGGATGCCGCCGGGTGCATCTTGCAGCACTACGTCGATGGACGGCGAAGCGGACATGCGCTGCATCTCGTCGAACGCTGGGCCAATGCGCTGTACTGGGTCGGTGAAGCTCGTCGCGAGGCTTCCGACTTCATGGCAGTGGTCAACTATGGCTGTGCCGCTGACGGGCTATCGGGCGCAGGCGGCAAGGCGAACGATATGAAAAGCTTCGCCGAGACTGCGCTCAGGCCTGAGGGGGAGACCGTGCCCGAGGGCGCGCTCACGGTGGATACCGCCGTCCACAAGGTCTATCGAGAAGGCCGCAACAAGCTCGCCCACGGCGAAATGTCGGGGCTGCTGGAGGATCTTGCAGAGCCGCGTGCAGTCGGCGAAGCGCTGCTGTCGGCGCTGTTCGATGTTGTGACGCCGGTGCTGGCTGATCTCTTGCAGTACGAACCGAACCTCCCGAAGCTCGATGAGAAGCTGGCCTATCGTCTGCTTGAGGCAAAACTGGCAGCGCGGAAAGTGATGACATGATCGTTACTTGCGAGGCTGGAAAGCCTCCGGAACGCGCCGCCAGTCGGTGGCCTCCAGCAGATCGCGGGACACGACGGTCTGGCCGTTGTCGGGCCTGCCTAACCGGCAGCATAGTGGCCGGTTGCTTCCATATTGCCTGCACCGAAACGCCCGAGATTAATCGTGTCGCCATTGCAGTATTATCAGTGGCGGATTCATTGGCGGGATTGGAGCAGCGTACGGACTGCACTATCCGTTTTGGCATTCGTGACGGTATCAGCGGGGTGAAAATCTCGTCGGTATTCACGTGCGCTTGATCTGCTGTCGGCTACTATTTCAACGCTTGAGAGCGGTTTCAGAACCAATAGTCTTGAATAGTCAGTACGAGATCAGTTTTTCGTCATCGCCCGGAAACCCGCATGAACACTAAGTATTCTTCTGGAGACGGTATCGGTGACGGTATTGAGAGGGGTAAATCTGATGAAACCCAATAATGGCAAGGCTTACAAGGCCATTGTAATAATCGAGTGGGAATGATCCGGCGGCGAACTGCTTGAAATGACTGCATGAGGAGGTCGGCGAGGCCTCCCGTCGACTAGTGGCCTGCGTTCCGCGTGGCTTGCAGGAGTTCGCTCCCCGGACTCGCATGATCGCTCCTCCAATTCGTATGAACCTAGACGAAAGTGCGGCTGCTCCCTACAATCATCGGACGGCTAATAACCAATGAGCGCTGATAACGTCCCGCCGTCGTGATGTCGTGCGGTGTTGACCTTTGGCACGATTAGCCGCAACAAGACTTTTCGGGAGAGAGTCACCATGTTGGAACAACGATCGTTCCAGTTCCCCAGCAGGGCCGTGGCCGTGATCCTTGCTGGCGGGCGTGGCAACAGGCTGTACGAACTGACGGAGAGAAGGGCGAATGCGGCGCTGTACTTCGGCGGCATGTACCGCATCATCGACTTTGCGATGTCGAACTGCGTCAATTCCGGCATAAGGCGGGTCAGTGTTCTCACACAGTACAAGTCGCACAGTCTGTTGCGCCATTTGCAGCGTGGCTGGGGTTTCCTGCGCGGCGAATCCAAAGAATTCATAGACTTGCTGCCTGCCCAGCAGCGTGTCGACGAGGGCGCCTGGTATATGGGTACGGCGGACGCCGTGCATCAGAATATGGACATCCTTTCCACGCATGATCCTAAGCCTGAGTACGTTGTCGTTCTCGCTGGTGACCATGTGTACAAGATGAATTACGCGGAGATGCTGGCCGACCATGTCGAAAGTGGCGCCGAGTGCACCATTGCCAGCATTGAGATGCCGCGTAGCGAAGCGAGCCGTTTCGGCGTCATGGCCGTCGGCGCGGATCGCCGCATTACCGATTTCGTCGAGAAACCGGCCGATCCGCCCGCGATCATGGGCAAGCCCGATCGATCGCTGTGCAGCATGGGTGTCTATATCTTCAATGCCAAGTATCTGTACGACGAGTTGCAGCGCGATGCAAACGATCAGACATCAAGCCACGATTTCGCGCGCGATATCATTCCGCGCGCGGTGAAGACAGGCTGCGCAATGGCGCATTCGTTCTCTCGCAGTTGCGTGCATGTGGCGGATGAAAAGCCGGGCAAGGAGCACTACTGGCGCGACGTCGGTAACATCGATGCCTATTGGGAAACCAACATCGACCTGGCGGCGACCGATCCGGCGCTGAATCTCCACGACACGAACTGGCCGATCTGGACTTACCAACCGCAACTGCCACCGGCGAAGTTCGTGCATAACGAAGCAGATCGTCACGGGCTGTCGATCGAATCGCTGATTTCGGCCGGTAGCGTTATCTCCGGTGAGGTCAACCACTCACTGCTGTTCAGCTCATGCCGCGTGCATTCCTACGCCAAGCTCAATTGGTCGGTCGTCCTGCCGGAGGTCGACATCGGCCGCGGCGTTAGGCTGAACCGCTGTGTCGTTGATCAGGGCGTGCAGATACCGGCGGGACTGGTCATCGGCGAAGACCCGGTTGCCGATGCTAAACGATTCAGACGTACGGCAAACGGGATCACGTTGGTTACGCAGTTGATGATCAACTGTCTCTGAACAGCTGAGACTGCCGGGGGGCATCAGCAATGCCCTTCCGATGTTGCCGTGGTTACATAAACACCTGGCCGGCAGTTATGGCCGGGGATATGCGTTTCCGTGGGTGAGTGCGCTCAATTGACCAGCGCCTCCCTCCTGTTTCAGCAGTTCGACTTCATCGCCAAGGACGTTGACCGCCTCGGCTAAAAGAACGTCTTTGCTCCCTTTGCGAACTTCTTCGGCCGCCAACTCACTGGTCAATTTTCGCTCGTTTGCCTGCAGGCCGTCTTCTTCCACTTTCACCCCTGATTTCCGGGCGACTTCCTGCTCCCGACGTCGCTCGGCCTCGTTAAGCGAGACCTGTGGTTGTTCGCTCCGGCGTTTTTGCTCGGCGATTTCCCGCTGCAAGGCGATAAAGTCGATATCGTTCTTCACCCGTATTGTGTGGCGCGCCCGCAATGTTGCGATACGTGCTTTCAGATCTCCGGCGGGTGAATACTCGGCCGCCTTGATCTGTTCCCAGGGCAATGCATTCTCGAGATTGGCCTCGCAATGGCTATCCTTGTTGGCCGCGGACGGAAACAGAATGTCGGGAGTGACGCCACGGACCTGCGTTGCCCCACCGTTAAGCCTGAAGAACTGACCGACCGTCATCTTCAGTTCGCCAAACGCCGGCTTGGGGTTCTTTGCGATCCGGTCCAGGTTGATCATGGCCTGAATCGTCCCCTTGCCGAAGCTTCCTTCACCGACGACGGGGCCTCGTTCGTAATCCTGTATGGCGGCCGCGAAGATTTCCGACGCCGAGGCCGATCCCTGGTTGATGAGCACCGCGAGCGGACCGGTCCACATAGCATCCGTACGCGTGTTTTTCTCGACATCGATCTTTCCGTCAGCCTCGCGTCGCTGGACAACGGGGCCTTTGCCGATGAACAGTCCGGTCAGTTCGATCACCTCGTCGAGCGAGCCGCCGCCGTTGTCGCGCAGATCGATGAGCACGCCGTCGACCCGTTCTGCTTTGAGTTCGTCAAGCAGGTGCGCGACGTCGCGCGTGGCGCTTCGATAGTCAGGCAGGCCTCTCTCCTGCGCCTCGAAGTCGGTGTAAAACGAGGGCAGGGTGATTACGCCAAGGCGAAATACCCTGCCGTCGGCTGTGACCGGAATGATGGACTTCCGGGCGGCCTGGTCGTCAAGGCTGACCTTCTTCCGAATGAGCGAAACCTGCCTGCGTTGGCCATCCAGCCCGGCACCAGCCGGAATGACTTCGAGTACGACCACGGAATCGGCCTCGCCGCGGATAAGGGTGACGGTGTCGTCGATGCGCCAGCCAAAGACGTCCGTTACCGGACTATTTTCGCCTTGGGCGACGCCGACGATTCGATCGCCGACCTGCAATTTCCCGGAGAGCGCAGCCGGGCTGCCGGGCACGAGTTCCCGGATGGTGGCGCATTCGTCCTTCTCGACCAGAATGGCGCCGATACCGACAAGCGAGAGCCGCGTAGAGATATCGAAGTCCTCGGCGGTCCGCAATCCCATGTAGCTGGTATGCGGTTCGATGGCCATGGTGTACGCGTTCATGAAGGATTCGAACGCATCTTCGCTCTGCGTCTTGGCGATACGCTTGAGTGCGGCGTCGTAGCGCTTGCCAAGGATCTCGCGAATAGTCGCATCGTCCTTGCCTGCGAGTTTGAGTCCGAGCCAATCGTTCTTCACACGTTTCTGCCAGAGGTCGCGCATTTCGCTCTCGCTCGCCAGCCAGGCCGACTTGGCGCGTTCGAGGCGATAGCTTTCATTTTTCGAGAAATCGAATTCGCTGTTGAGCAAGCTGTGGGCGTAGGCGAACTGTTCCGATACCCGTTGGGTGAATCGGTTGAATATCGCAAACGGCACGGAAAGATCTTCACCGGCGATGGCATCGTCCAGGTCGTTGCGATGACGCGACAAATGGTCGACGTCCGATTGCAGGAAGTACTGCCGATCGGGATCGAGCGCTTTCAGGTAATTGTCGAAGATCCTGGCCGACATCGAATCGTCGAGCGGCACCGCCTTGTAGTGGTATTGGGTCAGGATTTGTGTCGCGAGCAATGCGGCTCGCGCTTGCTGATGTTGTGGCTTCAACTCGACGGGGCGAGATGTTGCCAGTCCTGCAGTTGTAGCGTGCACCGATGTTGCGAGTAAGAGCGCAACCCAAAGAAGTAGTCTTTTCATCAATGCTGTTTCCGTACCGGAAGCCAAACCATAGCCCCATGACAACGCGACCTGCCAGGTGGGGCAGGTTCGGTCCACGAGTTACGCACTCTGCCACAAGTGAGACGGCTATGGTTTTGTTCGGTGCCCGCGAACCATGAGCCGAGAACGGTTACTGCGCGCGATAGGCGAGACCAGTTTTCCGGGTTGGCGCCGGATTTCGGTTGCGAATCTGGAAAGCACACCGTCAGTTGCTAGAATCAAGAAGCGTGACCAGTTTCGTATTCAGGGCGGATGACATGGCGGATGGCGCGAAGACGACCCCTCGATTGATCGCCGCGACGCGCAAGCGCGGCGGTGGCGATGAAGTCAGTGCCGACGACGATCCTGCATCGCTCGTTCAGCGCTGGCATCAATACAATGAGCGCTTCGCCGCCGCTGGACGGCGCGTCGATGACGTCGGCGGCACTAACCGGGTCCAGGCGCTGAAAGATGAGAAGGCGCGCATTCTCCGGACACTGCTCAAGCTGTCCGATCACCAGGCCACTCGCGGCAAGCTAGCGCCGGTTCCGGATTCGGATCTCATCGAAGCGTTTCACCGCGCCGCCGACGAGTCTGTTCGGGGTGTTGTCGCCGACGAACTAGAGGCGCGTTTTCCGGCGGCCTACGATCTTCTCGAAGCGTTTTACGGCCACGGGCCGGTTGCGCGATTGAAACGATTGCTTGGACTGAAGACGATAAGCAGTGAAGGTCTCGCGCGCTCGGTCGTGAAGAGTCCTGAGGCCTTGGCGGACATCATCAGAAACCTGGCCCTTGCCCGCCGCGCTGTCGGGGCGCAACGCTTCATCAGCATCGTTCAGGGGTGGGCAAGACTGGAACAGTTACGGCTGGTCGCCGTCGTCGACGTGCACGACTCCGGGGTAAACCTTGGCGGATATCATCTTGCGTTTCCGGTGGAACACGGCAGCTCGCAGATGCCGCCGTGGATTGGCGGCGAGGGCGAACTGCGAGGTGAGGGACCTGCGGACTCCGGCTACTACGTGCTGCTGTCGGATCTGTCTCGGGATACGCCGTCAAAGGCCGAAGCAAGGCAGCGACTGCGGGCGCAGTATCTCAACATCCGCAACAACCTGGTCAAGCCGAACTACGATGCGTTGCAGTTGATTGTCACGCACGCGCAAGGCATGACCAAATCGACGGCATTGTGCATCGTTGCATTGCTCGCCGACATGGTCGAAGCATATCGACACGTCGCTTTTTCGACCGATGCCGAGGTCGCGGCGGCCCTGTATGACCGGATCGTGCGCGATCTCGAGGGTTCATGGCCGACCCTGGAAGCGCATGACCGCCTGCCAGTTGCCCTGCGCCGCAAGGTTATCGATATGGTGGAGAACGCGGCAGGCGAGCCGACCACCGTACACGCGCTGATCCGTTTCCTGCACGACCGGGGAAACAGGGCGTTGGAACAACGCCTGACGACGGCCCACGCGGACATGCGCGTCACCGTCGGCCGTATCGGTAGTGACAGGAGCGAAGAAATCCGGATCGCGCGGCTCGACGACGCGCCGGTCGTTGTGAACGGATTGGTCCGCCATCGCGGCCTGGGCGCGATCGCGCGCGCGGCGCAGTGGCTGGCAGGGCCTTGTCCCGGGACGCTGGTGCTGATCGACAATCACATCGTCTACAGCGTGAGCCTCGGCGAACACCGCGTGGAATTGTCGGCCAACATCGCCGATCCCGATGACGAGGGGCTGGTCCGGCTGCAGAGCTTCCAGGGCGGCGCCGAACTGCCGCAGGCCTTGCGCGCCGAGTTTGTCAGCGCGGTGCTGAAAGAGGCAGGGCTGACGGTCACGGTCGATCGCAGCAGCCTGATCGAGATTCTGGTCACCGGCCATCTGGACAAGGACCACGGTGCGCGCGATGACCGGCAGATCGAGCGTGCACTTGTCGTGGTCTTGCGGCTTATCTGGTCGCTGCGCGATCTCGATTACGCGATGGCGTACATCTTCCTGGCGAAGGCTGCACCAGGCAGTCTCGCGGGCAAGGCGAGAGCCGAAAAGATTCACGATTTTGCCGTCGCGATGGCCCGGATGTTCATCGTCGAGGGAAGAATTCCCTTCGCCTATCGTGGCGACGGCATGCCCTTCGAGACGTATTGCGAATTCAGTGGCCCGAAAGCGCTGCGCGCGTACGACGCGTATGTCAGCGAAGAACGGCAGATGGTTCGCCAGCGTCTGTATTTCGCCCTCAACGCGGTGTTGCGCGACTTTGACCTGCCGCTCATCCCGTCGGGGAGCGGTGGCGTCGGGCAGGAGGTTATCGATCGTCTCTTCAACGGCCCATGCCGCCAGGCGCTGGCGCGCGGTGAATTGCGGCCAGGCAGCCAGGGGCTGCTGGAACGCAATCCCGCCTACCTGCCGCTCAAAGAGATCATCCTGCGCGTGCTTTCGCGCGAGCACGAAGCCTTGCTCACCGCCGTGTTGTTGAAGGGGACCGATCTCCATCTCGAATTCGATACGATCGGGAGCATCGACCAACTCAAAGTGGAGCGGGCGCAGCAGGAGATCGCGCCCGACGAATGGCTGGTCATCTACGGTCTGGCCGACGATCAGAGTCGCTCCATCCTGTACGCGTTTGGTCAGTACCTCACGCCAACCAACGGCGGCAAATGGCTTTCCATCGCCAGTCTCAAGCACTTGCTGCGCAAATGCGCCTATGTGCTCCCCGCACGGCTGCGTCTTCCCGCGTTCCGCAAGCTCATCTCGCACCGCTTGCTGGTCGAGCAGTCACGGACGGCGGCCGGGTTCAACGGCCAGACGGTCCGCGGGCTGGTGGCATCGGTTGGCGACGGGTCCGTCCGTATCGGACGCGTCACCTTCGATCGCGAGTACTGCGTGCACCCACGGACTCGCGAAGGACGCGTGCTCCTCGTGCCGTTCACCACGCCCGAAGACATTGACGCCATCCGCGCCGCCGAAGCGGTGATCGTGACGAGCGGCGGCCTGCTCAGCCATGCCGGCGTAACAACCCGCGAGTTTGGAATTCCTTCGCTGATTCTGCCGCACGCCGAGTGGTTGCAGTCGCCGGCCGGCAATCTGGTGCGCATCGAAGAGCGGCGCCCCGGGAAAACTTCGAAGACCGCTGAAGGCTTCTGGGTCAGCGAGTCGATGATGTCCGAGACGATCGATATTCGCGAGGGAAGCGTCGTCATGGTCTGGGCGTCACAGGGAATCGCCTCGATCATGCCCGTGACCGATATTCCGCTCGAGCCACTCCAGCGACTGATTCGTCTGGTCGCCACAGGAGAGAAGGCACCGGGAGAGCTGGAGGACTGGCTGGTCACGCTGCCGCTGGCCCTCGATGCGCAACATACACGGGCCGAGGTTATCGCCGACAGTCTCGTCCTGATCCTGGCGGAAGCGCTATGGAACAAGCGCGTCAGCCCAGGCGTCCGCGCGCAGCTGATCGAGATCGTGCGGCGCGTACGGCGCGGGCTTGCCTTGGGTGAAACGGACAACATCTCGCGCCTGATCGGGGCGGTCTCGGACAACGCCATTGCCGAGCTTGACGGGCTCCTGGCCGAGGTCGAGCACAACATCGCCGCGGTGACGGTACTCTGGCGCGCACTCAACACGGTGGCCATCGTCGACCGCCTGTGGACACAGGTCGCCATGCTGGACGAGAGTCTCGACCTATGCGACCTGCGATTGAACGCGTTGCATGGGCGGATTCAGGCCTTACGCCGGCATCCGCGCATCACTCTGCTGAAAGCCGAGGCGCTGCATGACATCGAAGCGTTGATCGCGCGCGACCTGAGCGAAACAGATCTGCCGGCGATGCGCAAAGCCTTACGGCGGCTTGGTCACCGCGCTGGGGATATCAAGCCGGTGAATATCCTGCTTGTCTGCACGGGCAATGTGGATCGCAGCCCCCTGGCAGAATTCCTGTTGAACAAGATGCTCGCTGCTGACGGAATCGCCGGTGTCAAGGTGCAATCGCGCGGGATTGCGGCGCTTGAGGGGCGACCCATGTCCGACGGCAGCCAGGCGCTGCTGCTGTTTGAAGAAGACATCATCGCCACGAGTCATTGCAGCAGACTCTTATCGGAAGCCGATATCCGCGCAGCCGATCTGATCCTGACGATGGAGAGCAAGCACGTTCAACAAGTGCTTGATCGCTTTCCGGGTGCCGTTGGCAAGGTCTCCCTGCTGAGCGAGTACGCCCGCGTGCGCGAGTTCGTCGACATCGAAGATCCCGCCGGCCAGCTTGGAGACGCGTATTACCGGATGAAGCTCGAAGTCCAGCAGGGGCTGATGGGCGCGCTCAAACGAATGCGCGAGGAAGGACTTGTCGCCCGGGCGATGGTCGCGCACTTGCAGAGCAAGGCCGACGCGCTGACGCGAGCAAAGAGAAGACGGATCGCGCAGTATCAGCGCGCCGTTTTGCTGCTCGACCAGGTCGATGCCGACTGTGTCGAACTCGTCGGCGGCAAGGGCGCGAATCTCGGCGAAATCGCGCAGGTCGTGAAGCTGCACGGTGCATCGATACCGCCTGCGTTCATGGTGACCACACTGGCGTTTGACCGGTTTCTTGACGAGAACGGCCTTCACGCCGCGTATTCGTGCCTCACGTCCGAGATCGATACGATTCTTGCGACGGCCGAAATGCCGGAGAAGGACAAGCGTCGAAGGATCGAGGATGCGTCGAAGCGCATCCGGGACTTGATACGCCGTGGCCGCCTCGATCCGGCGCTCGGACTGGGAAAAGAGATCATGGCGGCGGTCGATTCCAGCGGTTTGCGCCATACCTTCGTGAGCGTGCGCTCGTCCGGCCTGCAGGAAGACACCGAGGAAGCCGCGTTTGCCGGCGCGGCAGAGACGTACCTCTTCGTCAGCACGGCCGAGCTGCTGGAGCGGATCAAGGAGGTGTGGACCTCCTTCTGGCTGACGCGGGGAATCCTCTACCAGAGCGATCGCGTCGTCCGGCAAGGCTCGGCCCGGTTGGCGATTGTGGTGCAGCAGATGTTCGACTCGCAGGTCTCCGGGGTGATCTTCACGACCGATCCGGTGAGCGGCCGCGACGTGATCGTGATCGAGGCGGGCTATGGGCTTGGCGAGGGGGTGGTCTCCGGCGTCGTCGACGTCGATCGCTACTACGTGGACAAGGCCGATTGTTCGGTGGTGAGCGTCCATGTCGGAAACAAGGCGTTCATGGTCAAGCAGCATCCGTCCGGGAAAGGAACCTCGATCGTGCCGGTCGAAAGCCATCTGCGCGACGTCCCGTGTCTTGCCAAGAGCGACATTCGCGCGAACATCGCTATTGCGCTGGAAGACCATTACGCCTTGTCGCAGGACATCGAGTTCGGCATTGCCAACGGCAAGCTCAGCATCCTGCAGACGAGACCCGTCACGACACGTGGACAGGGACAGATCTTTCTCACCCGCGAGAAGGTCGCTGAAGAAGCCGGCATCGGGCGCGGACGCGCGTAGCGCATCGATGCGCGGAACCGAAGCATTCACGCATCGCTCGAAGTGACAACGCGCTGCCACTTTGAGCGCCACGACTTTCTGTACAGCGGGAACACGGAAGGAGCGAGGCATGAACACAGGCAAGTCGGGTCGAGGTCGTCTCATCATCCTGGTCGCCACGCGCAAGGGTGCCTGGATCTACCACGGTGACGCAGAGCGTCGCAGCTGGCGGGTCGACGGGCCGCACTTCCTCGGCCATGTGATCAGCCACATGGTACTTGACCCGCGTGACGGGCGAACCTTGCTCGCGGCCGCAAAGACCGGCCACCTCGGTCCGACGATCTTCCGCTCGACCGACCTTGGACAAACCTGGCAAGAGGCGAAGCAACCGCCAGCGTTCGGGCCGGGCCGGAACGGCTTGGCAGGCCGCTCGGTTGACCACACCTTCTGGCTGACGCCGGCGCACGCCGACGAGACTGACGTCTGGTACGCCGGCACTTCGCCGCAGGGGCTGTTCCGCAGCGAGGATGGCGGCCGGACCTGGGCGCCGTTCTCGTGCATCAACGATGACCCGCAATACCGCGAGTGGATGGGCTCGGAGAAGGACGGTACGCCGGATGGACCGAAACTGCACTCGATCATCGTCGACCCGCGCGACGCGAAGCACCTCTACTTCGCCATGTCGGGCGGCGGCGTGCATGAGTCACTCGACGGCGGTTTGAGCTTCGCGCCGCTGGTCGACGGCATGGAAGTCGTCGAAGGTTTCGACCGCGCGACGGTGACTTTCCACGACCCGCATTGTGTGCGCCTCTGTCCCGGCAACCCGGATCGGCTGTATCAGCAGAATCACTGCGGAATCTACCGGCTCGATCGGCCGTCAAACACCTGGATGCGCATCGGTCGCACTATGCCAGCGTCCGTCGGCGACGTTGGCTTTCCCATGGTTGTGCACCCGCGCGATCCGGATATCGCGTGGGTGCTGCCGATGGACGGCTCCGATGTCTGGCCGCGCACCAGCCCCGGCGGTCAGCCGGCGATTTATGGCACACGCGACGGTGGCGAGACATGGGAGCGTCTCGACAAAGGCTTCCCGGCGAGCCAGGCATGGTGGACGGTCAAGCGGCAGGCGATGACCGCCGACAGTCAGGATAGCGTCGGGCTCTACGTCGGCACCACGAGCGGCGAACTTTGGATGAGCCGCAACGAAGGACGGCACTGGGGGTGCATTGCGCGCCATCTGCCCGAGATCTACGCAGTGGAAACGGCCGTGGTCAGCGCGGATGGCAAGCCGTGAGGGTGTTGATTCCCAGCGCCTTGCTCTCCTACACCAGCGAGAACTGGGTGGAGGCGGCCGGCGGCACCGTCGCCGAGGTGGTGAACGACCTTGATGCTCAGTTTCCCGGTATCCGTTTTCGCATGATCAACGAGCAGGGCAACCTTCGCCGTCACATGCGCATGTTTTTCGACGGAGAAATGGTGCACGAACTGTCGCATCCACTGCGCGCCGACGGCGAACTGCTTATCGTGCAGGCACTAAGCGGGGGATGAAGGTGAGGCAATGGAGCGCTATCGAGTGAAGACCGTCACGATCAACGATCAGATGCTCGACATCTACTGCGAGTTTGCGGGTGATATCGACGGCTACGCGCGCTGCGGCAAACCCTCGCAACGGCTCGTCATCGACGATGAACAGTGGATCGCGCTCACCAACTTCCTGCAGGAACTGCATGTGCTCGCCTCCGGGCGTGCGACGCCGCCGTATGCGGCTCGGCTTAGGCTCCAACTGACGGAAGTCGCCGACAGTCCGTCGGTCGCCGCGCGCTTGCTGGAATTGGCGGCCCGACCTCTGGCCACACCACGAGCATCAGCGGCCGGGCAGAAGTCACCGCCCCTTTGAGTCGCTGCATTACACGGAACCATCGCCGAAACAGCAAGCCCAAACCGATGGATGCGCGTTGCGCTTCTTGTCGGGTGGAATCGGAATCATGTGGCAGTTCGTCTCACAAAATGCTCTGGAGTGCTTGCCTTGGCTGATTGGTGGTGTGTTGATGGCTTGGTTGCTCGCCAAGCTGTATCGCTACCTGTTTCCCACGAAGGTCCGGCAGCGCCTTTGCAGCGATCGACGCAAGACGCCGCGCCGGAATGGTCGGCGGCAACTCGGCGAACCCTGACCACCGGGACCGCCGCAGCCTTCAGCCGGGGACAAAATCGGTCGGATTGCGGAAGAAGTCCCACAGGAGGTAGTTCATCGGCAGCTTCAAATTCACCTGATTGGGGGGAATCGGTGACTCGAACCACTTCTTGTAGATACGCGAAATCTCGCCCTTGATGATGACGCGCGTCACCTCGGCGTCGACGACCTGCTTGAACGACGGATCGTCCTTGCGCATCATGATCGCCAGCGGTTCGATGCTGAGCAGATCCTTCGACATGGTGAACTTCTCCGGCGTCTTCGAGTCGGCAAGCAGGGCGCTCAGCACGATGTCGTCCATGATGAAGGCGTCAGCCTTTCCCGCCTCGAAGAGTGCGAACGCGTCGCGGTGATTCTTGGCGAGCACGAGATTGGTCTGCAAGGAGAGTTGGTACTTCTTGTCGCGAATCAGCCGCTCGCTGTTGGTGCCTTCGGTGGTGACGACGGTTTTGCCGGAGATGTCGACAAGCTTCTCGATCGGAGCACCCTTAGCCTTCAGGATGCGCGCACCGGCGATATAGGTCGGGATGGTGAAGGCGACCTGCTCGCGCGCCTCGGCGGTATTCGGCGCCGAGCCGCATTCGAGATCGAACTTGCCTGCCTTCAGTGCGGCGATGCGGTCGGCGGTGGGGACCTGGACGAACGTGACGGTGAGCCCCGGTTGACGAAGTTCGCGCTTGATCGCCTCGACCACTTTCAGGCAGATGTCGATCGTGTAGCCCACGGGCTGCTTGCCGACTTCGTCGCTAAAGGAGAATGGCGAGGAAACGTCGTAGCCGATTGCGATGCTGCCGGTTTCTGCGATCTTCTCAAGCGTGCTGCTGGCGTGAGCGGAACCGGGAAGAAGCGCGAAGGCGGCGATCGCCAGGCCGGCGGAAACGGGTGTCTTGAACATGTAATTCACCCGTTCAGAGGCGATAGGCACTGACGACGCGCTGCATCTCGGCGGCCAGACGGTCGAGGTCTTGCGCGGCCTGGGCGCTGTTGGCCGCGGCGGCGCTGCTTTCTTCGGACATCTGGGCGATGCGCTCGACCTGCGTGGCGATGTTGTTCGTCGCCGTGCC
>RRZT012309948.1_pt1 | contig 21492 bp, 18 predicted proteins | sample 2165551 | NCBI WGS metagenome assembly RRZT01 (sample SAMN10456910, study PRJNA506462) | wastewater metagenome | biome: wastewater; feature: sludge; material: wastewater sludge; isolation source: wastewater sludge with Escherichia coli K12::gfp cells carrying plasmid... | place: USA: Moscow, Idaho... | reverse complement strand
TCTTGCAACCATAAAGTAAATGCTTGCTATCGCAGAATCGTCAAGGCCGTGATCTACCACAGAAAGAGAAAAGGCCGCAGCCTCCATAACAGAGGTTGCGACCAATCTCTCATAAGAAAATACATCCTTATGAACGGAAACGGTTGTCACAAGCGGATTTTCCTAAAAATCCTGTGATATCTTTTTCGGTGCTACGAGCCAAAGAAACTCAGTTGTTCTTTTGAACAACTGAGTTTCTTCTTGTTTGGGCAAGTTTATGCCTGCGACTTTTCATTTATGCACCCGCGGCTCATAACCCGAAGGGGGCTGGTCGCCGGTGGCGACCGTCCAGCCCCGACCGAGCCGGCAGGTGAGAACGTAGGAGATTATAGTGAAATTTGCCTTACGGCAAGTGAACTGTTCGCTCCGTGAACGTTAAAACCCCGATTCCGCACATAGACGGATCGGGGTTTTGTTCTGTACTGATAAATCTCTGTATTTCTTTACGCGGCGGACTTTTTTGTTTTTACGGTTCATCAGGATGGCAAGGATAGCATACGCGGCAGCCAAGACCAGCAAAATGGTGGCCGTAACAATAAACCACGTGGAGGTGAGCACCTCCTGCCCCTGCTGCAAAACCTGCACGATCTCGCTGCGCTCCACGCTTTCCGCGGCGACGAGCGCAACGGTGGAAAGCTCCGCGCCGTTATAATAGAACGTGGCGGTACCGACGTAATCGCCCTTTTTGATGGGCGCTTTCACGCTTTCGGGCAGATCGAGCTTTGTGGTGATGGCGCCGCTTTCCAGACTGCTCGGCAGTGTTGCGGTGAGATTGCCCTGCGCCAGCACCTGCAGACGGTCTTTGCCCCACGCGTATTTGAGACTCACCTCGCCGAGAAGCTCGCCGTCCGTAACGAGCGTTTTGTTTTCGATATTCAAAAATGCCCAGCGGAACAGCGTCGCGGCATCGTACATTTCGCCGTGATAATCGATATGGTTGCCCTCGCTGTCGATATACGGGCTGCCCATGCAAACGACAAGGTAGCTGTACCCGTCATACGTAGCCGTGGCGGAAATGCAGTAGCCGGATTCATTCAAGGAGCCGGTCTTTACGCCGGTGGCATAGGTGTAATACTCATCGTCATAGCTCAAAAGCATGCGGTTCGTCGTGGTGACGGTGCGTTCCTCGTTTGTCATGTTCGTCGGCGGCTGCGTGTAATACGTCTGCGAGGTGACGTCCGTAAAATACGGCATTGTCAGCGCATACTCCGTGATGGTCGCCATCTCGCGCGCGGTGGTATAGTGGTTTTCATCATACAGGCCGTGCGGGTTCACAAAATGCGTGTTCGTGCAGCCGAGCTCCGCGGCCTTCTTGTTCATCAGCTCCACACAGCTCATTTTGCCGTCACCGTCTTCGTCATACTGCGGGTCATCGGCCGTGATATTCAAAGAATCCACATATTTTGCAAGCGTCAGCGCGGCATCATTGCCGGAGGGCACCATCATCAGGTTCAAAAGCTCATAGATGGTAAAGCTTTCGCCCGTTTGAATTTCCGCCAAAGACGAGCCCGTGCCCTCAAGCTCCTCGGCAACGCTTTCCGGCACCGTAGTGCGCGTGTTTTGCAGGTCGCTGACCGTTTCCGCCGTGACGATATACGTCATGATCTTCGTCATGGAAGCCATGGGGCGGCGCTCGTCCGGATTATATGTATAGACAACGGTATCGGTGTCGAGGCTCACCATATAAATAGAAGCGCTGTTCGGGTCTGTGAGCTTATCGCACGGGAAGCCCATTTCGCTGCTTTTGGCCACGACCGTGTTTGTCGTTGTGTCGGTTTCCGAAGTCGAGGTATCGGAAGCTGTGGAATTTTCGCTCGCAGTGCTTTCGGCTGTATCGGCCAAAACGCCGGTCGTCAAAACGGAAAGCGACAGCAAAACGCTTGCGCATATCGATAAAAATTTATGTTTTCTCACTGTTTATCCTCCAACGGACATGATATAATACTGTTAACTATTTTATTATTATAGCACGGTTTGGCACCCCTGAAAAGGTGCTCGCCGGCAAATTCAGAAAAAAGTCAGACTAAAAATTTAAAAGGAGACGCTATGCAGCTTTTACATATTGCAGACCTGCACTTCGGCAGGCTTTTGTACGGTCGCAGCTTAATGGATGACCAGCGGCATTTTGTGCGGCAGTCGCTTTTGCCTGCGCTGGATGAATATAAGCCCGATGCGCTGCTCATTGCGGGCGATCTGTACGACCGGCAGATTGCCTCGGTCGACGCGATTCATTTATTCGACGAGCTCATCGATGCGCTGTGCGAACGGAGCATCCCCGCCGTCATCATTTCCGGCAACCACGACAGCCCGGACCGCATTGCGGTGGGCAAAAGCCTGCTTGCGCGGCACGGCATCCATATCATCACGGAGCTTAAAGACGCGTTTACGCCGGTCGAGATCGGCAACATACAGATTTTCCCGCTGCCGTACTTTGAAAACGCCCAGATGCGCGATTTTTTAGGCGATGAAACGCTGCGCGGCGCGGGGGCCTGTATGCGCGCGGCGATGGAAAAAATGGAGAAAGCGTTTGACCCCGCGAAAAAACACGTTTTGGTCGCGCACTGCTTTGCGGCGGGGGCCTCCACCTCCGATTCCGAAAGCCGCCTTTTCGTCGGCGGCGCGGGCGATGTGCCGACAGATGTCTTCTCCCCGTTTGACTATGCGGCGCTCGGGCACCTGCACGCGGCGCAAAGGGCAGGCGACACGGCGCGCTACGCGGGCTCACCGCTCAAATATTCCGTAGACGAAGCGCACCAGAAAAAGAGCATGACGCTCGTCACGCTCGGCGACACGGTGGAAACAACGTGCATCCCCGTAACCCCTCTGCACGACGTAAAGCGCATAGAGGGTACGTTTGCGGCGCTGCTCGAAAACGGGCAGGCGGCGCCCAATGAAGACTATGTGGAAATTCTGCTCACCGACGACGAGCCGGTTTTCCGCCCGGCCGACCGACTGCGCCCCTATTACCCGAATGTACTCGGCGTGCGCAGCACGTGGTTTTTAAAGCAGCACGCAGGCACGCAGGCGGAAGCCGATCTGCACAGCCGCAGCCGCGCGGAGCTTTTCCGCGGCTTTTTAAAGGAGGTCTGCGGTGAGGAAGCGCAGCCGGAGGACGAAGCGCTGCTTGCGGAAATTCTAAAGGAACTGGAGGGCGATGCAACGTGAGACCGATCCGTTTGGAGCTTTCGGCATTTGGGCCGTATTTGGAGCGCACCGTCATCGATTTTGAAAAGCTGAACGAAGCGGGGCTGTTCCTCATCACCGGACAGACGGGCGGCGGCAAAACGACGCTGCTCGACGCCATGAGCATCGCGCTCTTTTATAAATCGACGGGCGGGCGGCGCACGTTTCAAGATATGCGCTGCCTTGCCGCCGCGGACAGCGACCGCACCGAGGTCGTCTATCATTTTGCGCTCGGCGAAGACGAATACTGCTTCCGCCGCGCGCTGTACCGCCGCAAAAAGCGCGGCAGCGACGATTTTATCACCGAGGAAGAAAACGAGTGCAAGCGCCGCACGGCAGACGGCTGGGCGCTTGCCGCTTCGGGTGCGGCGCGCAATGTGACAGGCTACGCGGAAAACCTGCTTTCCCTCACCGCCGAGCAATTTTCGCAGGTCATCGTGCTGCCGCAGGGCAAATTCATGCAGCTTCTGCGCGCGAATTCTACCGAAAAAGCAGCCATTTTGAAAACGCTTTTCTCCTGCGAGCTATGGGAACGCATCGCGATGAAATTTACGGAGCGGCAAAAAAAGCTGTACGCAAAGCGCGAAACGTGCGAGACAAAACTGAAATCGCTGCTCGAAAAGCATGGCGCGGAGACCGCCGAGGCGCTCGCCGTGCAAACGGAAGCGCTTCGATCAGAATGCGCACGGACCGAAAAAGCGCTCGCCGCCGCGAAAGAAGCACTGACGCTCGCACAAAAGCAATACACCCGTGCACTGCAATTTGAGCAGTGCCAAAAAGCCGAGACCGATGCCGAAGCGCAGCTGAAAACCGCCGAAACGCGGGCAGCTTCCGCTAAAGCGCAGTATACGCGCGCCGAGCAGAACCGCGCGGGACTTACAAAGCTGACCGCCGAAAAAGACACGCTTTTAAAACGAAGCGAACAGCTGCGTGCGGAGCAGGAACGCAGCCTGCAAAAGGAGCAGCTTTTAAAAGAACTGCGCGCCGAGGAGGAGCGCGAACGCGCCGTGCAGAAGCAGGCTGAGGACGACCGCCAAAAGCTGCCGGAGGTGCTGCGGCGCATCGCGGTAGGCGAAGCATTCACCGAAAAGGCCGATGCCGCAAAAGACCGGCTCGCGTCGCTCTTACAGACGCAGACCATCTTAAGCGAACAGCTTGCCGCGCTGAAAACGCGCAGTGACGCCGCCAAAGTCGAAGCGCAGTGCAAAAAATTGTGGGGAGCTGCCGAAGACGCGGCGCGCACCGCGCGTCTGACCGTCGTGGGGCAGGATAAGCTGCTCTCGGCGGCAGAAGCCAAGTGGAACCAAAACAGCGCCGCCGCGCTCGCCACAGGGCTCACGGACGGCACGCCCTGCCCCGTTTGCGGCGCGGTGCACCACCCCGTGCTCGCCGTGCCGTGCGCAGGTGAGACGACAAAAGAAGAACTTGATGCGCTGCGCAAAAAGCTCGAAGACCTGCGGCAGGAGCAAAGCCGCGCCGAGCAGACGGCCGCCGCCGCAAAAGCGCGGCACGAGGTCGCTTTCGCACAATTAAACGCCGCAAACGATGCCGCAAAAAGCATCACAGAAAGCGAAGACGTGCTCACAGCGGCCTACATTGCGGCGCAAACGGCGCTCAACGAAGCGCAAAAGCTTGCAGCGCAGGCGCCGGCCGCGCACAAGAAACTTGAGACACTCAAAGCGGAACGTGAAGCGCTTATGCAGGTCGAAAGCCGCCACAACGCCGCGCTTGCCGCCTGCCGCGCCGCTTTAGAAGAAAAGCGCCGCCAATTAAGCGCCATGGACACCGTGCGCGATGCGGCGCAAATCATATCGGAGATGACCGAAATACAAAAGCGCATTCGCGTGCTCGAGCAGGAGACCGCAGCGCTTGAGGAAGCGTTCCACGCCGCGGAAAACACGCTTTCTGCCGCAAACGAGGCCGTAAAAGCTGCCGCACAGCAGATGTTCGCCGCAAAGGAAGCGAAAAATGCCCTCGGCGCAGCGCCGGAAAAGGACCTCCCGCAAAGCAAAGCGGAGCTGGACGCAAAAAGCACCGAAACGCAGACGCTTTCCGTGCAGCTTGGGCGCTTTGGCTCCGACCTGCGCACCATTGCGGAAAGCGCCGCCGCCGTGCAGCAATACACGGAGGAAGCCGCCGCGCTCGACGTACAGTACAGCCGCGCAGCAAAGCTTGCGGGGTACGTGACCGGCCGCAGCAACGCCTTGCGCGTGCCGCTTTTGCAGTACGTGCTCGGCATGATGCTCGACGAGACCATCCAGAGCGCAAACCGCTTTTTCTCCGTTTTAAGCCGCGGGCGCTACGCCTTGCAGCACAAGCAGGGCAAAAGCGGCGCGGGCTACGGCGGGCTTGACATTGAGGTTTTGGACGGCATGAGCGGCACGTGCCGCTCCGTAGAGACACTTTCGGGCGGCGAGCAGTTTTTGGCATCCCTTTCCCTCGCGTTCGGGCTTTCGGACGTCGTGCAGAGCTACTCGGGCGCGGTGCGGCTTGATTCCATTTTCATCGACGAGGGCTTCGGCTCGCTCGATACCGACACGCTCGATACCGCCATGCGTGCGCTCGAGAGCATCCGCCAAAGCGGGCGCGTCGTCGGTATCATCTCTCACGTTTCGGAACTGCAAAGCCGCATCCCGACGATGATCCGCATTTGGAAGACCGCTTCGGGCTCCGCCGCAGCAAAAGTCATCGCGGAAGACTGAACCGTTTTTGAACAAAATGAAAAAGCAGAAATGCAAATTGCAAATCCGCCTTTATTATGCTATACTGAAAGCAACTAAGCGCAGGATTTTCTGCGCGGCCATGCAATGCTAAAAGAAAGGATCGCTTCCGGGCTCCTTCGGAAGCTTCGGTGAATGAATATGGTAAAGCTTTATGACGGCGGCGTTTACCTTGTGAACGGCACAGAGATCGTGCCGGAAGCCGCTGCACCCGAGACCTATCAAAAAGACACGGCAAAACAGGGTACCATTGCCTATTCCATTTTAAAAGCGCACAACACCGCAGAGGATATGCAGAACCTGCGCTTAAAATTTGATGCGCTCGCCTCGCACGACATCACGTTCGTCGGCATCATTCAGACGGCGCGCGCCTCCGGCATGGAGAAGTTCCCCATCCCCTACGTGCTCACAAACTGCCACAACAGCTTGTGCGCCGTGGGCGGCACCATCAACGAGGACGACCACGTGTTCGGCCTTTCCGCCGCGCGCAAATACGGCGGCATTTATGTGCCGCCCCACATGGCGGTCATTCACCAGTACATGCGCGAGGCCATGGCGGGCTGCGGCAAAATGATTCTCGGCTCCGATTCCCACACGCGCTACGGTGCGCTCGGCACCATGGCCATCGGCGAAGGCGGCGGCGAGCTCGTCAAGCAGCTGCTCGAAAACACGTACGATGTCGCGTATCCCGGCGTTGTGGCGGTGTACCTCACCGGCAAGCCGCGCCCGGGCGTGGGCCCGCAGGACATCGCGCTTGCCATCATCGGTGCGGTGTTTAAAAACGGCTACGTAAAAAACAAGGTCATGGAGTTCGTCGGCCCCGGCATCAAGAGCATGACGACCGATTACCGCAACGGCGTGGACGTCATGACGACCGAGACCACATGTCTCACCTCCGTCTGGTGCACAGACAACGACACGAAGGCGTACCTCGCAAAGCACGGCCGCGCGGACGATTACCGCGAGTTAAAGCCGGCCGACGTGACATACTACGACGGCTTGGTCTATGTAGACCTTTCCACCGTAAAGCCGATGATCGCGCTGCCATTCCACCCGAGCAACGCGTTTGAGATTGACGAGCTGAACGCGAATCTCGGCGACATCCTGCGCGAAGTAGAAAAGGAAGCCGCGCGCTTGACGGAAGGCAAGGATATCGAATTCAGTCTGACGGATAAGATCACCCCAAAGGGTTTGCAGGTGCAGCAGGGCATCATTGCGGGCTGCGCGGGCGGCACATATACGAACGTCATGGCGGCAGCGCACATCTTAAAGGGCGCGCAGTGCGGTCAGGGCGAATTCACACTGGACGTCTACCCGTCCTCACAGCCGGTGTTTATGGACCTGCTCGCAAAGGGTGCCATTTCCGACCTCATGGCGACGGGCGCCATCGTGAAGACCGCATTCTGCGGCCCGTGCTTCGGCGCAGGTGATACACCGGCGAATAACGCGCTGAGCATCCGCCACGCCACACGCAACTTCCCGAACCGCGAAGGCTCCAAGCCGGGCGCAGGCCAACTGAGCGCCGTTGCACTCATGGACGCACGTTCTATCGCGGCAACGGCGGCAAACGGCGGCATTTTGACCTCCGCCGAAAAGTACGCGGACAGCTATGAGGTGCCGGAATACAACTACGATGATTCCTCCTACCGCGCCCGCATTTACAACGGCTTCGGCAAGGCAGAGCCGGAGGATAAGCTCATCTACGGCCCGAACATCAAGGATTGGCCGGAGCAGGAGGCACTTGCGCAGAACATTCTGCTGCGCGTCTGCTCGAAGATCATGGATAAGGTCACAACGACCGACGAATTGATCCCGTCCGGCGAAACGTCTTCGTACCGCTCCAACCCACTGGGGCTTGCGGAGTTCACACTCTCCCGCCGCGACCCCGGTTACGTGCAGCGTGCAAAGGATGTCCGTGCACTCGAAAAAGCGAGACTTGCGGGCGAAGCACAAAGCGATGAAGCTCTGAAAAACGCACTCGGGAAAGTGAAAAACATCCTGCCCGACGTCGATGAAAAGACAATCGAAATCGGCAGTGTCATTTACTGCGTGAAGCCCGGTGACGGCTCTGCGCGCGAACAGGCGGCAAGCTGCCAGCGCGTCTTGGGCGGCCTTGCGAATATCTGCTCCGAGTACGCCACCAAGCGCTACCGCTCCAACGTGATGAACTGGGGCATGCTGCCGTTCCAGATGAAGAATGAACCCGCCTTCGAGATCGGTGATTATATCCTCGTCCCGAACGTTTTGGACGCCATGGACGGCGATATGCAGAGCATTAAAGCGTATGTGCTCGGCGATGAAGTAAAGGAGATCGAGCTTTACATTGCCCCGATGACGGAAGACGAAAAGAAGATCGTCAAAGCCGGCTGCCTCATCAATTTTAACCGCAAGAATTAAAGTAAAGCATAAGAAAACGGCGAGTCCTGTTCAGGATTTCGCCGTTTTTGTATGCATTTTTCGTCTTCATAGAGAAGCGACGCAAAAAGTTTTTGATCGACCTTTTTTCAAAAAGGTCGCGGGTTTTTAGGGCAGCGCCCTAAGTTGTCGTCCGCAGACGACGAAATCTATTTGCCTTCCAAAAAATCAGGACGGGAGAGGGAACAGTCCAGTGGACTATTCCCTCGTGGGAGACCCAATTAGGGGGTCTCCCAAAGGACGGCAACACGCCGCCCTTTTAATTTACTTTTTGCTTTCAAAAAACGCAATAAACCGGTTCCAGTCCTCGCGGCTGAAATAGTGCAGACCGGGGCGGCGGTGATAGCCGATGCGGCCCGCGTGCAGGTTAAAATCGTAGTCTTCCGACGTTTCTTCATAGGGAAACGCCTCCTTGTCCCCCGCTGCCGCCGCATAGCAGCTCAAAAGCTCGGACGCGGGGTCTGCCCAGTCGTCGCCCGCCGCAGACGCCACATATACATAGCGCGGCGCAATGCTCGCGAGCAGGTAGTGCTGGTCAAACGGCAGCGCGTCCGTTTTGCCGACATACTGCCCGAACGATTCGCTGAACCAGAACGGAAACTGCCTATAAATATCGTCAAGCTGCTCGCCTTTTTTGCCGCGGAACAGCGCCGCACCGGCACAGCCGGAATCGTTCGAGTAGCCAAACGCGAAGCGGGTATCCAGCGCAGCAGTGAGCAGTGCCGTTTTGCCGAGGCGCGAATGCCCGCACACAACGGACTTTGCGCAGTCCAGCCGCTCGTCGTGCTCGGCGTAATCCATGCAGCGCATCGCCGCCCACGCCCACAGTGCGATTTTACCCGCGTCATGCGGCGCGCGTTTGCCGTTTTCATACAGAACACCCGCAAGGCCGGAGGTGAAGTCGCCGTCGTCGCGCGTCACATCCTCATAGCCGAACGAAAGCACAGCAAAGCCGTTGTCGATGAGCTCCTCCGTCGGCATGTAGCGGTCCGGCACATCGCTTCTGAAGTTGATGTGGACAAAAAACGGGTGCGGCCCCTCTGCGGTCGGCACAGCCAAATACACCGGGAACGCGAAATCTTTGCCGTTTACCACAACGCGAAACGTCAGCTTTTCCAGCGTCGCCTTGCCCGCGCAGAAATTATCCGCAACGCCGGGCTCCGCTTCCCAAACGAACGATTCCGGCGCCTTCGGCAAGCAGCCGTATTCCTCCCGCTGCAAAAGCTCCAACATCTCCGCGCGTGATTTTAAACGCGGCACATTCCTCTTTTTCAGTTCATCCAAAAACATACAAACGCCCCCTTTATGCGGTTATTGTAGCCGTCCTTTTAGGCGTTTGTCAATCTTCAAAACCACCAAAAAAGCTGCCCTCTCTTTGTCAGAGAAGACAGCTTCGTTTTGTTTTACAGGCGTTTTACGCGCTTTCCTCTGCGTGCTCGAACTGGCTGTTGTAGAGGTTGGCGTAGAAGCCGTTTTTTGCGAGCAATTCTTCATGCGTGCCCTGCTCCACGATGTCGCCGTCCTTCATGCAGAGGATGAGGTCAGCATTGCGGATTGTCGAGAGGCGGTGCGCGATGCTAAAGCTTGTGCGGCCGCGCATCAGGTTATCCATCGCAGTCTGGATGGAAAGCTCGGTGCGCGTATCGACGGAGCTTGTCGCTTCGTCAAGGATCATGATGCGGCTGTCGGACAAAATCGCACGGGCAATGGTGAGCAGCTGCTTTTGTCCCTGCGAGACATTCGTCGCTTCTTCATTGAGGATCGTGTTGTAGCCGTCCGGCAGTGTGCGCACAAAGTGGTCAACCTGCGCCGCTTTTGCCGCCTGAATGACCTCCTCGTCCGTCGCGTCCAAGCGGCCGTAACGGATGTTCTCCATGATGGTGCCGCTGTAAAGCCACGTGTCCTGCAGAACCATGCCGAATTCTTTTCTGAGGTCGCCGCGGGCAAACTCCGTGATGTCCTTGCCGTCAAGGCAGATCCTGCCGGATTTAAGGTCGTGGAAGCGCATAAGAAGCTTTACCATAGTCGTTTTGCCTGCACCCGTCGGGCCGACAATAGCAATCTTCTGGCCCGCTTTCACATCGGCGGAGAAATCGTGGATGACAGTCTCGTCGGTGTCTTCGTAGCCGAAGCAAACGTGGTCAAAGCGAATGTCGCCGCGGATATTGCTGTTTTCCACGGTGTATTTCGGTGTTTTTTCGACGATCTCGGGCTCATCAAGGAAATTGAAAATGCGCTCTGCCGCCGCCATGGTGCGCTGTACCTGACTTGAGATGCTTGCCATCTGGGTGATGGGCTGCGTGAAACTGCGCAGATACTGGATGAACGCCTGAATGCCGCCGATGGTCATGCTGCCGCCTGCCGCCATAGATGCGCCCAAAATGCACACCACAACGTAGCCGAGATTGCCCACAAAGCCCATGATCGGCTGCATCAGGCCGGAGAGGAACTCCGACTTCCAGCCCGCGTTATAGAGCTTTTCGTTTTCGCACTCGAATTTCTCCATGGAGCGCGCTTCGCCGTTAAATGCCTTCACGACGACGTGCCCGCCGTACATTTCCTCCACGTGGCCGTTCACCGCGCCGAGGTATTCCTGCTGGCCGACGAAATATTTCTGCGAGGATTTCACAATGCGTCCGACAAGCAGCAACGAAATCGGCACGATGCACAGTGCGACAAGCGTCAACTGCCAGCTGATGGAAAGCATCATAATAAGCACGCCGATGATGGAGCACACAGACGTGATAAGCTGCGTGATACTCTGGTTAAGACTCTGGCTGAGCGTATCAACATCGTTCGTGATGCGGGAAAGCACGTCACCCTGACTCGTTTTGTGAAAATACGAGACGGGCAGGCGGTCGATCTTCTCCATAATGGCACGGCGCATGTTGTACGAGACCTTCGCCGAAACGCCGGACATCGTAAAACCCTGAATGTAGGAGAACAGCGCACTCAACGCATACAGCCCCACAAGGAACAGTAAAACTTTCGCGATATAGCCAAAGTCAATGCCCTCCGCAGCGCCGGTGATGATGCGCATCAGGCCGGCCGTCAGCTCGTCGGTCGCTTTTGCGAGAATCTTCGGGCCGACGATCGTGAACACGGTGGAAAGCGCCGCGAAAATGACGACGATGAGTATTTTAAACTTAAACGGGGAAAGATACGAAATAAGCTTTTTAAAGCTGCCTTTGAAGTCCTTGGCTTTTTCGGTGGGCATCATGCCTCTGCCGGGCCCGTGCGGACGCGGTGCGTTTCTTTTCGGTTCGCTCATGCCAATTCCTCCTTTGAAAGCTGACTTTCCGCAATCTCGCGGTATTCCGGGCACGTTTTCAAAAGCTCTTTGTGCGTGCCCTTGCCGACGATTTTGCCTTCATCCAGCACTATGATCTGCTCGGCGTTCATGATGGTGGAAACGCGCTGCGCGACGATGAGCACGACAGCGTTTTCCGTGTATTTCGTCAGCGCACGGCGCAGCTTTGCATCCGTTTTGAAATCGAGCGCGGAGAAGCTATCATCGAAAATATACACCGGCGCTTTTTTCACGAGCGCACGGGCAATGGCAAGGCGCTGCTTCTGGCCGCCGGAAACGTTGCTGCCGCCCTGCGCGATGGAGCTTTCCACGCCGTTCGGCAATTCGCTGACAAATTCCGTAGCCTGTGCGCAATCGAGCGCTGCCAGCACCTCGTTCACATCGGCGTCTTCCTTGCCGTACTTGATGTTGGAATCGATTGTGCCGGAGAACAGCATGGCCTTCTGCGGCACGTAGCCGATGTTATCGCGCAGTTCCTTTTGCGAAAGCGTGCGGATATCCTTGCCGTTCAGGTAAACTGCGCCGCCGGTGACATCGTAAAAACGCGGGATGAGGTTGATGAGCGTCGATTTTCCCGCACCCGTCGCGCCGATAAACGCCGTCGTTTGGCCGGGCTTTGCGGTAAACGAAATGTGGCTCAAGGTATCTTCCTCGGCGTTGCCGTAGCGGAAGGAAACGTCGTCAAAACGCAGCTCAACGCTTTCATTACCGAGTGTAACCGGGTTTTCCGGCTCTTTGATGGAAAGCTCCGTCGTCAGCACCTCCTGCACACGGTCTGCGGAAACCATGGCGCGCGGCACCATAATGAAGATCATCGAAATCATCAGGAACGACATGATGATCTGCATCGTGTACTGGATATACGCCATCATGTCGCCTACCTGCATGGTGGATTCCGCAATGGCGTGCCCACCCACCCACATGATGAGCAGCGTGACAAGATTCATGATGAGCATCATGATCGGCATTGTAACGCTCATCACGCGCTGGGTAAAGCGGTTTGTGCGGGTGAGGTCTTCATTCGCCTTATCAAAGCGCGCCTCCTCGAATTTCTCATTCGTAAACGCGCGTACCACGAGCATGCCGCTCAAATTCTCGCGGCTGACGAGGTTTAATCTGTCCGTCAAACGCTGTAAGCTCTTGAATTTCGGCATTGCTACGTTTAAAAGTACGATGACAAGCCCCAGCAAAACGATGACCGCGAGCGCGATGATCCAGCTTAGCGAAACGCTTTTTTGCAGCGCGAAAATAATGCCGCCCACGCCCATGATCGGCGCGTAGCACATCAAACGCAGACCCATGGAAATAAGCATCTGCACCTGCGTCACGTCGTTCGTCGTGCGCGTGATGAGCGATGCGGTGGAAAATTTATCGAACTCCGTGTTGGAGAAGCTTTCCACCTTGCGGAACACATCGCTGCGCATCTGCTTTGCCACGCCGGACGAAATGCGCGACGCGAAGAATCCGACGAGCATCGCCGCCAGTACGCCGAGCAGCGCAATGCCGAGCATCTCGAGGCCCTTTATCACAATGTAGCGCACCTGCTTTGCGTCCAAATCGACGCCGAGTTCCTTATAGAACAGCTTTGTAAACGTTGCGCCCACCTGCGAGCCGATCATCGACTGCGCGTTTTCGGCAGAATCAATCGCTTCGCTGAACGTCTCTTTCGGCATCTGCTGTAACATGGGGATAACAGCATAAAGCTGACGCATATCCATGTCCTGCACGCCGCTTTCGGTGTCCACCGCCTGGCCGGTCTGCGCGCCGTAATCCTTCAGAAATGTCATGAACGCATACGCCGCTTTACCGTAGGCATCGCCCACCGCCTGCACGTCTGCATCTTCGCTTAAAGCGACCGCATTAATGTCCTTGATATTCTCGTAGGTTTTCGCAAGCTTCGTCTCTTCATCGCTGCCGTGCTCCACGGGCGTGTAGGCGTTTTTGAACGTCCCCGCCTCCGCGTCGTTCATAAACAGCGTCAATAAGTCAACGGCCTGTTGGTTCAAAACCGCAGGTGCAGCCTCATCCACGCCGCCAAGCTGAATGCCGGTGTTCACGATGTCGCTCATCAGGTTCGGTAATGTCAAGTCACACATCGCCTGCCCGAAAAGCAGCAGAATGCACGCCAGCACCAGCGCCGCAAACGGCTTTAGGTACGTTTTCAGCAATTTCATTCGGTTTTCTCCTTTCTCATCTCCGGGTATCTGCCCGTCTCGGTAAAGTTTTCAAGGTTTCGCCGTATTTGCTCCATGACGCGGCGGAAGACCTGCATGTCTTCCGGGCTGACACCGGCGCACATTTTTTCATAATATTCATGCTTCAGCTCTCTGCACCGCTTAACAGCCGGCTCGGCCTTCGGCAACAAAACCAAATGTACCATGCGACGGTCGTTTTGGTCAGGTTTTGTTTCAATCCATCCGCCGCGCACAAGGTGGTCTACCGCCTTACTCATCAACGAGCGCGAAACACCCATGCGCCGCGCAATGCGCCCGGCCGTATCGACCTTTGTTGTGGAAAGGCACATGATCACACCGGATTCCACCGCGGAAAGGTCTTCATCCGCCAGCACCTTGCGCAGCTCCGTATGGATGATGCGCGCGATCTGCGTTAAGTGCTCCGCAAGCCCGTCGTGAAACGGCACGGCCGTACACGCTTGCTCGTCTCGCTTCATTCCTCGCACCTCCTGTTGCTTACTGCTGAACATCGCCAAAAGTTCTTAACGATGTCCATTTCCAAAAAACAGTTTAAAACTGAATTGTTCATTTTTGAACTGTTAAGGAATGAACATATTATAGACCGACAAAAACAAAAAAGCAATGACTATTTTGTGAACAAAGATGCCAAATTATATTTCAGAAAACCATATAGCCGAAAAGAAAAAAGACCCGCAAACACAGCGAACTGCATTTGCGGATCTTGAATCAGACAATTATAAGCTGAAGTTAAATTACTTCAGTTCGACCTCAGCGCCAGCCTCGGTGAGCTTCGTCTTAAGAGCCTCAGCGTCGTCCTTGGAAACGCCTTCCTTAATGGTCTTCGGAGCCTCGTCAACCATAGCCTTAGCTTCCTTCAGACCCAGGCCGGTAGCTTCCTTAACAACCTTGATAACGTTGATCTTGTTTGCGCCAGCAGACTTCAGAACAACGTCGAACTCGGTCTTCTCTTCAGCAGCCGGAGCAGCAGCGCCAGCGCCAGCGACCATAACCGGAGCAGCAGCGGAAACGCCGAACTCCTCTTCGATAGCCTTGACCAGCTCGTTGAGCTCGAGAACGGTCATGGACTTGATTTCTTCAACAAACTTTGCGATATCAGCCATTGTAATATCCTCCTAAAATTTTAAATTGAAAATTATCCTGCAAACTTATGCAGTTTCCTGAGCCTTTGCAACTTCACTAAGTGCAATAGCAAGACCACGCGGGCCGGATACGAGAACGCTAAGCAGCATCTGAACAAGACCTTCCTTGCTCGGGAGATCTGCGATTGCAGCGATCTCTGCCGGAGACATGACCTTACCGTCCATGTAGCCGGACTTAATCACGAACTTACCGTCGGAATCCTTTGCAAACTTGTTCAGGATTCTTGCCGGAGCGATCTGATCCTCGTGGGAAACAGCCAGAGCGGTTGTGCCTTCGAGAACCTCGGACATACCCTCGATCTCGGTGCCTTCGATAGCACGCTTGAGAAGAGTATTCTTAACGACAGTGTACTCAACGCCGGCTTCACGCAGTTCCTTACGGAGCTTTGTGTCGGCCTCTGCAGTGATACCCTTGTAGTCTACGACAACACCGGATACGCTGTTAGCGACCTTATCCTTCAGCTGAGCAACAATTGCCTGCTTTGTTTCCAAAACGCTTTTACTGGGCAAAATATTCACCTCGCCTTTCAGTTATGATTTGGAAAAGCGCCAAAATGAACGATTTTCCTCGGTGCGAAAACTAAAAATGCCTTCCCACTTACCGCAGGAAGGCATAAAAAGTACAAAGTAACTTTTCCGCTCCCTCGGCAGGCGGTAAAACCTTTCAGCCCGGAAAACCGGTGCACCTGCTGTCTTAGGTAAACAGCTTTGTAATTATAGCATGGCAGAAGAACTCTGTCAAGCCTTAAATTTAAGATTCAGACGAATCTTAGCCAACCTTGTTCGGGTTGATCTTCACGCCCGGGCCCATCGTTGCAGCAACAACGCAGGAACGGATGTACTGGCCCTTAGCAGCAGCCGGCTTTGCCTTGTTGATGGCTTCCAGCAGCGTGTTGAAGTTTTCCGTCAGCTTCTCTGTGCCGAAGGAAATCTTGCCGATCGGGCAGTGGATGATGTTGGTCTTGTCGAGACGATACTCGATCTTACCGGCCTTCGCTTCGGTGATTGCACGTGCAATGTCCGGAGCAACGGTGCCGGCCTTCGGGTTCGGCATGAGACCGCGCGGGCCAAGGATCTTACCGAGACGGCCAACCATACCCATCATATCCGGGGTCGTGATGAGGACGTCAAAATCCATCCAGCCTTCGGACTGGATCTTCTGGATCATATCATTGCCGCCGACGAATTCAGCACCGGCTGCACGAGCCTCGTCTTCCTTCTCCGGCTTGCAGATTGCGAGCACGCGGACGGTCTTGCCCGTGCCGTGCGGCAGGACGATAGCACCGCGGACCTGCTGGTCTGCATGACGGCCGTCAACGCCCAGCTTTACGTGGACTTCAACGGTTTCGTCGAACTTTGCTGTACCAGTCTTGACACAGAGGTCAAGCGCTTCCTGCGTATCATAAAGGCGGCTGCGCTCGATGAGCTTTGCGCCATCGACATACTTTTTACCGTGTTTCATTCATGTTCCTCCTAAAGTGGTAGATATCGGATTCTCAGAGAGTTTCCTCCCACCCGGGTAAAATCAAATCAATCGACTACTTCGATGCCCATGCTGCGTGCAGTACCGGCGATCATGCTCATAGCACTCTCGATGGATGCAGCGTTGAGATCAGGCATTTTCTGCTCGGCGATCTTCTTTACCTGCTCGCGGGTAATCTTTGCGACCTTTGTCTTGTTCGGTGTGCCCGAAGCTGTTTCGATGCCGCAAGCCTTCTTAATAAGAACTGCTGCAGGCGGCGTCTTTGTTACAAAGGTAAAGGAACGGTCTGCGTATACTGTGATGACGACCGGGATGATAAGACCAGCGTCGCCCTTGGTGCGCTCGTTAAATTCCTTTGTAAATGCCATGATGTTAACACCGTGCTGACCGAGAGCCGGACCAACCGGTGGTGCCGGGGTAGCTTTACCGGCAGGTATCTGGAGCTTAATAAAGCCCGTAACCTTCTGAGCCATTTGTTTGCACCTCCAAAATTCGTGGTTGATGGCGGAACGTCCGTGAAAATTCAGGCGTTCCTCCCACAGGGGGACGTATCCCCCTCAATAAAAAGCGGATTACCGCAATTTACCGTGTGTTATTCCACCGGTTCCGCCTGGTCAAGTTCCAGGTCAACCGGGGTTTCACGTCCGAACATCGAAACCATGACGCGAATGTGGTTCTTGTCCACATCAATCTCTTCCACTGTTCCGATAAAGCCCTCAAGCGGGCCGTCGGTAATCTGGACGCTGTCACCGACATTGTAGGAGACTTCGACATTCCTCGTCTCCACACCGAGTCGCTCCACTTCTTCATCCGTGAGCGGAATCGGCTTGGAAGACGGGCCGACGAAGCCCGTGCAGCCGCGGATATTGCGAACCGCGTACCACGATTCATCCGTGAGGATCATCTTTACAATGACGTAACCCGGAAAAATCTTGCGTTCCACTTCCTTGGTCTTGCCGTTTGCGGCAACTTCTGTGACCTTTTCGGTGGGTACGCGAATCTCAAAAATCAAATTCTGTAAAGAGTGGTTTTCCACCGTCTTCTCCAGATTTGACGCAACCTTGTTCTCATACCCGGAATAGGTATGAACCACATACCATTTTGCTTCGTCCGACATTTCGATTCCTCCGCTTCTCAAATAAACGCGCGATCATTCGCGCTGCTTATTTCGCCACTTGCATGACGAGACCCAGCAAATTCATGAAGACGGTATCCAGCAGGAAAATGAAGAGACCAAGCAGGATGATCGTCGCAAGAACGACACCCACATTTTTGAAAACGTTCTTCGGCGTAGGCCAAACGATCTTTTTGATCTCGCCCTTGCAGTCGCGGAAAAACTTTCCCGCTTTCTTCGTAAAGCGAACAAAGCCGTTTTCTTTTTTTGCTTTTTCGGCCATAACTTCGTTCCTCGCTTTACTTCGTCTCTCTGTGGAGCGTGTGCTTCTTGCAGAATCTGCAGTACTTGTTCATCTCAAGTCTGTCGGGATCATTCTTCTTGTTCTTCTTTGTGTTGTAGTTGCGCTGTTTGCATTCAGTGCAAGCTAAAACGACCTTTACTCTCATGACGGCACCTCCCGTTTTACGGAAAAAATTTGGGATGTTCTCCCAGCCTCCCTCAAAATTTGGGCGCAAAAAAATAGCCCCCAACTTGAGGTATACCTATAATAGCATAGGATATGCGCTGCTGTCAAGAGCTATTTTGAGATTTTATGCGGTTTTTCAGTTGCTCAGGCGTGCCTCCACCTTTTTGCCCTTCTTCTTTACCTTTTCGGGCTTGATGTTCTTGCCGATGAGTTTTCTGGAGTGCTTATACACCTTCTGCAGGTCGCAGCCGTCCGTAAAGTTCGCGATGATATTCCGGATGGCCGCCTCGTCCTTAATATTATTCAGAACGCCGAACTGAATGACTGCACGGGTGTCCATATCACCCGCGGCGTACATGTCGCAGAAAATGGTGCACATGCGCTTCATGGGCTCGCTGTCCTTATAGTTCTTCGCAAGATTCTCGCACTTCGGCGCAACCTTCTCAGCAGCAAACAGTGCCGTGCGCACCTGACCGTACACGATGCGTTCCTCGTTCATTTCGTCGCGCAGCTCCGGGAACACCGGCACCAAGCGGTTGAGAAAGAACTGCGGATCCGCGTTGTTCTCTTCGTCCTTCTTGCGGCGCTTCTTCGCGGTCTGCACGAGCTCGCGGCGCTTAGAGCCCTGCACGAGCTCAAGAAAGTCGTTCGCGATGCTCTCCGCGTCCTGCATGGTGTTTTCACCTTCATCGAACAGCCACATGGAAAGCTGACGCCAGTCGCCCGGCTCCTTCGGGGTCTTCATCGTCGCGCTGCGCAGCACAAAGCGCCGCTGCTTCGTCTCATAGAAAAGGCCGTAGGCCACTTCGCCCGTCGTAAACATCACGCCGCGGCCGTTGTCGGTCTCCAGCGCCACAGCTTCGCCAAAGCCCTGCTCGTTTAACGCTGCCTGCAATTTTTCCTGTATCAGTTCAAAAGCTTTCTGCTCCAAGTTATGATCACTCCGTTACATTAGTAATTTAGAGTATAACACAGTTTTCGCGCATTGTCTATGAAAAATCCATGAATTCCCGGAAACTTATTTTTTATCGGAACATAAATCCATTGCCATCGTGCATTTTATATGCTAATATAGGCTCGTATTGAAAATATGCGGGCTCGGCCCGAAACAGAAATGAAGGAAATCGATTATGACAGAACACGGCGGCGCTGCCGCTTTAAAACAGAATAACCTCGCCGCTCTGCGCAGCGCGCTGTACCACACGGATTTCGCCACAAAAAAAGAGCTTGCCGAGCAATGCAGGTTAAGCCTTGCGGCCTGTACGGCGCTCCTCGGCGAGATGATCGACGACGGACAGGTGCTGGAGCTCGCCTTTGCCGCATCGAACGGCGGCCGTCCCGCGCGCCGCTTTTCCATCAACCCAAACTACGCGCACATTTTGTGCCTGTATACCGCTAATAACGACGTGGAAAGGAGCGGCATCGCCCTGCGCGTGTGCGATTTAAAGGGAAACAGCTTGCAGGAAAAATTCTGCCCGCTCAACGACATTCTGCCGGAGGACCTCACGCTGTTCATCACACAGATGGTGCAGGCAGATCCGCTCATCCGCGCAGTCGGCATCGGCATTTCCGGCGTCACCGACCGCGAAGGCGCCATTGAATCCCTTGCGTTCCCGGCGTTAAACGGCTTCAACCCGAAAAAGGTACTCGAAGAACAGCTCGGCATCACGGTCATCACGGAAAACGACATGCACTTCACGTCCTACGGCTTTTACGTGCGCAACCCCTGCGACCACCCGTACTCCCTTTCCGTTCTCTACTGGCCGAGCCACCGCAGCGCCGGTGCGGGCACCGTGGTGGACGGACACATCATCGTCGGCAGTACAAAATATGCGGGCGAGCTCATCAGTCTGCCGCTCATCAACTCCACCGCTACAAAAGTCGAGACCGTCTCGCGCATGATTCACGGCGAGAATATCGTGCCGCTGATGCAGACCGCCGCCGTGTGCACCATCGCGCTTTTGAACCCGGACATCCTCTTCCTCACCGGCTCTGCCACCTTGAACGTGCGCGAAAAAGACATCATCGATTACTGCAAGCAGAGCATCCCGGAAAACCACATGCCCGTTTTCCGTATGCAGGCGGACATCCACGAGGAATACATGACCGGTATCTTCTCTCTGACGCGTCAGGCTTTGAAATTCAAACATTGAGCCTCTTTTTGAAATGTACAGACAACGCCCTTTAAAATTTCCTAAATCTCATAAAAACTTTTCTGCTGCTTTTTTGTATATTTTTTAAAAATGGGCTTTACAAACGGAAGCGAATGTGATAAGATACCTTTTGTCAGAAAGTGACGAAAGTGTCCGATCCAAAAGGGATGAAGGACAACGGGGAGTTTATACGGGCGCGACACGCTGGGGATTTGCCCACATCGCACCCATAAATGAAGAAGACAGGACAAAGCGTTTTCAGATGCGCTTTGTCCTGTTTTTCGTTTTACAAAATCATTTCTTTACAATCTGCGCCGCTTCGCGTGCCAGCGCCTCAATGGCGTCAAAATCTCCGGCGTCCAGGAGCCCCCCCGGCACCATCCAGCTGCCGCCGCAGCACAGCACGTTCGGCAGCGCAAGGTACTCCGCCGCGTTCTGCGCGCTGATACCGCCGGTGGGCATGAATTTCATGTTGCCGTAAGGACCGCCGAGGGCCTTCAGCATTTTCACGCCGCCCACAACCTCCGCCGGGAACAGCTTCACAAAATCGAGTCCCATGCGCATGCAGGCTTCCACCTCCGTCGGTGTCGCGCAGCCGGGGATGACCGGCACACGGTGCGCAATGCACCAGCGCACCACCTCCGGGTTCGTGCCCGGACTGATAATCGCGGAAGCGCCCGCCTTCACGGCGCGCTCTGCGGTCTTTACGTTCAAAACCGTACCGGCGCACACGCACACGTCCGGCACCTCTATCTTAATACGGCGAATGGCTTCCTCCGCCGCGTCTGTGCGGAATGTCACCTCCGCCGCGGGCAGCCCGCCTTTTTTCAGCGCCAGCGCCAGCGGCACTGCTTTTTCCGCATCGTTGATCTGAATAACGGGGATGATCCCGATCGATTTTAATGTTTCCCGAAAATTCATAGAACACCCTCCCGGTGATTTTCTTCAATTCATTGTATCATGCGCCGCAAAACTTTGCAATATATCTCCATTTCAAAAGAATTCCGTTTTATTTCAAATTCGCGCTTGACAAATGAAATAACATTCGATATTTTATCCTCATCAGCTGAACCGCACCCGGGAGGAAACTATGGCAAGAACACCGCACATCACGGCGGAAATGCTGCTTGAGGCAGGCGCCGCCATCACACTGGAAAAAGGCGCAGATGCACTCAATGTCCGCAGCGTCGCCGCTAAACTCAATTGCTCCGTGCAGCCCGTTTTCCGCAACTTCGGCAGCATGGAAACTTT
>RRZT010115719.1_pt1 | contig 21500 bp, 18 predicted proteins | sample 2165551 | NCBI WGS metagenome assembly RRZT01 (sample SAMN10456910, study PRJNA506462) | wastewater metagenome | biome: wastewater; feature: sludge; material: wastewater sludge; isolation source: wastewater sludge with Escherichia coli K12::gfp cells carrying plasmid... | place: USA: Moscow, Idaho... | reverse complement strand
GCCGAGCACGTTCTCTTCCGGCACCTCGCAGTTGTCGAAGAACAGCGGCCAGGTGTTGGAGCCGCGCATGCCGAGCTTGTCGAGGTGGTGGCCGTGGCTGAAGCCCTTGAAGCCCTTCTCGATGATGAAGGCGGTCATGCCGCGCGCGCCCATCTCCGGCTCGGTCTTGGCGTAGACCACCAGCGTGTCGGCATCGCCGCCGTTGGTGATCCACATCTTCGAGCCGTTGAGCACGTAGCGGTCGCCGCGCTTCTCGGCACGCAGCTTCATGCTGACCACATCCGAGCCGGCGCCGGGCTCGCTCATCGCCAGCGCGCCGATGTGCTCGCCGCTGATGAGGCGGGGCAGGTACTTCTGCTTCTGCGCCTCGGTGCCGTTGCGCTTGATCTGGTTGATGCAGAGGTTGGAGTGCGCGCCGTAGCTCAGGCCCACCGAGGCGCTGGCGCGGCTGATCTCCTCCATCGCCACCATGTGCGCCACATAGCCGAGGTTGGTGCCGCCGTACTCCTCGGGCACCGTCAGGCCGTTGACGCCGAGGTCGCCGAGCTTTTTCCACAGCGCATGCGGGAAGAGGTTGTCGCGGTCGATGTCGGCCGCGCGCGGCGCGATCTCGGCCTGCGCGAAGTCGCGCACCGCCTCGCGCAGCGCGGCGATGTCGTCGCCGAGGGGGAACTGGAAGGTGGATTCGAACATGGGGGGTTCCTTGTTTCAGGCGGATCAGGCGGTCCGGTCCTCGTCGCGCGCCAGCTCCTCGGCCATCGCGCGGCGCATCATGAATTTCTGCACCTTGCCGGTGATCGTCATCGGCATCTCGGTGACGAAGCGGATGTGGCGCGGGATCTTGTAGTGGGCGATCTGGTCGCGGCAGAAGGCCTGGATCTCCTCGTCGGTCGCCGTCTCGCCCGGCCGCAGCATGATCCAGGCGCAGACCTCCTCGCCGTACTTCTGATCCGGCACGCCGAAGACCTGCACCGACTGCACCTTCGGGTGGCGGAACAGGAATTCCTCGATCTCGCGCGGGTAGATGTTCTCGCCGCCGCGGATCAGCATGTCCTTCACCCGGCCGACGATGTTGCAGTAGCCCTCGGCGTCGATCGTGGCCAGGTCGCCGGTGCGCATCCAGCCGCCCTCGACCACCGCCTCGCGCGTGCGGGCCTCGTCGCCCCAGTAGCCCTGCATCACCAGATAGCCGCGGGTCCACAGCTCGCCCGGCGTGCCGACCGGCACGGTGCGGCCGTCGGCGTCGACCACCCGGGCCTCGACATGCGGCTGCACCCGGCCGACCGTGGTGACGCGGCGCTCCAGCGGGTCGTCGGTGCTGCTCTGGAAGGAGACCGGGCTGGTCTCGGTCATGCCGTAGGCGATGGTGATCTCGCGCAGGTTCATGCGCGCGACCACCTTCTTCATCGTCTCGATCGGACACGGCGAGCCGGCCATGATGCCGGTGCGCAGGCGCGACAGGTCGAAGCGCTCGAACTCCGGGTGGTCCAGCTCGGCGATGAACATCGTCGGCACGCCGTGCAGCGCGGTGCAGCGCTCCTCGGACACCGCCGCCAGCGTGGCGCCGGCATCGAAGACCTCGCCCGGGAACACCATCGCCGCGCCGCTGGCCACGCAGGCCAGCACCGCCAGCACCATGCCGAAGCAGTGGTACAGCGGCACCGGAATGCACAGCCGGTCGGCCTCGCTGAAGCGCATCGCCGCGGCCACCGCGATCGCGTTGTTGACGATGTTGTGGTGCGTCAGCGTCGCGCCCTTCGGGTGGCCGGTGGTGCCGCTGGTGAACTGGATGTTGATCGGGTCATGGCAGCCCAGGCCGGCCGAGATCGCGTCGAGCGCGGCCCGGTCGACCTCGTCCGCGGGCACGAGCACATCGGCGTAGCGGCACATGCCCGGCGTCTCGCCCTCGCCGAGCCGAATCACGCATTGCAGCGCCGGCAGCCGCGGCGCGACCTCGGCCAGCATCGCCAGGTAGTCGGCGCCGCGCAGCCGCTCGGCGGCGATCACCGCGCGACAGCCGGCCAGCCGCAGCGCGTATTCCAGCTCCGCCAGCCGGTAGGCCGGGTTGATGTTGACCAGGATGAGACCCAGCCGTGCGGTGGCGAACTGCGTGACCAGCCACTCGGCCCGGTTCGGTGACCAGATGCCGACGCGGTCGCCGGCCACCAGGCCCAGCCGGCGCAGGCCGTCGGCGAGCCGGTCGATCTCGAGCGCGAACTGCGCCCAGCTCCAGCGCAGGCCCTGCTCGCGCAGCACCACCGCGTCGCGCTGCGGCCAGCGCGCGACGGTGGCCGCCAGCAGCGCCGGCAAGGTCAGCGCGGACAGCGGCCGGGAACACTCGCCCTGCACATGGGACAGGCCGTCGACCGGGACGATGCCGAAAGAACCGGACGAATCAGACAAACCAGACGAACCAGACATGAGGCGCCACTCCTTGCTGAGCCTTGCCGACATTTGTTGAGCTTCACTCATTTTCATTCTGCACCATGTCGATTTCTTTGCACCGAGGGTGAACCCGGGTTGCAGCCAGCACCAAGGCATCAAGAATTGAGCAAGGCTCATCTTTCAGGGCCTGTCGACCCTTCCGCTGCCGGACAATGCCGCCCATGAGCACCCGCACCGCCCTCCCCCCCGACGACGCCGGCGGCCCGGCCCGATCGCCGCAGCGCCGCAGCCCGGCCAGCGCCAAGTCCGAGCAGCGCATCCGCGACCTGCTGCGCGTCGGCCGCGAGGTCTTCGCCGAGAAGGGCTACGAGCGCGCCACCACCACCGAGATCGCGCAGCGCCTGGGCATCAGCGAAGCCACCGTCTTCACCTACTTCCGCGGCAAGCGCGAGCTGTGCGTGCGGGTCATCGAGGACTGGTACGACGAGATCGTCGCGGCGATGGAGGCCGGCCTGCCGCGCGAGGCCTCGGCGCGCGAGCAGCTCGACCATCTGGTGCGCACGCATCTGCGCCTGTTCCTGATCCAGGGCACCGGGCTGTGCGCGCTGGTGCTCTCCGAGGGCCGCTCCAAGGGCCAGGAACTCGGCGAGAGCTTCCTGCCGCTGCAGAAGCGCTACACCGCGCCGCTGATGGAGCTGCTCGCGCGCGGCCAGGCACGCGGCGAGATCCGCGCCGACATGCCGCTGCGGCTGCTGCGCTCGCTGGTGCTCGGGCCGATGGAGCACATCCTGTGGGAGGTGGTCGCGCAGGACCGCCCGGTCGACCTCGACGCGATCGCGCAGGATCTGGTCGAGATGCTGTGGTCGGCACTGCGGGCGCCCGGCACCGAGCTGGCGGCGCTGCGCCGGTTGCGCGACGAGGTCGACCAGGCGCTGCGCCACAGCCGCTCGGCTTGATCCAGCGCTACGTGGAACCCACGACAGACGGGCGGGCTTCGGCTTCTAGACTGGTGAAAACCCTGTCAAGGTAAACCCGAAGAAAGACCCCGATGACAAGCACTCCGGCCGCAGCGGCCAAGACACCGTTCCATCGATCCCTCTATGTCCAGGTGCTGACCGCGATCGCGATCGGCATCGCGCTGGGCCACTTTGCGCCGGCGCTGGGCGAGCAGATGAAGCCGCTGGGCGACGGCTTCATCAAGCTGATCAAGATGATCATCGCGCCGATCATCTTCTGCACCGTCGTGCTGGGCATCGCCGGCATGGACGACATGAAGAAGGTCGGCCGCACCGGCGGTCTGGCGCTGCTCTATTTCGAGGTCGTCTCGACGCTGGCGCTGATCATCGGCCTGGTGATCGTCAACGTCGTGCAGCCGGGCGCCGGCATGCATGTCGACCCCAGCTCGCTCGACACCAAGGGCATCGCCGCCTATGTCGAGCCGGGCAAGATGAAGGGCACGGTCGACTTCCTGCTCGCGATCATTCCGTCGAGCGTGGTGGATGCCTTCGCCAAGGGCGACATCCTGCAGGTGCTGCTGTTCTCGGTGATGTTCGGCTTCGGTCTGCAGAAGTTCGGCGGCCGGCGCAACATCGTCTTCACCTTCATCGACAAGTTCTCGCACGTCCTGTTCGCGATCGTCGGCATCATCATGAAGGTCGCCCCGGTCGGCGCCTTCGGCGCGATGGCCTTCACCATCGGCAAGTACGGCGTGGGCACGCTGATGCAGCTCGCGCAGCTGATGGCCACCTTCTACGCCACCTGCCTGATCTTCGTGCTGGTGGTGCTGGGCGGCATCGCCAAGGCGCACGGCTTCTCGATCACCGCCTTCATCCGCTACATCAAGGAAGAGCTGCTGATCGTGCTGGGCACCTCCTCGTCGGAGTCGGTGCTGCCGCGCATCATGAAGAAGCTCGAACACGCCGGCGCCGAGAAGTCGGTCGTCGGCCTGGTGGTGCCCACCGGCTACTCCTTCAACCTGGACGGCACCTCGATCTACCTGACGATGGCCGCGGTCTTCATCGCCCAGGCCACCGACACGCCGATGACGCTGACGCAGCAGATCACGCTGCTGGGCGTGCTGCTGCTGACCTCCAAGGGCGCGGCCGGCGTGACCGGCTCGGGCTTCATCGTGCTGGCGGCGACGCTCTCCGCCGTGGGCGGCGTGCCGGTGGCCGGTCTGGCGCTGATCCTGGGCATCGACCGCTTCATGTCGGAAGCCCGTGCGCTGACCAACCTGATCGGCAACGGCGTGGCCACCCTGGTCGTGGCCAAGTGGTGCGGCCAGCTCGACAGCCATCAGATGAATGCGGCGCTGAACGGCCAGTCGCCGATGCCGGCCGAAGAGACCCTGACCCACGCGATCGACGCCGCGCTGCCGCACGGCGACGACGCGCATGCGCCGGCTCAGCCCGGCACCGCCGCGCGCTGATCCGCCACGAAGGCGCCCGCCGCCGGCCGCTGCCGGGCACGCTCGCGGCCGTCCAGCGCCGACTGCAGCGCCCAGCCCGCCAGCAGGCTGAGCACCCAGGCCAGCACCAGCCCGAGCGCATGCACTTGCGGCGCATCCGGCCACAGGCGGCCGATCAGCGCGCCGGTCAGCAGCAGCACCGGGTAGTGCAGCAGGAACACGGTGTAGGAGATGTGCGAGAGCGCGGCCACCGGCCGCGCCAGCCAGGCCGGCAGGCGCAGACCCAGCGGCACCAGCAGCGCCAGCACCAGCGCGCTGGTGCCGGCCAGCAGGATGCGCACCCGCCAGTCCAGCCACAGCGCCAGTCCGGTCAGCGTCAGGATGGCCAGCAGCCAGCCGATGCGCGAGACCGGCCGCCGGGCGCTCGCCGCCCAGTGCGCCAGCATGCCCAGGCCGTAGGCGCCGACGAAGTAGATCGCCCAGACATCCAGATCAGGCTCGCGGTTGAACAGCAGCAGCGACAGCGTGATGCCGGCCAGCAGCAGCAGCACCGTCAGCGCCGACCGCGCCGGACGGGCGATGCCGCGCCGCAGGCCGCACAGCAGCGCCACCAGCGCAAAGAGCTGCAGGTCGATCGCGACATACCAGACCCCGGCCGAGAGCGCCTCCAGACCCGCCACATCCTGGACCATCAGCAGATGGGCCAGCACCTGCAGCAGCGTCGGCGCCTCGGGAATCGTCGGGTGATCGATCAGAGCGCGCGCGACCCAGGCCGCGAACATCGCAGCCAGCAGCGCCACCCAGGCCGGCTCGGCCAGACGCAGGAAGCGCCGGCCGATCGCGGCAGCCACCCCGGCGGCACGCGGCTCGGCTGCCGGATGCGGCAGCATCGAGCGCGCCGCCAGGAAACCTGCCATCACCAGGAAGACCTGCACCGCCAGCCGGCCCTGCTCGACCAGCCAGTCACGCAGCGCCGGCGCCAGCGACTCGGCCACCTCGCACATCGGCCCGTACAGCGCCAGGTGATGCCAGACGATCAGCTGCGAGGCCAGCGCCTTGCCCAGATCGACCAGCGGCAGCGCCTGGGATCGTGAAGCTTGTGAAGCTCGTGAAGAAAAAGACGGAATATCCGTGGAGACGTGAATTGACATCGCCGGATCGTACCCGGCGAACCTTTCAAGATCTTCACCGTACCAGGCGACGCCCCGGACGGAAGGTCGGCTGGCGGCGCAGACCGGCGCTCAGGCTCCAGCGAGCCCGACCATGGCGGGCACGCCGGGACGGGCGGTCGCTCTCGGCGAAGGTGATGCGCCAGACGTTCGGCCGAACCATGACCACCGGCGGCGTGTCCGGGTGGGCGTGGTGCTTCGGCGCGGCGAGGAAAGACATGCTGACTCCTGTAGCCGATCCGAACAAGTTGCCAACGAGGCGATGCAGCTTATTTCAGATTCGGCATCGCCAGTCTGATCGGAGCCGGATCGCTTCGCTACGGCCTCAGCCCCCCCGAACACGGGCATGTCCGACAAGATCCGTGAAGATGGCGCAGGTTGGCGCGTGTAGAAGCCACAACCCCCGCAACATGGCGCCCACCACCCCTTGCCGGACAGGAGCGGCTCTCCAGAATGAAGTCCATCGAGCCGACAACACGGCCAGCCACCTGACTTCGTCCCGCCATGATCCGCACCTGTAACAAGCGCCTGTCCCTGCCCGCCATCACCACCGCGCTGCTGGCCGCACTGCTGGCCGGCTGTGGCGGCGGCTCGGACGATGGCGGCTCGGCCGCCAGCACCACCTCCAGCGTCAGCGCCGGCACCGGCAGCACCGCCCAGACCGCATCGGCGATCGCGGCGAGCGAACGCTGCGGCATCGACGGCTACCAGAGCGCGATGCTGGCCGAGATCAACCGCCGGCGCGCCAGCGCTCAGAGTTGCGGCAGCCGTGGCAGCTTCCCGGCCGCGGGCGCGCTGAGCTGGAACGATCAGCTGTTCGCCGCGGCGGCCGGGCATGCGAAGGACATGGTCGCCAGGAGCTTCTTCAGCCACACCGGCTCCAGCGGCAGCAGCGTGGCCGACCGGGTCAGTGCAGCGGGCTACGCCTGGTCGACGGTGGCCGAGAACATCGCCGCCGGCCAGCCGAGCGTCACCCGGGTGGTCGACGCCTGGATGAACAGCGACGGCCACTGCGCCAACCTGATGAACGCGACGGTGCGGGATGTCGCGGTCGCCTGCGTGGTCAACACCACCAACCAGTCGAACTACTGGGTGATGAACCTGGCCAAGGCCCGCTGACGGCCGAGCCCGCGCTCACGGCTCACTCCTCGCGCAGGCTGATCTCGAAGTTCACCTGCACCTCGTCGGCCCCGCTGGCCTGGCATTTCATGCGCCGCGCCGCGCTGACCGCCAGCCGGTGGTATTCACGCGGCCCGGACAGCACGCTGGCCTCCACCACCTGACCGCCGCGCACCAGCATGCGCACCTTCACCACGCCAGTGATGCCGTAGCGGTCGAAGGCACCGGCCATCGTGTCCTGGATGATCTGCGCATAGCCCGGGCAGGCCAGGCCGACCTCGGCGCGCACCGGCGTGGCCGGCGCTGCCGGAGCCGGCGCCGCGACAGGCGCCGGCGCGGCGGGCGCAGGCGGTGCCGGCGGAGCGGGTGGCACAGGCCGAGGCGGCTCGGGCTGCACCGCCTGCACCGGCGCGGCAGCAGGCGCCGGCGGTGGCGTGATCTCGGGCTGAGGCGCCCAGACCTTGGGCGCGGGTGGGGGCGGCGCTACCGCCGGGGGCGGGGGCGTCTTCGGCGCCGGGGCGGGTGGAGGCGGCGTCTCCTTCGGGCGGGGCGGCGGCGGCGGGGGCGGCGGCGGTGCTGGCGCGTCGATGATCGCCATCTCCACCGTCTGGCGCACCGACTCGACCGTCTGGCGCGCCAGACCGGACATCAGCGCCCAGCCCGCCAGCAGGTGCAGGCCGACCACCGCAGCGGCACCGGCCCAGCGCGGCGCGCGTGACGGGTTCTCGAATTCGGGCAGCGGCATCGTGCGGACTCTCCCCGTTTCAGCGCGCAGGCTCGAACTGCTCGAGGCCGGCCACGCCCAGGCGCTTCAGCCCCGCACGCTGCGCCTCGACCATCACCTCGGCAAAGGCGGCATAGGCCGAGCCCGGTGCCGGGCGGATGTGCAGCTCGGCCGGACGCGGCCGCGCCGCCTCGGCCTGCAGCCGCGCCACCAGTGCCGCGCGGTCGGCCAGCGGCTCGTCCTGCCAGCGCAGTGCACCGTCGGGCGCGATGTCGATGCGCACCACCTCCGGCGGCTCGACCGGCGGTGCGGCCGGCGCCACCGGCAGGTCGAGATCGGCCGAATGCAGCTGGATCGGGATCGTGATGATCAGCATCACCAGCAGCACCAGCATCACGTCGATCAGCGGCGTGGTGTTGATCTCCATCAGCGGTTCGTCGTCGCCGCCGGCGGTGTCGCCGGGGCCGATGTTCATCGCCATCGGATCGGTCCTCTCAGCGCAGCGCCTGCGGCTCGGTGATGAAGGAAATGCGCGCGATGCCGGCGCGCTGGCAGGCCAGCACCACCTGCGCGACCGGATCGAAGGCGCTGCGGCGGTCGCCGCGCACCTGGACCTCCGGCGCCTGGCCCGGCGGCGCACGGTGCGCGGCCTCCAGCAGCCGGGCCTTCAGCGCCTCCGGCCCGGCCAGCGGCAGGTCGTGCCAGAAGATGCGCCCGGCCGCATCGACCGAGATGACGATGCTGTCGGGCCGGGTCTCGCGCGGCTGCAGCCGCTCCTTCGGGAGATCCACCGGCACCGAGGTCGCCACCACCGGGATGGTGATCAGGAAGATGATCAGCAGCACCAGCATCACGTCGACCAGCGGCGTGGTGTTGATGGTCGAGATCACCGCCTCCTCGTCGGGCGGCGCGTCGAAGGGGCCGCGGGGCAGCGTCATCGCGGCTCGGCCAGCAGCACCGCGTGCAGGTCGGCGGCGAAGCCGCGCACCTCGTCCATCACCGCCTTGTTGCGGCGCACCAGCCAGTTGTAGCCCAGCACCGCCGGCACCGCCACCGCCAGACCGATCGCGGTCATGATCAGCGCCTCGCCCACCGGCCCGGCGACCTTGTCGATCGAGGCCTGACCCGCCACGCCGATCGCGGTCAGCGCGTGGTAGATGCCCCAGACGGTGCCGAAGAGGCCGACGAAGGGCGCCGTCGAGCCGACGGTGGCCAGCAGCGCCAGCCCGTTCTGCAGCCGGCCCTGCACCCGCTCGATCGCGCGCTGGATCGACATCGTGATCCAGGTGTGCAGGTCGATGCGACCGAGCAGGCCGGCGTGCTTGCCGCTGGCCTCGACGCCGGCCTGGGCGATGAAGCGCAAGGGGCTGCCGCGCTCGAGCTGCTCGGCGCCCTGCGCGACGCTGGCGGCCTGCCAGAAGGACTCGGCCGCACGCGCCTGGCGCAGCATGCGCTGCTGCTCCAGCCACTTGACGACGATGACATACCAGCTCGCCGCCGACATCACCACCATCATCAGCAGCACCAGCTTGGCGACCAGGTCGGAGCCGGCCCACAGCGCGGCCAGTCCGTAGGGATTGCTTTCAGTCACCGAAGGAAGCTCCTCAAGGAAAGTGCGTTCAGCGGCAGCCGTCGTGGCCGGGCGCATGGGCATGCCCATGGGCGGAGGTGCGGTCGGCCTGTCCGGCGCAGTCGGCGCAGCAGCCGTACAGCGTCAGGTCGTGGTCCTCGACCGAGAAGCCCGGCGGGGCCAGCCGGGACAGGTCGCCCGGGCAGGCGTGCACGTCGAAGACGCGCTGGCAGCGTCGGCACTGGAAATGGTGATGGTGGCGGCGGCTGACCGGCTCGTAGCGCGGGTTCTCGCCGGGTAGCTGCACCACCGCCAGCGTGCCGTCATCGACCAGGGCCTTCAGATTGCGGTAGACGGTGGCGATGCCCAGGCCCGGTGCGAGCGACTGGGCCTGGTCGAGCACCTCCTGGGGCAGCAGCGGCCGGCGGGCCACCTCGATCGCCTCGCGGATGGCGATGCGCTGACGGGTATTGCGTTCCATGCCGCAAGGTTAGCCGATCCGCCGCCCCCCCCAAGGCCCCAAGGCGCCTCGGCTCAGAAGCGCCAGTCCAGTCCGAGCTGCAGCGTGCGGCCCTGGCCGCTGGCATAGCGCGGATCGAAGCCGATCATGTGCGCGCCGCTGGTGCGCAGCGTCAGCGGCGGATCGCGGTCGAGCAGGTTGAGCACCGACAGCGTCAGCGTCAGGTCGGCGCGCGGCTGCCAGCGGCTGGTCCAGTCCAGCGTCCAGTGCGAGGGCACCCGGCGCTCGACAGCCATGCAGCTCAGGCCGTCGGCACTGGTGACCGCGCAGCCGGCCTCGGTCTGCACCATGTCCTGGTAGCCGCTGCGCCAGTTCACCCGCGCCTGATGCGACCAGCGGCCACGCTCGAGCGCCGCCGACAGCGCCACCACATGGCGGAAGGCCACCCGGTCGTCGAGGCCGAAGCGGCCCAGGCTGGAGGCCCATTCGCCATCGCTGCCCGGCACGGTGTAGCGCGAATGCAGCAGCCAGGTGCCCTCGATGCGGTGGGTGACACGCCCCCAGGGCGAGCCGTGACGCAGGTGTGCCTGCCAGTCCAGGCCGCGCTGCTCGACCCGGCCGATGTTGACCGGCAGCTGCCGCAGCGCCAGCACCTCGGTGCCGGTGGCGGCGCTGGTCTTGCGGGTGTAGAGGCTGGCGTAGCGCACCGGGTCGTTGAGGATCAGCTGCTCGCTGATCTCCTGCACCGCATCGCGGATGCGCACCGACCACAGATCGGCGCCGAAGCCGACATCGGCCGAAGGCGCCAGGCGCAGGCCGGCCGACCAGTGGCTGGAGCGCTCCGGCTTCAGGTCCGGGTTGCCGCCCTTGAGCAGGTCGATCTGGTTGCTGCCCGGCCAGCACAGCGCGGCATAGGGATGCGAGCCCAGGCCGTTGGCGGCGGTGAAGGGGCAGGCGTAGCTGCCGGCGGTCACGCCGTAGTCCTGCTCGGCGCGGGCGACCTGCAGCAGATCAGGCGCCCGGAAGCCGGTGCCGGCCGCGGCGCGCCACATCAGCCCGGCCGAGGGCTGCCAGCGCCAGCCGATGCGGCCGGTGGCCTCGCTGGCCGAGCGGCCGATGCTGCGGTCGGCCAGATGATCCTGCACCGGGCCGATGCGGTCGGCGCGCAGCGAGGCATCCAGGCGCATGTCGCGCCGCAGCGGCAGCGCCAGCTCGCCGTAGGCGCCGGCGCTGTCGCGGCTCAGGTCAGCGGCGGTCTGCGCGTCGCTCGACAGCAGCGCGCCGCTGCGGGCGGTGTCCGACAGCGTGCGGCTCCAGCCGCTGCGCCGCCACTCCGCGCCCAGACCGAGCTGGGCCGGGCCGCCCGGCAGCTCGAACAGCGTGGTCGATCCGCCGGTCTCCAGACCGGCCAGATGGGTGCGCGCGGTGTCGTAGCGGCCGCGCCAGCCCGAGGCCGACAGCGCCGCCAGACCGCCCGCGTCCTGGCTTGCGGCAAACGGGTCGAGCCGGCCGTCGGCCAGCGCCGCCTGGAAGGGCGCCGCCAGCAGCCAGCCGTCATGCAGGTTCTGGCGCTGCTCGTGCAGCGACAGCAGCGCGCGGGTGCGCAGCTGCCAGCCGCCGGCCTCGCCGTCGAGCCCGGCGCTGACATGCATGCGGCGGTTGCGGTAGTCCACCACCCGCGGCCCGGCGTCCTGCAGGCGCCAGCTCACCACGGTGCCGTCATGGCCGTCGATCTGCTCCTGGGTCAGCCACGGGGCCAGGCTGCGGGCGAAGGCGGCCGAGCCGGCCTCGAGCGAGACATCGGCCGGATACGGCGCCACCGTCGCGCGGGTCAGGGTGTCGCGCCACAGCGCGGTGCCGTGCAGCGTCCAGCCGGCGTCGAGCCGGCGCGCGCCGTCCAGCGTCAGGCCGGCGCTCTGGGTCTGCGGCGCCACATCCACCGTCGAGGCGTAGTCGTAGTAGCACAGCCCGCCGGCCTCGATGTGGCGGCTGCCGCAGCTGCCGCTGGCCTGCAGGCCCGGATTGATCCAGGCGGTGGCGGCCTCGCCGGCGGCGTCGGTGTAGCTGACGGTGGCGTTGGCCGGCACGGTGCGCATCGAGCCGTTGAAGAACAGCAGATCGCGCCCCTGCGCGTCGCGGAAGCGGATCAGGCCGGTCGAGGCGAAGGGGCGCTGCGAGGCACGGACCGCCTCGGTGCGCGCCAGCTCCAGCGTCCACGACAGCGTGCCGCCGTCGCGCAGCTCGTCGCCCAGACCCTGCGACAGCGCGGCGCTCCAGCCACGCCCGCCCGCCTGCTGCGGCCGCAGCGCACGCGCCGAGAGCGCCAGCGGCCGCTCGCCACGGCGCAGGATCAGGTTGACCACGCCGCCGATCGCGTCGGCACCGTACAGCGCCGAGGCGCCGTCGCCCAGGATCTCGATGCGCTCGAGCGCAGCCAGCGGCAGCGTGCCCAGATCGACCACCGAGCCGGAATCGGCCGGTGCCAGGCGCTGGCCGTCGAGCAGCACCAGCGTGTAGCGCGCGCCCAGGCCGTGAATGGAAGCCGCGGTCACGCCGTTGCCGTCATTGCCGACGCTCTCCGACAGCGCCAGCATGCCCTGCATCTGCGGCAGCCGCTCGAGCAACTCGGCCACGGTGCTGGCGCCGGAGCGCTCGATCTCGGCGCGCTGCAGGGTGCGCAGCGGCGCACTGCCCTCGCCCACGCTGCGCAGCATCCGGCTGCCGGTCACCTCGACCCGGGAAAGCTCGAGGGCTTCGGCGGCAGCAGCGGCCACCGGCAGCAGCGCCAGTGCGGCGGCGGCCGCCAGCCTGGTGTTCTTCTTCATTTCAGTCCGTCAATGATGTTGTCGATCGGAAACCCAACTAGACAAATCTTAACGTACCGTTAATTAACTATATGTCAAGGTCTTGTTATTTTTCACTTCGTTGCGGATATATCACGCTCCGAGATGAAGCCGCCGCGCGATCTCCGCCACCAGCGCACGCGCCAGCGTCTGCTTGTCGCAGGCGCGGCCGTCCTCGGGCAGCGGGCGGCTGTGCTCGGCATCGACCAGCAGCAGCGCGTTGTCGTCGCGGCCGAAGGTGGCCGGGCCCAGGTTGCCGACGATCAGCGGAATGTTCTTTCTCTGAAGCTTTTCGCGCGCGTGCTGCTCGAGCTTCTCGCTCTCGGCGGCAAAGCCGACGCAGAACGGGCGCTGGTCCTCGGGCAGGCGCGCCACCGCGGCCAGGATGTCGGGGTTCTCGGCCAGCTCGAAGCTCGGGGCGACCTTCTTGCCGTCCTTCTTGATCTTGTGCTCCGACAGCGAGGCCGGGCGCCAGTCGGCCACCGCGGCGGTGGCGACGAAGAGATCGTGCTGCGGCGCGCGCGGCATCACCGCGTCGAGCATCTGCTGCGCCGAACGCACATCGATGCGGGTCACCCCGCGCGGCGTGTCCAGGTGCACCGGGCCGGCCACCAGCGTGACCTCGGCGCCGGCCTCGCGGGCGGCGCGTGCGATCGCGAAGCCCATCTTGCCGCTGGACAGATTGGTGATGCCGCGCACCGGGTCGATCGCCTCGAAGGTCGGGCCGGCGGTGATCAGCAGGCGCCGACCGGCCAGCGGTTTCGGCGACAGCGCCGCCACCAGTTCCTCGACGATCGCCTCGGGCTCGATCATGCGGCCGTCGCCGATCTCGCCGCAGGCCTGCGCGCCGGCGTCCACGCCCAGCACCAGCGCGCCGTCGGCGGCGATCTGGCGCAGGTTGCGCTGCGTGGCCGGGTGCGCCCACATCTCGCGGTTCATCGCGGGAGCCACGATCAGCGGCACCGGACGCGCGTCCGCCGCGCCGCTGGCCAGCGGACGCGCCAGGCAGGTCAGGCTGAGCAGGTCGTCGGCGCGGCCCTGCGCCAGACGGGCGATGAAGTCGGCGCTGGCCGGCGCCACCAGCACCGCGTCGGCGCCGCGGGTCAGGTTGATGTGCGGCATGCCGTTGGGCTCGCGGGCGTCCCAGGTGTCCAGCGCGACCGGATGGCCGGAGAGCGCCTGCATCGTCTCGGCGGTCATGAAATGCAGCGCGCCGGCGGTCATCGCGACCCGCACCTCGGCGCCGGCCTTGACCAGCAGGCGCGCGAGCTCCGCGCTCTTGTAGCAGGCGATGCCGCCGCTCAGGCCGAGCACGATGCGGCGGCCGGCGAGATCGGCCCGGGGGCCCGGGGCGGACGGAGCGAGGGTCATGAGCGTGGATTCGGTCATGGGCCGCGAGTCTATACGGGCGAGCAACGCGGCAGACAATGAACGCCGTGTCCGAAAAATCTACCCCTGCACGTATGAACACTCCGAAGAAGGTCCCCAGGAACGCTCGAACGACCGCCCGGACGAAGGCCCCAGGCCAGCGAGGCGCGCGCCTGCTGCTGCCGCTGGCCTCGGTCGCCGCGCTGGCCGCCGCGCAGGTCCAGGCGCAGGAGAGCAGCGCGCCGGCCGCACCGGTGCCGCCGCCGCAGGCCACGCTGGAGCGGGTCGAGATCCGTGCCAGCCGGCCCGACGAGAGCCGCGAGCGCCGCCAGGCCACCGCCGCCAGGACCGTCATCGGCCGCGAGGAGCTGGAACGCCAGGGCGACGCCACCGTGACCGAGGTGCTCAAGCGCCAGCCCGGCGTGACGCTCGACGGCCGCCCCGGGCGCGGCGGCAATCCGCGCCTGCGCGGCCTGGGCAGCGGCTACACCCAGATCCTGATCAACGGCGAGCGCATGCCGATGGGCATGAGCCTGGACGCGCTCACCCCGGGCCAGGTCGAGCGCATCGAGATCACCCGCGGCCCGACCGCCGAGACCGGCGCGCAGGCGGTGGCCGGCACCATCAACATCGTGCTGCGCGAGGATGTGCGCCAGCGCCTGAACGATCTGCACCTGAGCCTGGGCCGCGACGACGGGCAATGGCAGCCGGGCCTGAGCTGGACCCGCGCCGAGCAGATCGAGGATCTGTCCTACAACCTCTCGGTGCATCTGCGCGAGAGCCGCAGCGATGACGGCAGCCTGCTGCGCACCGTCGAGACCACGCAGGCCGACGGCCAGCTCGCGCGCGACCAGGACCGGGTGGACGACAGCCGCTCGCGGCGCCGCTCGCTGCATGCCGGCGGGCGGGTGCAGTGGCGGCTGGGCGCGGGCGAGAGCTTCGCGCTGATGCCCTTCCTGCTGCGCTCCGAGAGTGTCAGCGAAGGCAGCCGCACGCTGCTCACCCGCGCCGGCAGCGCCGACTATGCCCAGGCGGCCACCTCCGGCGAGAGCGGCTTCTCGCTGGCGCGGCTCAACGCGCAGTGGCAGACCCGGCTGGAGGGCGGCCTGCGGCTGGAGCTGCGCGCCGGCGCCACCGGCTCGCGCTCGGACGGCAGCAGCCGGCGCACCGAGGCCGATGCCGCCGGCAGCCCGCTGCGCCGCATCGACGAGGAGCGCGACGGCCGCGACCGCTGGCTGAGCACCGGCGGCAAGGCCAGCCGGCCGCTGGTGGAAGGCCGCCATCTGCTCGCGCTGGGCTGGGAGCTGGAGAGCGGTCGCCGCGACGAGAGCCGCAGCACGCTGCAGACCGAAGCCGACGGCAGCACCCGCGTGCTCGACGGCGACTTCGGCGACGCGCTGCAGTCGCGCAGCCGCCGCACCTCGCTGTGGATCCAGGACGAATGGACGCCCACGCCGCAGTGGTCCGTCCAGGCCGGCCTGCGCCATGAGCGCATCGACACCCGCGGCAGCACCGGCATCGCCGGCCAGCCCGAGGGGGTCAACCGCAGCCGGGTCACCGCGCCGATGCTGCATGCGGTCTACCGGCTGGAGGAAGGCGGCCGCAGCCTGATCCGCGCCGGCCTGACCCGCAGCTACAAGGCGCCGACGCTGACGCAGATGATCGCCCGCAGCACCCGCGCCAGCGGCAGCAATCTGGAGATCAACCCCGACCGCGGCGGCAACCCGGCGCTGCGCCCGGAGCTGGCCACCGGCCTGGACCTGGCCTGGGAGCAGCATCTGGCGCAGGGCGGCGTGTTCAGCGTCGGCGTCTTCGAGCGCCGCATCGACGATCTGATCCGCAGCCAGGTCACGCTGGAGAACACCGGCGACGAGGCGCTGCGCTGGGTCTCGCGGCCGCAGAACATCGGCCGCGCACGCTCGCGCGGGCTGGAGCTGGAGGCCAAGGCCCGCGCCGCCGAGCTGGCCGCCCTGCTCGGCCCGCGCGCCGAGAACGCCCCGCCCCTGCCCGCCGTCGACCTGCGCGCCAACCTCAGCGTCTACCGCTCGCGGGTGGAGTCGCTCTCCGGCCCCGACAACCGCCTCGACAGCCAGCCCGGCTGGAGCGCCGGCGCCGGCGCCGACTGGCGGTTGCGCGGCACGCCGCTGACGCTGGGCGGCAGCATCAGCTTCACGCCCGGCTACGCGGTGCAGCTCGACGCCAGCCGCACCGCCACCGTCGACACCCGCCAGGTCATCGACGCCTACGCGCTGTGGACCTTCGCGCCGGACCTGAAGCTGCGCGTCTTCGCCAGCAACCTCGCCGCCCGCGACAGCGTCTCGACCACCACGGTGGACGGCGCCACCACCCGCCAGACCGCGACCACCTGGGGCCGCAGCAGCACGGCGTGGGCGGTGAGGCTGGAGATGAAGTTGTGAATTAATTACTACACAACATCAAACAACAGACGCAAAATTATTTAAGCGCAAATTGAATTACCATCAATAATCATCAACAAAATACATCAAAATGAGCGAAAATTATCCAACAAAATATGTCGCGTCATTTAATATACTAAAAAAATATGGCGTATTAATCGACCCAAAAAACATACCAAAAACACCAAGGTCATTGCCAGAAAAAATAGTCGGGGAAAATTTTTGTCAATGGAAGAAAAGAATTTTTGGCACATCCGATATAGAATTAAGTGTATACGCCACTTATATACCGAGTGATAATTTGCTTATGAAAAATATAGAAACAAAGTCAGGCAGCGAAGAGTTGCTTAATCTTTGTCGGGAAATTATTCGCAGCAAAGAATTAGAAAAAAATCCGCCATCAAAATAGCAGAACAAGAAACAAAAAAGAAATTTTCAACACTGCCCAAAGAAACAATTCAGGAATTGCTGTGCGAAATGGATGTATACATAGAGTCGTCCACGAAAGAGTTGTTTGATAGAATTTTTGAAGAGCAACAGCAAGACATAAGCATAGAATTAATCATTAGAAAATTAATAGAACATCATAGCAAAGCTGCGTCATTATTCAGGTCGCAAAATAAAAAATAGAGGAATTGGAGCTTCGCATCAAAAAAATACAAATTAAATAATAATTTAATTGCAGTTCAAGTTGGGCGATCACAGGAAATTCAAGCGCAATAGAAGCAGAGCGTTGTCGCTTTATTTCACCGACAATCATGCTTCCACGGCCCGATCTTAATCCCATGCGCCTCCCCGACCTCACCTCCCGACTGCACGCCCTGGGCGCCGGACCGACCCATGTGCAGCGCGTGCTGCGCCACTGGGCGCAGGCCCATCCGCATGACCGGGGCGCCCATGCGCCCGAGCATTTCTATCCGAAGCCGCTGCTCGAAGCGCTGCCCGCGCTGCGCGAGGAGCTGGCCGGGCTGGCGCGGCTGCAGGCCAGCCATCCCGGCGAGGACGGCTCGGCGCGGCTGCTGGTGCGGCTGGGCGACGGGCAGATGGTCGAGAGCGTGCTGCTGCCGGCGGGCCCCAAGGGCGGCGGCGTGTGCGTGTCCACCCAGGTGGGCTGCGCGGTGGGCTGCCGCTTCTGCATGACCGGCCAGGGCGGCCTGGTGCGCCAGCTCGGCAGCGCCGAGATCGTCGCGCAGGTGGCGCTGGCGCGGCAGCAGCGCCCCGGCCTGAAGGGCGTGCGCCGCGTGGTCTTCATGGGCATGGGCGAGCCAGCGCACAACCTCGACGAGGTGATGGACGCCATCGAGCTGCTCGGCACCGCCGGCAACATCGGCCACAAGGAGCTGGTGTTCTCGACCGTCGGCGACCTGCGGGTGTTCGAGCGCCTGCCGCAGGAGCCCGTGAAGCCGGCACTGGCGCTGTCGCTGCACACCACGCGGCCCGCGCTGCGTGCCGAGCTGCTGCCGCGCGCACCGGCCCTGGCCCCGGCCGAGCTGGTGCGCCTGGCCGAGGACTACGCGCGCGCCACCCAGTACCCGATCCAGTACCAGTGGACGCTGCTCGAGGGCGTCAACGACGGCGACGACGAGCTCGAAGGCATCGCCGAGCTGCTGGCGGGCAAGTACGCGATGATGAACCTGATCCCGTTCAACAGCGTCGAGGGCAGCGGCTTCCGCCGCCCGAGCTGGGAGCGCGCGGCCGAGATGGCGCGCTGGCTCAACCAGCGCGGCGTGCTCACCCGCCTGCGCCGCTCCGCCGGCCAGGACGTGGACGCCGGCTGCGGCCAGCTGCGCGCCCGCGCCGAGCGCCCGCAGCACCCCGCGCGCAAGGTGATCGAGGTGCGGCCGGCCGTGGCCGGCTGAGGCCGGCCCTGCACGCCCACCTCCCAAGCTCAGCCCGCGCCCAGCGCCGCGCTCAAGCGCGCGGCCGTCTCGCGCAGCGCGCCGACCAGCTCGGGGCGCATGCGCGGCTCGGGCACCGTCAGCGTCAGCGCACCCACCAGCACCGGCGCGGCGCCGGCCGCGCCGCCTGAGCGCCACACCGGCGCCGAGATGCCGGTGAGCCCGGCCACCCGGTCGCCGGTGCGCACCAGATGGCCGTCCCGGCGGATCTGCTCGTGCAACGCGCCGGGTTCGCCGGCAAAGGCCAGCAGCACCCGGCCGCCGGCGCCGCGCTCCAGCGGCAGCAGGTCGCCGGCGCGCACATGGTCGCGCAGCAGATGCGGCGAATCCACCCGCAGCAGGCACAGCCGCTGCGCGCCGGAGCGCACATGCAGCGCCACGCTCTCCTGGGTGGCGGCCACCAGCGCGCGCATCAGCGGCAGCGCCACCGCCTCCAGCGGAAAGGCCGCCGCGCGCACCTGCGCCAGCCGGTCGATCTCCGGCCCCGGCGACCAGCCGCCCGTCTCGTCGCGCACCAGCAGCCCGGCATGCGCCAGCGAGTTCAGCAGCCGCAGCGCGGTGCTCTTGTGCAGCCGGGTGCGCTCGGCCAGCTCGGTCACGCCCAGCGCGCGGTCGCCGGGCCGGAAGGCCGACAGCAGGCTGAGCGCGCGGTCGACCGCCGCGGTGCCGCCGGGTGCGGCGCCCTCGTCGGCGACCGACGGATTCGTGGACTTGCGGGGCATCGGCTATGATCCTGATCGTTCATTGAAACGCATGTTTCATTCTACAGAACAACCGAAGGATTCCCGATGCCCTTGCCGTCATCCCCTGCGTCCCCGGCCGCTCCGGCGGTGCTGATCAGCGAGGTCGGCCCGCGCGACGGCCTGCAGAGCGTCGCCGCGGTGATGCCGACCGCCGCCAAGCTGGCCTGGATCGACGCGCTGCACGCCGCCGGGGTGCGCGAGATCGAGGTCGGCTCCTTCGTGCCGGCCTCGCGCCTGCCGCAGATGGCCGACGTGGCCGAGGTGGTGCGCCATGCGGTCACCCGCCCCGGCTGGACGGTGATGGCGCTGGTGCCCAATCTGCGCGGCGCCGAGGCGGCGCTGGCCGCCGGCGCCCACAAGCTGACGCTGCCGCTGTCGGCCAGCGAGGCGCATTCGCAGGCCAACGTGCGCCGCAGCCGCGCGCAGATGCTCGAGGAGCTGCGCGCCATCGCCCGGCTGCGCGACCGCGTCGCGCCCGGCGTGACGCTGGAGGTCGGCATGTCGACCGCCTTCGGCTGCACGCTGCAGGGCCCGGTGGCCGAGGACGAGGTGGTGCGGCTGGCCGCCGCCGCGGTCGAGGCCGGCGCCGACGAGGTCGGCCTGTCCGACACCACCGGCATGGCCGACCCGGCGCAGGTGCGCCGGCGCTTCCGCCAGGTCCATGCGGCGATCGGCCGGCACCTGGGCGCCGCGCATCTGCACAACACCCGCGGCCTGGGCCTGGCCAATGTGCTGGCGGCGCTGGACGCGGGCGTGCGCACCTTCGACAGCTCGCAGGGCGGGCTGGGCGGCTGCCCCTACGCGCCGGGCGCCTCGGGCAATGTGGTCACCGAAGACCTGGTCTTCATGCTCGAGGCCATGGGCCTGGACACCGGCATCGACCTGGAACGGCTGATGGCCGCGCGCGAGGTGCTGCGCGCCGGCCTGCCGGGCGAGCCGCTGCACGGCATGACGCCCGAGGCCGGACTGCCCCCGGGCTTCGTCTACGCCGACGGCCGCCGGCCGGCCGGCGTCACCACCGCACCGGAGGCCGCATGAGCGCCGCCCCCACCCCGGACACAGGCCACGACGACGCGCTGCCGCTGGCCGGCGTGCGGGTCATCGAGTTCACCCACATGGTGATGGGCCCGAGCTGCGGCATGGTGCTGGCCGACCTGGGCGCCGAGGTGATCAAGGTCGAGCCGCTGGCCGGCGACAACACCCGCCGGCTGCTGGGCTCGGGCGCGGGCTTCTTCGGCATGTTCAACCGCAACAAGAAGAGCATCGCGCTCGACATCAAGAGCGCGCGCGGCCGCGAGATCGTGCTGCGGCTGGCCGCCGGCGCCGATGTCTTCAGCGAGAACTTCAAGAGCGGCACGATGGAGCGGCTCGGCCTGGGCTTCGAGGTGCTGGAGCGGCTCAACCCGCGGCTGATCCATGTCTCGCACAAGGGCTTCCTGCCCGGCCCCTACGAGCACCGCACAGCGCTCGACGAGGTGGTGCAGATGATGGGCGGCCTGGCCTACATGACCGGCCCGCCGGGGCGGCCGCTGCGCGCGGGCAGCTCGGTCAACGACATCATGGGCGGGCTGTTCGGCGCCATCGGCGTGCTGGCGGCGCTGGCCCAGCGCGAGCGCACCGGCCGCGGCCGCCAGGTGCAGAGCGCGCTGTTCGAGAACAACGTGCTGCTGATGGCGCAGCACATGATGCAGTTCGCGGTGACCGGCCGCCCGGCCGCGCCCATGCCCGCGCGCATCAGCGCCTGGGGGCTGTACGACGTGTTCGAGGTCGCCGGGGGCGAGCAGATCTTCCTGGCCGCGGTCAGCGACACCCAGTGGACGCTGCTGTGCGAGGCCTTCGGCTGGAGCGACCTGAAGGACGACGCCCGCCTGGCGACGAACAACGACCGGGTGCGCGCCCGCGACTGGCTGCTGCCGCTGCTGCGCGAGCGCTTCGGCGGCTTCGACGCGGCCGAGCTGTCGGCGCGCTTCGAGCGCATCGGCCTGCCCTACGCGCCGATCGTGCGTCCGCACGAGCTCTTCGACGATCCGCACCTGGCGGCCACCGGCGGCCTGGCGCCGGTCACGCTGCCAGCCGATGCCAGCGGCGCCGGCCAGCCGGTGGAGACGCGCCTGCCGCTGCTGCCGCTTGCGCTCGACGGCCAGCGCCTGCCGCTGCGCCACGCGCCGCCCTCGATCGGCGAGCACGGGCCGGCGCTGCTGCGCGAGCTGGGCTACGGCGAGGACGAGATCGCGCGGCTGCACGCCGACGGCATCGTCGGCGGCCTCGGCGACGGAATTCCGGACTCGGCCTGATCAGTCCGCCATCACGATGACCTGGCGCAGCTTGCCGCTGGCCGCGTCGACGCTGGGCGGCGCGGCATCGACGCTGAGCTTGATCTCGGGCAGGCCCTGGCGG
>RRZT011515747.1_pt1 | contig 21507 bp, 13 predicted proteins | sample 2165551 | NCBI WGS metagenome assembly RRZT01 (sample SAMN10456910, study PRJNA506462) | wastewater metagenome | biome: wastewater; feature: sludge; material: wastewater sludge; isolation source: wastewater sludge with Escherichia coli K12::gfp cells carrying plasmid... | place: USA: Moscow, Idaho... | reverse complement strand
GATCGTGATGCCGGACAGGTCGAGCCCCAGCCCGCCCAAATCCAACCCGCCCAGATCCATGCCGGACAAGTCCAGGTTGAGCCCCGACAGATCCAGCGAGAGTTGCGACTCGTCGAAGGTGAAGGCGGCCGCAATCTTGTCCTGGTCGATGGTGATGGCCGAGGCCAGGTCGAAACCGCTGTTGCCGGGATTGGCCGCCTCGTCGGCGAAGGTGCGCCCGGAGAAGACGTTGCGTCCCGGATCTGCCAGTTGGCGCTGCACGATCTCGGCGCTGGACGCCTGGGCGATCAAGTGCCGGGTGAGACCCGAGGTGTAGTGCAGCCCGGGGGTGAGCATCGAGGCCGCAGCCCCGGCCCGGGGCTGGACGATGCCGGAGATCTTGAGTGTCTGGCCGCCGGCCACCAGGTCTTTCACGAACTGTGCGTCGTTGCGCCTGCTCGTCCACACGTCGTACGTGGTGTCGTGGGCGTAGAAGTCGGCCGCGTTGACCAGCTTGAACTCCACCGCCATCAGGTCGTCGTAGCTGAACGACTTCGTTCCGTCGGGGGTCACGATCGGTTCGTCGTTGACCAGTTGCTGCACCATGGCGTCCAGTTCTGCCGGGTCACGCAGGCCCATGGCATACAGGACGAAGTCGCTGATCCCGCCGTTGACCGTGAGCGCCAGCACCAGCTCGTCCGGGTTCTGGGGCCAGCCCCCGGCCACCACGTCGTACTGCGACTCGAACAGCGAGGGATCGTCCATCATCTGCGAGAAGACGTTGGTGCTCATGGACGCGGCCATCAGGCTGTTCGCCGACGAATCGGCGCCGAAGCCCAGTGCGCTGAAGGTGGTGTCGGGGTTGACCTGACGCACGTCGCCCGAGGGCTGGACGCTGAAGATCTGCGGCGCCACATCGTAGGAGTACTGGATCGAGTTCACGTAGCCGTCGATGCCGCCGCCGTCGGCCTCCAGGAACCTCTTCAGCGACGCCAGGTCGTTCGAGCCGACACTGGAGAACATCCGGGTCATCATCTGCACTTCGTGCACATCACCGGTGGCGGAGCTGTCCCCGGTGACCGGTTCGTCCTGTTGGCCGGTCACGTCCGACGACATGGCCAGCATCGAGGTCAGATCCATGCCCTGGCTCTGGATCGTCAGCGGGTAGACCGACAGCGTGTCCTCCTCGACGCTGCGAACGTAGTCGTTCACCCCGGTGGCCAGGGCCAGGATCGCCGCGATGCCGATGATGCCGATGCTGCCCGCGAACGAGGTCATCAGCGTGCGGCCCTTCTTGGTCATCAGGTTGTTGAACGACAACGCGACGGCGGTGAGGAACGACATCGAGGTCTTCTTGGCCTGCTTCTGGCTGGGACGCAGGTCGGCCTCGGTGGGAGTGTAGGGGTCGGAGTCTTCCACGACCCGGCCATCGCTGAGGTGGACGGTGCGGGTGGCGTACTGCTCGGCCAGTTCGGGGTTGTGGGTCACCATGACGACCAGCCGGTCGTCGGCGATCTTCTTCAACATGGCCATGATCTGCACGCTGGTCTGGGAATCCAGAGCGCCGGTGGGCTCGTCGGCGAGCAGGATCTCCGGGTCGTTGATCAGGGCGCGGGCGATCGCCACCCGCTGCATCTGCCCGCCCGAGAGCTGGTTGGGCCGTTTGTGGACATGGTCGGCCAGCCCGACCTCGGACAACGCAGCCAGGGCCCGTTCGCGGCGCTCGGCCCTTGAGACCCCGCTGAGCGTCAGGGCGAGTTCGACATTGGACAGCACACTTTGATGGGGGATCAGGTTGTAGCTCTGGAAGACGAAGCCGACCCGGTTGTTGCGGTAGGTGTCCCAGTCGCGGTCGCGATACTGCTCGGTCGAGATCTGGTCGATGATCAGGTTGCCCGAATCGTAGTGGTCCAGGCCGCCGACGATGTTGAGCAGGGTGGTCTTGCCCGAGCCCGACGGCCCCAGGATCGCGACGAACTCGTTGTCGCGGAACGACACCGAAACGTCGTCCAGGGCGACCTGCGTGAAGTCCGCGGTGGTGTAGGACTTGCGGACATTCAACAGTTGCAACATGCCTGAGCCTCTCTCGGTGCACGGGGGCTCATCGTGGGTGACGCCTCTGTCCGGCCCCGGCCAGCGGCCCCCGAACACTGGTCCATCGTACCCAGCGGCAGAACACACCAAAGAGCTCCTGACCCGTCGTCCGGGCGTTTGGTCGGGATTGGGCAGGCGGATGTCACCGAACCAGGCGGAACGCTAGACTTTGGGCGGCGTGAGCGGGCAACCCATCAGGTCGGGACGAGGGCCAACTGTCGGCCACCCGGGGCACGCGAGACACTCGTGCATTGAAGGAGACGTCGTGAACACCACACCAACCCAGACTCCCGTGGCGGCGGTGATCGTGCTGGCGGCGGGCGGTGGCACTCGGATGAAGTCCAAGCGCTCCAAGCTGCTGCACGCGGTGGCGGGGCGTCCGATGCTCAGCTACGCAGTCGACGCCGCCCGCGCCCTGGAACCGAGACGCCTCGTCGTCGTGGTCGGGCACCTCCGCGAGCAGGTCGAGGCGCACCTCGCCGAGTACTGCCCCGAGGCGCTCACTGTCGAGCAGCCGGTGCGCAACGGCACCGGCGGTGCGGTGGCCGTCGGCATGGAGAAGCTCGCAGATGTCCAGGGCGAGGTGGTCGTCACCTACGGCGACGTCCCGATGCTCAATGGTGAGACCCTGAAGGCGTTGGTCGCGGCGCACCGCGCCGACCAGAACTCCTGCACTGTGCTGACCGCGATGATCCCCGACCCCACCGGCTACGGGCGCATCGTCCGCGAGGCCGGCCAGGTCGCCCGCATCGTCGAGCACAAGGACGCGACCGAGGCCGAGCGTGCCATCAACGAGATCAACTCGGGCATCTACGTCTTCGATGCCCAGTTGCTGCGTGCCGGGCTGCCGACACTGCAGCCGAACAACGTGCAGGGTGAGCTCTACGTCACCGACATGATCGGCTACACCCGCGGTCAGGGCAGACGGGTGGGCGCCTTCGTCACCGACGACCTCTGGCAGACCGAGGGCGTCAACGACCGCGTCCAGCTGGCCCGGATGAACGCCGAGGTCAACCGCCGCCTAGTCGAGCACTGGATGCGTGAAGGTGTCACCGTGCTCGACCCGCAGACGACTTGGATCGAGGCCGACGTAGACCTGGCATCCGATGTCACCATCTTGCCCAACACCCAGCTGCTGGGCGCCAGCTCGATCGCGACCGGGGCTGTGATCGGGCCCGACACCACCCTTCGCGATGTCGAGGTCGGCGAGAACGCCCATGTCGTCCGCTGCCACGGCGAGCTCGCCGTGATCGGGCCCAACGCCGAGGTCGGCCCGTTCGCGCGCCTGCGGCCGGGCACCGTGCTCGGCGAGCGAGGCCGGATCGGCACCTTCGTCGAGACCAAGAACGCCGAGATCGGGGCCGGCTCGCGGATCCCGCACTTCGGCTACGTGGGGGACGCCTACCTGGGCGAAGGGGCCTACGTCGGCGCCGGGACCACCTTCGCCAACTTCGACGGCCAGCACCGGCTCCCGACCCATCTGGGCAATCACGCCTTCGTCGGCGCCAACTCAGTGCTGGTGGCGCCGATCGACATCGGCGACGGCGCCTACGTCGCCGCCGGATCGACGATCACCAGCGACGTGCCGGCCGGAGCGCTGGCGGTCGCCCGCGGGCACGAACACATCTCCGACGATTGGGTGCAACGCAAACGCCCCGGCAGTAGTGCCGCCGCTGCCGCCGATGACGCGGTCGGTGAGGTGCACCCGAAGGTGGCCGAAGCCCGAGCCCGCGTCCGCAACCAGACCATCGGCCAGCCAGAAGCCATCAACCAGCAGGAGGCCCAGCAGTGACAGGCGTCAAGCGCCCAACCGAGAAGCACTTGATGCTGTTCACCGGTCGCGCCCATCCCGAGTTGGCAGAGTCGGTTGCCGAGATCATGGGGGTGGAACTCACCCAGCGGCGCCTGATCAACTACGCGAACTCCGAGATCTACGTCAGGTTCGAAGAGTCGGTGCGTGGCTCCGACGCGTTCGTCATCCAATCGCACCCGGCACCGGTCAATGAGTGGGTGATGGAGCAGTTGATCATGGTGGACGCACTGAAGCGTGCGTCCGCCAAGCGCATCACCGTGGTGGCTCCCTACTACCCGTACGCCCGGCAGGACAAGAAGCACCTGGGACGCGAACCGATCTCCGCCCGGCTGGTCGCCGATCTCTTCTGGGCCGCGGGAGCCGACCGGATTATGAGCGTCGATCTGCACACCGCCCAGATCCAGGGCTTCTTCAACGGCCCGCTTGACCACCTGACCGCGTTGCCGGTGCTCGCGGAGTACGTGGCCTCCAAGTACGACATGACCGATATGACCGTGGTCAGTCCCGATGCCGGACGCGTCCGCCTGGCCGACACCTGGAGCGATGCGCTCGGGGCGCCGTTGGCGATCATCCACAAGCGGCACGATCCCAATCTCGTCAACCAGGTGGCGGTCCACGAAGTGGTCGGTGACGTGGCTGGACGCACCTGCCTGCTGGTGGATGACATGGTCGACACCGGCGGCACCATCTGTCAGGCCGCGAACGCGTTGCTCGAGTACGGCGCCAAGCGGGTCATTTGCGCGGCCACCCACCCGATCCTGTCGGGCCCGGCCGCCGACCGACTGAACTCCACCCCGTTCGAGGAGATCATCTTCACCAACAGCCTGCCCCTGCCGGCGGGCGTGCACATCGAGAAGGCGACCGTGCTGTCGATCGCTCCGTTGCTGGCGCAGGCGATCCACGAAATCTTCGAGGACGGGTCGGTCACTAACCTGTTCCACGGCACTTTCGGCTGACTCCGGGAACTGATTTCGTCCCATCCGAGGGGGCGCGGTAGGATACCCGGGTTGCTTGGCGAGGGGCCGGCGTGGCAGGTCCGTGATCGACTGGTTTGAGCGCGAACGTCTTCGCGTCCTCCTTCGCCGGGCCTTGGGTTATCGCTTGAGACGAAGTTGAGGAGACCGATGGCAGACACCATCAATCTGGCCGCTGAGGTTCGCGAGGAATTCGGCAAGGGTGCGTCCCGCCGTATTCGTCGCCAGCACAAAATCCCCGCCGTGCTGTACGGCCGTGGGGACGATCCCATCCACATCACCCTTCCCGGCCACGAGACGATGCTCGCGCTACGCCAGGCCAACGCGTTGCTCAGTATCGTGGTCCCCGGTGGCGAAGAGAAGTTGGCGCTGCCCAAGCAGGTGCAGCGTCATCCGGTGCGTCACACCATCGAGCATGTCGACCTGCTGATCGTGCGTCGCGGTGAGCGCGTCGTGGTCTCGGTGCCGGTGGTGCTCGTCGGCGAGCCGGTGGTCGATGTCCTGGTCAATCAGGGCCTGAACGAGCTGAGCGTTTCGGCCGAGGCGACCCACATTCCGGCCCAGATCGAGATCTCCATCGACGGCCTGGATGTCGGCGCCCAAATCCTGGCCGGCGAGGTCGTCCTGCCCGAGGGCGTCGAGTTGGCTGACGATCCCGAGGTGCTCGTCCTCAGCATCAATGCGTCGATCGCAGTCGAGGACATGCTCGAGACCGCCGAAGCCGAAGCGGTCGAAGAGGGCGGCGACCAGGACGCGGAGTCTGCCGGGGAGTGACCTCTTGGCTACTGGTCGGGCTGGGTAACCCCGGCCCAGAGTACGAACGAACCCGCCACAATGTCGGGTTCATGACAGCCGATGAGCTCGCCCGGCGCGCCCGGGCGAGCTTTTCGGCTCCTCGCGGCATGCGTGCTGGCGTCGCCGAAACGATCATCTCGGCGGCGGGTCTGGGGGCGCCGCCCGGGGACAAGCTGATCATCGCCAAGCCGCGCACCTTCATGAACGAGTCCGGGCAGGCAGTCCGCAAGCTGGCGGGGTTCCACCAGATCTCGCCTTCTCGGATGGTCGTCGTCCACGACGAGCTCGACCTGGAGTTCGGGCAGCTGCGGCTGAAGATCGGCGGCGGCGACAACGGCCACAATGGGCTCAAGTCGATCCGTTCGCATCTGCAGACCGGCGACTTCTATCGGGTCCGCATCGGCATCGGACGCCCGCCCGGCCGGCAACCGGCTGCTGACTACGTGCTCAGCACGATCCCGGCGGCATTGCGGGAAGACTACGCAGTTGTGGTGGCACGAGCCGCCGACGCCTGCGAGGCGCTGATCACCAAGGGCTTGGTGGCGGCCCAGAACGAGTTCAACAACTAAGCCTCACAACGCGCAATCCACGGCCACGGCCAGCGCGTTGCAGACCTCGCGCCTGCGCGCGAGTGTTGCGCGACAGGCCGAGGGCGCCCCAGCCGGGCTTGTGCCTGCGTCCTAGGCTGGACCGGTGAGTTTCTCGGGGCTGTTCGAAGCGCTGGCCGTGGATCGCGGCGTCGCGGAGGTGATCGCCGAAGCGAAGGCAGGGCTGGCGGCGTCCGATCTGACGTGTGCGCCGGCGTCGCGTCCTGGGTTGATCGCGACCTTGGCGACGCGCACCGAGCGTCCGTTACTGGTGGTCACCTCGACATTCCGCGAGGCGGAGCAACTCGCCGCCACGCTCGTCTCGCTGCTGGACGACGACCAGGTCGTCTACTACCCGGCTTGGGAGACCCTGCCGCACGAGCGTCTCAGCCCCCGCTCCGACACCGTGGGCCGCCGCCTGAAGGTGCTGCGCCGCATCGCCGGGCGCGATGAGGCCCCGGCCCCCCGAATCGTGGTGGCGCCGGTCCGGTCGATGCTGCAGCCGCAGGTTGCCGGGCTGGCCGAGCTGCGTCCGGTCAGGCTGCGCGCTGGGACTGAGTACGAAATGGGCCAGTTGGCCGCCGACCTGGTGGCCGCCGCCTACCAGCGGGTCGACCTGGTGGAGCGTCGCGGCGAGTTCGCGATGCGCGGCGGCATCGTCGACATCTTCCCGCCCACCGAGGACCACCCCGTCCGTCTCGACTTCTTCGGTGACGAGATAGACACCATCACCTATTTCCAGGTGGCCGACCAACGCTCCACCGACCGCACCCTCACCGAGGTTGAGGCGCCGCCCTGCCGGGAGTTGCTGATCACCGACAAGGTGCGCAGCCGGGCGGCCAACCTGGTGGCCGACCACCCGGAACTGGCCGAACTCCTCGAGAAGATCGCCGCCGGGCAGGCCGTCGAAGGCATGGAGGCGTTGATCCCGGCGTTGGTCGACCGTCTCGAGCTGCTGGTCGACGTGCTGCCCGGCAACGCCCTGGTCTTGGTCAATGATCCCGAACTGGTCCGCACCCGCGCTGACGACCTCGTCCGCACCAGCCAGGAGTTCCTGCAGGCCGGCTGGGCGGCCGCCGCGAGCGGAGGCAAGGCGCCGATCGATCTGGGCGCCAGCGCCTATCAGCTGCTCGGTGACGTGCGTGCCCACGCGCTGGGACGCGGCCAAGGCTGGTGGTCGCTGTCGAGCTTCGCCGCCACCCCGGATACCGGCGAGGTTGAGGTGGACGCTTCGCTGGCCGGCGTTCGGTCGCGCAACCTCGATCTGCACGACACCAGTGCTTGGCACGGCGATGTCAATGGTTTCGTCGACCAGATCAAGCTGGACATCTCCGACGGTTGGCGCGTCCTGCTGTCGGTCGAGGGTGCCGGGCCGGCCAGCCGGCTGGCCGAACTGCTCGGTGACAACGACATTGCGGCCCGCATAGACGACGAGCTACGCGACCTCGACAAGACCCCGGTGGTGCGCATCTTGCGTAGTGGCCTGCGCAACGGCTGGCGCGCGCCGGGCATCGGGCTGGTGGTGCACACCGCTGCCGACATCACCGGCGCCGGCAACGAGCGCACCGCCCGCAAGATGCCCACCCGCAGGCGCAACCAGATCGTCCCGCTTGAGCTCAAGCCGGGGGACGCGCTGGTGCACGAGCAGCACGGGGTGGGACGCTACGTCGAGATGGTCACCCGTACCGTGGCCGGCGCCACCCGGGAGTACCTGGTGCTGGAGTACGCGCCGTCCAAGCGTGGCCAGCCGGGCGACCGGCTCTACGTCCCGATGGATCAGCTGGACGAGGTCTCCCGCTATGTGGGCGGCGAAGCACCCAGCCTCGACAAGATGGGCGGCGCCGATTGGCGGCAGCGCAAATCCCGGGCCCGCAAGGCAGTTCGCGAGATCGCGGCCGAGCTGATCAAGCTGTATGCGGCGCGGCAGGCCACTAAGGGCCACGCGTTCGGCCCCGACACGCCTTGGCAGCGCGAGCTGGAGGACGCCTTCAGCTACACCGAGACCCCCGACCAGTTGGCGACGATCAACGACGTCAAGGCTGACATGGAGCAGGTGGTCCCGATGGACCGGTTGGTCAGCGGTGACGTCGGGTACGGCAAGACCGAGATAGCCGTGCGGGCCGCGTTCAAGGCCGTGCAGGACGGCAAGCAGGTCGCGGTGCTGGTGCCGACCACCTTGCTGGTGCAGCAGCACACCAACACCTTCACCGAGCGCTACGCCGGTTTCCCGGTGACCGTGGCAGCCCTGAGTCGTTTCCAGTCCAACAAAGAGGTCGCCGCGACCCTCGACGGGCTGGCGTCCGGACGCGTCGACGTCGCGATCGGCACCCACCGGCTGATCAGTGACAAGGTGAAGTTCGCCGACCTGGGCCTGGTGATCATCGACGAGGAGCAGCGGTTCGGCGTCGAGCACAAGGAGGCACTCAAGAAAATGCGCGTCAACGTCGACGTGTTGTCGATGAGTGCCACCCCGATCCCGCGCACCCTCGAGATGGCCATCACTGGTATCCGCGAGATGTCGACCATCGCCACCCCGCCCGAGGAGCGCCATCCGGTGCTGACCTTCGCCGGGCCCTACGACCAGGGACAGGTGGCTGCCGCGATCCGTCGTGAACTGGCTCGTGAGGGGCAGGTCTTCTTCGTCCACAACCGGGTGCAGGATATCGAGAAGGTGGCCGCTCAGCTGCGCGAGACGGTGCCGGAGGCGACCATCGTCACCGCGCATGGCCAGATGTCGGAACGCAACCTGGAGAAGGTGATGTTCGACTTCTGGGAACGCAACATCGACGTGCTGGTCTGCACCACCATCGTGGAGGCCGGCATCGACGTGTCGACCGCGAACACCCTGATTGTCGACCGCGCCGACCGGATGGGCCTGTCGCAGCTGCACCAGCTTCGTGGCCGGGTCGGACGCTCCCGCGAGCGCGGCTACGCCTACTTCCTCTACCCGCCCGAGAAGCCGCTGACCGAGACTGCGCACGACCGGCTGGCCGCGCTGGCGTCCAACGCAGATCTGGGCGCCGGCATGGCGATCGCCATGAAAGACCTGGAGATCCGCGGTGCCGGCAACATGCTCGGCGACGAGCAGTCCGGGCACATCGCCGACGTCGGTTTCGACCTGTACATCAGGATGGTCGGCGAGGCGGTCGGCGAGTACCGCGGTGAGACGAGCGCCGACGATGAGTCCGAGATGCGCATCGAGCTACCGGTGGACGCCCATCTGCCCACCGACTACGTCGAATCCGAGCGGCTGCGCCTCGAGATGTACCGGCGGCTGGCCGAGGTGCGCAGCGACGACGACGTGGATGGTGTGCGCGCCGAGCTGGTCGACCGCTACGGGACGCCGCCGGCGCCCACCGAGGCACTATTGCAGGTGGCCCGGTTCCGCATCGCCTGTCGCCGGGCGGGCCTGACTGAGGTGATGACCCAAGGCAATTTCATCCGCTTCGGGCCGGTGAACGGACGCCTGTTGGCGTCGGGGGAGCGCGTCGACCTGGCCGAGTCACGGCACCTGCGCTTGCAGCGCTTGCATCCCGGGACGCTGCTGAAGGACGCGACGAACGTGGCGTTGGTGCCGCGTCCGATGACGCAGACCATACCGATCGCCCCGGTCGATGGTCTGCCGTTGCTGGAGTGGGCCACCGCGGTGGTCGAAGCGGTCTTCGCGCCGACTGAGGCCCGCCCCTGACGCGCACTCGAGTCTGTGCCAGGTGAACACAGAGGTGGTGGGAACCCCAAGGTCCCCACCACCTCTGTGTTGGTTCTGTCGTCGTTCACTGCGTGAAGCGGGAGTCCTTCACCCGGGTCGACTCGACCTCGTCCAGGGTGGGCGCGTAGGCGCCGGCTCTTCTCACGGTGAGTGACGCCGTGGTTGACGCCCGGTGCAGGGCGGGCTGTACGTCCGGCCACCGGCAGGCGGCCAGCCGTTCCCGAGCCTCGACCGTGCCCAGTAGGTCAGCGGTCAGCAGCCCCGAGATCAGTCCGGCCATGAAAGAATCGCCGGCACCGACGGTGTCGGCCACCGTGGCGGTGACGGGGTCGATGACGAGCAGGTCGGGGTCGTTGCGGAGCCTCGCGTAGGCGCCCCAAGGGCCTCGGGTGACGACCATCATCAGCGGCCCGAGGGTGAGCCAGCGCCGCATGACCTCCTCGACGGGTTGGTCGGGGAAGAGCCAGCCGAGGTCCTCGTCCGACGCCTTCACGACGTCGCTGAGACAGACGAGTTCCTCGACCCGTTGAAGAACCTCTTCGGGTGAGCCCATCAGGGCCGGCCGCACGTTCGGATCGTACGAGATGGTGCCGGTCGGCCGGACTGCGCGGACCGTCTCCAGCACCTGCGTGCCGCCGGGTTCCAGGGTGGCTGCGATGCTGCCCGTGTGCAGGTGGGTGACCTGGTCGAGGTTACTCAACTGGGGCAGTGCCCATTCGATGTCGAACGTGTAGGTGGCCTTGCCCTCGTCCTGGATGTCGGCGAAGGCGACCGTCGTGCGCGAAGCGCCATCGGTGCCTGGCTCGACGAGGACGCCGGCGTCGGCCGCCGCGCTGGCGAGTCGCTGGCCGCGCTCGTCTGGGGCCCACCAGGCTCCGATGCTCACCCGGTGGCCGAGCTGGGCGAGACCGGTCGCCACGTTGAGCAGGCTGCCCCCGACGTGCTCCACGGTCGTCCCGCCGCAGTGCACTGCGTCGATGAGCGCCTCGCCGAGGCAAAGCACCCGCTTGCCGCTCATGCCGCGCCCACCAATCCGAGCTTCTCCTCCATCTCTTCGAGGGGGATGCCCTTGGTTTCAGGCATTACCTTCAGCACCCAAATGAGCTGCCCGACCATGCAGATGAAGAAGATCATGAACGCCATGCCGCCGCCGAGCGAGCCGATGAGCACCGGGAAGATACCCGAGGTGATTGCGGCGAACGTCCAGTGCGTCATGCTGCCCAGCGACTGGCCACGTGCCCTGATGCGGTTGGGGAAGATCTCTGAGATGAAGACCCAGATCACCGAACCCTGACCGAAAGCGTGGGCGGCGATGAACATCATGAGGCCGACCAGCACCAAGACCGAGGACGTGGCGTCGTAGCGTCCCTCGTAGTAGAACAGCACGCCGGCGAGGAATCCGAGGCTGACCAGGTAGCCGATCGATCCGACGATCATCAGCGTGCGTCGGCCGATCTTGTCGATCACGGTCAGCGCAGCCATCGTCGCCACCAGGTTCATGGCACCCACGCCCGCACTCATCAAGAATGCGGTGTTGGTCGCGGCGCCGGCCTTCTCCATGACGATCGGCGCGTAGTAGAGGATGGCGTTGATGCCGGAGAGTTGATTGAACATGGCAATCATGACGGCGAGCATGATGACCTTGACATTTCGTCGCACCCAGAACGGCGCCACCTCCATATTGGCCTCGGCCAGCGCCTGCTGGATCTCGGCAATCTGCCGGTCCGACTCCTCTTGTGTGCTGCACAGCAGCTGCGAGACGCCCACCGCGTCCTTTTCGCGTCCGACAGCCATCAGCCAGCGAGGCGTCTCAGGGACGGTGAACAGCAGCGCGACGAAGAGCACCGCAGGCACCACCATGACGCCGAACATCCACCGCCAGGCGATCGGCTGTGCGCCGACCGGATCGATGACCACCAGTCGGATGACGAAGTTCGACAGGTACGCAAGCAGGATGCCGAGCACGATGTTGAACTGCACCAGACCGACCAGGCGACCACGCACCTTGGGCGGCGCGATTTCTGCGGTGTAGATGGGGGCAACCACGCTGGACGCCCCGACGCCCACACCGCCGAGGAAACGCGCGATGACGAGCAGCGCGTAGTTCGGTGCGGTTGCCGATCCCAGGGCGCCCACGATGTACAGGGCGCCGATCACGAACAACACCGTCCGCCGACCGTACTTGTCGGCCGGCTTGCCTGCCGTGAAGGCACCGAGAATGGTGCCGATGATCGCAGTGGTGACAGTGATGCCCAACCCGGCGTCGTCGAGGTTGAATACTGTCTTGAGGGACTCCGTGGTACCGGAGATCACGGCCGTGTCGAAGCCGAAGATGAGTCCGCCGATGGACGCCACAATGGCGCTTCGCAGCACAAGGGGTTTCATAGGCGTGATGTTAGCGGCGGCAACCCGGTCGGTGAATGCAATCCATCCGGAATTTGTGAGCAATGTTGGCCCTTCCCGAATCTTTGGGTGTGTGGGCCGGAAGGACGCTTAACTCCGTATTGACTTGCGGGTTTGCTATTCATTAATGATTCATACGTTTCAATGGAGGAGGTCTTGATTGCGCCTCTCTGTGTTCATCTGGATATCTCGGGGCGTCGGTTTGGGGTTGCTCGCGCTACCCCAATGCCGAGAGATTGCGAATCTTTGATTCTGCGCGTTTGATTGTTATTTGAAATGCAGAGGTAATGCCTTGCTCGACCATGTGGCGAATGACCAGAACGGGGCGCTGTGCGCGGCCCACAGACACGACTCGCTGCTGAACCGCTTCGCGGCTGGGCCAGCCATGGCGTCGTCCGCGATCCAATCCGCAGCTGTAGCGGCGTGGGCAGCAGTCGTAGTCTTGGCCGGTGACCAGTGTCTCGCTAGCCCAGACCCAGCCGGTGCGAGCTGTCCCGGATGCCTACGCACGGGGTGTCGATGAGATCTGCGCGATCCTGGACACCAGTACGGAAGGGCTGAGCACCGCCTCCGCCCGAGGACGGCTGGCACAAGTCGGCCCCAACCTCATTGAGGCGACCGCCGCCGAGCCTGCTTGGCGCCGCTTCCTGCGCCATTTCGACGACATCTTGATCTACATCCTGCTGGTGGCAGCGGCGCTCAAGCTGGCCATGGGGGAATGGATCGACTTCTGGGTGATCCTTGCCGTGGCGGTGATCAACGCGGTGATCGGTTTCGTCCAGGAAGGGCGTGCGGAGACCGCACTGGCTGGCATCCGCCAGATGCTCTCGGCCGAGGCGCAGGTGCTCCGCGACGGGAGTTGGGTGAAGGTGGGGGCAGAGGAACTCGTCCCCGGCGATGTGGTCCGGGTGGGCGCAGGGGCGAAGGTGCCCGCCGACATGCGCTTGCTGGAGGCCTCCAACCTGCGAGTGGCGGAGGCCGCCCTGACCGGGGAGAGCGAGCCGTCCCCGAAGGATGTCGCGCAGGTGCCCCTGGGTACCGATATCGGCGACCGTTCCTCGATGCTGTTCTCGTCTGCACTGGTGTCGGCCGGGCAGGGTGTTGGTGTGGTCACCGCAACCGGGTCTCAGGCGGAGATCGGGCGGATCACCACGATGCTGTCCGAGATAGACACTTTCGACACCCCGATGACCCGGCAGATGAATGGTTTCGCCAAGAAGCTGTCGCTGGTGATCGGGGTCAGCGCCGTCGTGCTGGTCCTGGTCGGCAGGCTGCTGCACGGCATGCCGACGAACGAGCTGATCTCGGCGGTGATCGGGTTCGCGGTGGCCGCGATCCCCGAAGGGCTGCCTGCATTGGTGACGATCACCTTGGCCCTGGGTGTGCAGCAGATGGCCAAACGCCATGCGATCATCCGCCGGCTGCCGTCGGTGGAGACGCTGGGCTCGGTCACTCGGATCTGTTCCGACAAGACCGGCACCCTCACCACCAACGAGATGACCGTGCGCAGTGTGGTCACCTGCGTTGGTGAGTACGAGGTGACCGGGCTCGGCTACGACCCGGTTGGCGAGGTCACCCTCGACGGCAAGCTGGCGGAACTGGCGACTCGTGGGGATTTGCGCGCGGTGATCACCGCCATGAGCGTGGTCAATGACGCCGAGGTGGGCCAGATCGACGGGCGCTGGACGCTGGTGGGGGAGCCGACCGAAGGTGCGCTGCGAACACTCGGGATGAAGACAGGATTCGATCCCACCAGCTACCCGCGCTTGGCGCTGCTGCCGTTTGACTCCGAACACAAGTACATGGCCACGCTCAACACGACACCCGAACAACACGAGGTGATCCTGGTCAAGGGCGCCCCGGACCGGTTGCTGGATCGTGCCGCAACCCAGCTGTCTGCGACCGGGGCGCTGGAGCCGCTGGATCGGGCCTGGTGGGAGGCCAGGGTGGACGAGTTGTCCGCCAAGGGCCTGCGGGTGCTGGCCGCCGCGTCGCGTCCCAGCAGTATCGCGCAATCCCTCGACGGACTCGGCCATGATGACCTGATCGACCTGACGGTCCTGGGTGTGACCGGCATAGTCGATCCGCCCCGGCCGGAGGCCGTCCAGGCAATCGCCACCTGCCACACCGCTGGCATCAAGGTGACCATGATCACCGGTGATCACGCGGGCACCGCAACCGCCATCGGCCGCGAGCTGGGCATAATCACCGATGACGCTCGCTCGGCGGTGACCGGTGCCGGGGTGGAGGCCGCCACCAACAAGCAGTTGCGCAAGCTTGTCGAGAGCACCGACGTTTTCGCCCGCACCAGCCCTGAGCACAAGTTGCGGCTGGTGCAGGCCCTGCAGGCAAACGGGGAGATCGTCGCCATGACCGGCGACGGGGTGAACGACGCTCCTGCCCTCAAGCAGGCCGACGTCGGTGTGGCGATGGGGATCAAAGGCACCGAGGCGACCAAGGAGGCCGCCGACATCGTGCTTGCCGACGACAACTTCGTGACGATCGAGTGCGCGATCGAAGAGGGCCGCCGTATCAATGACAACTTGCACAAGTCGGTGCTCTTCCTGTTGCCGACCAATGGCGCCCAATCCCTGGTGGTGCTGTCTGCGGTCTTGTTCGGGTGGACGCTGCCGCTGGCTCCCGTGCAGATCCTGTGGGTGAACATGGTCACCGCCATCACGCTCTCGCTGGCCCTTGCCTACGAGCCTGCCGAGCCAGACATCATGCTGCGTCCCCCACGCCGCCCCGATGCGCCGCTGCTTAATGCCAAGTACTTGCCCCGGATCGCCGTCGCTTCGTTGCTCATCGCCGCCGCCACCCTGATCACCTTCACGCTCGGCCGGATGCTGACCGGCGACCTGGCCAGCGCGCAGACCTGGGCGGTCAACACGCTGGCACTCGGCCAGGCCGCCTACCTGTTCAATGCGCGATTCCTGCGCGAGTCGAGCCTGCGCCGCGAGGCCATCGGCGGCAACCCGATGGTCTGGCGGGTCGTCGGGCTGCTGGTGATCTTGCAGCTCGGTTTCGTCTACCTGCCGGTGATGAACGCCTGGTTCGGCTCGGCGGCCCTGGGCGTCCTCGGGTGGGCCATCCCACTGAGCTTCGCAGTGGTCATCTTCGCGCTGATGGAGGTGGGCAAGGCTCTCCTGCGCGTCCGCGAGACTGGATGACCCTGCTGCCAAACGGTTCCGCGGATAGCCGGCTCATCACCAGTTGATGAACCTGCGCCTCAGGACTGGCCTGCCCGCGCCGGGGTGCAAGAAGCTGGACTCACTGTCGACAACACGAACCCAGGAGGCAACATGCCGCGACGAACACGTCTGGTCTCATTGATCTTGCCAGCGACGGTGGCTGCCCGGACGGCGCTGTCGGACGACGTCAAGTGCTTAGCTCAGCCGTGACGCAACTGGAGGACGGTAACCCGGCGAAGGACGGGCTAAACGCTCAGTCGAAGGCCCACCCCGCGCGAAGGCGTGGCTGGTCAATGCTGTCGGCCGTGCTGATCATCGTCGCGCTGCTGCTGGCACCGGTGGCCATTCTCGCCGGATATGCCAAGAGCCAACTGACGAGCACCGACACTTTCGTCTCGACGCTCGCCCCGTTGGCCGGTGACCCGGCAGTACAGCAGGTCGTCTCCAAAGCCGTCGCCGAAACGGTGAAGGCCGACCTCAACCTCGAGGCAAACGTAGCCGAGGTGTTCGCCGGGCTGGACCAGTTGCCTCTGCCCCCGCGCTCTGCGGCCGGGCTGGCAGGCCTGGAGGGACCGGTCGTGCTTGGGCTGAACTCGCTCGTGACGACCGCAGCGGACGAGCTTGTTGCATCACATCAGTTCGCCCAGTTGTGGGAGCAGACACTGCGCATCACCCACACCCAGTTGACCGCCACGCTAAGCGGTGACCCGGCCGCGCTCGCCCAGGTGGGGGCGGACGGCTCCTTGCGGCTCCAGCTCCAGCCGATCGTCGCTGCGGTGAAGGACCTCCTGATCGCCCAGGGTGTCGGCTTCGCCCGGTTCATTCCTGATGTCGAGCGGAGCATCGTCATCGTCGACTCGGGGGCCTTTGGCCAGCTCTCGGTGCTGTACGGGCTGGTGGTACGGCTGGGCACCTGGCTGCCCTGGCTCAGCTTGGCCCTGATGGTGGCCGGTGTGCTGATGGCGCAACGACGACGCCGGGCGCTTCGCTCGACGGCAACCGGCCTGGCGCTGGCCATGCTGGCGCTGGCTGGGGTGATCGCCATCGGACGGGGAGTCGCAGCCGCCACCTTGCCACAGGGGGTGTTGACCCGGGCAGCGGTATTGGCCGGCTACGACGCAGTGCTGGCGCCCGCACGGGGCATGGTGATCGCGGTCGGTTGTCTTGCGGTGGGTGTGGTGATCGTCGCCTGGCTGGCCGGCTCTGGCCGCTCGGCGCGTCTGATTCGAGACACGACCACGAGTCTGGCCGTCCGTGTGCGGAGCCAGGGTGAACGGTACGGCCTGACCACCGGCCGGGCCGGCACGTGGCTGGACCGACATCACCGGCTGCTGCTGGTGGCGATCGCAGTGTGCGCGTCCGCGGTCATCCTGCTGATCCGCCCGCTGTCGGCGGGTTTGGTGATCGGCGTGGGCGCTGCCGCACTCGTCCTCTTGCTGGCCCTGGAGATCGCCAGGCGTCCCGAACCCCACTACGAAACCCCCGAACCCCACGACGAAACCGAGGAGCAAACATGAATGCCGTCATCGGCGACATCCTGCCGCTGGCTCTGGCCGTGGCCATCAGCCCGATCCCGATTATCGCGACCATCTTGATGCTGATGTCACCCAAGCCCCGCCCCCTCGGGCTCAGCTTCCTCGGCGGCTGGGTGGTGGGCATCGGCGTTGACGTGGTGGCGTTCACCCTGCTGGGCGGAATCCTGCCCGAACCCGAGACGGGCGGTTCGCGGCCGGTGGTGGGCACCATCCAGCTGATCGTGGGGGCACTTCTGCTGCTGATGGCCGTGAAGCAGTGGCGGGGACGCCCCAGAGCCGGCGAAGATGCGGAGCTGCCCAAGTGGATGGCTGCCATCGACACCATGAAACCGGGTGCGGCGCTGGGTTTGGCGTTGCTGTTGTCGGCAGTCAATCCGAAGAACTTGCTGCTGGCTGTGGCGGCCGGCGCCAGCATCGGCCGTGCCCAGCTGGGCACGGGCCCGGCGGCGATCGTCATTGCCGTCTTCGTCGTGATCGCCGCCGTGACCGTCGCTGCGCCGGTCGTGCTCTACCTGGTGGCCCCGGGCAAGGCCGCCGATGTCCTCGACGAGGTGCGGGCGTGGCTGGTGGCGAACAACGCCGCCATCATGGCGGTGCTGCTGCTGGTCATCGGCACCCAACTACTCGGCAAGGGAATCGGCAGCTTCTGAGCCCGGCAGCCGGAAGCCCACCTGCTGGGCCAGCTCCATCAACACCAAGAACCGTTCCCATGCCATCACCGCCCAGATCAGGGTGCCGGACGCCGGGGCCGCTGGGGTGATCGCTGGCGCATCGGGCTGGTCAAGATGTTGCCGAGCAGGTTCTCGGGATTGACGTAGTGATCGCAGGAACACCGGTCGCCGTTGCGTTCCAGCGCGAGGGTGTCCCCGCACTCTGGTGCGAAGATGCAGGCCGTGGGCGTCCCGAGCCAATTGGCCAGTGAGAAATCGAAGTTGATGACGAACATGCTGCCCACGTCCCGGGCAACCCATTCGTCGAAGATCTCGGTGAGGATGTTGAACTCGACTTGGTGTCGCTGCAGCAGCCGTGCCGCGTTCAGCACCTTGTCGAACGTGCCCTTGCCTCGGGGATCGACGCGCCAGGCGTCGTGCATCTGCTGCGGACCGTCCAGGACAAGACGTCGAAGCGACGCGATTCCATGAGGTTGCTCATCTGCCTGCCCCAAGCACACTGGTCATCCGGTGACTCTAACTTGCCGCGGCCGACCCAGATCACCCCTCCTGGGGGATGGGCGAAGGGTGTGTGGCGTTCTAGCGTGACGCAGAACCGATTCACAGGAGTGCCCATGTCCGACCCCTCCGTTGTTTCGAAACTCACCCAATCCGTCGACGCCCAGCTGCCGGCGCTGACCGACGAACTCACCCGCCTGGTTGGGATCCCGTCGGTCTCGGAGTGGGGCTTTCCGGCGCACACACGCCCTGCGGTGCTGCAGGCCCACGACGTCATGGTCGAGTTGCTCACCGGCGCCGGCGTCCAGCAGATCAGTGCCCTGGAACTGCCCGGCACCGCACCGATCATCACCGGCACGATTCCCGGGCCGCAGGGTGCGCCCACCGTCTTGCTGTACGGCCACTACGACGTGGTCGGCGCCGGCGAAGAGTCGGAGTGGCAGACCCCACCGTTCGAGGCGACGCGGCGTGGCGAGGAGATCTTCGGCCGCGGTGTCGCCGACTCGAAGTCCAACCTGCTGGTGCACATCGGCGCACTGCGAGCCTGGGACGGCAAGCCGCCGGTGAACATCAAGGTGCTCATCGAGGGCCAGGAGGAGGTCGGCAGCCCCCTTGAGGAGGGCTTCCCGGCTGAATCGCCCGAGCACTTCGAGGCCGACGCGATCCTGGTCGCCGACGGCGGCAGCATCCGGGTCGGCCAGCCCTCGATCACCGTCTCACTGCGCGGGGACGCCCGGGTCATCGTCGAGGTGCGGACGCTGGCCAGCAATAAGCACTCCGGGCAGTACGGGGGCGCGGCGCCGGACGCACTGATCGTCTTGCTGCGGGGGTTGTCCACCTTGTGGGACGACAGCGGCGATGTGGCGGTTCCCGGTCTGTTGCGCGAGGAATGGGGTGGGCAGACCTACACCGATGAGGAGTTCCACGCGCTGGCCCAGATCGAACCGGGTCTGGACATCATCGGCACCGGCGGCATCGGATCGAAGATCTGGAGCGGTCCGGCGATCACCGTGCTGGGCATCGACGCACCAGCAGTCGAAGGCGCCCCCGCTTCGGTCCAGGCCCATGCCCGGGCCAGCCTGAACATCCGCGTCCACCCCGAACAGCCCGCCGCCGAGGCGCAGGCGGCCGTCGTGGCGCACCTGGCGGCGCAGGCTCCGTTCGGCGTGCCGTTGACCGTGATCCCGGGTGCGACCGGGGACGGTTTCAGGGCCGTCTCGAGCGGCCCGGCCTGGGATGCGATGGTCGCCGCCATGGACACCGCGTGGCAGGCCAGCACCGTGCAGACCGCCACCGGCGGTGCGATCCCCATCGTCAAGGCGATGGCGGACGCGGTGCCTGGAGCCGCCTTGTTCGTCTTCGGCGCCACCGACAGTTTCGCCAACATCCACGGACCCAACGAACGCATCTTGGTCGGCGAATGGCGCAAGGCCATCCTCGCCGAGGCTCTCTTCCTCCACGAACTCGCCGAAAGGTGGCCATCAGCATGACCGAAGACGAAATGACGGTCGACCAACGGGCGGCAGACCCCTCGGTTGAACCCGCAGAAGAGCAGAAGAGCGCCTTCCCGTCGGCGATCACGATCCTGGCGATGGTGATCGTGGCGGTCTGGATCGCGGCCTTCTTCATCCCATCGGGCAAGTACCAGTTCGATGAAAGCAACCGGCCGATCCCCGGGTCGTACGCCCAGGTGGAGTCGCCACTGGACGCCGGCGAACGCGTCCAAGACCTGCTGCTGTCGCCGATCAACGGGCTCTACGGCATCCAGAACGCAGACGGCCATGTCGGGCCGTTCAACAGCGGCAGCCTGTTCGGTTCGGCGCAGGTCTTCCTGTTCATTCTTGCGATCGGTGGGTTCATGACCGTGGTCTTCGCCACTGGGGCCATGGACCGCGGCATCTCGATGCTCGCCTACCGATTGCGCGAACGCGGCAACGTGCTGATCGTCGTACTCAGCATCCTGTTCGCCATCTTGGGGTCGGTGATGACCTGGAGCGATGAACAACTGGGATTCTATGCCCTGGTCATCCCGCTGATGCTGGCGCTTCGCTATGACCGGATCGTCGCGGTGGCCGTACTGGGTGTGGCGCCCTCAATGGGGGTGATCGGCTCCACGGTGACCCCGTTCCGGATCGGCATCGGGTCGGACGCGGCCGGCATCTCGATCGGGGACGGCATCGTGCTGCGCCTGGTGCTGCTGGTGCTGTGCACCACTGCGATGATCATCTACACGCTGCGTTATGCGAACAAGGTGAAGACAGACCCGTCGGCTTCGCTGGTCGGCATCTCGGCGACTGATGCCGAGGTGGCCCGGCAGGCCGAGAGCGTCACGGTCGAGCCGTTGACCGGACGAAACAAGATCGTCCTGGCAATCACCGGTTTCACCTTCGTCCTGCTGGCCTTCTCGATCGTGCCCTGGGGTTCGATCCTGAACAACGTGGCCGTCGACCCGGTGACCCACGAATCGGTGACCAAGGCGTTCGCGTGGGAACTGGGCTGGTGGCTGCCCGAACTCACCGCGATGTTCATCGTGATGACGCTGGTCACAGGTATCGCCGGGGGCCTGGGGGAGTCGGAGATCAGCAAGAACTTCATGAAGGGTGTCGTGGACTTCACCGGCCCGGCCTTCTTGGTTGCCTTCGCCCGCGCGGTCGCGGTCATCCTGACCAACACCCAGACCCTCGACACGGTGCTGAACGCCATGGAGGGGTTCGTGGCCGGACGCAGTTCGGTTGTCTTCACCCTGCTGCTGGCGCTGATCTCACTGCCGTTGAGCTTCCTGGTCGGCGCCGGATCGGCTGGCATGGCCCTGGTCATGCCGATCCTTGCCCCCCTGGGCGATTTCGCCGGAGTCGACCGGTCGCTGATCGTCACCTTGTACAGCGCGGTGGGTGGCTGGCTGAGCAACATGATGCCGACCAACGCGATCCTGATGGCCTCCCTCGTGCTGGCGAAGGTGCGTTTCGACACCTACATCAAATGGTTGTGGCCGCTGGCGGCGATCGTGATGGGCATCATCTTGGTGGTCTCGGTCGTGGGTGCATTCCTGTGACGTCAGGCAGCAAGGCGCGGTCGACCGCTGCCGGGTTGCGTAGAGTCTACGATTGGGCTCCCGGACCCTTGATCGACAGGTCCACTTAGCGAAGGGACGAGCGGCCATGATCCGTTTTCTCACCCAGACGGTCGTGAACATCATCACTTCCACGATTGCACTGCTGGTCGCAGCTTGGCTGGTGGATGGGATGACGCTGGTTCCAT
>RRZT010426726.1_pt1 | contig 21511 bp, 19 predicted proteins | sample 2165551 | NCBI WGS metagenome assembly RRZT01 (sample SAMN10456910, study PRJNA506462) | wastewater metagenome | biome: wastewater; feature: sludge; material: wastewater sludge; isolation source: wastewater sludge with Escherichia coli K12::gfp cells carrying plasmid... | place: USA: Moscow, Idaho... | reverse complement strand
GCCGGGGCCGGCGCCGAGCACGAGCATTTCGCATTCAAAATCGGCCGTGCCGGTGAAGTTTCCTACAGTGGTTTGGCTCATCCATATCTCCTGTTGATTGGGGAAGTTCGTAAAGTCACCAAAAGCGGAGACTTAAAAACCTGTAATGATCGGACTCATCACGGCATTCTGTCAAATTCAATAACAGCAAAGAACTGACCACGGAGGTACATAGGCGCAGAGATTTCGCAGAGAAAAGCAATTTGGCATGCTTTTCTCAGTGTTTACTCTGTGCCTCTGCGTCTCTGTGGTGAGTTTTCAAGGCGTCAAATCAACGCCCGGCGCAGGTCGGCCAGGAGTTGGGCGATGTAGACGTTAAAGCGCGTGGCTGTGGCACCGTCGATGACGCGGTGGTCGGCCGATAGCGAGAGCGGCAGGATCAGGCGCGGGACAAACTCTTTGCCGTTCCATACCGGCTTCATCACCGACTTACTGACCCCGAGGATGGCGACTTCCGGTGCGTTGACGATGGGCGAGAAGCTGGTGCCGCCGATGCCGCCGACGCTGGAGATAGTGAAGCAGGCGCCGGACATTTCGGCCGGGCCGAGCTTGCCGTCGCGCGCCTTTTTGGCGAGTTCGCTGCATTCAACGACGATCTGGCTGATCGATTTCTGGTCGACGTTTTTGATCACTGGGACAACGAGGCCGTTGGGTGTGTCCGCGGCAAAGCCGATGTTGAAATATTTTTTCAGCACCAGGTTTTCGCCATCGAGCGAGCTGTTGAATTCCGGGAATTTCTTGAGCGCCAGTTCACTGGCCTTGATCAGGAAGGCGAGCATCGTGATTTTGAGATTGCCAAACTGAGCGGACTTCTCGTTCTCCTTGTTCAGTGCGATGCGGAAGGCCTCTAGTTCAGTGATGTCGGCGTCTTCGTGATAGGTCACAGCCGGGATCATCACCCAGTTGCGCGAGAGGTTCTGGCCGGAAATCTTTTTGATGCGCGAGAGCGGCGTGACTTCAATCTCGCCGAACTTGGTGAAATCGATCTTCGGCCACGGCAGCAGGTCGAGCCCGCCGCCGAGCGAAGCGCTCTGCGGCGCAGTAGTGTTGGCGGTTTGCATCACGCGTTTGACGAAAGCGCTGACGTCTTCCTTGAGAATTCGCCCTTTTGGCCCGGATGCCGGGACTTGGTGCAGGTCGACGCCGAGTTCCCGGCCAAAGGCACGCACTGACGGGCTGGCGTGGGTGATGCCTTCATTTGCCGGTTCGCTCACCGTTTCGCTTGTTGCAGCGGCAGGTGCTGGTGGCGGCGTTGTCGGGGCAGCGGCTGTGCTTGGTGCTGACGGTGTAGCGGCTACCGGCGCAGGCGCTGTTGCTGCACCTGCTGCTTCAATGATCGCCACAACGGTGCCTTTGGACAGGCGGTCGCCTAGCTTGACGCGGATTTCCCTGACGATGCCGGCAGCCGACGAGGGAACATCCATCGTTGCTTTGTCGGATTCGAGGGTGACTAGCGCGTCATCGACGGCCACCGCATCGCCGACTGCGACGCAGACTTCGATGACTGGAATGGCACTGAAGTCGCCGATGTCCGGGACCTTTGCTTCGATCAGGCCGGTGGCGATGGCCGATGCCGGTGTTGCGTTTGGTGTGGCGCTAAGCGGTGCGGGTTCGGTCACTGGGGCTGGCGCTGGCGCCGCAACGGGAGCGTTGGCATCGGCCGCCCCGATAATCGCTACGACCGTTCCCTGCGAGATCCGGTCGCCCAGCTTGACGCGGATTTCCTTGACCACACCGGCAACCGACGAGGGAACATCCATCGTCGCTTTATCAGACTCGAGGGTGACCAGCGCGTCATCGACGGCCACCGTATCGCCGACGGCGACACAGATTTCGATGACCGGAATGGCACTGTAATCGCCGATATCCGGGACTTTTACTGCATTGCTTTGACTCATGAATAGGCTCCCCTTAAACCGTCATCGGGTTCGGTTTTTTGGCGTCGATACCGTACTTGGCAATCGCTTCTGCGACCTTGCTGCGCTCGATCGTGCCATCGTCGGCCAGCGCCTTGAGGGCGCTGATGGCGACCCAATGACGATCGACTTCGAAGAAGTAGCGCAAAGCTTCGCGCGTGTCGGAGCGGCCAAAGCCATCGGTGCCGAGGGTGACGTAGCGACGGTTGATGAACGGACGAATCAGCTCGGCGTACTGGCGGACATAATCGGTGGCGGCAATAACCGGGCCGCGCGTGTCGTTCAGACAGTTTTCGACATGCGAGAGCTTTTGTTTTTCGGTTGGGTTGAGCAGATTCCAGCGCGCCACGTCGTTGCCTTCGCGTGCTAGTTCGTTAAAGCTCGGGCAGCCCCACAGGTCGGCATCAACACCCCAGTCGTTCTTGAGAAGCTCGGCGGCGGCAATAACCTCGCGGAAGATGGTGCCGGAACCAAGCAGCTGTACGCGTGGCCTGCTCTGCTTGCCGTCCGAAACCTGGCCTTTGCGCAGCAGGTAGAGGCCTTTGATGATGTCTTGCTCGCTGCCTGAGGGCATCTCCGGATGCTCGTAGTTCTCGTTCATCACGGTGATGTAGTAGAAAACGTCTTCCTGTTCCTGGAACATGCGGCGCAGGCCGTCCTGCATGATGACGGCGACCTCGAAGGAGAAGGTCGGATCGTACGTGATGCAGTTGGGAATCAGGCCGGCGAGGATGTGCGAATGGCCGTCTTCGTGCTGCAGGCCTTCGCCGTTCAGTGTCGTGCGTCCGGCGGTGCCGCCGATCATGAAGCCGCGCGCGCGCTGGTCGCCCGCCGCCCAGTAGAGGTCCATGGTGCGTTGCAGGCCAAACATCGAATAGCAGATGTAGAACGGAATCATCTGTTCGCCATGCACCGAGTAGGCCGTGGCGGCGGCGATCCAGTCGCTCATGGCGCCGGCTTCGTTGATGCCTTCCTGGAGCACCTGGCCGTCTTTCGACTCCTTGTAGAACATCAGCTGGTCGTGGTCTTCCGGGATGTAATTCTGCCCTTGCTGGTTCCAGATGCCGATCTGGCGGAAGAGCCCCTCCATGCCGAAGGTGCGGGACTCATCCGGGACGATGGGAACGACGCGGCGCCCGATCTTTTTATCCTTGAGCAGAATGTTGAGGATGCGCACGATGGACATCGTGGTCGATACTTCACGTCCTTCGCCAGAAGCTTTGAGTAGAGAATCAAACGCCGAAAGCGCTGGAATTTCAAGCGGCGCGGCGCTACGCCGGCGCTGTGGCAGGTAGCCGCCCAGTGCCATGCGGCGCTCACGCATATAGGTGAGCTCCGGCGAGCCTTCCTCGAACTTGAGGTAAGGCAGCGCCTCGATCTGGTCGTCCGGCACCGGCAGTTTGAAGCGGTCGCGGAAACGCCTGACGGCGTCGCTGTCGAGCTTTTTCTGCTGGTGCGAGATATTCATCCCTTCGCCGGCGAGGCCCATGCCGTAACCCTTGATCGTCTTGGCCAGGATCAGCGTCGGCTGGCCTTTGTGCTCGACTGCCGCTTTGTAGGCGCCAAAGATCTTGAAGATGTCGTGACCGCCGCGATTGAGACCCCACAGGCCGGCATCTGTCCAGTCGGCAACCATTTCCTTGAGTTCGGGCGTGTTGAAGAAGTGTTCGCGAACGTAAGCGCCATTCTTGGCCTTGAAGGTTTGATATTCGCCGTCGAGCGTTTCCATCATGCGTTTCTTCAGGAGGCCTTTCTTGTCGCGTTCAAACAGACTGTCCCAGTGACGGCCCCAAATCAGCTTGATGACGTTCCAGCCGGCGCCGCGGAAGGTGCCTTCGAGTTCCTGAATGATTTTGCCGTTGCCGCGCACCGGGCCGTCGAGGCGCTGCAGGTTGCAGTTGATGACGAAAATCAGGTTGTCGAGTTTTTCACGCGCGGCCATGCCGATGGCGCCGAGCGATTCGACTTCGTCGGTTTCACCGTCGCCGAGGAATGCCCAGACCTTGCGATCCTTGCCTTCGATAAAGCCCCGGCTGTCCATGTATTTCATGAAACGCGCCTGGTAAATTGCCTGAATCGGGCCAAGACCCATTGATACGGTCGGGAATTGCCAGAAGTCCGGCATCAGCCAGGGGTGTGGATAGGAAGAAAGCCCTTGGCCATCGACTTCCTGACGGAAACTGTTGATCTGTTCGTCGCTCAGGCGGCCGAGCAGGTGAGCGCGGGCATAAACGCCGGGGATCGAGTGCCCCTGGAAGAAAACCAGGTCGCCGCCATGCTCCGCCGTGGGCGCGCGCCAGAACCAGTTGAAGCCGACTTCGTAGAGCGCCGCGCAGGAAGCGAAGGAGGCGATATGGCCGCCGACATTGGTGTCGCGGTTGGCGTGAACGACCATGGCCATGGCATTCCAGCGGATGTAGTTGCGAATGCGGATTTCAATGGTCGGGTTGCCTGGGTATCTCGGTTGCCGATCGAGGGGGATAGTGTTGATGTATTCGGTAGTGGCGCTGTAGGGAATATCGATCCCTTCGGCGCGCGCCTGGGCGATCAGGCCTTCGATCAGGAAGTGGGCTCGCTCGGTGCCTTCTTTTTCGATTACCCCGGCGAGCGCATCATGCCACTCACGAGTTTCTAGCGGATCGCTGTCTTCGATCGCGGAAGCTGGGGTGAGTTCTGGTGTTGGTGCCATGTTTTGTCTCCTGGTCTATCTACTGAGGGTGATTTGCCGTGCGCCAAGGGGTGGAAAAGCAAAAGTGGCGGGGACTTCTTTTGTCTTTATTCGAATCGTGGTTAGTATCTCAGGAAAACGCCACCTGGTACTAGCGTGGCTGTTTTCTTGTTTCCGCTTGCCCGCGCGAGCGCGGTGCGCTGTCATGGGAGTGTCGGGTAATCGGTATAGCCTTTGACACCCGGCGTGTAGAAAGTGGAAAAATCCGGTGCGTTGACGGCAGCATGGGTTTTCCAGCGGGCGACCAGATCCGGGTTCGCCAGGAAGGGGCGGCCAACGGCGATCAGGTCGCATTTCTGCGTAGCCAGATCGTTTTCGGCGCGTTCGGCGTCGTAGCCTCCGGAGAGGATCAGGCATCCCTTGAATTCACGGCGAATCGTTTCCTTGATCGACTGTGGTACTTCCGGCGCGCCCATCGGCGAGTGGTCGACAAGATGCACATAAACTAGCCCACGGGCGTTTAGCTGCTGCGCGAGGTAGGTGTAGTCGGAGGCCATCGCCGGGTAGTCTGGCATGTCGTTGAAGACGCCGAATGGCGACAGTCGGATACCAACCTTATCCTTGCCAATGGCGGCGATTGCGGCATCGACGACTTCGAGAACAAAGCGGGCGCGGTTTTCGATCGAGCCGCCGTATTCATCCGTACGTACATTGGAGTTCGGGCGAATGAACTGTTCGAGCAGGTAGCCATTCGCAGCGTGCAGCTCAATACCGTCGAATTCGGCGGCTACAGCATTTTTCGCGGCCTGCGCGAATTCCTCGATGGTGCTTTTGATGTCGGCCGAAGTCATCGCTTGCGGGGTCGCATTGGGTTTCATCCCTTCGGCGTCGGTGTACATTTCGCCCGTGGCTGCGATAGCCGATGGGGCAATCACTCGCGCACCCGCTGGCAGATTGAGCGGATGCGCAATGCGACCGCAATGCATGAGTTGAATGAATATCTTGGCGCCGTGGGTATGAACCGCTTGGTTGACTGGCGTCCACGCAGCGACTTGTGCCGACGAAAAAATTCCCGGAATGCGTGGGTAGCCGAGGCCATTCGGTGATGGTGAAGTGCCTTCGGTGATGATGAGTCCCGCTGAAGCGCGCTGGGCATAGTAGTCACGGACAAGATCGCCAGGGATGTTGTCGATGGAACGACTGCGTGTCATGGGGGCCATGACCATCCGGTTTTGCAGTTCAAGCTTGCCAAGTGTTGATTTTGAGAACAGTAGTGACATGACTCATTCCTTGAAAGAGGACGAAACAGGATTCGTGTATTGAAGTGAAGGCATTTTGGTGTCAAGAACGTCGGGTTTTCCCCGCGCCTGCCCCCTGTTAAACACTTCGTTGCGCTATCTAGACAGCGTTTGGCGTCGAAGTTCCGTCGATTTGCGCTAGCGCCTGTTCAATGGCGCCCGAATCGGTCGGGCGAACCAGTCGTGCAAGCTCCTTGCCGTGGCGCATGAAAACCAGCGTCGGCCACAGCTTGATGCGGAACGAACGCCCCAGCCGGCGACCCGGGCCGTCTTCGATTTTGATATGGCGCACTTCGGCGTGCTTTGAAAAGGCTGCTGCAATCAAGGCTTGCGCGCCCTGGCAGTGGGGGCACCAGGGCGCGCCGAACTCAACGACGACGGGTTCTGAGAGTGTGTCTATCTGTTCCCGTAAGGGTTCTGTTGTGGCGAAATTTGTACTGAGTCCCATGGCGTTGTCTACGTTCAGTTGTTGAGTCTAAAAGGAGCTTATTTGTACGGTTTGGCTTCCTTTGCAACTTTGTACTCGGTGTTCAGGCGAAGACCGACTGCATTTCTTTGGCTTCGGCTTCGATTTGGGGGAGAAGTTCGCCATAGGTGCTGTGGACTTGCTTCGGGTTGGCGGCGTCCATCTCCAGATCCTGAAGCATCCACTCGAAACGCGCACCCGCCAGGATGTTGGCGATGTAGACAATGTCTTTCAGTGTGCGCAGGGTCTCCGGGAGGGGTTGTGGCTGGTCGTGGTCAATCGTCGCTTCGACGATGTTTTCTGGTAAGCCGAGCGCGTTGAGCAGGGTGACGCCGATGCTTTCGTGCCACTGGACGATGAGATATTTGACCGAGTCCGGGCGGCTGCGCAGCTCCGGGTATTGCGCCGCACGGTAAATCATGTAGAAGGCGCCAAGATCGTGTACCAGGCCGGCCAGCAGTGCTTCATCCGGGTTAATTCGGGTGTAATTGCTGGCCAATACGTGTGCGGCAGCCGCTGATTTTAGCGAATGTATCCAAAGCGCCCGCGTCAGGTCGCCGAATACGGCCATTTCCTTGCAGCGAAGCATCTGATCCATGGCGATGGCAAGCGATGTTGCCCGTACCTGATTGAAGCCGATGCGGGTAATCGCCGCAGGGAGACTGTGCACCAAAATGCATTGCGGGTTGTAGAGCACCGAATTGGCCAGTTTCATCAGCTTGGTTGCAATCAAGGGTTCAAGACTGACAATGCTGGCTAGGCGTGCGGTGGGCAGGTCGGGATCCTGCAGAGCCTTGCGCAGATGAAGGTCGGCGTCGAAATAGGTCGGGAAAACGATATTGCCTTTGAGTTCCTTGGCAATATCTTCAAGCATGTGAAAGCGCTGCGCCTTGAGGGCTTCGCCGACTTTGTCCTGCCCGGTTTCTTGATTGGTATCCATGGAGGCGTGAATTGTCTTCTTGGTGAAACGGAAGCTTAGCCCGCAAGCGTTATTTGGACGAGAACGGTAGCACGAGCACTGGGGAGTATGAGGATTTTAGTCCTGATTTCGGGCGTCTGCTTCCCTGTGTTGAGGATTGCCGAGATTGACTTTGCTGTTCAGGCGAAAACGGCCTGCATTTCCTTGGCGTCGGCCTCGATTTCCGGCATGAGCTCGCTATAGATTTCGCGGATCTTAGCGGGTTCTCCTGTGTTCGGGTCTGTCTCCTGATAAATCCACTCGGCGTGCGGGCTGGCCAGGATGTTGGCGATATAGATCACATCGGTCAGCGTGCGCACCGGGTTTGGCGTTGCTCGCGGCTGATCGTGGTCGGTGGCCGCTTCAACGACCTCCTCGGGCATGCCGAGCGCGTTGAGCAGGGTGGTTCCGATGCTTTCATGCCATTGCACGACGACATGCTTCATGGTTTCCGGGCGGCTGCGTAACTCAGGATATTGCGCAGCGCGGTAGAGCATGTAGAACGCCCCCAGATCATGTACCAAACCGGCCAGGAGTGCTTCATCCGGGCTGATTCGCGTGTGCGTACGTGCCAGAATGCGGGCTGCGGCGGCGGTTTTCAGCGAATGCCCCCAGAGGGCGGTGGTCAGGTCGTTGAAGGCCGACATCTCCTTCGAGCGCATCAGCTGGTTCATGGCAATGGCCAGCGAGGTCGAGCGAACCAGATCGAAGCCGAGGCGGCTGATCGCGGCGGGCAGGTTTCGTGCCGGCGTACCGTCGGGACTGTAAAGAGCGGACTTGGCCAGATTCATCAGCTTGGTGGCGATGAGCGGCTCAAGGCTGACAATGCTGGCGAGGCGTTTGGTCGGCAGATCGGGATTCTGTAGTTCTTTGCGCAAACGCATCGCTGCGTCAAAATAAGTCGGAAAGACGACATCGCCTTTCAGTTCATTGGCAATGTCTTCGAGCATTTGGAAACGCTGGGCATTGAGGGCATCGCCGACTTTATCGTCATCTGCTTTGGGGTCTGTGGTCATTTCAGCTTGAGTGGGTCTATTTAACGGTTTGTTATCGAATCGGCAGGGCAATGAATACGCGGTGTTTGGCGGACACTGTTTGAAGACCGCCATTCTATGCGCCTTGCAGCCGAGCCTGTTTTACGTTTCCGCGACGGGCTTGCTGACCAATCTAAGCCAGAGTATGCCCAAGCCGCCCGCCAATAGCGAGGCGAGCAGAATGGCCATTTTGGAAGCGTCGATCATGGGGGTGTTGCCGGTATAGGCGAGGTTGGTGATGAAAATCGACATGGTAAAGCCGATGCCGCCGAGAATGCCGGCGCCAAAAATATGCTTCCAGTTCAGGGGATTCGGCAAGTTGCTGACGCCGATGGCGACCGCCAGGAAACAGAAAAGCGTGACGCCGAGTGGCTTGCCCAGCACCAGACCGGCGATGATGCCCAGACTATTGCTGCTGGCTAGTCCTTGCATCCAATGCTCGCCGATCAGCACCGCTGTATTGGCCAGTGCGAAAATCGGCAGAATGAGGAAGGCGACCGGTTTATGCAGGATGTTTTCAATCTTGTACGAAGGCGAGTCCTGATCTTCGTCCTTGGCCGAGTAGGGAATGGCAAAGGCCAGCATGACGCCGGCAATCGTCGCGTGTACGCCCGACTTGAGCATGAAGAACCACATCAGCGCGCCACCAAGCAGATATGGGCTTAGCGCCATGATGCGCAAGTTGCGATTGAGGACGATGAGTAGCGCCCATACCGCCAGGGCTGCGGCCAGGTAAGCGATAGAGACGTGCGCCGTGTAGAACAGGGCGATGACGATGATCGCGCACAAGTCGTCGATGACGGCGAAAGCCACGACAAAAACCTTTAGTGCTGCGGGAATGCGTTTGCCGAGCAAGGACAGCGCGCCAAGGGCGAAGGCAATATCGGTGGCCATCGGAATGCCGATCCCCGCTTGCGTTGGCGTTCCGGCATTGAGCGAAAAATGGATGAGCGCCGGGGTGAGTACGCCGCCGAGCGCGGCAAAAATCGGCAGCAGGGCATTACGAAAGTTGGAGAGTTCGCCGCTGTACAGCTCGCGTTCGAGTTCCAGCCCGATCAACAGAAAAAAGATGGCCATCAGCGCATCGTTGACCCACAGCTCGATGGAGAGGCCAGCCAGCGGGATTTGCCAAAAGCCCAGATAGGCGGCGCCTTGCGGGGAGTTGGTGATGAGCAGCGAGGCGATGGTGCACAGAATCAGCAGGATTCCGCTCGATTTTTCTGAGTGGAAAAAGCGCTGAAAGGTTGCTGACAGCTTCTTCGGGATGGCTTGCAAATTTCTCTCCGGATAAAAGACGGTTTTAACTGCTGATTTTAGCGAAGTATCCGTAAAGGGTGTAGCGATCGAGGGAACTCATCAAGCTGTTTGTCCTCCTATTCGGCAGGCGCTGGCGTGAGAGCGCTATTACATGAACGTTTGCCGCTGGCCATCAAAGTTGCCAATTGTTTGGCGATCTGGCGTAGACTTTTGCACATAGTGTTTCTGTGAACAGGGAGTTGCCATGCGCCGTTTCGTTCTCGGTTTGATTGTAAGTATGTTGATGGCGCTATCAGCATCGGCGCAACCCCTGATCATTCTTTGCGAAAACGATCCTCCCGCCCAATTTCGCGATGTCGAAGGAAATTTGACCGGATACACCGTCGAGCTTGTGCGCGAAATCCAGAAACGCGTCGGCAACCAGGACGAGATCAAGATGGTGCCCTGGGCGCGCGGTTACGAAATGATCCAGAAGTATCCGGATGTTGTCCTTTTTCAGATGTCGCGCAGCGCCGAGCGCGAAAAGATGTTCAACTGGGTCGGGCCGGTTCATGAGTCGATTTACGGCTTTTACAGCAGAGCCGATTCCAAAATTGCACTGTCGTCGCTTGAAGAGGCCAAGAAAGTGCGCAGCATTGGGGTTTATCGTGGCGACATACGCCATCAGATGCTGACGGAGGCCGGCTTCGCCAACCTTGTGGTGTCGAACGAAAACTCGGTCAACATCGTACAACTGATGCGTGGCCGGATCGATCTGATTACCGCGGCGTCTACCTCTTATGCCCGAGAAGCGATTTCGGCCGGATTCAAGCCTTCGGATTTGAAGTTGGTTCTTGCTTTTCATACGAGTCAGAACTATCTCGCGATGTCCAAAAAAATGCCGAAGGAAGTCGTCGATAGCTGGGCCATCGCTTTGGAATCCATGCGCAAGGATGGCAGCGTCGAGAAGCTGATGAGCCAGTATTTTTCGAAACCTTAGACTCCAGAACGGCAATGATCGAGTCTTGAAAGAGGTGGGTGTTTTTACCTATGGCCTGAGGTTGAACTACTGCACGATGCCGTATTTCTTAACCAGCTCCTCATATCGAGGCGTCTTTTTGAACGCAAGATAGGCCGACTCAAAGCGCTTCGCCAGTGTTTTATCGTCGCGGACTTTGGAGAACGCAATGTAGTTCTTGAAGTAACGCACGGGAGGGGTAAGCGCAACCAGGGTGTCGTATTCGTGCTTGCCTTTCATGGCGCCGATAAAATCGGTACGGTTGAGAACGGCAATGTCAAAGCGTTTTAGTTCAAGCATCTTGATGACCTGCCCCATTGTGTTTACTTCATGGCTCGGCATGGTGTCGATGCTGCAGCCAAAAGAGAAGCCGCTCAACTTGAGAATCGTTTTGTCGCCAATGAACTTCCTGACGTCCCCATCGAAGACATACTTCTCTTTGTCTTCTTTAAGAACGAAGAAGTTCACGGTTGAAGACGAAAGGACGTTGCCGTCGAGAAAAACAAAAAATCTTTCTCGCTCAGGGGTTTTTGTAATATAGGTTATGGCATCGGCTGTGCCGTTTTCTACCATTTTTAGCGCTCGTTTCCATGGCAGACTTTTCCATTGAACGGTCACGCCCATGATATTTGCCACTTCATTAACGATGTCGACATGAAACCCCGTTGGTACGTCGGCAACAATCATCTCCATGGGTGGATAGTTGTCATTTCCGTGGGCAACGATCATGTCCTCTGCGCCGGCTCCGGCAGCAAATATCTGGAAGATGAACCCCAAGCATAAGCTAAGCGCAGCGTTATTCATGTGAAATGATCCGGTTCATTTGGCACTGAAATAGTGCAGGTACATTCGCGTGGTATTACTTGATTTTCAATTCGTTATAAATGGCTTTGGCTGTTCAACGGAGTTATGCCCCGCTCTCTTTGTCCTGGTGCGCCCAAGTGTTTGGAGGTCTTTCAATGTAGCTGAATAATTCATAAATGGCCATGATGCCGACGACCATGAGGCTGCTGAGGCAGGCGACGCGTTTCAAGCGGAGCGTTAATCAGGACGTCGCGTGCCTTGAGCGATTCAATGGCGATGGCAGGATTGGCCATGGCGTCCTTGCTTCCTTTGGCAAAGGCGGCAAAGAAAGCTTTGACGGGCGCTGGGTTTTCCTTGGTCAGCTTGGATGAGGCGACGATGGCGTTGCCGTAGAGCTTCTCGTTGTGATCGGCAAACGGCAGGATGACGATCTTCGCCGGCTTGACGCCACGGGCTTCCAGGTTAAGCAGCGAGGTAAACGAGAAGCCAGTAATCTCGTCCACATCGCGGTGTGCCAGCATGTAGAGCACTCGAAAAATCGGGCTTGATTGTTGATCTGTTGGCATCCAGAATGAGGCTGTTATCAATTTTTTTTTGGGGAACAGGAATGAAGAATAGTCTGATGCATTCGGTACTTTCTGGACTTGCTGTCTCTGTTGTTCTATGTGCGAGTGCTGTCGCGGCTGATTACAAGCTTACTTCGCTAGACTGGCCGCCCTATACCAACGAAAAGCTTCCGGCGCAGGGCGCTTCTGCTGCAGTGGTGAGCGAGGCCTTCAAGGCCGGAGGGGATGCTGCCAGAATTGAGTTTTATCCGTGGAGTCGGGCTGTCCATATGGCCAAGACCGATAAGGCTTACGTTGCTTATTTCCCGGAATATTATTCCAAGGAAAACGCGGCTAGCTTCCTATACTCCGATCCGATTGGTGTCGGTCCGCTCGTGTTCATCGAGAGGAAGGACGCGCCGGTGAAATGGGATTCCTACGATAGTCTCAAAGGCAAGAAAATTGGTGTTGTTAAAGACTATGTGAACACCGATGAACTCGATGCAAAGATTGCAAGCAAAGCTTTGCTTGCTGATGTTGCTGGAGATGATGCCAAAAACCTTTTGAAATTGGCGGCTGGTCGAGTCGATGTGGCGGTGATCGATCTGAATGTTTTTAACTATCTGCTAAAGAACGATTCATCGGTCAAAGCGGTTGCCGACAAGTTGCAAGTCAATGGAAAGACTTTGGAGGATAAGAAGCTTTTTGTTTGCTTCAAGAAATCACCCGAGGGTGAAAAGGCCTTAAAGGCGTTTAATGAGGGGCTGAAGAAAGTTGATCCTGAGGCCATCATGAAAAAGTATGCAAAGTAGTCGTTTTTTTTCGGCTTGAGCGGCTTAGCCTGTGCAAGAAGGCTAAGGGGCGTTTTTATCTATTCCTTCTGCCCTATTTTTGACGCTGACCTCGAGCTTTATGGCTGAGCAGTGCAACGGACGGCTAGTGCGTTATCATGAGCTGCATGATTAAACCGCTAGCCGTCTTTCTGTTTTTCCTGGCGCCGCTGCTGCTTGATGGCTGTGCGACCCGGGTCGGGCCTGGCGGGCAGAAAGAAATGCGCTTTGAACCGCGTTATCTGGCCAAGACCGAGATCGACCGGGTGATTGATACTGATCGAGCTGAAGTGCTTGCCGGTCTGCATCGCATTGCGGGAAAACTCTACAAGCGCAATCCCAGAGAGTGGAAGAAATCCGGCCAGCCGAGCCGGGAGGCAGCGATGGCTCGACTGTTTGCCGGCGGCGTTGATTTCCCCGAACTGGAAGGGCGCCAGGAAGGCGCTGCCGTGCTTCTCGCCTTGAGTCCGGAATATCAGGGCGATCGTGTGCTGGGGGTGATGGCTGGGCTGCTGGGCATGGTTTACGCATCGTTCGAGAACAAGGATGACTTTTATGTGCTTGACGATCTCAACGAGCAGAAGCTCTACAACTGTGCGCGCAACGTCGAGATCGCCATCTGGAAAATGTCCTCTGCGCGCAGCGCGACGGGTGAGTTCTTGTTGCTGTCGAATGAACTTGATCCGGCGAATCCGAATTTGAGCTTTGAGCGGGAATTCGGTAAGGTGATCGGCCTGCTCGATTTTCTCTCCAGGATTGTTGCGGACAAGAACGGGCGGACAGTCACCCGTTTGACGCAAAGCATTGCGACGGCATTATTTTTGCCGGTAATTGGCCTTTGAATCCGTCTGTGAAATCCATTGTTATTGTTATTTCCGGTCGCGGCAGCAACATGGCCGCCCTTGTCGATGCCATTGCCGCCGAAGGTTTTCCGGTGCGCGTTGCGGCGGTGTTGTCCAACCGCCCTGATGCGCCGGGTTTGGCCAAGGCGGCGGCGAGAGGCGTGCCGACGCGCGTTATCGACCACGCGGGTTTTGCCGACCGTGAGTCCTTCGATGCCGCGCTGGCAGAAGCGATTGACGCGCACTCTCCCGATCTCGTCGTGCTCGCCGGTTTTTTACGGGTTTTGACGGACGCTTTTGTGCGGAAGTACGAAGGCCGGATGGTCAGTATCCATCCCTCACTGCTCCCGGCCTTCACGGGCTTGCAGACGCACCGTCGGGCTCTGGAGCGGGGGGTCAGGGTGCATGGCTGTACCGTGCATTTTGTGACGCCTGCGCTCGATCAGGGGCCTATTATCGCGCAGGCCGTGGTGCCTGTACTCGATGGCGACGATGAGGTTTCGCTTGCGGCGCGGGTTCTGTTACAAGAGCATCGGCTGTATCCGCAGGTGGTGCGCTGGCTGGCCGAAGGGTGTATGCGGCTGGTCGATGGGCGGGTCGTCTTCGAGTCACCTCAGGATGCTGCCACGGCGTTGATTTCGCCAGCTGAACGATAAGAATGGCATGCGTTCTACTCTGATTGCCGCGTTATTGGTTTCGCTGGGAGTTCACCTCGCGCTGTTGTTCGGGGCGGATCTTGATCTGGCATTTTTCACCGAGCCCCCGTTACCCCCACTGCAGGCCGAGCTCAAGCCGCGTGCAGCACCAGCTGCCGAGGCAGAGTCGGCGAAAAAGCTTTCGTCGCCGATCAAACCCAAGCGCAAGCCCAAGCCTATATTGGAGACAAGCGCCGTTGCCGAGCCTGCAGCTCCCACTCCGTCGCTGCAAACGGATGCGCCACCGCTGCCTGAGGAGATCGCTGAACCACCATCCTCCTCTTCGGATCAGTTTGGCGGCGAGGCATCTTCTTCCGAGGAGCGGTTTCCTGAACATATGCCACCGCGTGGGGCTATTCACTATCGTGTCGATAGCGGCGATTCCGGTTTCGAGATCGGTGTGTCGCGGCATGAGTGGGAGATTGCCGATGGCAAATACCGCTTGGTTTCGGATATGCGCTTGAGAACCCTGATTCTCTCGTACCGGATCGAGTCGGAGAGCATTGGCGTGGCTTCTACTGAAGGCCTGCGGCCCGAGCACTATACGGAACTGCGCAATGGCAAGGAGGGGAAGAATAATGCGCAGTTCGACTGGGAGATGATGACCGTACGCATAGGAAACAAGGACACGCAGCCCCTTGACGCCGGCGCGCAGGACTTTCTTTCGTTCGCTTACCAGCTCGGATACCTGAGCTTTCCGGAGGCCAGTGCTTCCCTGCCGGTCGTGATCGGCAGAAAGTATCGGATGACCCGAATCGAGGTGATCGGTGAGGAGAAAGTCGAGGTGCCTGCCGGCGCATTCCGCAGCCTGCATCTGCGCGCGCCGGGCGCCAAAGCGCTGGATTTGTGGCTGGCTTATGATTATTCCATGCTGCCGGTTAAAATTCGTTTTGACGACGGTCAGTACATCCTTGTTCAGTCCGCCACGACAATACAATTGAAACCTTCCGGGAAACCGCCCGAATCCAACTGAGTCCACTACGATGCGCTTTACGCCTGCCCTGTTCAACCACACGGAAGCATTGCTTTCCGAGTTGTTGCGTTCTTCTTTTCCCGCCGATCTGGTGGTGTCGCGCTATTTTCGCCAAAATCGTGAACTTGGTCATAGCGATCGTGGTTTTGTCGCAGAAACGGTTTATTCGGTGTTGCGGCGCAAGCGCTCGCTGTCGGCGAGGTGTTTTGAGAACGTGACTTCCCGGCGCTTGTTGCTGGTCGCTTTGGCGTGTGTGAGCGGCTTGAACCGGCGGGAACTCGATATTGTTCTCCGCGAGTCCGAGGGGAAATGGCTGTCCGAAGCCAAGGCGCTCAAGTTGGAGGATCTGCCGCCGGCCGTGCGTCTGGATCTGCCGGATTGGCTCTATGAGACCTTGTTGGCGCAATTTACTGTCGCTGAACTCGAAGCCCTGACGACAAGCCTTAATCAGCCTGCGCCGCTCGATTTGCGGGCCAATTCGCTGAAGGCCGAGCGTGAGACGGTACTGGCGCGGCTTAACGCCGATGGTCTGGTCGCTCAGCCGTGCCGTTATTCGCCACTGGGTATTCGGCTGGCGGGCAAGCCGGCGCTTGCCAAACACCCTTTGTTTATTGACGGCAGCTTTGAGGTGCAGGACGAGGGGAGTCAGTTGCTCGGTTTCCTGTTGCAGCCGAAACGTGGCGAGATGGTTGCTGATTTTTGTGCTGGTGCCGGTGGTAAGACCTTGCTGCTTGGCGCCCTGATGCGCTCGCAAGGCAGGCTCTACGCATTTGATGTGGCCGAGAAGCGGCTGGCCAAGCTTAAGCCGCGTCTGGCACGCTCGGGCCTGTCAAACGTGCATCCGGTGCGCATCGAGTCGGAAAACGATATCAAGATCAAGCGTCTGGCCGGAAAGCTTGATCGCGTGCTGGTCGATGCGCCGTGTTCCGGGCTCGGTACTTTGCGCCGCAATCCCGACCTTAAGTGGCGCCAGACAGCGGAAAGCGTTGCTGAGCTGACGGTCAAGCAGGCGGCGATTTTGCAGGCGGCATCGGTATTGGTCAAGAAGGGCGGGCGCTTGGTTTACGCCACCTGCAGCCTGCTCAATGCGGAAAACGATGCGGTGGTGTCTGCGTTTCTGGCGGCGAACCCCGAGTTTGTGGCGCTGTCGGCAGAGGAGGTGCTCGCTAGGCAGGATATCTCGCTTGCGTGCGGCGAAAGGCTGCGCTTGTTACCGCATAGCCACGGGACGGACGGGTTCTTTGCTGCGGTGATGGAGCGTCGATGAGCGAAAAACAGATATTCGCCCTGCTGCAACGATTCTGGAATGATATTGAGCATCCCGAGTTTTACTGGGTTCTGCTTGCGCTGGCGGTAATTCTGGCAGTTTCCTGGTGGCTTGCCTACCGACTTCGCGTCCGGGATCGGGCGCAGGATCACTCTGGGCAGAGCGCGTTGCAGGCCTTCGGCGCCGGTAGTTTGAAGCGCGTTGCTTTCCCCCTGATTGCTTTGGTGCTGGTGTTGATCTTGCGTAAGGTGTTGGTGCAGCTGGGCTATGGGCATCTGAGCGTACTTTTCCTGGCGGGGCCATTGCTAGTTTCGTGGGTGTTGGCCAGATTGCTCGTCTATGTGCTGCGTAGCGTTTTTTCGCCGGGCGGGTTCTGGAGTCGCTCCGAGCGATTGTTTACGACGGCAATCTGGGCGTGGGTGATCCTCGATGTGACCGACCTTGCCGATCCGGTGATCGAACTGCTTGAGCAGGTTGATTTTACGATGGGTAAGCAGAAGATCGACCTCTGGATGTTGATTCATGGCAGCGTGATGGTTTGTATCACCTTGCTGCTTGCGCTCTGGATTGCCAGCTTGATTGAACGCCGCTTGTCGGCCGCTGAGAACATGGACGCCAATGTACGTGGCGTGCTGGTGCGCCTGGCCAAGGCTTTGTTGCTGACTGTTGCGTTGTTAACCAGTCTGACGCTTATCGGCATCGATGTGACGGCGCTTTCTGTTTTCAGTGGGGCACTGGCAGTCGGTCTTGGTTTTGGCTTGCAAAAAATCGCGAGTAATTATGTGAGCGGCTTTATCATCCTGCTCGATCGATCGATCCGCTTGGGTAATCTGGTGTCCATTGACGCGACAACGACAGGTACGGTAACCCAGATTTCTACGCGCTATACCGTATTGAATACCCTGGGTGGCACGGATGTAATTATCCCCAACGAGTATCTGGTCAATAACATCGTGCGCAATCAGAGTTTTGTGGATTCGCGCGTTCGAGCTACGGTGGCAGTGCAAGTCGCTTATGACACGGATCTGGAAAAAGTCATGCCGCTCATGGTCGAGGCGGCAAAAAAGCAAGCTCGCGTTTTGGCTGATCCGGCGCCGGTGGCTTTGCTCACCGAATTCGCCGATAGCGGCATCAATCTCGAACTAGGTTTTTGGGTCAGCGATCCGGAGGCAGGTTTGGGGCTGCTGCGCTCGGATATCAGCCTCGCCATTTGGAGGGCTTTCTGCGAGCACAAGGTCGAGATTCCGTTCCCGCAGCGCGAGGTGCGAATTATTGGAAAAGCAGAGTAAAAAAATCCCACGCCGTATTGGCGCGGGATTAAAAGTCCCATCGTTGGAGATGGGTCAGGGAGGGGCAATAATTGCCAGCGGGGGACGCTGAAGCAACGAGTCAATTCTAGGATGCGTCACAGGGGCTGTCTGTTGCGCTTGTTCAGATCTTGGGTGACGATATGTAACATGCCAAAAACAAATAACCCGCAATGTTTGCGGGTTATTGTTTGGTGCGAGCGATTCAGTGCCGTTCGCTTCGAGTCATCCTGGCTTTCCAGTAACGAATGCCATACCATATCAGGGAGCAGGGGGCGGCGATAGCTATGGCCTTGATCAATTCAAGGTGGCCGTCATTAAACAGATCCCAGGCAATGATGCCGACGAAGACGCCAATGCCTTCGGCTACCGGGAATGTCGCACGAGGTGTCCGCATGGTGTTTAATCTCTGGTGTTCCCAATTCGTTGTGTTGAATCGTTGGCGCATGAGCGGTGGTAATCCTGGTGGTAAGTGCACGTGATTTGATTCGACGGGTTTGCGCAGCCGAATAAGTGCTGACCTGAATGATTCATGAAGTATGCGAGAAAACACAACTGACGCACGCTGGTTTAAGTCATGCAAGTACTTTTATCAATTCGGTAAGTACGCTTGTTGATGGTAGTCAGGTGAAACTCGTGTGTCCTTAGTAGCTTCGTCAGTTTTCAGTGACGTTTTGTAACAGGGGCCAGCTGATCGTGAAACGTGCGCCGCCAAGTGGGGACTCTTCGGCGCTGGCTGTGCCGCCATGCTGTTCTAGGACGAGGCGAACGATGGCTAGTCCGAGGCCGTAGCCGCCGGTTGCTCGGTCGCGTGAACGATCAAGTCGGGTAAATGCGAAGAAGACGCGCTGGCGTTCTTCGGGGGGGATGCCGATGCCGTCGTCGTCAACGTGAATCCGTATGTAATCGTCGACTACCTCCGCGCTCACCACAATTTGTGACGTGGTGTATTTGAGGGCGTTGCGTAGCAGATTGGTTACGGCGTAGGGCATGCTCTTCAGGTCGAGATCGACATGCAGTGATTCGGGTAGCTTGCTGCAGTCAACGGAAAATTCCAGGGAGCGGCCGAGGATGCGCATGGAGTCAACTTCTTCTTCAAGCCAGGGCGCCAATTCGACCGGCGTCAGGCGTAATTCAGGCTGTTCACGCTCAAAACGGGAGTAAGCCAGGCTTGAATCGATCAGATTTTCAAGTTCGTCGATGTCGACCTGCATCATTTCTCCGAGCCGCTCGCGCTCGACAGCATCATGAGCTTCCGCCTGCATTTCAAGGGCGAATCGCATGCGTGCGATCGGTGTGCGCAACTCGTGCGAGATGGCACTGGACATGTCTTTTTGTGTGGCGATCAGGTGCTGGATGCGTTCGGCCATGCCATTGATGGTTTCTGTCAATAGCTCAAAAGCACTGCTGCGGGCAAGCGGCGCACGTGCTTCGAATTGACCTTCGCCGAGCGCACGTGCGGTTTGACGCATGGCTTCAAGGTCGCGCCAGACGGGACGAACCCAGAACCAGACGGCGACGGCGAGACATAGGCCAATCAAACTCCAGGTCAGCAGGCGAATGCGCAAGTCAAAAGGCAAGGCGCGTGGGCGGTCAGGGTCGGTCTCGGCGGAAATCGGCCCAACCACCAGAACGTTGGGTGTTTGCTTCAGTCGGTGATAAAGGATGTCGCCGTCAGCGGCAATCGCCAGTTCGCCGTTATCCAGTTTCTCTGCTTGCTTTGGGGGGAGCTTTAGCGTCCAGCGGTCTACGATGTCGAGCTTGTAGGCAAACTTCTCGCCGAGTTCTTTAATGTTTTTGGGCCACTCGGAGCGCGGTCGGCGAAAAAGATCTTCTTCAATCAGGACAATCGTACCGTGCATGAAGCGGCTGGTGTAATCGTCGGTAACCCCCTTGACTGAGGTGGTAATGACAAAGTCGGCGAAGAAGAACATGGCGATGAATGAGCCCATCACCAGCAGGTAGAAGTTCAGGAACATGCGCGACAGGCTGTAACTGCCGCGCCAAGGCGCTGGTTTGTAGCGACCGAGGATGTTGAGCAGCCGGCTGTTGCTGCCGGTGCTGCTGTTGTCTCTGGCCCTGCGATTACCAGTCATGTTTGCTGAACAGGTAGCCCTTGCTGCGTACCGTCTTGATGCGCGTCGGGTTCTCGGGGTCGTCGCCGAGTTTTCTGCGCAGCCGCGAAATCCGGGCATCGATCGATCGGTCGAGGCCGTCAAAACCAATGCCGCGCAATTGTTGCAGCAGATCGTCGCGGGAGAGGATGTTGCCAGCGTGCTGGGCAAGCAGCCACAGCAGGTCGAATTCTGCCGTCGTCAGATCGATGGCTTCTTCACCCACATAGGTGCTGCGCGTGGCCTGACTGATATGAAAGCTGCCGAAGGAGAGTTCGCCGGTCTCACCCGATTCGCCATGCTCGTCGGTGGCGTGCGCCGTGCCGGGCGCCCGCCGCAGCAGCGCCTTGATTCGCGCCAGTAGCAGCCGAGGCTGAACCGGCTTGGCGATGTAGTCATCGGCACCGAGTTCGAGGCCTAAAATCTGGTCGAGGTCCTCGTCGCGTGCGGTCAGCATCAGAATCACACCTTCGTACTTCTCACGAACGGCACGGCAGACTTCAAAGCCGTCCTTGCCGGGCAGCATGACGTCGAGGATCACCAGTGCCGGATTGTCGTGCAGGATGCGGGCTTCCGCAGTATCGCCGCGGCTTTCGACGGTGACTTCAAAATCATTTTTGCGCAGGTATTCAGCGGTCAGGTCAGCAAGGCGCGTATCGTCTTCGACCAGCAGGATTCGTGTTTTCATGGCGTGATCATCATGGGTTGCGGGCTACGGAGAAATGCTACCGGACAATATACCTCATCGGGCAGCTTGCGGGCCAAGGCTGTGGAATGCCGTGCTTGCTTTGTTTTTGCTTTTGATGCTGCAAGATGGCCAATCCATGCGCCTTCCAGAGCATTGCTCTGGAAGGCGCATGCGGGGCGGTTAGTTGCCCTTGAGGCGTTCGAGTTGCTGCTTGAGCTTGTCGAGCGTCATCAGGAAGTCGATAAGCCGCTTCTTCTCGGTCTCGACGACTTGCACCGGGGCGCGCGCGACGAAGCTTTCGTTGCCGAGCTTGGCGTTGGCTTTGACGACCTCGCCTTCAAGACGGCCGATTTCCTTGGATAAACGCTCTGTTTCGGCCGCGGCGTCGACTTCGATCTTGAACATCAGCCGCGTCTCGCCAACCACGGCGGTTGGGGCGTTGGCATCCTCCGAGAGGGCGTCGGCAATCTGCATCTCGGAGAGCTTGCCCAGTGCTTTGAGATAGGGAGCGAATTCGGCGAGCATGGTGCTATTGCCAGAGGCGATCAACGGTACCTTGACGGCGGGCGAGAGGTTCATCTCGCCGCGCAGGTTGCGGCAGGCGTAGGCCAGATCCTTGAGCTGTTGTACCTTGAGTTCGCTGGATTCGCTGAGCTTGAGCGGGTCGGCCACCGGGTAGGCGGCGAGCATGATCGAGTCGTGCGTCTTGCGGTACGCGAGCGGGGCGACGGCCTGCCAGAGCTCTTCGGTGATGAATGGCACTAGCGGGTGTGCGAGGCGCAGCACGGTTTCCAGCACGCGCAGCAGGGTGCG